>FTIP01000217.1_pt3 | contig 15870 bp, 11 predicted proteins | sample 1658301 | NCBI WGS metagenome assembly FTIP01 (sample SAMEA3914813, study PRJEB12502) | metagenome | biome: forest; material: soil | place: Canada | collected 2011-07-07 | depth 0.3 m
CCATGCCGCCGCCGACGCACATGCAGATCAACGCGCGCTTGAGATTGCGGCGCTCCAATTCGTCGAGCATCGTCGAGATGAGCGCTCCCCCGGTGGCGCCCAGCGGGTGGCCCATCGCAATGGAGCCACCGACAACGTTGAGCTTCTCGTCCGGCACCCCGAGGTCACGTTGCAGACGCAGGGCTACCGATGCGAAAGCCTCGTTGATTTCGACCAGGTCGATGTCGTCGATCGTGAGTCCGGCCTTGGCGAGCGCCTTGCGGGCTGCCGGTCCGGGGCCGATCAGCATGATGATGGGATCGGTGGCGACCAGGGCCGTCGAGACCACGCGGCCGCGCGGAGTGAGGCCCAGGTCCTTGCCGACGGCCTCTGAGCCGATCATGACCAGCGATGCGCCATCGACGATGCCGCTGGAGTTGCCTGGCGTGTGGACGTGCTCGATCCATTCGACTTCGGTGTATCTGGACAGGGCGATCGCATCGAAGCCCATCTTTCCCAGCGCTGTGAAGCTGGGTTTGAGCCTCGCTAGCGCGGCCATGTCGGTGTCGGGCTTCAGGAAGTCGTCGCGTTGGAGAACGACAATGCCGTTTTCGTCTTTGACCGGAACAACGGAGCGATCGAACCAGCCGCTGTCGCGCGCCTGCGTCGCCAGTTTCTGGCTGCGCACTGCAAAGCGGTCGACGTCTTCGCGGGTCCATCCCTCCAGCGTGGCGATCAGGTCGGCACCAATGCCTTGCGGCACGAACCCGGTTTTGAGCGCGCTCTCGGGATCTTCGCTGAATGGGCCACCGTCGGCGCCCATTGGCACGCGGCTCATGCTCTCGTAGCCGCCCGCGCAGACGAGCTCTTCCCAGCCCGAGGCCACTTTGGCGGCGGCAGTGTTGACGGCGTCCAGGCCCGAGGCGCAGAAGCGGTTCAATTGCGCGCCCGGAACGCCTTCGCTCCAGCCTGCCTTTTGCAGCGCCATCTTGGGCAACACCGCGCCTTGCTCCATGACCGGGCCCACGCAGCCCATCATCACGTCGTCGACGCGCGAGGTGTCCAGATCGTGGCGTCGTTGCATCTCGACGAGAAGACCGGTTACCAGGTTCACTGGCTTGATCTCATGCAATCTGCCGTCAGCCTTGCCCTTGGAGCGTGGCGTGCGGATGGCATCGAATATGTAGGCTGGTCGAGTCATGAATCCCTCCGGCAATTGAAGCCCGGTTGATATGTGGAGCAATCTGTTTGGATCAGACTGCTTGGATAGGGGACGTTTAGCATCGCGCTGCGATTGAATCGCACTACACCGATAGTCGAAAGCGAGAGCATCAGCAGAGTCTTGCGGAGAGCTCTTGATTGCGCCTCACCCAAAGAGGCTATTTGGCATCGGACATTGATGATTCCGATGTGAGCCGCACGTTCGCTCGAGTCCGTCCCCTGCAGAACCAGGGTTTCGAAAGCCCTGCTGCCGTTGCTGTACCGGCCGGAGTTTGCTGTCTAGGACTTCGTCGATCTGATTTCGACTCGTACGTTGGCGGCGATCTTCATGCGTTGATGCATGTATGGACGCCCCGGTTCCCAAGCTTCGCGCATGTGGGCGCTGGTCAAGAATCGCCTTCAGATGACGACGAGATGCCGCTTTGCGCTCGGCGATGCTTCGAACGATGGTCGGGTGGTGCCAAGTGGAACCACCGATCGATATTTCGGGCTATGAGGCCGTCACGGCCCGCGGCGTGCGGCGGCGCACTGGATGGGCTCAGTGGGGCTGTGGCGCAACCTGATGAACCAGCAGAGCAGCATGTTGTATTGCGTTTGCTCCATGAACTGGCGCTTCGAGCGAACGCTGAACAGGATGCTGCAGCAGCATCGCACGCAGCAGCGTCTCAGGCGCGATGCTCGGGCGGCCGCCCTTGATGTCGGCCTCGTACATCCGCGAGAACAGCTCGTCCATCTTGGTCAACGCTTCATTGACCATCAAGCCGATACGGCGCAGCGGATGGTTGGCTGGCACGAAATCGTCTAGCCGTCGTATCGTGAACAAGCCTTCGGTGAATGAGTCGGCGACGCGCATCGTGAGGTCTGTCGTTGGGTTCTTACGATAGCGCGCCAGCCCCTTGGCCGATGGACCGTCGGCCCAGGTACTTCAGCAGCCTGTTAAGGTAGCAGTTGACCTGATTGATAGTATGGATTTACTTCGGCAAAAGCAACGCCAGACACCGAATGCCCGTTTATCGTTCCCTTGACTGACGAGTCAGCTTCATAATACGACTGATATCCAGGCGCGCCAGCAAACTCCTGATTCGGAAGAAGCGAGGACACAGTGAATGAGCCCCCCGGTACCGTCACAAGCCACGATGTGGGATACGTATAGCCAGTCGCCGGGCTCGTCCAGAAGGTGAGCGGAGTTTGGCTAACCTGATTCGCGGGCACCGCGGACGTGACGCCATTTGTGACTTGAGTGGCAACGACCTGTACGTTGGCTCCGGTGGAATCCTGGATAAAGTACAGCATGTATTGAGTATTGTTGCCCAGTTGGATCCCGAACCAGGTCCAGCCAATCTGCGCGCCTAAGTTGTAATTTCCCCATTGATGGTCCTGCCAAGAAACGCCTGTCACGGTAATGGGCGTGCCGTGATCTATGATCGTTCCCACCGTCGGGAGCGAAGTGTAGGAGTAGTAGGCCGACGTGCCCCAGGGGCCATAGGGGATTTGCCCGGCCGTCCCGTGCTTTGCAGCTGGAATTAACGACTGCATGTTAAGAGCGATCGCATAGCTTTGATCGATCATCTGGGCATTCACTGAATATGAGCCGGAACTGCCTTGCATCTGCCAGGTATTGGCGCTCAAGCTAAAGCCATCATATTCTGAAGGAATATTCGCCGACGTGGTTGCCGAGCCTGTATGGAAAACGGAGTTGGTGAGATCAGTGATGGCCACATTGGTAACGTATACGGCTGGCTGCTGGGGATCTGGCGCAACTTGGAACATTGTCATTTGATAGCCATACGAGTGCGTCTTGCCGGCGGGATCAATCCCCTGTAAATGACCAACAAAATAGAACCATTCCACAATATCGCTGTGCGGCGCTTCGTCTTTCGGGAGCGTTACTGTCTGTGCATGGGCAGGGCTCGCCAGAACGGCAGCACATAGAGTCACTGGCGCGAGCACGCTGCGCACGCGGGCACGCAGGGTGCAAGCGAGGTTATGGGCGATACGAAGCATTTGATCTTCCGATCTTCCGGTGAGAAAAGGGATAGTCATTGATGTCTCCAGTGACTGGTTGCGACGGCGCACGAAGCGTGCCGCTTATAAGCACATGAAAGATTGAACTGTTGTGCTCTCTGCAACTACGCGATTGGACTGTGTTTGTTTTTGGTACGGCAAGGCTCACCCGAAAGGACTATTTTTGAGGCAAGCGAACCTCAATTGGATGTGCACCCGCCGCCGTACGTATTCACGGGGTGTGATGCGACGAGCGACGCGCGAAGCCGGCGATTGCCGGCGTCATGATCGACGATGGTTTGCCCGCGAGTCGGCGCGTCGCGGGTGCAGTCAGTTGCTGGGTGCAGGCCGCGGCAACAGTGTTTGCGGCGTGGCCTTGTCGATTCAGGCCGTGACACCGCAATACTGAGGCAACATCAACTGAGCCAAGCCCGACATTGCCGCCGCCGGGGATGCGTCGGTGTCAGTAGACGCGGCCGGCAACGGGCCGCAATCCGTGGGGTTTGGCGCTGAGCTCATGGGGCGCGGCGATAGCGAAAGGTTGCCGTGGGAATAGCGGCAAGTTGTCCTGCAGTGCAAGACGATTCGCCATCGTCGCTCAGGCGCCGTCGCGCCTACGCACCGACGTTTCATCGAGCCAATTGAGGTGCCGGAATACCTACTCCACCGCCCGCACGATCCGCCGGCGTCAGGCTTCGGATCGCCAGCGCCGATTGGGCGCACTTCATCTCCTGTACTCAAGGTAGGCCCAACAGTCGGTTCGCTTCCGCACCCCTTTCTAACGTACCGAACGATGAGCGCGTAATTGCGCAACGCGATGTAGCTGCGGGCATGATCGCGCCGGCGCCTGTTTTCGCGCCGCGTATCGCGCATCCGCGATGCGCGTCGGAGAGCCTGAAGAACCTTGGCACCCGATCGGGGCATTGCGAAAACCTTCGCACTAGCCCGAAAGGGTGATGATGATCCAACAGTCACGGGGCGAAACTGGCGACATGACTACTCATCTCGCGCAATGACTTCTGTGCCTTGTCTTGCCCCCCAGGATTTCGATCTGAATGCGCTCGACGCTTACCTTCATCGAGTCATACCGGGGCTGCATGGCGAGCCGGCGCTCGAGAGGATCTCCGGCGGCCAATCCAATCCGACCTACTTTCTCACATACCCGACGCACAGCACCGTACTGAGGATGCCCCCGAAGGGGCCACTCCTGCCGTCGGCGCATGCTGTGGACCGCGAACATCGGATCATGCACGCGCTGCGGGAGACCAAGGTGCCGGTGCCGCAGATGCTGGCGCTCTGCCTTGACCTCGGCGTGATCGGCCGCCCCTTCTACGTCATGGAACGGGTTGAGGGTCGGGTGTTTAACGACTGTTCGCTGCCAGGCGTCGCCCCCGCCGACCGGCGCGCCATGTACTTCGCAATGGCCGAGACGCTGGCCCAACTGCATCGCGTCGACTGGCAGGGCGCGGGATTGGCGGACTTTGGTCGCGCCGGCAGCTATTACACGCGACAGATCGCACGCTGGTCCAAACAGTGGGCGCTCTCGAAGACCCGCGGTATTCCCGACATCGACAGCCTGATCGTCTGGCTGGGCGAAAACGTGCCCGACGAATCGGTCACGACGATCAGCCATGGCGACTTTCGAATCGGCAACTTGATGTTTCATCCGGTCGAGCCGCGGGTCGTCGCGGTGCTCGACTGGGAACTCAGTACCCTCGGCCATCCCCTTGCCGACCTGGCCTACAGTGCGCTCGGGTGGCGGTTGCGCGCCAACGAGCACATGGGCATGTGCGACCTCGACCTTGCCGCACTAGGCATACCGTCTGAGGCTGAATATCTCGCTCACTACAGCGCGAATGCGCCAGCGTTCGGCCCGCTGCGCTCGTTTCACACCGCCATCTCGCTCTTCCGGTTGGCGGTCATTTTCGAGGGCATTGCCGCGCGGGCGAAGAGCGGATCGGCCACTTCCGCCAATGCCGACGATATCGGTCGGCTGAGCACTGCCTTTGCGCGCCACGCAGTCGAAGCAATTGACGGCGCCTGCTGAACAACCCGGGAATCAAAAAAGCATGGACTTTGGATATAGCAAACTCGTACGCGAGTTGCAGGACAGCACTCGAAACTTCATGCATCACCAGGTGCTTCCGGCCAACAACGCGTATCTGCACATCTCCGAGGGCGGCCGTTATCCGCTTGAGCTGATCGAAGACCTCAAGGCCAAGGCCAAAGCCGAGGGCCTGTGGAACCTGTTTCTTCCTGGCCTTCGGCCCGGCGAACCGGGCATGCGGTTGAGCAACGCCGAATATGCGCCTCTTGCCGAGATCATCGGCCGGCTCCCTTGGGCCTCGGAGGTGTTCAACTGCAGCGCTCCAGATACCGGCAACATGGAACTCTTGCACATGTTCGCCACACCCGAGCAAGCCGTACGCTGGCTCGACCCGTTGCTGCTCGGCGAAATCCGTTCTTGCTTCGCGATGACGGAGCCGGATGTGGCTTCGGCGGATGCGACCAACATACGAACGAGCATCGACAGCGTCGGCGACGACTACGTGATCAATGGTCGCAAGTGGTTCACCACGGGCGCGTTACATCCGAACTGCAAGCTTTGCATCGTGATGGGCGTCACTGACGAGTCCGCCGACAGGCATAGCAGGCATTCGATGGTGCTTGTGCCGATGGACAGTCCAGGCCTGCGCATCGTGCGCGACGTCGCGATCATGCATCACCATGCTCCCGAGGGACACTGCGAAGTGGTGTTCGAGAATGTGCGCGTGCCGAAGGCGAATCTGCTCGGCCAGGAAGGGAAGGGGTTCGAACTCGCGCAAGCGCGTCTCGGTCCCGGCCGCGTGCACCATTGCATGCGCACGATCGGCCAGTGCGAACTGGCGCTGGAGTTGATGTGCGAACGCGCGCTGACGCGCAAGGCGTTCGGCAAGCACCTGAGCGACTTCTCCAACGTCCAGGACTGGATCGCCCACTCGCGTGTGGAGATCGATCAGGCCCGTTTGCTGACGCTTCGTGCCGCCTGGTTGATGGACCAACAGGGAAATCAGGCCGCGCGCGTCGACGTATCCGCTATCAAGCTCATCGCTGCCAACCTGCAGACGCGCGTGCTGGATCGCGCAATTCAGGTATTCGGCGCAATGGGTCTGACGCCCGACACGCCGCTGTCGTACCTGTGGACCTGGGGTCGCGCGTTGCATTTTGTCGACGGTCCTGACGAAGTGCATTTGCGAGTGATCGCGCGTGAGGAGCTTCGCCGTGCAAAGCTCCACCTCGGCGCCACCGCGGCGTATTGCCGGGACCCGGGCGGCGCGTGAGATTGTCAGCACCCACCAGTTCCAAGTCGAATTGCCAGGAACGGCGGCTGAACGGATGCGATCAACTCGTCCAGTTTTATGAAGGGGCGGCTCGGCGCGCGTCGGGCGCAAACTGCCCAGCCTTTGCGGCAACTGCACACAGAGTTCGGACTCCAGTTCGGGCATTTTGCGCGTCAGTGCCGCCTGCGCAATCGGTATGGCTGTCGCGGCTGCCGGCAAGCTGCCTGAATCGACCACGGCCACGAAAGACGACGGGTGCGCGGGTGTCTCGTCAAGCTGAGAAAACCCTCAATCAATCACAGAGTGATATCGCAAAGCGCGAATCCAGCATTGGACGGCGGAGATTGGCTACGCCATGATTGCGTATCGAATGCTGGCTCAACTTACCTCGCGTCAGTTGCTTGCAACACCAAGGCAAGAGCAATGACGATCTATGCACGCCATATGCTGACTATGTCTAGCGCGATTTTGGCCCCCATTTCTGCATTCGATCAATGCCGAAGGCCCTTAAATCTTTCTGCTGATTTACGACTGCGTATTTGCCCGCCCCATGAATGCTTGAATGGCGGTAACTATCGCCGCGGCATATCCAAATTAAAAGAGGACTGGAGACATGAACAATTCTGCTTTCGCTTATCGAGGTGCGATTTTGACGACGTGGATCGTTGCACCACTCTGGACTGCGACAGCTGCTTGGGCACAGGACGCCGTCAAGAGCGACCAACCCGATGTGACTACTGTCGTTGTCACCGGCTTGAAGTCACCGAGGGCAATGCTCGATACGGCAGCGTCGGTTACGGTGGTCAGCGCAGATGATCTGAAAGTAGCGAACATCACATCGGCCCAGCAACTGAGTAGTATGGTGCCAGGCTATTTTGCCATGCAAGGTACTGCCGGGACCTCCGCATCATTTCGTGGGTTGGGTTCAAATTCCTCCGACCCCAGCATTGAGTCCTCTGTCGGCATGTTTGTAGATGGCATTTATCTCGGCCATACTCGCGACTACACCATGCCGTTGTTTGACGTCAATCAAATCGAATTTATTGCGGGATCGGAGTCGACGGTACTCGGAAAAAATACTAGTTTGGGCGCCATTAGTGTGTCAAACCGCCGGCCAGCACACGAGTTTGGTTACAATGCCTCGTTCACTCGTACTTCTCTTATTGACGGTAACCGATTTGAGGCAGGAGTTAATATTCCGATCTCCGACAATTTCGCGATGCGCGTGGTCGGGTATGCGAACCATGACCGGGGCATTGTTGATAATGTCTATTTGGGCCGGCACGAACCTCAGACAGCAGAAGAGGCCGGGCGCATCATTCTGCAAGGTGGTATCGGAAACTCCAGTTCGTTATTGATCAGTTATCAGCATGACCAACGCCAAGTAAAGGGGCAACCGCTGGAAATGTTTACGGACCCTAACCATACGGTTGCAAATATGGCGGCCGGTTTTGGTCAGACGACCTTCAATGTCGGATTCAACGATACAAGCTATAGCGGCAGCGTTCGATTGAATCCCAGTGACCCCGCGGTTTCATTGCCTTACGATAACCAAGCTGGTGATCGAGCAACGGCAATTTTCGAATCAGATCTTCCAGGGGGGTATAATCTTACCGCACAGACATCCTTTGTCCGGTGGAACTCACCGCGCGTGACCGATCTCGATTTCACCGCCTTTAACCTCTTCGATTTGGTCGACAAGGAAACCAATCGAATGTTTTCTCAGGAAATCAGATTGACATCGCCAAAGAGCGACAGATTCAACTATATCGCAGGGTTGTTTTACTACAACGATAACTATTCTCTGAATCGCTCCGTAGCCTCCGACCTGGGTTTTGCGCTAAATAGCTATTTGCGGATAAAGGACTCATCTGAATCCGCGTTTGCGTCGGGATCCTATGATCTGACCAAGGAATGGTCGATTCGGGGAGGAGCTCGACAAACTTGGGAAGACAAGACTCCGACATATTACGTTGCGGGATCTCCGGACATTGTCGTGACTCCGATCCCGCTGACTACCCTTCCCACTGCTCGCAAAACGGAGACTGATGGCAATATCGGTCTGGATTTCCGTCCTACCAAGGAAGCACTGATTTATGCCAACTGGGCACGTGGCAGCAAGGGGGGTGGCTTCCAATCAGACCCAGACTCGCTGGCTGTGGCGAGCTATGGCCCAGAGACCGCCTATACGACCGAACTTGGCGCGAAGTTGAATTTCCGCAGAAGTGGCTATCTCCAGTTTGCCGTCTTTGACACCATTGTCAACGGATTCCAAACCGGTCGTGTCGCCATCGTTCCGCCTTCAATTAATCCGCAAACAATTATTACCAACGCGAATGTGCGTTCGTCTGGTGTCGAAGTCAGTGGAGCTTGGTCCGCGACCGAGAGTCTGTCACTGAACGGGAACATGACTTATGCCGATGCCAGATTCACGCAAAATGTGTTCAATCAAGACAGTACGGGTGCCCAGACCATTGAAATCTATAAAGGCATGCCCTTGCCGCGCGCTCCGCGATTGATGGCATTGGCTGGTGCCAAGTATCGGACGAGCGTCGGCAGCAATCTTGAACTTACCTCTCAAGGCAGCATCAAAAGAACCAGCTCCGCCGATCTCCAATTTCGCTCGGAGCATGCGCTTTCGCCAAAGGCCGACGCGCACACAACTCTAGATCTTCAGGTAACTCTTGCCAACAAGGCTGCGGGCTGGTCGCTTTCATTGCTTGGCAACAATCTGACCGATAGTCGTTATGCTACGTTTGCGTCGGAGAGTCTTTTTGATGGTGACGCCTATTATGGAACACTCAACCGGCCTCGCACTGTGGCTGTGCAATTCGAAATTTATAAATGATCAACTCAATTTCTCTGTTGCCCGGCTAGCGTGAGTTAGCCTGTTGAGTCGCGCGTCCCACCGGAAAAGGTTCGGTGCCGTTGGAAAATTTGAACAATTCGCGGGTAATGAGAAATTCCCTTGCAAGCCAGTCCGTACAGAGGAAAGAGATGACCACCTTGGCGTCGGATATCGGCCTCAGCCCGAAGCCGTTGACGGTCTTAAAGCGCTTCGCAGAGGTGGGCGCGGATCCCCAAGCACCGCTCGAGATTGAAGCAGAAGCTGCGCTCCGGCAGTTCTCTCAAGAGCGGTTGACGGCCTATGGGGTCGCCGATGCCGACGCGAAGGAACTGCGAGGCAGAGTGGCTCAGGGCGAGACCTGGCTTGCTGTCGCGCAGGATCTGGCGCGGACTTGCCTGATCCCGCCGGAGGCGGCGGCCGCGCCGTCCAGCCCCTGCACGACGGCGAACCGACTCTACCGAGCCTCGGCGTTGTACCGCATGAGCCAGATGATGTTTCTTGCGGACAACGACGAGAGACTTTCCATCCTCGCGGAGTCCGTCCGCCTGTATTCCGAGGCGAGTGAAATTTCTGGCGATCGCGAACCCGTCTCCATACAGACCGATGGCGGGCCGCTTGCCGGCTGGCTCCATTTCGCCGCGTCGACGCCAGTGGTCGGCTCGGCCATCGTGATCGGCGGCGTCGAGGGCTGGGCCATGGATTTCGGACCTCTCGGGACGGCGCTGGCGCGCCGGGGCATCGCCACGTTGCTGCTGGACGGACCAGGGCAAGGGCAAAGCCGCCTCGCGCACGGCCACTATCTGACCCTGGATTGGGCCGACGCCTACCGCCAGGCGATCGACTATCTTGATACAAGATTCGAAGGGCTACCTGTCGGCTTTGTGGGCAACAGTATGGGCGGCACGGTCGCGACCCTCGTTGCAGCCCTCGATCACCGGATCCGCGCATGTGTCAACAACGGTGGCTCCATGTACCCTACGCGAGCCCAAGCAAATCCGAGCTTCTTCAAGAAGATGATCACGCATTGCGGCGAGGTTTCGCACGAGAAAGCCGTTGAGATCTGGGGAACGATTTCTCCCCTCTCCTCCGGGCATTCGGTCGACTGCCCCTATCTGGTTGTCCAGGGCGGCAAGGATCCGCTGGTCGCCATGGCCGAGGCCGAGCAGGTGCTCGATTGGGCCCAAACGGCGGACAAGACGATGGTTGTATTCTCGGACGGAAATCATTGCATCTACAACCACGAAGACGATAAGCGGGATCTGATCGCCGATTGGGTGTCATCGCGCCTGACTGGCCGTTGAAAGCCCACTTGTCTGACAAATGGGTTCCTGGCGTTCGGAGTCACGAGCGGAGCGTGCTCTTCGTGGGGGGGTGAAGTCGCGATGGACTCCTGCGCACTTGCGTCTTGCCGTTTGAGCTTGGCGGCGCGCTGTCAGGTCCTGTACCGTCCCGTCGAACCGATCTGCTGCCTCGCCTGCGGTTCAGATTCGCCGAGCATTTGCTGCGTCAAGCAAGCGCACTTGGCATCGTCCAAACACGAAGAAGCCGGCGTCGGCCACGATCCTGAACGCAGAAGCTGAAAATGACCGCGGCATGCGACGCGACCCACTGCTCATGGCGTTGATCGGCGCGCGACATCTAACCGAAAGAAGCATGACAGCAATAGCAGCATCGGCGGGTTCGAACCCGCATGACGTCCTGGATGTCATCATAGTTGGCGCGGGCGCCACAGGTCTCACGCTTGCATGCGACCTGGCACGCAGAGGCTTGAAATTTCAAATCCTGGACAAGATATCCGAGCCGTTCGCAGGGTCGCGCGGCAAAGGCATACAGCCCAGAACGCTCGAGGTGCTCGACGATCTGGGTGTCGTGGATGCGGTACTTGCCGCCGGCGGCCCCTATCCGCGCATGAAGGCTCATGTCTGGGGCCTTGGGCCGACCTGGCGGATGCACTCCCATCACGCACCCACAGGCGACATTCCCTACCCCAACATTCTGCTTCTGCCTCAATGGCGTACAGAGGAAATATTACGCGAGCAACTCGGAAAGCTGGGGGCTAGCGTGCGCTATGGCGCGGAGGTCACCGATGTCGGGCAAGACGAGTCGCTGGTGAAGCTCCAGGTGCGCCGAGGTGACCAGATGGAGACGCTTGCCGCGCGCTATGTAGTCGGCGCCGATGGTGGGCGAAGCTTTATGCGCAAAGCCTTGGGAGTGGACTTTGAGGGGACCACGACGCAAGAAGGACGCATGGTGGTCGGCGATCTGCACGTCGACGGACTTTCGCATGACCATTGGCATGTCTGGCCCCTTGCAAAGGGCGGTGCCATCGCCTTGTGCCCACTGCCGCACAGCGAGCTCTTCCAGTTGATGATGACTCTGCGCCTCGACGATGAGGTGCCCGAACTGACAGAGGAGGGCGTGCAGGCACGCTGGCTGACAGCGACCGGACTGAAGAGTATCCGGCTGCACACCCCGCAATGGCTATCCCTGTTCCGGCCTAATGTGCGCATGGTCAATCGTTATCGAGTCGGGCGGATCCTTCTGGCGGGGGATGCCGCGCATGTGCATTCGCCGGCCGGCGCGCAAGGCCTCAACACCGGTATCCAGGACGCCTACAACCTCGGTTGGAAACTGGGTCTGGTCGTGGACGGCGCCGATGATGTGCTGCTCGACAGCTACGCCAGGGAACGCATGCCGGTGGCAGCGGCTGTCCTTGGCATGTCTTCGCGACTTTATGCAGGCTATCAAGGCAAGTCCATACCGAAGTTCAAACGCGGCGATGCCGAACGTCAGTTGCTGTTGAACTATCGGGCAAGCTCTCTGGCGATGACCGTGGCAGGTGGCCATCGACATCTCCAGGCAGGAGACCGGGCGCCCGACGCCCGCATCGAGCGCAGCGGGCAAGCGTGCCGTCTGTTCGATCTGTTGCGCGGCCCCCATTTCAGCCTCCTGGCCTGGGGCTCCGCTGCGATTGCCGCCACCGCGGATCTCGCCAGCGAACACATCAAGGTATGGCTGGCCGCGCGTGCGGGACGCCAACCAGCAGGGAACATGTTCGATGACGCGAAAGGCGAAATGGGTACGGCCTACGGCGTCGCAGACGGAGAGAACACGGTGATCCTCGTGCGGCCGGATGGCTACATCGCCTTGATAGCGACCGAACGATGGGCTGAGTCGGTCGCTGAATATTGGCGAGAGAGGGTCCAGAAGAGCGAGGTCGGCATCCATCGAGTCAGTTGAGCGGCAATCTTCTCCGGAACGGTGCGGAGGGGTCAGCGTCAGTCCACGGCCTTCTTGACGCGAGCTCCTTTTGCCGTCATCGCAGCTGACCCGATCGCCCAGTCCGAAGCCCGATGGGCCTGTCGGTCGGGCCGGCTCCGGCGGTGGATCGCAGGGCTTGGCGGCATCTTCCGGAGCGATCTGGGCCGCCGCGATCGAGACGTAGGGTTCATCCAACAGCGGTGTACCGACTCCTCGAGTACTGTTGCCTGCGTAGGGTGCTTGGCGATCACCTTGCTTTGGCGCAATTGGCCGGTGCAGAAGTCGACGAAGCGAACCGCCTGTCCCGGCGGCAGACTCGCGCAGACCTCCATCATTGGCTTCGTGACGGCGAGCATGATTTCGATGAGCGTCCGGCGCCGTCGAGCGTGTCAATCATGCTGGCGGCGATGTCCGTTGCGTCTCAAACCCAGGACGGGTTGCGCAGGTTCTCGCGTCGGCTGCCTACGGCGTTTCGACGCGAGTCAGGCCTGATTTTCGACAGCACGATCCGCTCAAAAGCCGCGGGGGTGAGCGGCCGGGCATCCCGTCCTCGGAGGCCGCGTCATTCAGCCCATCCTACCCACTGGCAGAATGCACGACCCATGACATCCTCCAGCGCGTCACCTCTCAGCCACGGCAGGTGTTCCGTGAACATGGTCTTGCATTCGCTCCAACTGCATGCCAGGCGAGTCATGTCGGTGCCCCAGAACGAGCGTGTCGAGCCGAAGGCCTCCACAATTTCGCGAACATAAGGGTGGACCGATGCGAAAGGATAGGCATCGGTGGCATAGGCTGGTGCCGCTGTCACCTTGACTGCTAGATTGGGCAACTCGGCGAGCTTCAGGAGTGTTGCCCGGCCATCGAAAACCTCGGGCACTTTGCCGAATGGTCCAAGTCCCATGTGATCGATCACGATCTTCAGGTCGGGAAACTGCCGGCCGAGCGAATGCACATGGTCCAGCGCATGGGGCACGGTGAGTCCGACGGGAATGCCGTATTCCTGCGCCGCTTCCCAGATCCAGTCGAGGCGACCTTTTCGAAACCAGTCCACATGCTCTGGCATTGCCACGACGAAGCGCAGTCCGAGCATGCCGGGCTGGTCCTTCCATCGCGACAACATGCGTCCATCACCGTGTTCCGTCAAGTCGAACCAGCCCATGGTTCCGATGCGCGCGGGGTAACGGAGTGCCGCTTCGGCAGCCACTTCATTCGCCCGACGATCCCAGATTGCAGGGCAATTGACAACGCGATCGATGCCAGTGGCGTCCATGGCGAGCACAAGCTCGTCGGCGCCCATCGGCTGCGAACGATGGTGTGGCGGCGCAGTGTTGCTTTCCCAGAGGTGAATGTGTGTATCGACAGTCAGCATTTTCTTCCCCCGTTGGACGCGTCTTGCGCCCGATCCAGACATTTGCGTTCCATTGCGTTCCAGGGCTTTGAGGACATCATTTACACGACCTCGATGCGCAGTTCGGCGACACCTGACACCGAACCGGAAAGCGTGTCGCCGCGCACGACCGGACCGACGCCCGCTGGCGTGCCCGTGAAGATCAAGTCCCCGGGTTGCAGCGTGAACAGCCTGGACAGGTAAGCAATCGTTTCGGGCACGGACCAGATGAGATCAGCGAGATCGCCTTCTTGCTTGATCGTGCCGTTGACGGCGAGCTGCACAGTGGCGTGTGCAGGGTGGCCGGTCGCCTCGACGCGGACGATCTCCGAGCAAGGTGCCGACCCGTCGAAGGCCTTGCCGCTCTCCCACGGCCGTCCCGCCTTCTTGGCCGCGCCCTGCAGGTCGCGTCGTGTCATGTCCAGGCCAACCGCGTAGCCATAGATCAGATCGTTCGCTTCCTCGGCCCTGACGTCGAAGCCGCCTTTCGCAAGAGCGACGACGAACTCGATCTCGTGGTGCACGTCACTCGATGCCGAGGGATAGTGGAAATTCGCGCCATCGGCCACGATGGCGCTTGCGGGCTTCATGAAAAAGAATGGCGGCTCGCGATCCGGGTCGTGGCCCATCTCGCGTGCGTGGTCGGCGTAGTTGCGCCCGACACAAAAAACACGGTTGACGGGAAAACGTTCAGTGCCGCCGCGGATCGGCAGCGTCTGGAGTGGCGGCGCATCGATCGCGAGCTTGGCGGTGGAGGCAGTTGAATGCGTCATGCGAGGATCTTCCGAAGCGATTGGGAGTTTCGCACTACAGTCATCGTGAGCGTGAGCGGCATGATGTTCTCCTATTTATTGCGCCATGGGCGCATGGTGCTTGCGCCGAAAATGGCCCGGGGTTATGGACGTGAACGACTTGAATCGTCGTGCGAAATGGGCCTGGCTTAGAAATCCGGATTCGACCGCGATCCTCTTGATCGGGGTGTCGGTGTAGGCCAGCAAGGCTTTCGAATTTTCCAGTCGCAGCTCGTCGAGAATCTGCTTGAACGATCTTCCGGTTTCGCGCTTGAGCAACACCGTCAGGTAGTTCCCGGTGAGATGGACCTCGCGCGCGACTTCGTCGAGCGGTACCTCATGCTGGAAGTTCTGCTTCAGGTACGCGATCGCTTTGCGCGCTCGCTGATCCAGTAGATGGCCGTCGCCGCTTGCGCGATCAATATTTCTGAATGAATCCAGATATTTCTTGCCGACGCAGGTCAGGATTTGGGTCAGTTCTGCGCGTGCTTCGACCGCATCGAAGAAGCCGCGCGACGCGCAGGCCTGTCCTATCCGTATGCAGCGCGCGCGTACGTAGGCAATTTCTTCGGTGCTGAGTTGGTAAGAACAGTGTCGCTGGTACACGAACGGAGCGAGCTCGGGCATCTGGTAGAGCTGGCTGTCCTCAGCGACGACTTCCGGGGCGCCGAATCCGTGCTTCAGGAACTGTGCGTCGAAGTAAAGCACATAGCACTCTGTATCGGGCTTGAACATGAGCCGGTGCACGACAAACGGGCTGATGAAGAAGATGCTGCCGGCTCTTGCCTGCAAGGTTTGGGCGCCGAATTCGTGGACAGCGACCCCATCCGCGACGAAGACGACCTGGAAGAAGCTGTGACGATGCGGCGGCATCGCCGAGTCAGCCGAATCCGTATTCCGAATGCCAATTCCGGACCAGCAGAACTGCTTTTGCAGCAGAGAGAAGGTCTGAAGCTTGACGAATGACTTGCTGTTCAACATGGGCCTAAGACCTGAGGCCGTGAGCCTCGCATATCACCATACGCTGAGCACGAGATCGCCCCCAACGCGTTGAACGCG
>FTIP01001848.1_pt3 | contig 15782 bp, 13 predicted proteins | sample 1658301 | NCBI WGS metagenome assembly FTIP01 (sample SAMEA3914813, study PRJEB12502) | metagenome | biome: forest; material: soil | place: Canada | collected 2011-07-07 | depth 0.3 m
CCGTGCCCGCCGATCGGCACCAACGTCCTGGGAGTCAACATTCCGAACGGTGCGCCCATCCCGTTCCAGTTCAACACCAACGTGCGCATCCACCACAACATGCTCTACAACAACGCGTCGATCGGTGACGCGCTGTTCTCGGGCACGCCTTCGGGTGCGGGTGCGGTCACGGTGAGCGCTGGCGGCGACGGCTACCGGATCGACCACAACTGGATCGCTGCGAACCTGTCCACCGGCGACGGTGGCGGCCTGCAGCATCTGGGCCTGAACTTCAACGGCAAGATCGATCACAACTTCGTCCTCTACAACCAGAGCACCAACCCCACCCTGCCGACCAACGGTGGCGGCATCGCCATCGAAGGCGCCAACCTCGACCGCACGCTCAACGGCAACGAGTGCGGCAGCACGAACGACCAGGACTGCCCGCCTGGATTGGGCGAAGGTGTCGGCCCCGGCCTGGTGATCGACGCCAACCTGATCCTGGGCAACAGCGCGGAAAGCGGCAGCGGCGGCGGCCTGCGCCTGCAGCAGATCAACGGCTCTGCCGACATGATCGCCTTCCCGGCGAACACCAACCGGTGGTTCGACGTGACGGTGACCAACAACGTCATTGCGAACAACGTGGCCGGCTACGACGGCGGCGGCGTCTCGATGCAGGACGCGTTGAAGGTCAACCTGATCAACAACACGGTGGCCTCGAACGACACGACGGCTTCGGCTGGCGCGCTGTTCAAGACCCTGGGCGCGATCATGTCGAACACGCCGCCTCCGGGCTGCACTCCGCAGACCGATCCGAGCCTGCCGCAGAACCCGAATTGCCTGGTGGCGGATGCACCGCACGGTCCGCAACCCGCGGGTCTGGTGGTGTCGGCGCACACGGTCAACCTGGTCGATGCGCTCGTGGGTGTCAACACGAACTGCTCGGGCCTGAACGGCTTCGGCTACACGGGAACCGGCGTCAACAACGACTGCCGCAAGGTGTCCAAGCCGAACATGGTCAACAACCTGTTCTGGCAGAACCGGTCGTTCAGCGTCAACGTGGTCGATCAGTTCGGCAACGTCGTGCAGGGCACCACCAACCCGACGGGCCAGGGCCTGCAGTCGCAGCAGAACCTGATCGCGCTGACCCCGGCACTGGTCCAGAAGGCGACGGGCGATTGCCCGGCAGGCGCCAACGTGTGGGACATCGGCCTGCGCACCGACGACGTGAACGGCGGCACCATTCCGCCCGCCACGCGCCTGGCGCTGAACAACTCGATCTTCACTGGAGGGGACACGAAGACCCTGCTCGTGATCGGTGGCGCCCTGGGCAACAACCAGTCGCCCGCGGCCACCCCGCTCGTCGCACCGTATTGCAATGGCGCGCGCATGCCGCCTGAGCATTGCACCGACGGCGGCGTCGACAACGGCAGTGCGTCGTGCAAGGGCTACAACGCCCCGGTCGGCGCGTCCGAGACCACCGGTCTGACCCAGGCCTTCGTCTTCAACGGCATCCAGCCGACGGCGACGGTGGACGAGGGCCACAACTGGCTGAACCTGGTCTACGGCCCGCTGACGCTGTCACTCCCGAACGTGACCCGTGCGACGCCGGGCGAGGCGATGCTGGTGACGGGTACCAGCGGCCTGGGCACGACGGTGGGTTCGTACTCGATCGCACGCGGAACGGCGGCGGTCGGCAACGGTGCCACCGGCAACGCGCTGCCGGCGACGGTGTCGGCTGACTTCTTCGGCAATTCGCGCACGATCAACGGATCGACGAAGCTGGACATCGGCGCCGTGGCGCTGACGACGACATCGGCCTCGGTGCGGCCGACGGCGCTGGCCTTCGGGACGGTGGCCATCGGCTCGTCGAGCACGCAGACCATCACGCTGGCCTCGAGCGCAACGGGGCTCACGGGCATCGCGGTGGCCACGTCGGCACCGTATTCGGTGGGAGCGGGCGGAACCTGCGCGGGGACGACGCTGGCGGCCAACAGCGTGTGCACGATCAACATCGTGTTCACGCCGACAGTCGCCGGCCCCGTCACCCCGACGGGCTCGGTCACCATTACCGCGAACGTGCCGATCGTTGGCTCGCCGGTGGCCCTCACGGGCAACGGCCAGGTCGTTGCCCTGAACGTGGCGCCGAGCTCGGTGCAGTTCCCGTCGACGACCATCAACCAGAGCAGTGCTGCCCAGTTCGTCACGGTGAACAACCTCTCCGCGACGACCGTGACGGGCATCGCGCCGACGGTTCATGGCTCGGGCTTCGCCCAGGGCAGCGGCGCCGCTGCGGGCACCTGCACGGCGACGCTTGCTTCGGGAGCCAGTTGCACGGTGGGCGTGGTCTTCACGCCGACGCTCGGTGGCACCTCCAGCGGCACGCTGTCGCTGGCAACCACTCCGGCGGTCGTGGTGGGCGGCCCGGTGACCCTGCTCGGCACGGCGATCGTTCCGCCGCCGGTGCTGTCGTCGCTGGCGCCGACCTCGGTGACCCGCAACACGGCCACGCAGGTGATCTTGACGGGAACCTACTTCACCGGCGCGACCTCGCTGAACGTCTCCGGCACGGGCCTCACCGTCACCAGCTTCTCGGTGACGAACGACTCCACGATCGTGGCGACGATCACGACGGCGGCCAATGCGACCCTGGGCAGCCGCACCGTGTCGGTCGTCACGCCCAGTGGCACCAGCGGCAACGCGACGTTCTCGGTGGTCAACCCGGCGTTGCCGACGCTGTCGTCGATCTCGCCGATCAGCGGAGTTCGCGGCAACACGGTGGCGGTGGCACTCACGGGCTCGTCGTTCACGACGGCGACCGGCGTCACCGTGTCGGGTATCCGCGTCACGCCCAGCAACCTGGTGATCATCGATGACAGCCATGCCACGGTGAACCTGACGATCGCGGCCAATGCGGCGACCACGTCGCGGATCGTGAAGGTCGTCAATCCGGCGGGAAGCAGCGTGAGCAATTCCGTCACGTTCAAGGTGAATTGACGCGCGGGATCTTCAACATGGAGCGGACATCAGGGACATCCCCGATGTCCGCCTCTGCTTCGAGGCGTCAGCCTGGGAACCAGCATGATCAGGCGGCAGAAGGATGATGAACGGATTCGCGGGCCCAGGCTTCAGGTGGTCGTTCGAACGCAGCGGTCGGGTGGCAGTTGTCTTCGCTGTCGTCCTCGCGTCGTCGCACTGCGGCGCGGCGGAGGTGACGGCGAACAGCCCGATGCCGGCCGTTGCGGCCTCGGGCGCCGCCCATTCTCGCGCGGCGCCGCCGCACGCCGCAGGCTCCACGCTGGATCGAAGAGTGGACCTGCTCGCGGCTGAACTGCACCTGAGTGCCGATCAGCGGATCCAGGTCAGGGCGCTTCTCCAGGGCCAGCGCGAGCAGGTGCAACGGGTCTGGAACGATGCAACCGTTCCGCCCGCGATGCGCGTGGGTCGCACCCAGGCCATCAGCGACAAGACCGCGGAAAGCATCCGCGCGCTGCTGGACGAGGAGCAGCGCAAGGCCTACATCCAGCCGAGGTTGCGGGAGACCTCGGTCGGCGCGCAGGGCGCCGCCGTCGACGCATGGACGGCCCCGGGCGCGACGCACTGATGGCGCCGGAGAGTTTCGAAGCGAGGTGATGACAATGACTCCCGATTCTTTTTTCAGTCGCGCGCGGATCGCGCTGGCGCTGTGCAGCATCGCCGCGTCGGGGGCCTGCGTGGCGGCCGGCGCCCTGGCCGCCGACGGCATGCGCGCATCGACGTCCGGTGGGCAGGCGCTGAACGCGGCGCCGGCAGCCTCGGCGGCATCGGCGCCGCGCGTGTCGCCGTACATCCTGGCCGCGCGTCGGCATGCGGCGGAGGCGGCCTCGGAGCCGCTGAAGGTCAATCCGTTGATGCAGCATCGGCCGCGCGTGCCGAGGGCGGCCAACCGTGCGCAGTGAATCTTGCCGGGGGAACGCGTGCCTCCCCTTAATGCGGGCTTCCTCTGGGCTGCGCTTTCCTTTAGGGTAGGGCCATGACTTTCGCGACCTTGACCCCAGCGCCACATGCTCACTCGCCGCAACGCCTGGCACGTGCCCGAGCCGTTGCCATCCTGGCGGCCTGCGCCTGCATTGGCGGGGGCGTCCGGGCGCAGGTCGCCGCGGCGCCGGCGCGGCCGGTCGCCGCGTCCGCGGTCGGGATGCCGCCGGCGCAGCACGTTGGGCCGGTCCACCTGTCGGTGGCGCGACGGCAGCAACGCGAGAGCACCAAGGCCGGCAACTACTACGGCGCCACCTGGGGTGTTCAAGACTTCACCGTGCGCTACACGGCCTCGGGCAACCTCATCCGTTTCAGCTACCGCGTCGCCGATCCGACGCTGGCCAAGGCGCTCGTCGACAAGGGCGCGACGCCCTACATGCTCGGCCAGCGCAGCCACGCGGTATTGCAGGTGCCGGTGATGGACAAGGTCGGCGCGCTGCGCCAGACCAACGACGTCACGGCGGGCAAGGAGTATTGGATGGCGTTCTCCAACAAGGGAAATCTCGTGCGCCCTGGAGACCGCGTCAACGTCATGATTGGCGCATTCCACGCTGATGGATTGCTGGTCGAGTGAACGCGCAGTCGACTGCGCACAAGGAGGGTCGAATCGTGAAAAGAATCAAGTCTCTGCTGTCCCTGGCGTTCGCCCTGGCCACGCCGCTGGCGATGGCCGCGGGCCTGACCGCGGAACAGATTGCCGACAAGAATGCCGCCGCGCGCGGCGGCCTGACGGCCTGGCGGGCGGTGGACAGCATGACGCTGGCCGGCCTCATGGACGCCGGCGGCACGCCTGAAGTGCGCCTGCCGTTCGAGATGAGCCTCAAGCGCCCGCACAAGAGCCACCTGGAAATCCACGTGAAGGACCAGACCGCGGTGCAGGTCTACGACGGACAGCAGGGCTGGAAGCTGCGGCCCTTCCTCAATCGCGACGACGTCGAGGCGTTCACGCCGGCCGAGGTCAAGGCCGCGGCCGACGACGCCGAACTCGACGGACCGTTGATCGACTACGCGAAGAAGGGCACCCGCGTCGAGCTGACCGGGACCGAGAAGGTCGAGGGCCACAACGCCTACAAGCTTCACCTGACCAAGGCCGACGGCCGTCAGGTGAACCTGTGGATCGATGCCACGAGCTTTCTCGACGTCAAGATCGACGGCGAGCCGCGGCGTCTCGACCAGAAGATGCACAAGGTCGCTGTCTACTACCGCGACTACAAGGCCGTGCACGGTCTCCAGGTGCCGATGACGCTGGAAACGGTGGTCGAAGGCGTGAAGTCGTCGCGCAAGATCAGCCTGCAGACGGTCACGGTGAACCCGCCGCTGGCCGAGGCGCTGTTCACGAAGCCGCAACCTGCTCCGGTGAGGCAGGCTTCGGCGCATTGAGGGAGGACGCTTCGATGCGCAGGTTTGCAGCCTGGAGCCTCGCGGCGCTGATGGCGTTGACCGGCTCCGGTCGCGCCGACGCGCTGCCCGCGCCCGAGATGCCCGCGATGACCGCGAGCCAGGTCGTCACTCGCAATGCCGCCGCGCGCGGCGGTGTCGAGGCGTGGCGCAAGATCGACACGATGGCCTGGACGGGCTACGCCGAGAACACCAACGTGCCGGGCCGGAAGGTTCCCTTCCTGCTCGAGCAGAAGCGCCCCGGCAAGACGCGTTTCGAGATCGTGGAGCCGACCGGCATGAAGGCCGTCCGCGCCTATGACGGGACCGATGGCTGGAAGATGCGGCCGGGCAAGGAAGGGCCGCCCCAGGTCGTCGCCTACGCGCCCGACGAACTGAGCTTCGCGCGCGGCGCGCAGGTGATCGAGGGGCCGCTGATGGACTACGTCGCGGCGGGCGCGATCGTCTCCCTCGCGGGTGTCGACACCGTCGAGGGGCGGCAGGCCTTCGTGCTCGACGTGCGGATTCCCTCGGGCGGCCTGCACCGTGTCTGGGTCGATGCCCAGTCGTTCCTGGAGGTCCGGCACGACCGCGAATTCCACGACGCCGCGGGGCACTCGGTGGTGGCCACCGTCCGCTATCGCGATTACCACGCGTTCGAAGGCCTGCAGATTCCCGTGACGATCGAGACCGGCGGCGGCAAGGGCCAGCCGATGAACCGCTTGACCATCGAGCGGGTCGCGCTCAATCCGCCCATCGAGGACAAGGCGTTCGAAAAACCCGAAGCCGTGTCGCGACGACGCGGCGGGGTTGTCGTCGACATGCGCGGTGCCGCCGCACCCGGCACACCCGCCAGCGCGGCCCGGCCATGATCCGTTGGCGGACGCCCCGCACCGGACGCCGCTCCGCTGGCGTGCGCGGCGAGGCCGCATCCGTCGCTGCCACGCTGGTGCGGATCGTGCTGGTCGGCCTGCTGGCCTCGATCCCTGCCATCGGGGGCACGGCATCCGCCAGGAGTGCCTCGCCGACCGATGTCGGCGAGTCGATCTACCTGCGTGGCGTGGCCAAGCAGGGCCACGCCGTCGAGGCCGCCCGCAGCGCCGATTCCAGGCTCAAGGGGCAGGCTGTCGCATGCGCAAACTGCCACCAGCGCAGCGGCCTGGGAGGACGCGAAGGCCGCATCGTCATCCCGCCGATCACCGCGCGCTACCTCTACCGGCCGCGCGCCAGCATCACGGAAGATCGCGACATCCCCTTCGTGGCGGGCATGCACGCCGACCGTCAACCCTACACGGACGCCACGCTGGCGCGCGCAATCTCCGACGGCTTCGATTCCGAAGGCAAGCCCCTGAATTTCATGATGCCGCGCTACGCGCTCGCCAACGACGACATGGCGGCGCTCGTGGCGCACCTCAAGGAACTCGATCGGCGCAACGTTCCCGGCGTCACCGACACGACGCTGCACTTCGCCACCATCATCACGCCCGATGCCGACCCCGTCAAACGCCGCGGCATGCTCGACGTGATGAACCAGTTCTTCACGGACCGCAATCTCCGCCAGATGGTCCCGGCGCCGCACATGGTGACGTCCGGCAAGACGTCCTACAGCGGCATGATGTTCAAGGTGCAGCGTCGCTGGGAGCTGCATGTGTGGGAATTGAAGGGCGAGGAGAGCACCTGGCAGGCGCAGCTGAACGAGCACCTGGCCGCGGAGCCCGTCTTCGCGGTGATCTCGGGCCTGGGCAACGGCAACTGGGCGCCGGTCCACGCGTTTTGCGAGCAGGCGGCGCTGCCCTGCCTGTTCCCCAACATCGATTCGCCGCCGGCCACCGCGGATCGGGATTTCTATTCGATCTACTTCTCGCGGGGCGTCCTGCTGGAAGCCGAACTCATGGGCCGAAGCCTGCTCGCCGATCCACACCGGGCCGCTGCGCCGCGCGTGTTCCAGGTCTATCGCGTCGGCGACAGCGGCGAGGCCGCCGCCACCGCGCTGGCCGAGACCTTGCGTGCGCGAGGCGTCGCGGTGTCCCAGCGCATGGTGCCGCGCGCCGCGCCGTCCGCCGCCGTGGCCAATGCCTTGCTGGGCGTTCGCGACGGCGACACGGTGGTGCTGTGGTTGCGGCCCGCCGACCTGATGGCGTTGCCGGCGGCCCCCCCGTCGGGCAGCAACGTCTTCGTCTCCGGCGACATGGCCGGGCTCGAGCGGGCGCCCCTGCCGCCTGCCTGGCGTACCAGCGTTCGCATGGCCTATCCCGTCGACTTGCCGGAACACCGCCGCGTGCGCGTCGACTTCGCGATGGGTTGGTTTCGGGCGCGCCACATTTCGCTGGTCGCCGAGCGGACCCAGGTCGACACCTACCTCGCCCTCGGCCTCCTGTCGGAGTCGTTGAAGGGCATGGCGGACACCTTCGTGCGGGACTACCTCGTCGAGCGGCTCGAGGAGACGCTGGCCCATCGCATCATGACCGGCTACTATCCCCGCCTGGGGATCTCGCTCGGTGCGCGCTACGCGTCCAAGGGCGGCTATCTCGTCAGGTTCGCGGGCCTGCAAGGGACCGCCCTTGTCGCCGACGGCGATTGGACCGTGCCATGAAGGCTGTACGACTCCGCATCGGTGCATCTCGCGCAGGGGAGCGACCGGCGCTCCCACCGCGTTTGCGCTGCTGCGCGGTCGCGGCGATCACGCTCTGGCTGCTCGCGCCCAGTGCCGCTCGTTGCCAGATCTACACCGGCTCGGAGTCGGCCACCGGCGCCGTCGTGCTGTCCAATTTCAGGTCCGACGAGGCGACGACCGTTGTCGAGGGCACCACGCCGCCGCCCGAACCGCCCGCCCTGCGCGCGTCGCCGCCGGCCCCGCCGACGCAGGCGAAGGTCGTCGCGAGCATCGTTCCCACGGCGCAGATGCGCAAGCTGGTCGACCTGGCCGCCAGCCGCAACAATCTTTCCCCGGCGCTCGTTCATGCCGTCATCACGGCGGAATCCCGCTACGACCCGCGCGCCGTCTCCAACAAGGGCGCCATCGGCCTGATGCAACTCCTGCCGGCCACCGGCAAGCGGTTCGGCGCCCAGGATCTGTTCTCCGCAGAACAGAACGTGGCCGCGGGAGCGGGCTACCTTCGCTGGCTGATGGACATGTTCGGCGGCAAGCTCGACCTGGTGCTGGCGGCCTACAACGCGGGTGAGCAGGCGGTGATCAACGCCGGATGCCGCGTGCCGCCCTATCCCGAGACGCAGGCCTACGTGAAGAAGATCTTCATGGACCTGAAGCGACCGTACGTCGTCCCGCTGTGGCCGACCGGAGGCGCTGCCACCAGTTGCGCCTGATGCTGCGGGCGACCTGCCGGCGATCGGACAACGTCCGGCGGGTGGCGTGCACTTTCGCGTCGGCCAGATACGTCAGCAAGTGCTCGTTCCACCCATGGCGCGCATCCGTATCGAAGTCGTCGGTGGGCGTGCGCATGGCCGCGACACGAAGGAGCCGGCACGCTGCGCTTGTCGGGCCCGCGCCCAGGACCAGCCGGGCACGAGATGTGCCCCCGCAACCCGGTGCCGCGCCAGGCTTCGAGCGACGCCGTCCTGACCGTTGCGCCACGTCCGGAGCCTGGCGCGCAACTCGATCCTGAACGTCTGTACATCACGAATCCAAAGGGACAGAATTCATGACACACGCGGGCGACCGAGGCGTATCGGACCGACGACCTGTGTCGGGTCAATCAACCGGGGGCTTGCAATGACCATCGAAAGCGAAAGCCTGGCCGCGGCGTGCGCCGCATCGCGCGAAGCTGACGGCTATCCGTCGTCCGATCAACTGCTGCGTGACCTGCAGGGCCACAACGGCGAGGGCGCGCGATCCATCGCCACGGGCTACATGATGGCGATCCATGACGCGGATGCCGATTGCCTCGGCGCGGCGACGCTGCTGCGCTACTTGCGCGGCCATGCCGGCGAATCGATGTGTCTCGCAGGCACGGGCTATGTGATGGCCGTGCGCGATTGCATGGAATCGGCTCGGGTGAAACCCGATGGCAACGCGGTGCACGCAGCGCGGTCCGGCGTGCATGCGGACGTCGAGCGCGTGAAGGCGTGGCTCGAACGCCATCCGCACGACCAGTTGCAGCTCGCGATCTCGTCCGTCCAGCTCGCGCTGGTCTCCCCGGCCGTGGCCCCCAGGCGCCAGGGTCGACAGTTCAGGCGTTCCGCGCGCTGGCTGAAGCAACGCGTCGTCAGCAGCAGCCTCCAGGCGACGGTGATCGCAGGCGCGGTCGCGGTGTGCGGCGCGCTGCTCCTCGCGGCGTGGAGTTCGGCGCAGGACCGGCTGCGCGCCGGCAATGTCGAGCTGACCGAGCAGGCCTCCAATGTCACGACGCTGATGCTGGAGCAGCGGCGGTACGAAAAGGACTCCTTCATCAACATCGCCGATCGGCGCACGCTCGATGCCTATGGCCGGAAATGGGAGCAGGCTCGCGCGTCGATCACCGGCACGTTCCATCGGCTCGACAGCCTCGACCTCAGCGACGCGGATCGACAAGCCGTGCTCGAGATGTCCCGGGACTTCCGTGTCTACGCCGACGGCTATGAGCGCCTGCTGTCGCAGATGAGGAATGGACAGGTCGCGACCGCGCAGGACGCGAACGAGCAGATCGAGGCCTACAAGAGCGCCGCGCATCGGGTGGAGACGCTCGGTGCGGAGTTGACGGCGCGGGCGTCGAGCCGGCTGCGTACCTGAGCGCGCCGCGCACGAGCAGCCGCAGGCGATCGCGCTGCGTCCGGCGGTCGAATTACCCCGCAGCAGGCTGAGCGGGCGGCGCGGAGTACCGTCAAATCTCATTGCGACCAGTCATGCGCGACACCATGAATTTGTTGGCGGGCCGTGGTCGATGGGTTGTGGCTGTGACGTTGGAGCGAGCGCAGAACCATGACGTCTGATCCGCATGCGCATTCGCTCGGACGAGCGCGTTCGGTTGCCGCAACGACGTCCAGTGCCTCCTCAAGATCCAGGCGGCTTTCTCCGGCATTCGGCCAGAACCGAAAAATTTGCCGTTCAGGTTGAACGCGCCGAGCGGCCAGGTCACAAGCGCTCCGACTGCAGCCGCTGCGCGAGGCACTTGCCTTCGGCCGGGTACCTGCGCAGACTTCGCACTTCGCCGCGCAGGTCGACCGCAACAGCACAACCAGGGTTCTCTGGTCAAGCAAGCTCCGAGGAGGCAGCGCCTTGAAATCATCTTGTCGGGCACTTCTGCTGGTCTTCGCCCTTTTGTGCGCGCTACCGTGCTCGGCGGTTTCCAGCGATGCCGGCGAGCTCGCCAAGGACGCAAGCCCATCTGTCGCCGTCGTTTCAGCCGCCGTGCCAGGCGTGGTCGCTGAATGGCATGCGGTGGCCACCGCCACGATCAACCAGGCGCCGAATCCCTCGGGCACACCGTCCGAGCGACAACCGATGTTCGCGCTCGACCTCGCGACGGTGCAGATTGCCGTCTACGACGCGGTCATGGCCATTCGCCGCACCCATCGGCCCTTCGCGGCGACCCCTCATGGCGAAGTCGATGGAGCGTCGATGGAGGCGGCCGCAGGCGAAGCCGCGTATCGCGTCTTGTCCGGCCTGTTCCCCAGCCGCATGGCGACCGTCCAGCCCGCATACGAGAAGTTCCTCGCCGCGCTGCCCGAGGGCCGCGCCAAGGAACTGGGACTGCTCGTCGGCTCCGACATCGCCACCAGCGTGCTGGCCCGGCGAGCGGACGATGGCCGCCTCACGGCGTTGCCACCCTACCGGCCCGGCAGCGCTGCCGGGTCGTACCGCGGTACGGATCCGATCAATCAGGTGATGCCGTCCATCAGGCCATTTGCATTGACATCGCCCTCGCAGTTCCAGGCACTCGGTCCGCCGACGTTGACGAGTGCGGACTACGCGGCGGATTTCAATGAGACCAAGTCGCTGGGCGCCCTGGACAGCGCCACCCGAACGGCCGCCCAGGCCGAGGCCGCTCGCTTCTACAGCGAAGATCCGCGCGACTTCTGGCCGCGCAACTTTCGCCAGTTCGCCATGAGCGGGAGCGACATCGCCGAGCAGGCGCGGCTGATGGCCATGATCTCGGTCACGCATGCCGACGCAACGCTGGCTTGCTTCGCCTCGAAGTACCGCTTCGACTTCTGGCGACCGGAAAGCGCGATCCGGCTCGCCGACACCGACGGGAACGAGGACACCGCGGTCGATGCCGCATGGACGCCCCTGCTGTCCACGCCACCGCACCCCGAATACCCGGCCGGACATTCCTGTGCCGCGGGCGCGCTCGCGACGGTCCTGCGGGTCTATTACGGTACGCCGATCGTCGCGTTCAACTTCACGAGCACGGTGACCGGAACGACGCATCGCTTCGCGACGGTCGATGCCTTCGTGGACGACATGGCGATGGCCCGCATCGCCGGCGGCGTGCACTTCCGCGCCGCGACCCGGGACGGCGCCGCCCTGGGCCAGGCCGTCGCAGAATGGGAACTCGCCCACAACTTCCAGCGGCGTTGACAACCCGCCCCCCCCCCGTGTCGGCGCCCCGAGCCGGTTTCCGTGTTCGTCGTCTCCCCCGCGGATTCGCACCCGGTTTTGCCGCGTTCGTCGCAAGTGCAACCGTCGCGGCGTCGCGCGGGCCACCATGGGTGCATGACGTGCTTGCAAGCTGCTTTGCCCGGGAGCACAGTGTGCGGGCACCCTGCTTTGGTCGCCGCCATGCCCAGATTTTCCTTCGTGCGCCAAGACCGACCTCGCCTGGCGCCCGTGACAACGGTGCGGCTGCCGATAGGCATGGCCTTGGTCTGGGCCCTGGGGGTGGCGTCGGTGATGTCGCTGCAATTCCTGACCCAGGGCTGGGTCTGGGCCAACTGGCCGGTGTCGGACGTGATGACCGCGTGGCTGTACATCCTGCGGGACCGCGTGGCGGTCGCCCTCGCGATCACGATGCCCGTCCTCGCGGTCGGCATCCTGCCCATCGCGTCGCTGCGCCTGCGCGCCGGCTTGCTGGCTGGCGCAATCGTCGCAGGAGCGGTGGCCGGCCACGCCGGACTCTGGCTGCTGACCGACCGCCATGGCGATCTGGCAGGCACCGCGGTGAACTGGTCGATCATCGGGATGTCGATCGCCGGCATGTTCTATCTCTGGCGCGCTTCCGTCGAAGCGCGAGCTCGCCTGCAGGCCGAGACGCTGGACGACCTGCGCGGGCAACAGCAGATGACCCGCGCGCAACTCGTCGCGCTGAAGAACCAGATCGAGCCGCATTTCCTCTTCAACACGCTGGCGACGGTGCGGCGCCTGCAGCGGACCGAGCCGGCGGCGGGCGCGACCATGCTCGCCAACTTCATCGACTACCTGCGCCGCGCGATGCCGATGCTGGACAGCCCGCAGGTGCCGCTGAGCCAGGAGATCGCGTTGCTGCGCGCGTACCTGGCCGTGATCGCGGTGCGCATGTCGGGGCGGCTGCAGGTGGAGATCGACGTGCCGGCCGATCTGGACGGCCAATGGGTGCCGCCGCTGGTGATCGCGACCCTGGTGGAAAACGCCGTCAAGCATGGCTTGACGCCGGCGCCCGACGGCGGCCTGCTGCGCGTGATCGCGCGCGATCTCGGCCAGCAGGTCGAGATCGTCGTCGAGGACACGGGCGTGGGTTTCGGCGTGTCCAGCACGGGTGGCAGCGGCATCGGCTTGGCGAACGCGCGCGCCCGGCTGCAGACCCTGCATGGCCGCGATGCGTCGCTGCGCCTGGAGGCCAACCAGCCGACCGGCGTGCGCGCCATCGTGACGCTGCCGAAGTCACCTGCGGGCGATCGATCATGATGCGCGCGTGGAGTTCGCTGCCCGAGCGGACGCGGCAGATCCTGATCTGGGGATGCCTGTGGGGCGTCGTCGTTTCCGCCGCCGAGTTCGCGGCCAATGGGTTGTTCATCAACTCGCCCTGGTTGAACAGGACCGAGTTGATCGGATGGCCGACGATGGGCTGGTGCGCCACCGGCTGTCTGCATCTGTTCGTCGCGCGTCGAGCGCTGCGCCGCCGCGGGTGGTGGTCGCTTGCGGCAGGCTGGTTGGCGATCTCGGTGGCGTGGGCCTTCCTGGCGCCCTCGATCGGAGCCCGCATCGGCGACTGGTACGGCGATCAACGTCGCGGCACCGTGCAAGAACTGATCGCGTACCAGCTTTGGCCCTCCTTGTTCTTCGGAGCACTCCTGGTCGCCGCGTTTGCGTTGATCGTGGAGACCGAGAACACGCGGTCCTTGCTCCAGGACGCGGCTATCGCGCGCAATCGGACATCGGCCCTGCGCGCCGAAGCGGAACTGTCGGACTTCCGGCGCCATGTGGATTCGCGCCTGCTCCTGGACGTGATGGCCGACGTCGAGCGCCGCTATCGCAGCGCGCCGGAGCAGGCGGACGACCTGCTCGGCCGTCTCGTCGAGTTCCTGCGCTGTGCCATGCCCGGATTGGCCGGTCGCAAGTCGACCTTGCGCACGGAGATGCAGCTCGCGCGTGCGTTCGTGGGCCTCCAGGCGGCGCGTCGGCTGGATGCGGGGCTCGCTCCTGCCGCGAGCTGGATCATCGACGAGGCACCCGACCTCCCCAATCTGCCGTTCCCGGGCTACCTGATGCTGCCGCTGCTCGCGTTGTCGTCGGACAGCGCGACGCCGCGCCTGCAATTGCGGTCGCGCGCATCCGGAGCGCAGATCGAGGTCCACGGCCTGGGCCGCGCGGTCCCCGAAGAATTCATGCAGCGTGCGCGGGCCAGTCTCCGATCGCTGCTGGGCGACGCCTTCGCGCTGCATGCCGATGTCGATCGTGGCCCGCAACTGGCCCTGACGCTGGGACTCGCCACAAGCACGGGGGCACTCCATGACCGATGACCAAGACGCCGACGCCCTGCGCCGTTCTCTCCTGGCGCTGATTCCTGCGCTGGCCTTCGCCAAATCCGCGGGCGCCCAGGACGCGTCCGTCGTCCAGCCCGACAGTTACCGCGTCGTGCTCGACAACGACAAGCTGCATGTGCTCGAGTTCCTCAGCCGACCCGGCATGGGCCTGTGCGGGACCGGCATGCACTCGCACCCGCCACACCTGAGCGTATCGCTGACCGGAGGCAAGGTGCGCGAAACGCAGCCCGACGGATCGATCAAGGTGGTGGAGATCGTGGCTGGATCCGTCAAGTGGCATGAGGCCGAGAGGCATCAGACCGAGAACCTGATAGGCACGAACATGCGCGGATTGCTGATCGAGCTGAAGCCCCGCTCCGCCTGAGGCCCGCCATGCCCAACCGCACCGCCATCCTGGCCGAAGACGAGACCGTCCTGCGCGACGAGTTGCGCCAGCACCTGGGCGACCTCTGGCCCGAGCTCGAGATCGTGGGCGAGGCGGCCAACGGCCTCGAGGCGGTTCGCCTGTTCGAACGCGAGCGGCCCGATCTCATGTTCCTCGACATCCAGATGCCCGGCCTCACGGGGATCGACGTCGCCCAGCACGTTCGGGGCCGCTGTCATGTCGCCTTCGTCACGGCCTACGACGCCTATGCCATGGCGGCGTTCGACGAAGGCGCGCTCGACTACGTGCTCAAGCCGATCGAGCTGCCCCGCCTGGCCACGTCGGTCGAGCGGATCCGCCAGCGCATGGGCGGTCCCCCGCCGGACCTGGAGCGGCTCCTGCGGGAAATGATCCGCGTCGAGCCGACTCGGGACTACCTTCGCTGGATCAATGCGTCCGCGGGGAACAACCTGCGCCTGATCATGGTGGACGAGGTCTTGTACTTCCAGGCGGACACCAAGTACACCCGCGTCGTCACCGCCGAGGGCGAGGCGCTGATCCGCAAGTCGCTCAAGGAGTTGCAGGACGAACTCGATCCGGCGACGTTCTGGCCCATCCATCGCTCGACGATCGTCAACGCCAACGCGGTCAGCGACGTCACGCGCGACCTGCGGGGACGCGTGCATGTGCGCATCAGGAACCGCGACGACAAGCTCGCGGTCAGCGATGCGCACCTGCATCTGTTTCGCCAGATGTGAGCCGGCGCTCGATGAATTCAGGCAAGCGGCCGCCTTTCGCCGCAAGGGGAGTGTTCATGAATCCGATCAAGAGACCTTCGGCTGCGATCCTGGTGGCCGTGCTTTGCCTGTGCGTCAGCGGCGCCCAGGCCTGCGGCGAAGTGATGTTTCGCGCGGGCGCCGCCTTGCGCTATCACGCGTTCGTCACGCGCCATCCCGCGGCGATCCTTCTCTACGATTCGCAGGCGTCCGTCCAGTCGCTTGCGGCCCGCACATCGAAGCTTCACGACGAGCTCGAACGGGCCGGCCATCACGTCACCGTCGTCAGAGGGCCCGATGAACTGGCGCATGCGCTGGCCGCGAATGCCTACGACGTACTGGTCGCGGACGTCGGCGCGATGGACAAGCTG
>FTIP01004154.1_pt1 | contig 15762 bp, 14 predicted proteins | sample 1658301 | NCBI WGS metagenome assembly FTIP01 (sample SAMEA3914813, study PRJEB12502) | metagenome | biome: forest; material: soil | place: Canada | collected 2011-07-07 | depth 0.3 m
GCCTGGCCGGGCGGCGGCGACGCCACGACGGCCAAGCGCGCTCGCGCGTCAACCGTCACCGCGGAAAGCGGCGCCGTTCGACGCGAGGCGTCAGGAGATCAAATGCGCAGGACGCAGTGCAGGATCGCGTGCGGCGGTGGCGCGGACGCGAGGAGCGGATCCATCGCGGGGAGCGACGGCGACGAGCCCGTCACGGGCTCGAGTTCGGTGGGCAGGACGTACAGCAGCGCCGGCGACATCGCGGCGACGATGGGCGCGGGGGCCGTGTCGCTGCTCTGATGCCCGGCGCGGCAATGCTCCAGGCAGAGATTGGGCGAGGACGGGTCCATCTGGCCCATCTGATCGCACTCGCTGATCGCCTTGTCGGAGTCCATGGACTGGTCCTGGACGGTCGCCACCGGCACGCCCATGCTGCTGGTCGTCGAAGTCGACTTCGTCGCTGGCATCGGACAAGCGTAGGCGGCAATCGCCAACTGCGCGAACAGCAGCACACCGATCAGCACGCGGCAGATCTGGCTGGTGAGTGAACGCCGCAATCTCATGGGAAATGGATTCTAGCGATATCAGATTAGGTGTGCATGAAGGCGGCCCGCCACTGCGGGTGCGTGTCCTCGCATTCCGCCTCGCTCATCGAAGATCCCAGGATCAGCGTCAAGCTCGGTGAATAACTCGTACGCCCATCTCGGCAGCCTGATGTCTTCAATTGCACCGAGATGTTCTACAACGCACAGGCGCCGCCATTCGACGGCTGTCGGCTTGTCGCCGGTAGACTTCGACCAGTGAGACTCCCGACGGCTGGAGAGCCGTCTGGGAAACCCAGGTCGGTTCAAACCCATTTCTGGATGCAACATGCCAAACCCAACGTCCACCGCCGCCAGCTATCCCGTCGACGCCACCAACAAGGTAAGGCGCCTGCGCGAGCGCGCCGCGTACGACCATGACACCATCCACGCCTTGTTGGACGCAGCCATGATGTGTCATGTGGCCTACGTCGTGGATGGGCAGCCGTTTTGTACGCCTACGTTTTTCTGGCGTGAAGGCAGCAAGCTTTACTGGCATGGCAGTAGTGCAAGCCGCATGCTGCGAAACCTCTCCGACGGCGAGCCTGTGTGTTTGACGGTAACGCATCTGGACAGTCTGGTACTTGCCCGGTCAGCCATTAACCACTCGGCGGACTACCGCTCGGTCTTGGCCTTTGGCAAGGCGCGTCTGGTGCAAGACCCGCAAGAAAAAGCGCGCGCTCTGGTGATGATGGTCGATCGTCTCTATCCCGGCAGGACAGCGGAGCTGCGTGCCGGTACGCGGCAGGAAGCCAGGGAAGCGTCGGTCGTCATGATGGAGATCGAACGAGCGTCGGCAAAGATCCGCAGCCAGGGTGTCACTGATGACGATGAGGACTATGCCCTGCCCATCTATGCCGAGCGTATCCCGGTACGCATGGTGCTTGGCGAACCGGAGCCGTGCGGACGACTGCTGGATGGCATAGAGCGACCCAAAGCATTGGCCGGCTACCGCGGTGGACGATCGCTGCAAGACGCGCTAACGGAGGCGCATGCGGTTACTTTTCCGCCAAGTGAATGACCACAGATAGGGGTCGGAACTGGAAGTGCAGCGATCAGGCCAGCTTGCGGTTTCACCTTGGCGATCCACCGGTGATGCGATGCGCTGAGGCGACGACGCCTCTTCTTGGTTTGGTGAACTCGCCGCGACTCAGTGATAGAAGCCGAAGATCGACGCGAGCTTTCGGAGCGGGCCTCGATGGGTCGGCAGGATCGAAACATTGGGATATCTCGATCTTGGCTTCAGTGGCCGACTCATCCTTGCAAGCGCGCGCAGTCTTGGTGCGAGGGTGGCGAGGCGATGTAGTCTCATGTGAACCTCGTGATGTTGAATGCAGAAGGTTGTGACGCCAGATCACCTAACCCCGTGCGATGAAGCGATCGGCACGCGCTGCCTCGCGCACCGCGAACGGACAGATCGTGATTGCCTCTACCGGTGTCGTCCCCTGCAGCCAGGTATTTGGAAGTGCGAACCAGGTCGCCAACTCCCAGTCGTCGAACACATCAGCCAATTCCTGGATCGCCGACGTCACCGCCGGGCGAACCGACAACAGCTCACCTTCGAACTGGAACAGAGGCAACCATGTCGTTCCTTGACAATCAAAGCTCACGACGTCACGCGCGACGATCCATCGCGCGAGCCGTGACATTGGCTGATCTGAACATTGGCGCAGCATGTCAATGACTTCACTGTCGCTCGCGATGCCACCGTAGAGCCGATAGGCGGCCTCCATCTCGACGAAGTGACGACCCCAGAAGCTGTCCGTGAGTCCGCCGTCACGTCGTGTGCTGCGTGGAGTCGCCTCGACGCGCCTCGCTACGGATACTTCGCGGTCGAGAACAAGAAGTGCGGTTTCTTGAGGCATGTCGTCTCCGAATGAGCATCGAACCAGTCGATGTCGCTACTCTCGGCGGTTGTGCGTCATGTGTCATCGCACCGGGGGAGTTCCGGGAGAGGGCTCCAGTGACTGATACTGATCTATCCATTCGGAGGTATGCCGCCAGACAGAGATGCCCCACTACCCTGTGTGCAGACATACCTGCTCGATGTCGCGCGCACTGGCATCACGCTCGCTTGGCGGTAGGTCGGGTCGGTACCCATGTACACGCGACTTGCTGTCTGACGACGCGCCGGGCGCCAATTTGAGGTGGCGACGCTCTAGCAGCAGGACACCCATGGACAGGCCGAAAGACCGACTAAGTGTTCTTGTCGTCGCAGATGGCGAACGCGCGATGCAAACGTAGGAGCAGCCGCGACCGCGTCGATTCGTGCGACATGCCTAACCGATGCGAAGCGCTGCATCCAGCGCCTCGAGTAGATCGGCCTCGCTGAAAGGCTTGATCAAGCATTCTGTCGCCCCTCGCGCAAGCAAGCGCGGACGAAGGGTCTTGTCGTCGTGAGCAGTGATGAAAACGATCGGAATCTGCATGCGCCGACGCGTCAGTTCCTGTTGAAGATCGAGCCCCGACATCCCAGCCATCGCGACGTCGAGAAGCAGGCAACTCGTCTCTTTGACGACGCCGGAAGCGAGGAAGGCTTCGGCCGACGAGAACCCTTGGGCCGCAAAGCCGAACTGGCGTAAAAGGTCCGGCAGCGAATCGCGCACTGACTCGTCATCATCGACGACCGACACGAGCAGACGTCCGGTCATCACGAGTCTCCCAAGCTGGATGCGGCGTCGGCCACGTGTCGCTGATCGCGGGGGATAGAAAAAGAGAACGTGGCGCCAGGCCCTTCATTTGATCCGGCCCACAGCCGGCCTTGGTGGCTCTCGATGATCGAACGACTGAGGGAAAGTCCGATACCCATGCCGGTGCTCTTCGTCGTGTAGAACGCCTGAAAAAGATTCTCCATGACATGTGGCTGAAGGCCCACGCCGACATCCTGCACGGTCAAGCGAACGTGATTATCCGCGTCGCGTTCGGTTCTGACGACCATGTGCCTTGGCCGATCGTCTATCTCGGCCATCGCCTCCTTGGCATTGCAAACCAGGTTCTGGACCACTTGCTGAAGTTGGATGCGATCGCCGGTGACGGACGGAAGGTCGTTGGCCAGTTCGAGTCGGAGCACAACACGGTTTCTCTGGAGCTCGCTCGAGGACAGTGCGATCACTTCCCTCGTTGCCTCGTTCAAGTCCAACAATTCAGGCGTGAATCCCTTCTTGCTGAACAGAGCGCGCAGCCGCGAGATCATGTCGGATGCTCGGTTGCCGTCTCGAATGGTTCTCCGAGCCGTTTCGCGAGCACCCTCGAGATTCGGTGGATTGGCGCCAAGCATGCGGAGACATGTGCTGGCATTCGTGATGATGCCCGACAATGGTTGATTGACCTCGTGCGCAATCGACGCTGTCAAGACGCCCAGACTCATCACCCTGGCCATTTGGGCGAGCTCCGAGCCCGCCTTGGTCAAGGCCTCATCTGAGAGCTTCCGCGCCGTGACGTCCTGAACCGCACCGAGGTACTCGCGGCGACCGTCCGGATGCCGGGTGTCTCGAGCGATCGCGAGCAGGTACTTGACGGATCCGTCCGGCATCTTCAGCCGGAGTTCGTGCTGGAAATCGCCTCCAGCGGCTCTTGCCCGCTCGATGTTGCTGGAGAGCAGTTGCAGATCGTCGGGGTGCACCCGACTGGCCATCAGTTCGAGTGACACTTGCAGGTGCTGCTCGAACTCGAAGATTCGGTACAGTTCCTCCGAGAAGCTGACCTCGTCCGTATGAACGTACCAGGAGAAGCTTCCGGTGCAGCTGAGTCGCTGGCCCTCTGCCAAAAACGCCTCCTTGATACGCAGCTCCTCCTCGACATGTTTCATGTCGTCGATATCAGTCAGCAGCGAGTACCAATGAAGGATGCGCCCATCCGTATCACGAAGGGGCCGACCGCGCACCTGGAACCATCGATAGACGCCGTCGAAACGCCGGATGCGCGCCTCGAATTCGTAGGGCTCGCCAGACGCCAACGATCGCGTGACCTCCTGCCTCGTGTGGGGGAGATCCTCTGGATGGACCGTGTCGCTCGTGCCCCACTGGTTGAGTTCCTCCAGTGGCCTGCCGCAGTATTCGACGATCTGGGGGTTGACCACCTCGATCTCGCCGGTTGGCGCCAATATCGATACGAGACCCGGAATGCTGTTGACGATCAGGCGCGTGCTGTGCTCGCTCTCGCGCAGCGCCTCCTCTGCGCGTCGGCGCTCAGCAACCTCCTTGGCCAACTCCGCGTTGGCGGAGGCGAGTTCATTCGTTCGTTGCGCGACGCGACTGTCGAGCTCTCTCGCGATTCGCTTCTGCTCATGTAGCAGGTGGGCCTGCTGCAAGCCGATAGCGACCTGATTCGCTGCGACGTCGAGCAGCAGCCGTTCGGTCTGGCTTGGGAAATCGAACCTCTGCGATCCGGCCACCAGGACGCCGATCTCACCCACCAATCCCAGTCGAATCTGCGCGATGGAGAACTCAGTGCCTCTGAGCGGCAACCGCGCCTTGGGCGGCCACTCCAGGTAGTTGTTCCCTTGGGACTTGTCCAGGGCCTCGGTGATCTCCCGTGCCTGGCTCGTGAGTTCCGGCTGCCCGGGCACCTGGACGATCTCGCGAGGCGAGCCACCGTCCCTGTCGACCAATCGAACGTACGCGAAGTCAAGATGGAGCATTCCGACAAGCACGTGCAGGGATGTGCTGACGATCTGCGGCGGCTCGCTTCCCATCCACAGCTCCGGAATCGCCATGACGACGACCAGATCATTGAGACAGCCGCGCAGCCGCGCCGCCTCCTCGATGGCAGATTCCAGTGGCGCATTCATCTCGGGTCCTCCTTCGCTGCGATCAGGAGCAGACGCAGCATTGTCGGCGAGACTGCATTGGCAATAGCCACACGATGCACCAACGCCCGTGCCGGTGACGATCCTGTAGTCGATGCGACAGCATGCACGCGGTACCGACCAGTGGTCGATCACACCTTGGTATCGACATCTTCGAGCGCTATCAGCGATCCGCGATGTCTTTCGCCGCAACCCATGCATTACGTTGAGAACGCTTGTGTTTCGCGGGGAGATCGTGCGGGCGTCCGAAATTGCCTGGGCGCGGTGGCGCCGGCGAGGCCGCGCTCTGAGGCAATGCTGACCGCATGCGTGCGGGACGACGCATCCAGCTTGCCCATGACCGCCTTGACATGGTGTTTGACCGTCCCGATCGCGATCCCGAGCTGGTTGGCGATCGACTTGTTGCATCGTCCGTCTACCAGGAGCTGCAATACTTCGCTCTCGCGCGCGGTCAGTCGTTCGCGTACCAGACTGTCCGCCATTCGCCGTGCGACGGGGATGCAGATGTACCTCGACCCGGCGAGCAGCGTGCGGACGCCCGCCACAAGTTCGTCGACCGGACTGCTGAGGAGGAGATACCCGTGGACGCCGTGTTCCATCGCCACGCGAACCTCTTGCTCCCGATCATTGGACGTGACGACGAGAATCTTCGGGCGACGCAGAGCTGCGGACTTTGGACTTCGCTGGTCTGCAGCCAGGCGCAGGCCGTCAAGATAGTCGGTCAGGATGACATCGGCCTCGACATGCGGCGAATCCGAAGCCTCGATCCGATCCATCCGGACATCCAAGTCGGGTTGCTGGCGCAACGCAGCCGCCATGCCGAGAGCGAGCAGTGGTTCGCCATGCTTGACGAGCACATTGGCGCCGCGCAAAGGTACCTGGTCCATGGTTGTCTCCTGTGAGAGATGCGTCTTGTGGTCTGGGCGGTGTCCGTCAAATATGCAACGACATCCCGTCGGCTGGCCAGTGAACAGTCGTGAAACGTTGTTCGCGACGGCTCTTCACCGAACGGCCTCGACTCGAAGGGCTTGTGGCGACACGACCAGCCGGGTCGCTGTCCGTCAGCCGGCGACGCCGGTGTCGCCGTCGCCCGCGGTCAGGTCCCGGATTGATTCTGGAGAATGATCAGTTGGATGATCTTGTCGTCTTGAGCCGCGAAATAGAACGCCATTACCAGTGGGTCGGGAAGACCACGCTTGTCGAACATTCCGTCGACGTGGGCCGTGAGGATCACATGATCGTAGTGCTGCACACTGTGGACCACATGCATCGTCAGGTGCTCGCCGATGATGTCGCGTGCCGCCCAGGCTTCGATCTCGCGCTTGCCCCAGTAGTCCCGCAGTTGATCGTTGACGAGCGCATCGTTGGCGAACGTGGAGACCAGGGACACCAGGTCCCCACGATTTGTTGCCCGGATGTAGTCATCAATCGGACGAGGAACTACAGGGCAAGGCGTAGGTCGGATGCTGATCTGCGCGACCCTGCCGGCATCCATCCTGAAATGGAAGTCCATCAGGCTCTCGGCCTGCTCGCGCTCTTCGTCGAATTCGATCCATAGCGTGACCACGATATCGCCATGTAGCTGGCTAGCGCCGACGGGCCGTAGCGTGACCGATCCGCTGCCGAGCTGTTCGCCCCACTCGCGGATGTCGTTCCGGCGATGCTCGCCCCGGCCTTCGACGATCAAATCGAGGGAATGCAACGCAGAAAGGATCGATCCACCCTCTCCGGTGCGCGCGGCGCTCACGAAGGCCGCGATCGCTGGCGGAAGATCGGAAAGGAACATCGGCGCTCCCGGCGGCAGAGGGCAGCCAATCGCTGCCCTGCTATCTTGACCGTGACAGAAATCGAAGTCGTGTAGATTGTTGTGAATCGTCGCGAATCGGCTTCGCGTGGCGGAGGCGCTGACTCCCGTCAGCCAAGCGACCCAGAATGCTGGTCCAGCAAAGTGCGGGCGACTCTCAAGTCCCCGGTCGCGTATCCCTCTGAGAAGCGTCCGACGAGCGCAGCCAGCATTTCGTGGGCTTCGTCGCCTCGCCCGCTGCGTTGCCATACCGGCACGAGTGACAGCATCGCACGCAGTTCGAAGCCCAGCGCCCCGCTTCGACGTGCTTCGGCGATGCACTCCAGGAGCACCTCTGCCGCACCGGCGCCCGGCGGCGATGTGGCCAGCAACGCGCCGGCCCGCACACGCAGGAGATCGCACAAGTACAGCGTCTCTCCCCGTAACCGTATATGGGCGAGGGCGTCTTCGATCGTGGTGGTCGCAAGCTCGATGTCGCCGCACAGAATCAACCCCTCGGCCAGCGCACGGGAGAATGACGTGGTGAGTACGTGGTGCTGCTCGGTTTTCAACGCGACCAGCGCTTGGCGCAGCAGCGTGACGCCACCTGCGGGCTCGCCGCGCAAGATGGCCAGTTCGCCCTTCAAGGCGATGGCCACAGCGTGGTAGGGCCCTAGGGAATGCCGATCGGCATGGGTGAGCAGATGCTCGATGGCCTGTCCGGCACCCTCGATATCTCGATTCCAAAGCTGGATCGTGATGGAATAGACCATCGCGATGCAAAGGTTCACCGGATGCTCGCGTTCTTGCGCTTCGTCCACAGCCTTGCGCGCCAGGCTCGCGGCGCGATCGGGGAACCCTCGTATCCACAGGGCGCGAGCCAGCGCGACGAGCGCTCGCACGCGATGGTCGTAGCCGAAAAAATCGATGTGCGTCGGACCCGAGGCAAGCGCGCGCTCGAAGCCTCGTTCGCAGTAGCGCAGCGCAGCCTCCTGATCACCGGCGAGATGATGGGCGCACCCCAGCATCCAGTCAGTCATCGCTGCCACGCCGGCGTCTTTTGTGTCGCGGGTGAGGGCTGCGGCCTCCTCTGCGACACGGACCGCTGCTTTGAAGTCGCCTATGCGCGTCAGGTAGATGTGGAGTCCAGCCAGGAGATGCAGCTGATGCTGACGCTCACCTAAGTTTTCGGCGAGGCGCAAACCTCGTTCGATCGCAGCGTGCACCTCGCTGCCGTTGCCGCGTGTGAACATCGACGAGATGGCCAAGGCGCTCTGGAGGGCAAGCTCCGTCCTGGTACCACGAGCGCTCTCGGGCATGGCGGCGAGTGCAAGTTCGCACCAGCGATGGCACTCCCGCAGAAGTGACGCGCCCAGAAATATTGCCGAAGTGCGTGCGGCAATCTCCACGCCGACCGCAGAATCGCCCGATTCCGACAACGTCCATGCGAGCGCCGCCCGAATGTCACCGAGATGTCCCAGCGAGAGCGACAAGGCGCGGGCGTCGGCGATAGGCGCATTGATTTCTCGGCGCCTCAGATGTTCGCTCCAATGAAACGCGTGGCGGTCAGCAACCAGTTTGCTGTCTTCGGACTCGTTCAGCTTGGCGATGGCGTAGGCGCGCGTCGTATAGAGCAAGCGATGGCGTACCTCACCTTCCGCGATCGATACCGACAGCAGGGACCGATCAGTCAGGCTTGCGATGGCGTCGGCGGCGTCCTGGGCGGAGCATATTTGGTCTCTGACAACGTCGAGCGCGGCTTCGTGCGTGAAGGGCCCCATGAAGATCGAAAGTCGGCGCAGCACGCAGCGGTCGCGCTCGGGCAGCAGGTTGAAGCTCCAATCGAGCATCGCCTGCAGCGTGTGATGACGCGGCAAGGCGCTACGCCGCCCCTGCCACAACAGACGGAACCGGTACTCGAGAACTCCCGCGGTTCCGCGGATGCCATATGAGCCGACTCGACTGGCTGCGAGTTCGATTGCCAGCGCGATGCCGTCCATCCGGCGGCAGATGTCCACCACGACGGCAGCATCAGCATCGTTGAGCTCCTCGACATGACCACTCGCCGCGGCGCGCTCGATGAACAGTTGAACCGCAGGCGACGCCAGCGCACTTGCCGCCGTGAGATCCATGCCCTCCGGGGGCAGTTCCAGCGGGTGTAGCAAGTGGACGTGCTCGCCTTCGACCCGCAGCGATTCCCGGCTGGTGGTGAGTATGTGCACTTGAGGCGCATCGCTGTGAACCCGCTCAGCGAGGCTCGCTACCGCACCGACGACGTGCTCACAATTGTCGAGTACCAGCAACAAGCGACGGGCAGCGAGGAAAGCGAGTAGACCATGCAGCGAATCCTGGCCCTGGCTGCGAAAACGCAACGTTGCTGCGACTGCGTCGGGGACGAGCGCCGGATCGGTCAGCGAAGCCAGGTCGACGAAGAATATCGCGCCATGGAAGTCGTCGAGCAGTGCGTGAGCCGTGGCGATGGCGACAGTCGTCTTGCCCATGCCGCCCGGGCCGACGATGCTCACGAATCGGTGGTCTCGGACGAGCTTGGATAGCGCGTGGACCGTCTCCTGCCGACCCACGATGCGTGCAAGTCGCGGCGGCAACTCATGGGCTGACGTGGCGTCGCCGCACAGCTCGCTGCTGACCGGTATTGTTGAGCCTGCCGATGAACGTAGCAGCGGCGCAACGAAAGAGTAGCCCTGGCCTGGGACGTTGATGACATAGCGCGCGCCGGCCTGACCATCGTCGAGCGCCTTGCGCAGGCGCATGAGGTGAACGCGTAGGTTTGATTCGTCGACCACCAATTCTCGCCAGACGAGCGTCATCAATTCACGCTGGGACACGACGCTGCCGGCTCGCCTCACCAGGGCGATGAGGATATCCAGGGCGCGACTACCCATTTCGACTGGTTCGCCTGCACGATCGAGACGTCGTGCAGCCGGGTCAAGCCGATATGGGCCGAACGCATAGGCCGCGCCAGCTTCATCGGGGTGCGATATGCGACTCACGTTCCAGGTGTCGACACCGGACACAGATCGCTGTTGCGTGCCCCTGGCCACCCCGGACATGACCCGAATGTCGGTGACGCTCTGAACACCAGCAAGGCACTGGCAGCGTGCTGGCGACGCGACATGACTGAGCTCCTCTGGAATGGCGAGTGTCGATGGCAGCGCGCGCGACACATCGATTCGATGCGCGATGACACCACGGATGCCTTGCCGACTCCATTGGACGAAGGTATTGGCGCCGCCACCCCGTCGAGAAACTCTCGAAAGTTCCAGGCGCGTGCGGGCCATTGGAGGTACCCGCCCAAGGCTACTGCGAGCGGTGCGGATCAGACTCGATCCGGGCATCGTTCATTCCTCTGGAGACAGGCCGCTTCGGACAGGCGATCGATGCGCCGTCCGACAGCCCACTCGAGGTCGCGAGCGCTTCGACGCGACGCCTGCGACCGCTGGAACCCATGAAGCCGGCGCAACTGCGCACCAAGGAGATCAGACAATGTGTAACACGATCGGGACCAAGGACGGTACGCGTCTCTACTACAAGGATTGGGGGGCCGGCCAGGCGGTGGTCTTCAGCCACGGATGGCCGCTCAACTCAGACAGTTGGGAGTCGCAGATGCTCCATCTCGCGTCCCGAGGCTATCGCTGCATTGCGCACGATCGTCGTGGGCATGGTCGATCCAGTCAGCCCTGGAACGGCCACGAGATGGATACCTACGCCGACGACCTGGCGGCGCTCATCGAGCATCTGAATTTGCGCGATACCGTACTGGTCGGTTTCTCCACGGGAGGCGGCGAGGTGGCCCGCTACATCGGCCGCCACGGCACCAAGCGCGTGGCCAAGGCGGCACTGATCTCCTCGGTGCCGACGCTCATGTTGAAGACTTCGGCGAATCTGGAAGGATTGCCCATCGATGTATTCGATGGCCTTCGCGCAGGCGAACTCGCCAACCGCTCTCAGCTGTATCAGGACATTGCCTCGGGGCCGTTCTTCGGGTTCAACAGGCCGGGCGCCAAGGCTTCCCAAGGGCTCATCGACTCCTTCTGGATGCAAGGGATGAGAGCTGCCCACAAGGCGACCTATGACTGCATCAAGGCCTTCTCGGAAACTGACTTCACCGAGGACCTGAAGAAGTTCGACGTACCGACTCTCGTCCTCCATGGTGACGACGACCAGATCGTGCCGATCGGTCCATCCGCACTGAGTGCCGCGAAGCTGATCAAGAACTCGAGGCTCGTTGTCTACCCGGGCGCACCGCACGGACTGGTCGACACCCACAAGGACAAATTGAACGCCGACCTGCTCGCCTTCCTGCAAGTCAACGACTGACAGCGCATCCGACGCTGGCGCACGCGAGCGCGACGTGGCTGCTTCCAACCTTCTATCTCCGAGAGGAATCCTCGTGAAATCACTCATCAAGAATATGCTCCTTGCGGCAGCCACGTGGCTCGGCGTATCTGTCGTCGGTGCGGCGCCGGCTGCCGCAGAGGAAGCCCAGCGGACCACGGTCGTACTCGTGCACGGCGCCTTCGCGGATGGATCCGCCTGGGACAAGGTCATCCCCCTTCTACAGGCGAAGGGGCTCCACGTCGTGGCCGTCCAGAATCCGTTGACGTCGCTGGCCGACGACGTGGCAGCCACGCGACGCGTGCTCGATGCGCAGACCGGGCCCGTGGTGCTAGTGGGTCATTCCTGGGGAGGCGTGGTCATCACCGAGGTGGGCCAGCACGAGCGCGTCAAGGCGCTGGTCTATGTCGCCGCGTTCGCTCCCTCCGAGGGTGAGTCGGCGACTGACCTGACCAAGGACTACCCGACGCCCGAAGGCCTCCAATCGCTCGTTGCGGACAAGGAGGGCTTCGTGAGCATGAGCCCCGATCGGATGGCGAAATACTTTGCCCAAGACGTTCCGGCTGCGCAGACCAAGATCATGGCGGTGACTCAGGGCGCCATCCGAGGGCAGAACTTCGGTGAGAAGGTGACCGTCGCTGCCTGGATGACCAAACCGTCTTGGTATGTGCTGAGCGAGCAGGACCACATGATCCAGCCCGCCCTGCAGAAGGCGATGGCAGCGAAGATCTCCGCGAAAGTCGTCAGCTTGCCGACCAGCCACGTGCCGCAACTGTCGCGGCCGGCGCAGGTCGCAAACGCCATCCTTGCCGCCGCAGCAGTGCAGTCCAATTAACTACATCGGCAGTCGAAGATGTTTCCGGATGGCAGATTCTCCCGTTTCGCGGCGATCTTGCGCGAGACCCTGGTGCGCGCACCGTTGCGCGCATCGAGCGATACCAACGTGCAATGGATCGACTCGCCCGATTGGAGTCATATCGAAGTGCGCTGCAGTTGCTCACCGAGAGTACCGGCGGGTCCATCCCATGACAGACCGAATGTAGAGAACCCGATGAATCACGCCTTGTCCGACAGATCAACCATTCTGGTCATGCATCATGATCAACTGCTGTGCGCTGGCCTTGTGGCGGCCCTGCGCCAGCACGCGACCTTCGAGATCGTCGAGGGAGAAATCGACGAGTTGCAAGAAGGCGGTGTCCGGGTCGACGTTGTCATCGCTGACTACGGACAAGCGATGCGCCTCACCGATCCAGCCTTTCGTGCGTTGCACAGGCCGCTGACGACCGCACGGATTCTGGCGCTGACCTCCACAGATCGCGAGGTGGACATCCGGCGAGCAATCGAGGCGGGTGTCCACGGCTATGTCTTGCGAGGCTGCTCGCAGGGTGAACTCGTCGAGGGCGTGAGGACGGTGGCCGGCGGCGCGCGGTATCTGTGCCAGCCCGTGGCGCAGCGCATGGCAGATAGCTTGGCCGGCGCGTCCCTGACATCGCGCGAAACCGAAGTTCTGCGACTGGTTGCGACCGGTGAGTCGAACAAGTCGATCGCCCGCCAGCTTCAGATCGAGCTGGGAACAGTCAAATCGCACGTCAGCGCCATCATGAGCAAGCTCGGCGCAACATCGCGAACGCACGCCGTCGGAATCGCGACTGCACGTGGCTTGGTGGAGGAGCGCGTCACAGCGCCGCCAGCGGCCGCGCGCGTGAAGCCGATCACTTCATCGGCGCAAGTTGCCTGAGACGCCCACTCATTCAATTGGAGACCTCCATGTCCAAAAGCGAAGCAGCACGATTCCCCACGCCTGAACAACGGTTGGCAGAGCTTGGAATTCAGTTGCCAGAGCCGCCGAAGCCGTTCGGGGCCTATGTCGAGTCCGTACAGGTGAACAACCTTCTCTTTCTCACTGGCATGCTTCCAACGGCGGGCCGTGAGGTGCAACTCCCTGGGCGCGTCGGCGCCGAGCTCGACGTGGAGGAAGGGCGCAATGCTGCGCGAATTGCGGCGATCAACGGCCTCGCGGTGGCGCGCGCGCACCTCGGTTCACTCAACAAGGTCAGGCGAATCGTTCGTCTGGGCGTTTCCATTGCCACAGTGGGCGACGTCCGAGAGCATCCCAAGGTGGCGGACGGTGCATCCGAGTTGCTGCAGGGCGTGTTCGGCGCGGAGAGGAACCCGTGCCGCTTGGTGCTCGGAGTGGCAAGTTTGCCGCTCGGGTCAGCGGTCGAACTGGAGTTGATCTTCGAGGTTGACCCCGGCTGATAGGGGCAGGTCATTCGGTGAGTTTCCCGCGTGTCGCTGCGGTCAGAATGTCAGTGCTGGCACCGCGAGCGTCTTCATCGTCGATTCGTCAGTCTTCCTTTTGACGAAACACTGACTGCCGGAGCATGGGCGTTCCTCCATCGGTCAGTAGTCCATAAGATCAATCATCGGGATCGAACTCGGATGACCTTGCAGCGCGGGTCTTCCTTGAGTCAGGACATGCACGGCGCGATCGAGTTCGCTGCCGGACTTTTTCGATTGGAGCAACGGCGATGAGACCCGCGGACCACAAGATCTTCTTGATCACAGGCGCGAGTTCTGGTCTTGGTCGTGCGTTGTCCGAGGCCGCACTGGCCGACGGGCACACCGTCGTTGGTACCGTGAGAAATTCGGAGGACGCGAAGCGCTTCGAAATGCTCAAGGCCGGTCGCTCGCATGCAATGCGACTGGACGTGACCGACTTTGAAGCCGTCGCCCCCGCCATCGGTCGCATGGAAGCCGCTGTTGGACCGATCGACGTGCTCGTCAACAACGCGGGCTATGGTCACGAAGGCATCCTCGAAGAGTCCCCGCTGTCGGCTCTGCAGCGCCAGTTCGATGTCAACGTCTTCGGCGCCGTCGCCGTGATCAAGGCTGTGCTGCCATCAATGCGGCAACGACGCACAGGTCGCATCATCAACATCACCTCAATGGCTGGCCTCGTCGGCTTGGCCGGTGTGAGCTACTACGCTGGAAGCAAGTTCGCGCTCGAAGGAATCTCCGAGTCGCTGGACAAGGAGATGAGCGGCTTCGGCATTCGCGTGACGGCCGTTGCGCCCGGCTCGTTCCGGACGGACTGGGCAGCCAGGTCAATGGTGCGCAGCGAGCGGGCAATCGCCGACTACGACGCGGTCTTCAACCCGATTCGCCAGCGCCGCCAGGAATACAGCGGTCACCAGGCCGGCGACCCGAACCGCGCCGCGCAGGCGTTGCTGAAATTGGCTGCCTCCGAGGTACCGCCGCGACACCTACTGCTTGGCAATGACGCACTCGCGCTGGTGAACGCCACTCTCGCTGAACGCGCCGCCGAGCGGGCGGAGTGGGAAGGTACGACGCGATCGACCGACCATGCATAGCCACTATCCCGCAGCGAACCGATCGAGTCCGCTGACGGATCGTAGTCAACGTCAATCGGTGACCGCCCCGAGCGTTCCTGCTTGATTCCCTCGTTCATTCCAAACCTGGAGCACCCCATGACATCAACCCGCATCGACAACTACGTCGGAGGGCGTCGGATCGCCAGTTCAAGCACCAGAACATCGGATGTCTTCCACCCTGCATCGGGTGAACGCACGGGTCAGGTCAGCTTGTCGAACGCCGCCGACGTACATGCCGCGGTCGCTGCCGCGAGTGCTGCGTTCCCAGCTTGGGCCGACACGCCGCCGATCCGGCGTGCGCGATTGATGAACCGGTTCCTCGAGCTGATGAACCAGCATAAGGATGAACTCGCTCGCACCATCACTGCGGAACATGGCAAGGTGTTTTCGGATGCCCGCGGTGAAGTCGAGCGCGGCATCGAAATCGTGGAATTCGCGTGCGGCATCCCTCAGTTGCTCAAGGGCGATTTCACTGACCAGGTATCCAGGGGCATCGACAACTGGACGTTGCGCCAGCCTCTCGGCGTGGTAGCCGGCATCACGCCGTTCAACTTCCCAGTCATGGTGCCGGCTTGGATGTACCCGGTGGCGCTGGCCTGCGGCAACACCTTTGTCCTTAAGCCCAGCCCCACCGATCCAACGGCCAGCTTGATGGCCGCCGATCTCATCCGCGAAGCCGGTTTTCCCGATGGCGTCTTCAACGTCGTCCAGGGAGACAAGGAGGCCGTCGATGCGCTGCTTGAACATCGAGACGTCCGGGCGATCTCGTTCGTCGGCAGTACGCCGATCGCAAATCACATCTATGAGACCGGGGCGCGGAACGGCAAGCGGGTGCAGGCCCTGGGCGGCGCGAAGAACCAC
>FTIP01001228.1_pt1 | contig 15708 bp, 12 predicted proteins | sample 1658301 | NCBI WGS metagenome assembly FTIP01 (sample SAMEA3914813, study PRJEB12502) | metagenome | biome: forest; material: soil | place: Canada | collected 2011-07-07 | depth 0.3 m
GGGTACGGATCCGGCGCAGGGCATGCCGAGCACCAGTTCGCTCGTAAATCCACTGGAAACAAAGTAACTGCGAACGACTCTTCGTACGCTCTCGCGGCTTAAAACCCGTGAGCCTCTCAACGGTTGGCCGATGGGCCGGGCAAGGGATAGCAATATTCTGAGCTGAGAGGTCATTCACATTGGCTGGCACCCTGTCGGGCTACTCGGCAGGAGGCGAGATCAAGTAGCTGGCGTCACTGGTAGCGTGTTCCTGCGCGACCTGGGGCGTGAGACCCAAATCAGAGAACTACGCATGTAGAACTGTCCGGTGATGGCTTTCGGACGGGGGTTCAATTCCCCCCGGCTCCACCATTCAAGGCTCCGCATAGGGCCACAAAAGACCAAACCGCTAAGCAAATCAATGGCTTAGCGGTTTTTTCTCGTCCACATGGCTCCGGATAACTCCCTTTGCATGCAGGCTGAAACCGGATAACTGTCCCGGCAAGTGCCGGGGAGCAAGGCGTTATCCGGTATGGCGGCAATCGAACTCTTGTCCGACAAAGCAGTCCAGGCCGCGTTGAAGGCAGCGAAGGACCGCAAATTGCTGGATGTTGAGACTATTCAGGGTGCCTCTCGATGATTTCCGAAAAACCGGACGAGCTGCGCGTGCTCGTGATCGACGACGACGTTGACGCTGCAAACTCCCTGTCTTATCTCCTGCAGATTGCGGGTTGCCCGGCTGCAGTTGCCTATGGTGGCGAGATGGGGCTGAGAATCGCCAAGCTGTTCAAGCCCGCGCTCGTGTTCCTGGATCTGCAGATGCCCGGGGGAGACGGCTGCGAAGTGCTGGCCGAAGCAAAGCGGGACGGAACCCTGCCGCGCGCGCTTTATGTCTGCCTGACCGGCAGTGCAGAACCGGCGGCGCGCAATACCTGTCTCGCTGCCGGCTTCAACTTTTTCATCCCCAAGCCGATGCCGCCCGAAGCCTTGGGAGAAATCCTTCGAGCCGCACGTTCGCATGCAGGACTTCGGCGGCGGGCGGTGCCCGACGGCGGCTTTCCCGAGATGCTCGATCGAAGGGCTCATTGAACCCCGAGCAGTCGCGTATTGCTGCGCTGGCTGGGAAAGCGACCCGTCGAGCATCCGCGGCGGCCACGAGCCGTCGAGACGGCGAGCTGCATGGTTCTCGCAAGGATTTCTGCCGGCTAGACTCTCTGTCGGCAAATTGGGAGACGCTCCCGCAGGGCCGACGATCGAGCAATGCTTCTTTCTCCAATTAGCGATTTCCGCGCCTGAGGCAGGGCGATTGCATCGGCCGACATGAGGTTGGAGCTATGGCGCGCTTGCGGACTTGCGCCGTGCCAGCCGTGCCACTGCCGCAATGAGCACCTGTGCATCCAGGGGCTTCGACAGGTACAGGTCGAATCCCTCGCGAAGTGCACGCTCCTCGTCTTCGCGTCGCGTGAGCGCGGTCAGCGCGATCGCTGCGATGCCGGCGGCGTCCTGGTGAGTGCGAATGCTTCGAATGAGCATAAGGCCGTCCGTGACGGGCATCGCGATGTCGATGACGAAGACATCGGGCAGACGATCCTTCAAGTCCTGCATCGCCGCATCGGCACTTGGCGCCGTACGGACAGTCGCCCCACGGGCCGAAAGAAGATGGTCCACCAGGTGCCGCGCGTCGGCTTCATCGTCGACGACCAGCACATCGACGCCCGACAGGTACTCCAGCCCCGATACGGGCCGAGGCTCATGCGCCTCCGCGGGCGCCTGCGCGCTGGCGCCGGCCTGGCTTGCAGCCGCCAGCGGAAGCGTCACCACGAATCGGGCACCGCGTCCTTCGCCCTCGCTGGACGCTGCCATCGTGCCCCCGTGCAGCTCCACGAGTTGCCGGGCGATCGCCAGGCCCAAGCCGAGGCCACCGTGCCGCCGGGAGGTGGAGGCGTCGGCCTGGCGAAAGCGGTCGAAGATGAAGGGCAGGAAGTCGGCCGGGATGCCCGCACCGTTGTCCGTCACCTCGGCCACGAGATGTGCCTCCTGTACACGCAGGGACACGTCGATGCGGCCACCCTCCTGCGTGAACTTGGTTGCATTCGACAGCAGGTTCCACATCACTTGCTGCAGCCTCGCCGGGTCGGCCCACACGGGCTCGCCCTGGTGGTCGACGTGCGTGGACATCTCGATGCGCTTCGCGAATGCCGCCGGCCGCGCCGCCTCCACAGTGGCTTCCACGACGGTCCACGGATCGATGCATTGCAGTTCGAGCCGGACATGCCCCGACACGATTCGGCTCATGTCGAGCAGGTCGCCTATCAACTGCGCCTGGAGCGTGGCATTGCGCTCGATGACCTGGACTCCCTTGAGCAGCGTGTCGCCATCCGGCTTGGCGCGCAGGATCTGCGCCCAGCCGAGGATCACGTTCAGCGGCGTCCGAAGCTCGTGCGACAGCGTCGCCAGAAACTCGTCCTTCAATGCCCCGAGCCGTTCGCTCTCGGCGCGGGCCTGTCGTTCGCGCTCGAGCAGGGTTTGCCGCTCGCGGGCGGTCTGCTCCGCGGCCGCCAGCACCGCGGCACGCACTTCCATCCGGGCGTCGTAGATGGAGGTGAGCAGCGCGATGGCCAGGATGCCGAAGGTCGCCAGGATCACCAGGGCCGCGAGCTGGGTCAGGCTGAAGAATCCGGTGGCGGCGCCACAGACGCTGCCCAGCGGAAAGCTGGCCGCAGCCATGCCGGTGTAATGCATGCCGACGATGGCCAGGCCCATCAGCACCGCTCCTCCGCCTCGGTACAGCCAGCGCCACTGCGCCCGCTGCCCGCGCAGCCGCAAGGCGATCCACAGCGCGGCCGCCGACGCGCCAATCGCGATGACGATGGAAGCGCCGATCAGTGCCCGGTCCCAAACGATGGCGGGCTGCATGCGCATGGCCGCCATGCCGACGTAGTGCATCGCATTGATGCCCAGACCGATCAGCAACGCCGAGAGTGCGAGTTCGGATCCGGTTGGATGCGGTCGCGACAACCGCCAGAGCGCCAGGGCGGACACCACCACCGGAAGCACCCAGGACAGGAGCGTGATGAACAGGTCATAGCCCAGCGGAATCGGCAACCGGAATGCCAGCATGCCGACGAAGTGCATGGACCAGATTCCCGAACCCATGGCGATCGCCCCGCCAGCGATCCACCAGGGGGCGGCGTGGCCACCGGCGCTTGCCACGCGCTCGGCGAGGCTCAGCGCGGTGTACGACGCGAGCACCGCGACAAGCACCGACAACACCACCAGCGACGATTCGTAGGAGCCGATCAGCATGCGCTCTTGCGCCTCCAGGGAAGAACTTGCCAAACCGGCCGGTGAGGCCCTTGAAGCCGCGAAACGAGGCATAGCTTAGCGCCATGCCGAGGGAGAACTCCCGAGCCGAGGTTCAGCGGCTACAAGCCAGCGTCACGACGAATTCGCTTCCCTTGCCCAGACCTTCGCTCGATGCGACGACGGTGCCGCCGTGCAGTTCCACCAGGCGCTTGACGAGCGCGAGCCCGATGCCGAGGCCGCGGGGTTGGCGCGAGGCGCTGGGCGCTTGCATGAACAGGTCGAACACGCGCGGCAACATCTCGGGCGCGATGCCCACGCCCGTGTCGCGGACGCGGATCTCGACCCGGTGATCGTCCGCTCCGGCCCCGCCGCCCGTGCCGCACGTGCCGACCGTGAGCCATAGAGTCCCCTCCTCTGGCGTGTATTTGGCCGAGTTCACCAGCAGGTTGGTCACGATCTGGGTCAACCGGTTGACGTCGCCTTCGACGTAGACCGAAGCGTCCGGAACGCAGGCATGCAGCTTGTGTCGCCTCGCCTCGATGAGGGCCTGGCACTGTTCGAGCGCACGCCCGATCACGTCGCTGACGTTGACCTTGGCCAGCTCCAGCGTCACCTTGCCGCTTCGAATGGCGGCCGCACTCATGAGATCGTCGACCAGCCGACTGAGAATGCCGCTTTGGCGCTCGATGACCTCGCGCGCCTTCGCCAGTCCGACCAGGTTGTCGGCGTCGACCTGCTTGAGCATCTGCACCCCCAGGCGAATCGGTGCCAGCGGATTGCGCAATTCATGCGCCAGCATCGCGAGGAACTCGTCCTTGCGGGCGTCCGCCTCGCGCAGCTCGGCCTCGCTGTCCCGGAGCCGTCTCTGTGCCTCGCGCTGGCCCTCGGCGTCGCGAAAGACCAGCACGACACCCGTCATCGCCCCGGAGGCATCGCGGATAGGGGCCGCACTGTCCTCGATGGGGTGTTCACCGCCGTCCCTGGCAAGAAGAACGGTGTGGTTCGCCAGGCCGACGATGATGCCGCGCTCCATGACGTCGTGCACGGGCTGGAGCACCGGCTGGCGAGTCTCTTCGTTGACGATGCGGAACACCTCCTCGATGCGCCGACCGACGGCTTCCTCATCGTCCCAACGGGTCAGTGTCTCGGCGATCGGATTGAGAAATTCGACGGTTCCCGAGGCGTTCGTGACGATGACGCCATCGCCGATGCTGGCAAGCGTCGTCCGGAACCGCTCGCCATGTGTCCGCAAGGCGGCCAGCGCCAGCTCGTTGACGGCGTGCTCCCGGTGATAGAGAAAGTAGGCGAGCGCGATCAGGAGGAGCCCCGTGAACGCGGCCGCCAAGGCGACGCCCCTGGCATACCGGTCTGCTATGTGCATGGCGCGCAGCCGCGCGGCGAGCAACGCCTCCTCCGTAGCCGTCATCTCGGCCGCCAAGGCGCGAATGGCGTCCATGCTTTCCTTGCCGCGTCCCTGCAGCAGGTGCGCGCGCGCCGCTTGCGGGCCGCTGTCCCGGCGAATGTCGAGTACCAGGGCGGCCTCTTCCATCCGCTGCGCCACCAGCAGTTGCATGCGCTTCATTCGCTCGACCTGGTCGGGCTCGGCCGCCACGAGGACGAGGAGGTCATCCTGGCGCAGGTGAACCTGCTTGTTCGCCTGCTCGTAGGGCTCCAGAAAGGTGGGCGACTCGGTCAACAGATAGCCCCGTTGACCTGTTTCGGCGTCCTTGAGCGTGGACTGCAGTCGTTCGATGGCGTTGAGCACCTGCCAGCTGTGCGTGACGGCGGCGTCGTTGGCCTTCAGGTGCTCGGTGTTGCGCCAGGCCAGGGTGACGGTTCCCACGACCACCACGGCAAAGAGCGCAAGAATGCCCTTGGCGAGATGTTCCGACGCTCGCCATCGTTTCATCGTGAAATCTCAGTCACCCTCGGGCGGGTCGGGCTGGGCGGCGATCGTGAATCGATGGTCATCCCGCAAAGACGAGCAATTCGGGCACCCGCGGCGCCTGCTCGGAGAGACAACTTTCCTCGTGTTACGGTTTCAGTTCTCGATCCCAGCCTCGTTGCCGCGTCGTGCGCGAGGACACGCCCTGGCGCGGACGCCAACGCTCGCCCGGCTTGTCGAGACATCCGCATTCACACGTTCAGCAGGCGGTATGGCTGCATCCGCGAACACATGCCTCGCAGGCCTGGACACAAGCCTGACAAAGCTCGTCGTCATTGCTGCGGCACGCGCTTGCGCAGGCGGCGCAGACTCGGGCGCACTGCTGAAAGATCTGCGTCGAAAAGCCGCTGTGGCGTGACCGGAAGCTCACCGCGAGGCGGCAGAGTTCGGCGCAGTCCGTGCAATGATCTCTGCAATCGAACGGTCTGGAAGCTGCCTCTCCGCTCAGGCAGCCCCGGACGCAACGTTCACACGCGTCGGCGCATGCCAGGCAGGCATCCTCAACGGTGATGCCGCGTTCGTCAGTCACGTTTTTCTCCTCGGTTCACAAGCCTCGTTGCGGCTGCACCAAGAGCAGAATTCGGCTCCCCACGCTGTCGCGCGGACGGCAATTGACGTGCCTGTCGAAGGGTTGTTGAGGCCGAGCGTCGCTGTCAGTGAGCGGTGGGCGTGCACGGCTCCGTCAAATGCTCCTTGATGAGGCGCAGGAGCGTGGCCTCGGCATCTCCGCCAATCGGACCGACGCGCAGCAGCAGATCGGGGTGACCATCCCGGTAGATGTTTCCCTCTCGGGTCGAGGAACAAGCTATTCGCATGTGACCTCCTTCGTCCGTTGAGTATTGAGATGCTCAGTACCGTGCTCCCAACTGCGTCGTTCGGATGTAGGACGTTGACCCGTGAAGGTATCGCCTTGTATCACTCGCGGTGGCTTCTTGATGAGCCGACGATCCCCACAGTTGCGGCGCAGCAATCCAGCAGCTCAAAGGCCTCTCGTGTGCACCGGCGTGCCTGCGCGAGACTGTTTGCCGCATCGTTGGCGCGCACCGGTGCCGTTCTTCGCGTTCGACTCGCGCCGTGGCGATTCGCCGGAGTTCATTGCACGGCGGCTGTCCTGGAGTCCGGCGCTGCCCGACCTGGTCTGCGTGGCGCGTGCCGACATGCTGGATCAAGCGCGGACCCGCCACGGGCCCGGTGGCGGCGTCCGCCGCCGTCTCTCGAAGATGCGCCGGGGTCGGATCCTGGCGAAGGACGTCATCGCCAAAGCGCTGTCAGCCCCACGGGAAAGGCGACTGATGACTCGAGACTTGACCGGCGGCACTGAAGAACACCGAGGCGTTGCCCAGAGCTGGGTAGATGTAGTACCAGACGCTTCTTCCGTCCAGAGTCATTCGCCGGGTCGGCTCACCCAGCAGGCTCAAGACCTGGGCTGCCGTCATGCCCGGCGCGATCTTCGACCAGTTGATCCGCAACTGCGTCTGCGGGCTTGTGTCGACGGCGCCGGCCGCTATCGGTGCGGCCGGTGATGCGGGCTTCTGGACGGCGTGGGAATCAACCTGGGCCGGCGGCTGGAGTGCAAGCGACGGCGCGGGCCGCGACACGCCGGATGCCGGCTGCTCGGCGGCCGAGGCTTCCCTCTCCAACCGTTCGACGCGCGTCTGCAGCCGCTGGACGATCGCTGTCAGCGTCACGACTTCGCGTTCCAGGCTTGCCAGGTCGGGTGTATCGGCATGTGCTGCCGGCGAGCAGGCGAAACCGATCAGGACGAGCGCCTTGAGCGTCGTGCGTGGCAGCAGGACCTGGGCGAGCTGCAGGCAGTGGGCGATGAACGCCGATGCCTGGCCGCTCAAGTCCCGTTCGCGAGGGCAGGCCATCGCTGCACTATCGGGATGCCGCATAGACCGCGACCGCCCTGATCTGCTCTGCCGTCAAGGTTCGGACCACCGCCAGCATGATCGGTGCGTTCGACCGCAAGCCCGATTGGAAGCCCTGCAACTGGGCGACGAGGTAGTCGATGTGCTGCCCCCCGAGGCGGGGGAACGCGGCGGCGCCCTCGGCGTTCGCGCCATGGCAGCTTGCACAGGCGGGCACGCCCTGCGCGGGAATGCCGTTGACAAAGATGTCCGCCCCTGCCGCCACGACCTTCGGATCCCCCGGCTGGCCCGGCACCGGCTTCTGGGCCGCGTAGTAGTCCGCCAGGTCCTTGATCGTGTCGTCACCCAGTTGCGAGGACATGCCCCACATGTACGCCTGGGCGTTCGGGTCGGCGCGCAAATGCCCCCGAAAGGCATCGAGCTGCAGCATGATGTAGGCCGACTGCTGTCCCGCCAGTCGCGGGAACACCGGAGACACGCTCCGACCCTCGGGGCCGTGGCAGGCCGCGCAGACGCCCGACGCGAGCGCCTTCGCGCTCTGCTGCGACGGGGCGGCGACGGCACCCGCTGTGAACAGGATGGCCAATGCGAGAGCGATGGTCTTGTGCATGCTGATTCACCTAGAAGTTGATCCAGCTCAGGAGATACAAGGTGTTGTTGTCCCGCGCGCTCCTGCCCGTACCGTCGTAGTTGGAACTGCCGCCGTTGAACTTGCTGTACGCCGTGTACTGCAGTGCGAACTTGGTGTTCTCGTAGGGCACCCAGTCAAGCTCGGAACTCCACCCCTTGCTGTCGGGAACGCTGTTGGCGTATCCCGTCAGGGGCGTGCCGCCGGGGTAGAGCGCCGTGTCCGGCGATCCCGTCGTCGAGAACACGCCCAGCGCGCCGCCGTACCTGCGCTGGTAGTAGTAGCTGCCGCCGATTCGAAACGTCGTGAGCCGGTTCGACGCATTGGAGGAGAGCCCCGCCGCATGCGACGCATCGAGCCGCTGCTGCTCGCGGATGTAGGTCGCGGTCACCGACGCCAGGTGCTCGTCGCCGATGTACTGATACTGGGTGTCGAGGGCCCAGTCGCGATACCGGTTCGTCGGCCCGGCCAGCGCCGTTCCGCCGCCAGGGTACAGGTCGGCGTCGACCCCGTAGGTGCCGACCTCCCACGAGTTGCGATCCCACTGGTGCTCGTATGCAAGTCGCCAGTACGGCGCCAGGCCTCGTACGACGTTGCTGCTCGTGCTGTCGATGACCGCGGCCGCGGGCGCCGAGTGGTAGACCCCGAGTTCACCAAACAGCGAATTCCGCCAGGAGCCGTACACGCTGACGCCCGCGACGCCCGCGCCGACGAGACCGCCATCGATCATGGTCGACTGTCCTGGCAATGGCGTGGTCGCGCTGCGCTGGGCAAAGGGCGACTGCCAGGCTGGCGTCGTGTTCCACAGGTCCTGTACCGTCGGGTTGTTGTTGGCGCTGACGCCCCAGAGAAAGTCGTCGTTCGCCGGCCGCGCATACCGGATGTCCGTGTTGTCCCAGCCGAATGTGCCGCTTGTTCCGTTGTAGGTCATCTGCACGAAGGCGCCGAAATTCGGCGCGATGCGACCGGCGTAGAACAGGCTGGCCTGCTGAGGAAAGAGGACCTGGCCGTTCTTCGCCAGGGCGTCGGCGGGCACCGATCCTGAGCCTGCCTGCGAATCGGGAACCTTGGCCTTGGTCGACGTGTAGGAGGCCTGGAACATGAAGGACAGCGGAGGCAACTGGTTCAGCGCGAGGGTCTGATCCCTGTCCGCATTCATGCCGCTGACCTGAGGCAGGTTGTCGATGGTGTAGGCATGCAGCTTGAAGTTCCGACCGAAGGGCGTGAGTTCGGGAAACACCGTGTGGCATGCCTCGCAAGCCATGCCTGTCTGCCGAGCGAAACTTGGCACCGCGCGCGCGGCATTCGCCGCGAGCAGGAGCACGCTGCCGACCACGGCCAGCGTGGCAACGGATATCCATGACCTTTGCCGCATTCCGTTCTCCTGTCCGCAATTCGTTGATGTCGATGCGCTTCGCTCGATCTGACCGGCCATGCGAGAGTCAATGCCGAACGGATCAATTGCCATGGCGAGCGAAACGCGAGAGGTGATGGTCGCCAACTGGTGTCCCGACGCAGACGCAGAGTCAAGATAGCGATCGCGTCGATCGACGGGTTGACGAAAATCAAGGGAAGGCAGTCCACTCAGCATGCTCTCGGTCAGCTCCACCTCGAGGCAGGAGGCCGGGACGCCATGTCGAGCGAGTGCCTTCGTCAACCTCGCATCGAGGTCGCCCGCCGCGAACTGGCGCGCGGCCACGTTCACGGCGATGCGTGGCGCGCGCACGCCATCATCCAGCTGCGCGAGGGCGTCGAGATCTTCTCGACGCTGTCGCGCGACCACATCGCGCTGGAGGAATATCCGATCTATCCGCAAGTCCTTGCCAATCTGGATGCGCAGGCGCGTGCGTCGATGGACGCGGAAATGGCGGCCCGCCGATTGGCGCATTCGATGCGCGCGTCGCGGCGGCACCGGACTGGATGAAGCGGAACATCTTGCCGATCCGCAGCAGCACGTTGCGGCATTCGTCGTCGTCCTCGGCTCATCATGGCAAGACCAGAGCGCCAAGCAGATCCCCCGCTTGGCGCTTTTCCTTTCCTGACGCATTCGCGGATCGCCGCCGGACTTTTGTCACGACCGCGGAGCCGTAGCGTGCATTCCCCCTTGGCAACTCCCCTATTTCGGGGAGTCCCAAGGCTCTTGTTGACAGCCAGCCGATAGGAAAACCGCATGTTGCGGTGCCACAATTGCTCATCCATGCAGCCCGCTTGGGCCAGGCATGCGCTTCGCGGCAGTCAAGGCGACCTTCACCGAAAGTCGCCGGGTGCACCCGGGGCGACCGTCGGAAAACTACCCCGCCCGCGGGCGGGACCACCTCAGGAGGGAAGCCCATGAACAAGAAGTCGCTCGCCACGGCGCTGGCACTGGCCGGTGCCGTTTTCGCCGCCTCGGCCGGACCGGTCGTCAATCCCCCCGAAACGCACACGACCATCGGCATCGTCGGTTTCGGGACGGACTACATCGACGGCAGCGTCACCAGGCCTGTGCACGATGCCTTCACCGACACCTACGACTTCACGCTGCTGGTCGGCGAAGACGTCACCGCGTCGGCCCAGGTTCTCACCAACCTGAAGACGAAGAGCTATGCGCTCACCGGCAACGCCGGCGAACTGCAGCTCTACTCGGGCACCTTCGCGGTGGGCAGCAGCCTGTCGTCGTACACCCTGATCGACCAGATCAGCTTTGGCACCAGCGGCAACGACGCGCTGGTCGACCAGCTCGCTGCGGGCAACTACTTCTTGGCCGTCGAGGGCACCACCTCCGGCACCAGTGGCGGCCGCTACTCCCTCGAAGTCCAGGCCGTTCCCGAGCCGGCGAACGCCGCGCTGCTGCTGGCCGGCCTGTGCCTGGTCGGCACGCTGGCCAAGCGCCGCAAGACGAACTGATCTCGCGATGGCCGCCCGGAGCGGCCCATGGCGCAGGGGGCGACTTCGGTCGCCCTTTTTCATGCTCGTGGCAACACGGGATTCACATCCCCGGTTTCTGATCGCTCGATGACGACAGGCCGGCGAATCATCCGCACGATCGGCGCCGCGCTGTGCCTTCTTGCAGGCGCGGCGTGGAGTCGACCCGTCCCGGGCAGCAGGCCCGTGGACGAGGTGGGCCCCCAGCGGGTCGTGGTGGCGAGCGGCGCCCTGTTGCCGCTGTACGCCAGCGACGACTGGAACGCGCCCCAACCGGACGCCGCGCGCGTCGTGCTGGTGATCCATGGCGTGGACAGGAACGCGGCGACCTACTTCGCCACCGCCCGCGCCGCCCTGGCCCTTGCCGCGGGCGACGACGCGCCGCGCACGCTGGTGCTGGTGCCGCAATTCCTCACCGAGGTCGACGCGCAGGCTCGTGGCCTCGGCGACGACGTGCTCCGCTGGCATGGCGCCACGTGGGAGGGCGGGTTGCCGGCGACGGCGCCGGCCGCCGTCAGCTCGTTCTCGGCCATCGACGCGATCCTCGCGCGCCTGGCCGACGCCTCGGCCTTCCCCAACCTGCGCCAGGTCGTGATCGCCGGCCACTCGGGTGGCGGCCAGATCGTGCAGCGCTACGCCGTCGTCGGCAACGGCGCCGCGGCGCTCGAGGCGCGCGGGATAGCCGTGCGCTACGTGGTGGCCAACCCGTCGTCGTACCTGTGGTTCTCGCCGGAGCGCCCGGTGGCCGTCGCCGGCGCGTGCCCCAGGGCGGACCGCTGGAAATACGGCTTCGAAGGCGACCTGCCGCCCTACGTGACGCAGGACGCGGCCACGCTCGAACGCCGCTACGTGCAGCGCGACGTGACCTACCTGCTGGGCGGCGCCGACACCGATCCGCACCATCCGGCGCTCGACGTCACCTGCGCCGGCGAGGCCCAGGGCCCCGACCGCCACGCCCGCGGCCTCAACTATGTCGCGATGCTGCGCTCGCGCGACGGCGACCGGCTGCGCCACCGCGTGCTGACGGTGGACGGCGTGGGCCACGACGAGCGGCGCATGTTCATGTCGGCGTGCGGGCTGGCGGCGCTGTTCGATCGCCCGGGCTGCGCGGCACGTTGAGCCGCGCAGCCGGCGCTACGGCTGCGTCACCTTGACGTAGTCGATCTGGAACGTCGTGGGCAGGTTGGCGTTGTTGGGAAGCCCCGCCAGGCCGCCCGCGCCGGTGGTCTGCGTCTGCATGATCAGGAACATCGGTCCGTTGAGCCCCGTGTTGGTGAAGCTGCATCCGGTGGGCGTGCCGTCGACCGCCATGGAGACCGCGGCGGTCGTCCAGCTGAGCTTGAAGACGTGCCAGTTGGCGTCGACGGGGAACGCGCACAGGCTCGACCAGCCCGCGCTGCCCTGCGCGACGACGACGTGGCACCAGCTGCGGCCGTCGCACTCGACCGCGTCGATCTCGCGGTAGCTGGAGTCGCCCTGGGCCGGGCAGCCGTCGTAGGCCACCGCCTCGGAGCCGTTGATCAGGTTGGCGGCCTGGCAGTTGGAGCCCAGGAGCCAGATCGCGGGCCACGTGCCCGTGTTCTGGGGCGGGAACTTGGCGCGCACCTCCACCGAGCCGTAGGTGAAGTTCAGGCTCGTCCACTGGATGTCGCCGGAGGTGTAGGGCTGCACGCTGGCCGCCGTGACGGCATCCCCGCAGGTGGCCGGCGTGGCCGAGGTCGTGATGCTCAGGATGCCGCCGGCGACGCCCACCGCGCCGGCCGTGTTGCACTCGTTCTCGCCCTGCACGGCCGGCCCGCGCCGCTGGACGACGGTCCAGGCGGAGCCCAGCGACGTCCCGGCGAAGTCGTCGAAGAAGAGGGTGGTGGCGTTGCTGGCCGCCGTGAAGTTCACGCCGCCCACGTCGGCGCCGTTGACCACCACGCCCTGCGCGGACGGGCTGAACGCGATCCCCGCGTTGCTGGGCGAGACCGAGTAGCTGCCGTCGGACACGGCGCTGAAGGCGTAGTTGCCCGATCCGTCGGCCGTGGTCGTGAGGGCGGCGGCGCCGCTCAAGGTGACGAGCGCCCCGGCGCCCAGCGAGGCCGGGGACAAGGTGCCGGAGATCGTGTGCCCCGAGGGCGTGGAGGAGGCGACCGTGTACGTCACGGGAACGGAAACCGCCGCCGAGGCGCCGGCCCCGCTGGGCGTGATCATCAGCTGGCCGATGTACGTCCCCGCCGGCAGGCCTGCGGCCGATACCCGCACCCGCTCGCTGGCCGGCGTCGTTCCGCTGGAGGACGACACCGTGAGCCACGGCTGGTTGCTGGTCAGCGTGAACGCCTGCGCCGCGCCGTTGGCGCTCGAGATCGCGAGGCGGCCCCGCGAGGAGGAATACGTGCTGCCGGCCGTCGCGCTGAACGACAGCGTGGCCGGCGAGACCAGCAGGGCCGCGGCCGGCGCGCCCAGCGTGAGGGTGACCGGGATCGTGCTGGTCATTGCGCCGGCGGCGATGGTCACCTGGCTGGTGTAGGTGCCGGCGGCCAACCCGCCGACGGACGGGCTCACCTTCACGGCTGCCGGTGCCGTGCCGCTGCTGGGCGACACGGCGAGCCACGACGCGCCCGCGGCGGACGTGAACGACAGCGTGCCGACGCCGCCGTTCGTGACGTTCAACGTGGCCGCTGCCGGGTTCGATCCGCCGGCCACCGCGGAGAACGACAGCGTCGACGGCGAGGTCACCAGGAGCGGGCCCGAGCCGTTGCTGTCGGACGATGACACGACCATCGAGAGCGCGCCGTCGGGGTAGCTCGTCCCGCTGCTCCAGGCGCCGGGAAGCGTCGACAAGGTGGACGCCGAACTGGTCTCCGAGCGCCCACCGCCGGCGACGTCGCGGAACCAGACCGTGCCGCCCCCGGCGGGCGCCAGGATGGCCAGCCAGTAGGCCTGGCCCGATACGAGCGTCACGGGCGGGACGGTCACCGTGTTCCACGCGCCGGCCACGGGGGCGCTGATCACGCCTTGGGTCAGCAGGCTGCCAGGGTGTCCGCTCGAGTCCGTGAACACCCCGAGCACCACCGTCCTGGCGGTGCTGGCCGCGTCCAGGTACGCGGACATCTGGGTGGCGGTGCCGCTGGCGCCGGCCGTCGCCCTGAAGGCTTCGGCCATCCCGGCTGAGTTGTTGTCCTGCGTGGCCGAGATCGTGGCCGTGCCGACGAGCGTCGTCGCGTTCGACGGCGGGCTGGCCAGCAACCCCACGGCGAACATCCCGATCGAGAGGAACCTGCCGATGCAATGCGCCAGTGCGCGCGCTAACGGATGAGTCCAGTGGAGCGAGGGGAGGCGGCAGGGCGAGACATTGTCCATGATGACGATCCTCTGTTCATGGCGGCTGAGCGAACCAGCTCGATCGGGAAACCCGCGCGAGTGGAAGCGCGCCAGCAATCAGCGAGCCTGCCCGGGCCTCGGGCGCGGCGTCGCCGCTCAACACTTATCATCGTCCGCGATCTCTGCGGCATTGGGAGTCTCATGCGACCCAGCGGGCGAGCCAGGCATGGCATCTTCATCTCGTACGCGCGCAGCGACGGCGAGGCCGCGGCGCGCGCCCTGCACGGGCGCCTGGCCGCCGCGTTGCCGGATGTGCCCGCGTGGCTCGACCGCCAGGAACTGGAAGGTGGGATCGGGTGGTGGAACCAGATCGAAAGGGCGCTCGACGACATCGAGTTCCTCGTGATCCTGGCCACGCCGGCCGCCCTGCGCTCGGAGAACACGCGCCGCGAATGGAGCAGCGCGCGCCAGCGCGGCGTCTGCGTGTACCCGGTCCGCAGCGGCTCCGGGGAGGCGCTCGACTTCTCGTCCTTGCCGGGCTGGATGAGCCGGGCCCACTTCTACGACCTCGACCGCGAATGGCCCAAATTCGTCGCGCACCTGCAGCGCGGCTGCCAGGCCGCGCGCGTGCCCTTCATGGCGCCGGCGCTGCCGCAGAACTTCGTCGCGCGCGAGCGGGAGTTGGCGGCGCTCATGGACTGGCTACTGGCGCCGTCGCCGTCGCGATTGCCGGTGGCGATCGCGACCGCCGTGAGCGGCGCCGGCGGCTTCGGCAAGACCACGCTCGCCGCGGCCGTGTGCCATGACGAGCGCATCGTCGAGGCCTACGAGGACGGCATCCTGTGGGTGACGCTGGGTCAGACGCCGAACCTGCTCAACGAGCTCGTCAAGCTCTACGCGGCCCTGACCGGCGAGCGTCCCGGCTTCGTCGACATGGAGGACGCCGCGCGCGAGCTGGCGCTCAAGCTCGCCGACAAGAGCTGCCTGATCGTCGTCGATGACGCCTGGAACCTGGCGCACGCGCGGCGCTTTCTCTGCGGCGGCCCGAACTGCGCCGTGCTCGTCACGACACGCGTGTTCGAGGTGGCGTCGCAGGGGCGTGCCCTCGAAGTCGACCGCATGACGCCGACGGAGGCCGTCGCGCTGCTGCGCGCCAGCGCCAACGCCGCGGTGCCCGATCAGGCGCGCGGTGCCGAACTGGTGGCGCGCCTGGGCCACTGGCCGCTGGCCATCAAGCTGGCCGGCTCCGCCATGCGGCAGCTGACCGATCGCGGGGAGTCGGCCGACAACGCGCTCGAGTACGTCTTCCGCAAGCTCGAGAAGCACGGCCCCACTGCGTTCGACCGCCTCGGTGCATCCGCGCGCGACGAGGCCGTGGGGCTCACCATCGACGTGAGCCTGGGCCTGCTGTCCGCCGTGGAGCAGCAAAGCGCCTGCGAGCTGTCCATCTTTCGCGAGGACGAGGCCGTCGCGCTGGGCGCCGCGGCGCAGCTCTGGGGCTGCGACCCGTTTGACGCCGGCGACTTCGCGCGCCGGCTCGACGACCTCGCGCTCGTCGATCTCGACCAGCCCCGCGGCACGCTGCGATTGCACGACACGCTGCGCGCCTACCTGGCGGCCCGGCTCGGCGACCCCGCGCCAGCACACCAGCGGCTGGTCGACGCCTGGGGCGAGCGGCCGGCCGCGGCCGATGCCTTCGCGTGGCGCGGCATCGCCTGGCACATGGTGAGCGCCGGACGCCAGGCGCGCCTGCGCGAGCTGCTCGCCGA
>FTIP01006853.1_pt1 | contig 15580 bp, 16 predicted proteins | sample 1658301 | NCBI WGS metagenome assembly FTIP01 (sample SAMEA3914813, study PRJEB12502) | metagenome | biome: forest; material: soil | place: Canada | collected 2011-07-07 | depth 0.3 m
GCCATCCTTGAAAGTCACCGTGCCGGTGACCGTCGACGGCGTCACCGTGGCCTTGAGCGTCGTGCTCTGCCCCACCTGGCTCGGATTGACGCTGCTGGTCAGCACCGTCGTGGTCGTGGTCAACGCGCTTGCCGTCGAACTTGCCAAGCTCAACGCAGTTGCCAAGCCGAACATGACCCAGGCGCATGCCGCGCCTCTCCATCCCTTGCGAACCATCATTTGGTCGTCCTCCCGCGGCCAGCGCGGCTTTGTCGTTCGTCGTCAGGCCTCTAAGGCACCTGTGTTTCCGCCAGTTCGGCGATCTCGGCAACGGCCCTTATGGGCGGCCGCCGTCATGAGCAATCGCGTCAATGCATTGCACCCGTCGTGCTCTGAACGCGATTGAGCGCATCGAACACTCGTGCCACCGAACTTGCCAGGTTGCCCGATACGTCGCTGACCTGCTCGCTCGTTCGATTGCCCACGTTGTCCAGGACGTAGTGCAGCTTGTTGCCCGCGCCGTCGACAACATCGGTTAGCCGGTGCGCGTCGTCGTAGCTGTAGTTCAGCGTGCTCGCGTCTGGCATCGTGACCGTCTTGAGCAGACCCGTCGGCCAATAGGCATAGGTGGTCGTCAAGGCGCCACCCGTAGCCGGCGTCACCGTCTGGGTCTGCAGCCAGCCTCGCGGAAAGTACGTTTGGGTCGTGACCGTGCCATTGGCATCGATGCTCGAAAGGAGGCGCCCTGCCTTGTCGTACGAGGTGTAGTTGGTGACTTGGCCCAGTGGGTTCGTGACCGATTGCAGATCGCCCATGGTGTAGCCTGCAGCACCCGCAAAGCTCGTCGTTGGGTAGTAGGTATACGTCGTCGTGTGCGACAACGTGTCTGCCGATGACTGCTTGGGCGTCGTCTCGGTGAGCACCTGACCGTACTGGTTGTAGGTATACGTCCAAGCACGCGTTGCGCCCGTCACGGTGGCCGAAAGCCCCAATGCACCCGTGGCATCGGTGGTGGCTTGCTCGTAGCGCGCGCAGAGTACCGCGATCGGCTTGCCGTCGGGCAGCGTTGCCGTACTCGGAGCGCAACTCGTTGCGCCACCGGCAACGGGATTGGATTGCCCGTTGTAGACCCAGGTCGTGATCTTCTTCGGTTCGGCTTCGGTCGCTTTGAGATTCCAGTCTGGATGCCAGACCGTTGTCGTCTTGCGTTCAGGGTGCGCCGAGTCCGTGGGATTGGGCACGTATGAGGACAAGCTCGCCGGACATGTCTTGGTGTTCGGCAGACCCTCCAAAACCACGAGGCGAAGGCCCCGGACTGGATCGACTCCGTAGCAAGTACGATTTCCGACAAAATCGTCAAAACTGGTCAAGGCGGAAGTCGTCGGGTCATACGTTTGCGCGCTCGTAGCTGCCGCGCAGCCGCTGCCTGAAGGCTGAGTCTGACTGCCTTGTGCCGGCGAACCATTCAGGTCATAAACTGAAATAACCGACTGCTGCCCGTTTGGCAAACTAATTGTTGGGCTAACGGGAGGAAGCCACTTACTGGTTTCCCATATGACATTCGCGATCGGATCGTATACATCGCTGACGGATCTGAACGGCGGCTGCGCGTACGTGACTGAGTAACTTTCGGCGCCACCCGCAAGCTGGGTTCCGACCGCACGGCCGTCGGCATCATAATCAAATGTCGCAAATTGCACGCCATCGTTGAGTTGACTGTGATTCTCATCAACGACACCCGTGAGTGCCCAAGCATTTATGTTGGCGTAGTTCAGTTGAATGAATGCGCCGGAGTCGAGCCAAATCACCTTCTGAAGCTTATTCGTACCGTCATATAAAAACTGCGCAGCATACCCATCAGGGCCGGTCACGCTCTGTACCAAGCCATTCGAGCCAAACGCAAACTGAATACTTCTTCCAGCTTGGTCAGTTAACGTATAACCAGCACTTTGGATGGAATTTGCAACATAACTGCCTCTGTTGGAATAAATAGCCACTAGATTTCCGGCACCGTCATAAACCTCTTCATTGCCTTTCGCCCCGTCAACACGAAGCCAGCCCGAACCTTGGGGCATGACGATGTCGAGCAGGTCGTCAGGGGAAGTGAACAAGTTTCCTGCAGCGTTTGGCTGATAGCTGCGCCATCGATTGCCCCCTCGTTGCACTTCGATCGCAGCAATTCCCCCAGGAACGCTACTGACTCTATAGGGCACAATCGCTTTGAAGAGGCTCAACTGCCATAGCGTGCCGAATGCCTGCGGCGCCGTTTGGCTCTTTACAGCGATATTCTCCTGAACTGGCACCCATATGCGCTGATCGTATACCATTTCAAGATCATTGCCGCCAATACTGAACGGCAAAGCAAGCGTTTGCGTGGTTGCCCCGGTAGACGGAAATATTGGGTCCCCATAACCGCACATGTGGTCGGCATCTACTTTCTTGGGCACAGCGGGAACGCAAGCTGAACCAGACCATTTTGTATAAGTCGGGGACATAGAGCAACGGGATACGCTTGCGCTACCACCCCTATATTCCCAGTGCGCTGGAACACCCCAATAATCTGGAAACCAGAATCTAACCTGACCCGTACAGACATCCTCATCATCCCCCGGCGCATAGGGCCCCGTCCAATTCCCGCCACACACCGGTGTACCCCAAATCTCCGTACCCGCGGAGTAATGCGACACAATGCATTTCGCCGCAATCGATACTTCAGATCCGGTCTGATTGATACCGGTTCCGGAGCACCAATAATAATTATCTGTATTTGAAGCATCCGACGGAGAGTTTGGGTCTGCGATAGCCAAACGCGGGCAACCGAGAAGAATAAATCCCGATGCAAATGCCATCACCATTGCCGACAGAGTGCTCAACCGAAAGCTGAGCTTCATTTGATGAAATTCTGATGGCATATAATTATCGACTGCAAAAGGATCACACACGATCTTCGTGCGCGGATGGGCGAATACTGAAAAATTGTCGAAATTCACTTGCAGGTTTCCCCATAACCGTTAAATTAGCTCGAACGTCGCGAGACGACATGCGCGAATGGCATCGTGCATTCGGCGAACACCGTGGTCCTCTCGCTTATGCGATGGCCGCACGACGAACATCGACGTGCTAAGGCCCCTGGAACGCCCTTGTGGGCCTCAAAGGAATGCGAGAAGTTGCATGGGGCGCCAACAAGCGCAAGGTTGGCGATGAACCGAGCAAATATCCAGGCACGTGACAGCGGCTCATACGCAACAGCTCATCACTCACTCGCACTGAATTCGCGAATTCAGAGCGGTTCCGAACCTTTCGAGTCGGCGAGCCTCCAGTACATGGATTTCGCCCTCGAACAGCGCTCCTCTGAGAACGCAGTGCGGGCGCCACACTCCGGTTCAATGCATCAGAAAACCCCGAACTCTCGCTGGCAGCTCGCGGGTCCATTGAATTCGGTTTCTCGGTCCACTGAACGCGACGCACGCGTCCTCGCAAACCACCGCATCGTGACTGCTTTGAATACATTTTCCCGTCCCTGTTTCGCGCATTCGAGCCATCCTGCTGGCAGGAGCGTTCTCCATGCGATTCGTCTTCTTAGGGCAAATTCGCGCACTGATTCTTGACTGCGCGACGGCGGGATGTCAACTGCGCTTGCGAGTGCGCTCCTTCTTCGAACTGCTGAAGAAGGATTCAGCAACTGCAGTGTCTCAGCAGTTGCCGAGCGGGCTCATGATGCGCTGCAGGTTGTGCTCACGGTAAGAGCGCTTGAAGCCGTCGTCGCCGCCGCACAAGCTGCCCCCGTCCGAGAGCACGATGACCTCGCTGGCGGGCTGGCGCCGCCATACGGCGATAAGTGAGGCATCGAGGTCCAGTCGGCGGCCGAGGCTCGGCTTCATCGACCAGCGCCCAAGACATTGCGTGCGTAGAAGTCGACCACGATGGCCAGCCATGGCACCTGCTGATCGCCTAGCTCTGCGGTCGAAGATTGCGCAATGCGCCTCAGGAATGTTTCGCTCTGCAGCTTGCGACCGATGTGGCTTACCGCCAGCCCGATGTCTTATCATCCGGCTTCGGCGATGGGGCCATGACACGGCGCGTCAGAGTGCACGAAGTGGAAGCCAGAAGATCGGATGAAGACCTTTAACAATTTTGACGGCGTGCGACTCGTTGCGGCCCTTTCAGTGTTGATCAGTCATCAATTCTGGATCTCCGGCGCTCAGGAACCTCACACATTTGGTTCGATGACGCTGGGAAGTTTGGCGGTGCTGGTGTTCTTCGCGATCAGCGGCCATCTTGTGGCATCGAGTTGGGTTGCCGACCCGGTACTTTGGCGATTTGCCGCGCGCCGAATCCTGCGCATATGGCCTGCCTATTTCGTCGCGATTGTCGGCGCGGCCCTTTGGATCGGGTTCACCGATCCGCGTCCGGTCGCGGTAACGGGGGCATGGATGTTCGTTTTCAAACATCTGCAGTTCGCTGCATTTGATTGGAACTTCTTTCCCACCTTGCATGATCCGCGGCTTAACCCGTCAATTTGGACGATCCCGTTCGAAGCCGGCTGTTACGTCGCGTTTGCTGCTGTGGCGATCTCGGCTCGGAAGTGGTGGGCGGAGGTGCTCGTGACATTGGGCGGGATTGTTTTCGCGATGTGGGGCGTCGGCTTACGCTCGTTCGATCCTTCTGACGCCTCAGTCGGCACTGATTGGGCACTATTCGGCGCACTGTTCTCGTTCGGTGCGGTGTTGCTGGGGTTGCCAGTGCTTCGCACTGCAAGGGCTTCGGTAGCCCTCATACTGTTCGGGGTAATCAGTTACTTGGCCGGCTCTGAAGTGATTGGACTTGTGCTGGTGATTCCGCCAGTGGCGGTCTTCGTTGGCCGCTGCTCCTGGCCAGTGTTTAGGAAGGCGGCATGCTTTGGAGATCTGTCATACGGTATCTACCTTTGGGGCTGGCCAGTGCAACAGATCGTCGCGACTCAGATGGGAGTCGGTGTGGGCTTCTGGCGGCTGCTGTTCGTATCGCTGCCGGTGGTCGTCCTGCTTGCCTTCATCTCGTGGCATGTCGTCGAGAAGCGCGCTTTAAGGGCCAAGCCGAGCACTTCCACGGAATGGCCGCGGTGGGCGCAATTGGAATTGCGCTAGGAGCCTTGGACTGGCCGGCGCACACATCCGAACGTCCGCGCTGACGCGCAATCTGACTTGCTGGCGAGCAAGGCGAGATTTGACACACGCCCCATATTCAAAGACTTCGCGAAATGAAAACGGCATGCCCCTGCGCGTTTTCAGGGCTGCCGTTTACTTGCCCACCACCTTTGCGCATTTCCCCGCTGCGAGCTGCAAGCTTTTGGATGTGCCATCGCGGCGCACCGTCTCCCGCATTGAGTTGGTCGACGTAGTCTTCCAACGCCCCATCACTTGCAGCGTCGAGCTCGACGACGACGACAGCCTGGGCCGAGTTGACGTCGATGGAGCGCAACTGAATCCCGGCAACTTCGACATGCTCAAGCTCAGAAAGCGCATCGGCCTCAGGTGACGCCACCCGCTTGACGGCGGCGAGCGCCTGCGCCTGATAGGGCGGCACAGAACGAGGCACAGCCACCATAGTGGGCGCAATCTTGGACGCCAGTTCGGCCGCGGCATGTTGATCGCGCGCCTCATCCAACCGCGCCTGGACGTAGATGGAGCCACCCCCGACGCACATCGCCAGCAGCAAAGGCACTGCCGATATCACCCACACTTTTCGCGACGGGAAGTTGGGCTCGATGAAATCGATGTTCATAGGCGCTCCCCGCCGGACGGGCACCAAGAACCGACCGCACCCGCGCGGCCGTCGCCGTGGCGCATGAAATGCAGGTGCTGAGAAGATGCCATCGCACCCCAGTTCACTTGAAGTCGCCGGCGCAACAGAGTTCCGTCACCGTCGTGGGCACCGAGCAAATCGAATCCTGCTTCGACCGGAACGCCGTTGTCGACGATCCCGTGAACGACGCCTCCTGCTTCGGCCAGACTCCAACCCATGGCGGCATGCTCTTTGATGCTGTCGTCAATCACGACATCCATGACCTGGTTCCACCAGGGGCGCACGCTGGCCAGCTTCAGCGAGCGCGCGGCGTCCTTGTGCAGCGTGCTGGCGCGGCCAGCACAGACCCGATCTATCGCATCGTGCAATGCCATCCATGCGGCGTCGGGCATGATGACCGCCAAGCCGCCGCGCCCCTTGCGCCACGCGTTCGCCCAGACATGAACTGGTCCGTCAATTCCCGTCACGTCCGGCGATTGCATCATCGCGAGTGCTTTGGCTTCCTCGCGAGTGCGCGCACCCGAGCCGCTCGACAAGATGAGGGGACGCGCCAGTTCCGCCCCGAGCCAGACGCGGATACGTCCGCAGGACCGGAGATCGCCGCTTGTCAACGCGTCAACCAGGTGCGTCACACCATCGTCCAGGCCATTGGCATCGATCCACGTGGCCGTATCACCGAGTCCATGCCGCAGCCCGATGCAGGTCTCGGAAAAATAGACCTCCGCCAACTCAGAGCGATCCCACCACACGTTTGAGTTCCTCCATGGTGGTGTGTCCGTCCGCTGCGCGCCGCAGGCCGATCGCCTGAAGCGACTCGATGCCCGCATCGATCGCATGCTGCTTGATCGCCGTCAGGGTTGCATTGGCGACGACCAGTTCGCGCAACCGATCGTCGACCCGGTGCACCTCCGCAACGACAAAGCGTCCCGCATAGCCCGAGTTCATGCAGGCGCCGCATCCTATCGGCTTCCACAAACTCGCAGGTGCGGAGGTGCCATGACGTGCAAACACCTCTCGATCCGCCGCCGAGGCCGCGCGCTCTTGTTTGCATTGAGGGCACAGACGACGCAGCAGGCGTTGCACAACGACACCGTTCAAGGCCGATGTGAAGCCGAACATGTCCAGCCCGAAATGCAGGAAGCGCCCCATCACGTCCGTGACGCTGTTGGCGTGGACGGTCGTGAAGACCTGGTGGCCCGTCAATGAGGCCTGCACGGCAATCTCCGCGGTTTCGGCGTCGCGAATCTCGCCCACCAGGATGCGATCCGGATCGTGTCGAAGGATGGAGCGCAGCCCCCTCGCGAACGTCAGGCCCTTGCGTTCGTTGACGGGAATTTGAAGCACGCCGTCCAACTCGTACTCGACCGGATCTTCGATGGTGACGATCTTTTCGTGACCCGAGTTGATCTCGGAGAGCACCGCATAGAGCGTCGTCGTCTTGCCGCTGCCCGTTGGGCCGGTCACCAGCAGCATGCCGCTCGGCTCGGTGGCCAGATCCTGGATCATCAGCCGGCGCTGAGTGTCGAAGCCCAGCGCCTCGAGGGAGATCCCAGCGCTGGCTCCCCGAAACTGGGCCTTGTCCAGGAGTCGCAGGACGGCATCCTCACCATGCACGCTTGGCATGATGGACACGCGCATGTCCATCGACGACCCGGCGCTGAGATGTCGGAACCGTCCGTCCTGGGGCAGGCGGCGCTCCGTGATATCGAGCTGGGCCAGCACCTTGATGCGCGAGATGACGGCTTCGGCGCTCGGGACGCCCTCCATGCGGGCGAAAGGTTGCATGACCCCGTCAAGCCGGTGCTTGACGGTCACACCCGTGCGGTTGCATTCGAAATGGATGTCGCTGGCGCAGATCGCAATGGCACGTCGAATGGCGGCGTCCACGAAGGAAACGATCGGCCCCTGTACCTCCACGGGGTCGGACTCTGCGGCACGAGCCCGCAGCCCGCCGCCATTGATCCACGCCTCCAACTGGCGGCTGGTTGCAGCGCGCAGCGCAACACTGCGACCCACGGCACGCTCGACAAGTCGGTGCAAGGTCGGTGCCCACGGATCCGCTGCGACACCGACGCAGGCGCCGTCGTCGCCCCGCAGGACGACGCATTGGTTCGTCCGAGCCTGCTCCGTCGTCCAGCGATCGAAGGCCGGCTCCCAAGGCAACGACGCGTCGATGGCCGCGATCCCGCTTCTCGGCTCCAGTGCGGACAGCAAAGACTGCGGCTCGCCAGGCCAGTGGCGCAACAAGGCGTCGAGCACCGTTCCGCCACCCGCGCGGTACTCGCTGCGCGCCGAGGCCAGGCGCTTGAGCCATTCAGCGTCGTCATCGAGGGTGGATGTCATGGTCGAGGCGATACCGGTGACTGCATTTCAATGAAGCCCGTTGGCGATGTCGAAGATGGGCATGTACATCATGATCACGATGCCGCCCACCATCACTGCGACTGCAAGCAGTAACAAGGGCTCGACCAGGCGTGTCGCGCGCTGGACGAAGGTCGTGAAGGCTTCGGCATGCCGATCGGCCAAGGTGCGCAGGACTTGTTCGAACTGGCCGCTGCGCTCGCCAACACGCAAGAGCCGCTCGCCCACGGCATCGATCAGGTCCGCCTTCCTTAGCGCTGTCGAAGCGGGCTGCCCGCGTTCGACATCCTCGCGAGCGTTGGCGAGCGCAGCTTCCACCCCCTTGGCCAAGCCGAGTCGCTCGCACACCCGCAATGCGTCGACCAGCGGATAGCCACCGCGCAGGGTCAGCATCAGGGCCTGGAACAGCTTGGCACGTGCAAAATCCTGCTGGGCGCGGCGCGCTGGCGGAAAAAGGCTCAACAGATGATCGCCCAATCGTCGGCCGCGTCCATCGGCAAGCGCCCATCGCAAGAGCACGGCCGCCAAAAGCGCGCCAACGATCACCACTGGCAGGGACTTGGTCAGTGCACCACTGAGCCATAGCATGGCGCGGGTCAACGGGCTGATTTCACCGCGGAACGTGCCGTACATGCGGGCAAAGCGGGGCATCACGAAGGTCAGCAAGAAGAGCGCGATGAGCGCTCCGACGCCGACGACAACTGCTGGGTAGACGGCCGCGCTGACCAATTGACGACGCAAGTTCTTCAGCTGCTGGTCGTACTGCAGGAAGTCGTCGAGCGCATCGGCCAGCCGGCTCGTTCGTTCGCTGGCCAGGACGCCGGCAACGAGCACTTGGGGAAAGCCGCCAGCGGACTGCATGGCCTGCGACAAGGGTTGTCCTTCGTGCAGGGATTTCAGGAGTCGCGTCTGGATTTCGCCCCCGGCGCGGGTGGTCTGCAATTGCAGGGTCTCAATGGCTTCGACCGCGCTCATCCCCGCACGCAGCAAGGTGGCCAGCTCGCGGCACCACCAGGCGACGTCAAAGCCCTTGCTCATGCCCCCAGCCGCGCCGGGCACATGCGGTGCAGGGGCGACCGACAGTACCAGCGCGCCCTGCCCTTGCAACTGCGCGCGCAATGCCACCTCGTTCGCGGCCTCGAGCACGGCTTCGGCGATCGTGTCTTGTTGCGGCGCAATCCAGCGCGTCAGAAATTGCATGGCGGCGGTTCTTGCTGGCCGATCTACATGGAAATGTCGGCGTCGTCGCCAGTGCCCCCGGGCGCGCGGTCGCGCCCGTAGCTCAGAATCTCGTAGTCGCGGCCGTTCGGCCCTGGCGCCAGGTACTGATACTTCGTTCCCCACGGATCCAGGGGAATCGCTCCCTGGAGGTAGGGCCCGTTCCAGCGCGTCGCGCCCGCAGGTGTTGTCACCAGGGCATCCAAGCCTTCCGCGGTGGTGGGGTAGCGCCCGTTGTCAATCCGGAACGCCTCGATGGCCTTGCGAAATGCATCCATCTGCGCCCGCGCCGTCGTTACTTCCGAGCGCGAGATTTGACCCATGAATCGGGGGGCGACGATGCCGGTCAGCAGGCCGATGATCAGGATCACGACCAGGAGCTCAAGCAAGGTGAAGCCGCGATGCGCCTCGGTCGACGCGCGCAGAACTGGGGCGCAAGACCGGCCAGAAGTCGCCAGGTGAGAATCGTTCATGAGCTGATGTCCGCAAGAAATTGCCAGTCCCTGCAGCGGGTGGCGGGTGTGGCAGCCGGCAAGCTGAAGTGGCCGTCTGTCCAGGGAGCTTGCATCAAGGGCGTCGCATCGCTGGTACTCGAAACTCCCCGGAGCTCGCCGGCGGGCCCACGAACCAGCGCAAGAGGTTGGCCCGGCAGCAAGGGATCGGTGTAGGCCTCACGCAAATGCCGCACCACCCCGGGAAATCGGGGATCCCGCAGCAAGTCGTCGACACTGTGCGGGAGCTGGCGCGCACCGGCCGGTTGCATGCGGTAAAAGTGCTCAATGGCGTGCGCGTAGGCCACGCCCACGCGCAGCATCTCCGCCTCGCGCTCGCGTTGCACCCGCTCGGCCCACATTGGCCCGACCAGCGACATACCGATGGCCAGCACCGCGATGGCCGCGAGCAGCCACACATAAGTGAAGCCCGCCTGATGTGGGCGCCGCGGGCGACTACCAGTTCGCATATGGGCTCCCGTCTCGACCCTTGCCGGGTGCGCCGCTGTGCAGGTCGTGCATCGCGCCGTCCAGGACGACCGGCACCCAGGTGTCATTCCGATCCGTGACCGGATCCACCGGCAATTCACGCAAGTAATGATCGTTGACCAGTTCGGCAAGATCGACGGGGTCTCGGCCCCGATCGGCGCGGAACTGGTCGATCGTCGAGCGGACCGTCTTGAGGTTTTGCTTGAGCGTCAGCTCCTGGGCCCGGTCGATGTGGGAGACATAGGCCGGCGCGACGAGCGAAAGCAACAAGGCGATCACGCTGAGCACAACCAGCATCTCGATCAGCGTGAAGCCCCGTCGAGCTTGCAGCGGCTTGGCGACGTGCTCGAGTTTTCCCATGCCGGTCACCACAGCGCGAGCGGGATGCCGTTCAGACCGGTCTCGGCCGAACGACTGTGGACATCGAAGACATCGTCGCCCGCTTCCGCGGGGTTCGGCGGCGAGCTGTAGCTTCGCAATGCCCAGCCGCCATCTGCCGCTGGAGCAGCGAACGGATCTTGGGGAACGCTGCGTAGAAAGTACGCCATGGTGGACGTGTTCGTTCGCACGCCGGCGACCAGGGTCTGCAGGTCCGGCGGGTACCCGGACTTCGGCGACTGCGGGATCAGGCCCGCGTCGGCCATGCGCTTGTAGGCGTCTATGGCGTCTCGAATCGCCCAGAGGTCCTGCTTGAGTTCCGCCTCCCGCTCGCGCCGCATTGTCAGTTCCGCCAAGGGCATCGACAGCACGAGCAGTACCGCGAGGATCCCCAGCACAGCCAGCAGTTCGACCATCGTGAAGCCGCGCGCCCGGCCGCGAGCCGGAATGCGGGACGTGAGCGAACTCCCGCCCGACATGTTCAGGGCTCGACCTTGAGTTTCCACGGGTCCGGGGACGCGACCGAGACAATCGGATCGGCCGGCGTGGACTTGACCGTCAGTTGTGCGTCGCCGGCCTTGAGGGCCTTGAATTGGAGGCGCACCAGACTCATCGGGACCGTGTTCGGGCTGGGCACACCCCGCTGCACGTCAATCACGCCAACGCCCTGCGGCTCGGCATGAACCGCCGGAGCGCCTTCCGCCACTGGCTCGGGCATGTCCATCGAATTGGAGAAGCCGACCAGACCAAAGATGGCGTTGGGGTATTGGATGCTCAGAGCCACAGAGCCAAGAGACACACCCGTTCGCAATTGCAGTTGAACATCAAAGACGTCGCCGACCTTGACTGTTGTCGGTGCCGCCCAGTTGATGACGGCCGGCGCGCCAGCCGGCACAACGACCAGGTCCGGGGCATCGGCGGCCTTGCCTGCCTGCTGCAACGCATTGACACCGCTGGCTGCTGAAGGCGCGGGCGACCGGCGGGCGCCGGCGGTTGCCAGGGGGCCGGCCACGCCCTTCCCTTCATTGTCGAATCGCCCACCCACGGGCTTGAGCCGCTGGAACATCTCAGTGCCCACCCAGGCCTCGGATTCGGCGGCATCCAGGTGCGGCTGGCTGCGTACGATGTGGGGCGTGATCGACAGCACCAGCTCCGTCTTGGAGTGGCTGTTGGTCTGATCACTGAACAACCGGCCGAGAAGCGGGATGTCGGCCAAGCCCGGCAAACCGGCGGTGTTGTTTTGCTCATCGCTGCTGATGAGCCCCGCCAGCAACTGCGTCTCGCCGTCATGCAGGCGCAGCACGGTCGAGGCGTCGCGGGTGCTGATCTGGTAGGCAATGGTGCCGCTGGCCGTCTTGGTCTGCGTTCCGAGCGCGCTGACTTCGAGGTTCAGGCGGATGGCCACGTCATCGTCCGGAAAGACCTCGGGCTCGACTTCGAGCTTGATGCCCACGTCTTGGTAGCTGACAGATTCGGAGACAAAGCCCGACGTACCTGGCGAGGTCGTCGCCGTGACGATCGGGATCTTGTCACCAATGAGGATCTTGGCCTTCTCGCCGCTGCGGGTGCGCAGCTTGGGGTTGGCGAGCGTCTGCACGTCACCAATCTTGCGTTGTGCGTTGATCGTCGTCGCACCCAGGCCCACCCCGATGTTGTCGCGGTGAAGCGGGAAGCTGCCCAAGGTCAAGTTGGTACCGCCTGCCAGCGTCAGCGGTGTCAAGCTGACCGAAGTCGGTAGGCTCACACCGAGTTCCGTGAGGCGATCGGCGCTGACTTCCAGCACTTCAGCTTCAATCAGAACCTCGGCATCCGGGTTGTCGAACAAGGTGATCAGCCGCTCGGCGAGCTGGATGTTTTCGAGGCTGTCGTGCAGTACCAGCAAGTGGTGGCGATCATCCACATACGGGTCGTGCAGCTTCATCGACGCTTTCAGGAACGCGGCCGCACCCTTGGCGTCACCGTTGGCAAGATAGAAAGCCTTGACCAGCAACTCCTGGTGCTCGCGCTGCTTCTCAGGCGAGTTCGGATAGATGAGGATCGTCTTCGAATCCAGCACCTTGCGCGAGAGTTGGCTGGTGGTCAGGATCATGTCGAGCGCGTCTTCGAAACGCACGGACGACGCGTAGACCGTCACGCGTTGATCATGGATGTCCTTGTCCAGCACAAAGTTGATGCCGCTGTTGCGGCTGACCACGTCCAGCACGCTGCGAATACTGGCGTCGTGAAAATCGAGCGAAATAGGTTTCGTCGGCGCCAACCCGCGCTCCATCGCCCGCACCTGGGCCTGCCGCTGGTCGACGCCCAGTCGGTGTTGGAGCGCCAGCAGGTCCGTGTTACGACGGTTGTCCCTCAACGCCTCGTTGACCAGCTTGAGCGCGGCATCGATCTGACCGGTCGAGGCCAGCTCATTGGCTTGAGCCAGCGCCGCAGACTGGCGCCGCCGCACGCTCAAGTCCGCCAACAAGGCATTGACTCGCTGACCGCTGGAATCGAACGTCTGCGCACGGCGCAGTGCCTTCTCGGCCAAGTCGAGGTTTCCCGCCACTTCGGCCGCACGCGCCTGCTCGATCAACTGCGCCATCGCCTGCGCGCGCGCGAGCAGAAGGCGCCCGCGCAGTTGAGCACTGTCCGGGTACTGGGCGACGCCCGCTTCGAGCGCCTGCACGGCGTGCTCATAGTCGCCTTGAGCAATCAACTGCTCCGCGTCACCACGAATGCGATCGACAGCGCAGCCTGCGATCGCGAGCACGCAGGACAGTCCAAGCGCTGTCGTGACAGCGCGCACGTTCACCAACAGCCTCAAACGAACTTCCTCCCCGGACAGTGCATCTTTGCCAGACGCTTTTTATGGGCTTGTCGTCGTGTGCAGCGGAATCGAAACGGTCGAATGCTGCAGCGTGGTTGCATGAACCAGCACGACGGCATTGTCGCCGATCGATTCGACCGTCCAGCCGCCTTCTAGGCGCGTGCCCGGCTCCACCGGCACAGGCGCTCCCTCCACTCCGCGCGCCACATAGGTCAAACGCTGACCGCCTTGAACCACCATGCGCCCCCAAAAACGGTAGTCGGAAACCGGTGGCGGCGGTGCAGGAGGCGGCGGCGCCGCGGCAACTGGGGTGACAGGCTTAGCCGCGGGTGGCCGCGTCGCGATGAACGGGCTTCTGGTGGCCGGTTCGATGTTCGCCACAGGCCAATGCGCGGGAAGCGTCCTGGTCGTGTCGACCAGTGCCGTGCCCTCGCCAGCAATGGCGGACGTCAGCGACGATGATGGCGTGCCCGACGACCCGAATGGCGCGCGTGCTGGTGACGCCGCGACGATGGAAGCAGGCGCTGAGTTCCCGGCAGGCGCGGGGTTGAGCAGCACCCATGCAGACAACGCCGCGGAACCCGCGAGCCCTCCCCACAGAGCGCGATTCAATGCGGCAGCTCCGACGGGCGGGTGTACTGGATCATCTCGAGGGTGGCCTCATCGTCCGCGGCCTCAGCAGGGGGCAAGGCCATGGCCTCTGCCGCTGCGGGCACAGCCGTGACAGACGACATTGCGTCGTGATGACGAATGGTCATGCGCTCAAGCACCAGGCCCGGATACTTCTCGATCAAGGCGATCCAGACATTCTTGATGTCGCGGTAGTCGCCTCGGAGTTGAAGTGTCAGTCGACTCTGCCCCAAGGTCTTTGGATCCGCCTTGAGAGGTTCTGCTTGCATTTGCACGATGACGACATGCGACTCGTGGGCGAGTTTGGCTGCATACCGAATCTGCGCGTCGTTCGGGGACTCGGCCGGTAGTTCGGAGACGAAGTCCCTGGCGTCCTCTGCCAAGGGGGTTGGCTGGGCAGGTGAGACAAGGGCTGCGCTGGCGCCTGACGCACTGGGCTTCGCTGCATCTTGCTTCACGCTTGCCAGTTCCTGCGAAAGCCCCACCACGCTTCGAGTCGATTCTGCGAGCAAGACGACGCCACCAAGCAGAAGGGACGCCAGGGTCACCCGTGCCAGCAGCACCTGTTTCGATGGCTCAAGTTCAGCCCCCAGGTGGGAAAGCCGCTCGGTGATGAATCGCATGATGGCTAGTGTTGGCGTGGCGGCGGGCTTGCTGTGGGCAGGTCGAACCGCAACAGGACGCCACTTTGCGACGCTCCCTCGGTTCGCGACCGTCAGGGTCAAATCAGGAAATCGTCTGTTGATCGGCCGCTTTCGATGGCTGCCGCCAGCCATCGTGGCTTGAGTCCGCGGCCCGTCCACGTTGAGCCAGTGGTTGGATCGCGAAACTTCGCCGCCACCTTCGACCCCGTCTTCATGCCGGGTCTGCCCTTCGCAGTCGTGATCAGGTCAGCTGGCGTCAACCCGTGCTCCGACATCAGCCTTTGCACCTGAGCGATCGCATCTGCCCTCAGCGAGGACTGAGCGTCACGGATCTGGCGCTCGAGCGCTTCTTTCTGTGCGATGAGATCACTGAGCGAGGTCGCCATGGTTGGGAGTGTCCGTTTTCGGGACTGGGATTATGGCCCCAGGCCTTCCGGTGCACTCCGCATCTACAGGCAATGGTTCCGAATTGCACCGTTCACCACAGTTCGTGCTCCGCTCGTTCGGCCACGCCGGTTTGCTGCGCGTCCAACCGCGCCGTTCCAGCGCGGTTGAACCGCCCTTTTGAGCGGTTAGCGAGCCGATTGGAGCACAAGTCGAAGTCAGAAAGCAAAACGCCCCGCGAGTGTGGGGCGTCTAAGTGCTTGATTTCACAGAGAATTCTTGGAGGCGCGATCCAGAGTCGAACTGGACTAGACGGATTTGCAATCCGTTGCATAACCGCTTTGCTATCGCGCCGCTGGCGGTTGGCCGACCCGGGAGGCCTGCCAGAACCGTCGATTCTGACAAAAAAGGGAAGC
>FTIP01000064.1_pt3 | contig 15522 bp, 14 predicted proteins | sample 1658301 | NCBI WGS metagenome assembly FTIP01 (sample SAMEA3914813, study PRJEB12502) | metagenome | biome: forest; material: soil | place: Canada | collected 2011-07-07 | depth 0.3 m
CCGATGATGTCGGCGATCTTGTCCGAATGGGCGGTGATGAGCTCCATCGTGCGCTTCATGCGGGTGGCGACGTCGCCGCCGGCCGCCGCAGCCTGTGCCGCCGACGAAGCGAGTTCGTCGGCCACGCGCGCAGATTCCGCCGTTTGGCGGATGGTGCCGGAGATTTCCTCCATCGACGATGCGGTTTCCTGCAAGCTCGCCGCGGAGCGCTCGGTACGCACCGACAGATCCTGGCTGCCCTGCGCGACTTCGTTGCTTGCGACCGTGATCGACTCGGAGCTGCCGCGCACGTCGCCCACGAGCTGACGCAGGGCGCCCTGCATCGAGGCGAGGCTGGTCAGCAAGGCCGCGACCTCGTCCTTGCCGCACACCGCGATCGTGCAGCTCAGGTCGCCGGACGCCACGGCCCCGACGGCGTCGACGGCGTCCTTCAGCGGGCTGGTGACCGAACGTGTGATCAACCAGGCGCACAGCGCGCCGATGACGATCGAGATCGCCGCGAGGGCGATCATCGCGCTGCGAGCGCGGTCTGCCTGGGCGATGCTGTCAGCCACGACCTGGTCGGCGGACTGGCGCTCGTAGTTGCCGAAATCGGTCACCGCCGCGGTGTATGCATCCGCATGAGGGAGCAGCAGGGTCTCCACCATCGCCGTCGCGGACGGATCGGCGGCGTCGAGCAGCTTGAACACCTGGTCGCGCGTCGAGATGTAGCGCTTTCGCTTGGCGGCGATGTCGTCGAAACGCGCCGTCGTGCCGTCGAAAGTGGCCTCGCTTTCGAGATGCTTCTGCAGCAGGCTGATGTCGCCCGAGGTCTGCTTCATCAGCGGATCGAAATAGGCCTTCAGCGCGAGACTGTCGCCCGATTTGGCGAGCGCCAGCGTGCGGCTGATGTTCAATTGCGTCATGCCGCGCCATCGATCGGCATCGGCGGCGTTTTGAAGCGCATGCACGACGCGCCCGCTATCGGCCTGCCCGCGGTGCAGCGCCAGGATGCCGACGGATGCGATCGCCAGCACGAGCGCCAGCACCATGCCGAATCCGAGCCCCAGGCGCGGCGCCAGTCTGAGTGAGTTGAGACGAGGCATGGTGGCTTCCTTCGGGAGCTCGGCTCGAAATCGGACTCCGTGACGCGGATGTGCGCTCCCAAGCGCGATCTTCTCACCACGCGCTGTCTGAGCGGTGGAATTTCCGTTCGCTTCCTCCGCCCGCGTTGTCGATCCGCGGGGACTGGTGATGGCGATCGCCCTGCGCCCGAGACGTCTCGCTGAAGTGCGGCAGTTCATTTGGGGTCATGAGAACGTCCAAGATGGGTTCGACGTCGTCCGAGAAGTGCTGGCGCCATGCCTACCGTCAGAAGGAACCGAGTGGGAACCTGCGCACTGGGAGATGTCAAGAACTCCCGACAGACCTTGCCCCCACCGGACGCGCAGCATCGATGCCCGACAACGGCTGGTTCCGGCGCGCTCCCTGCCGATGCGAACGGGTCCCAGCCTCGAGAAGGGCCTCCCATCACTGGAGATCGATGGCCCTGCCGTGCTGCCGCGTTCCCGGCTCGAATTCAGGCCCGGGTTGCGCGCCTTGTGCGCCGCGCTGCTTGAAGGTGGTTCGATCCCGGGGGGTTCGGTGGACTTGCTGTCATTGCTCGGACGCGACGGATTCATTCCGCATGGCTACTGCTTCACCTGGTCGCCCGGCCTGCTGTGGTCCATGGTGACGGCGGACCTGCTGGTCGCGCTCGCGTACTTCTCGATCCCGCTGGGCATCCTCGTGCTCACGCGCAAGCGGCCCGATCGCGGCGTTCACGGCGTCGCGATGCTGTTCAGCGCCTTCATCTTCGCGTGCGGCTTCACGCACCTGATGGACGTGTGGGTCATCTGGAAGCCGGACTACTGGGCCCAGTTGCTGGTCAAGGTCGCGACCGCGGCGTTGTCGCTGGCCACCGCGGTCGCCGTCTGGCGCCTGATCCCGGTGGCGGTTCGGCTGCCTTCGGTCGATGCCCTCCAGCAGGCGGTGCGGGAGCTGGAACTCGAGGTCGCCCGCAGGAAGTCCGCGGAGGAGCACGCCGGCGACGCCGAGCAAAACCTCGCGGTGACCCTGGCGAGCATCGACGCCGGGCTGATCGCCACCGATGCGGCGGGCAACGTGACCCGGATGAACGCGGTGGCGGAGCGGCTCACGGGCTGGTCGCATGGCGATGCGCTCGGCCGCTCCTATTGGCAAGTGCTGATTCGCGAGGACCGGGCTGCGCTGGCGACGCAACGCAGCATCGTCGAACTGCTGGCCGAGCATGGCGTGGGCATCGAGACGGCGCGCCGCGCCAGCGTCGTCTCGCGCGCAGGCGAGCGCACGCTGGTCGAGGTCAAGGCGGAACTCAAGCGAGCGGTCGACGGCTCGATCTGCGGCATGCTGGCGATCCTGAAGGACAAGACCGGCGAGGATCGGGCCGAGGAGGACCGGCGGCGCCTGGCGGCCATCGTGGAATCGTCCACCGACGCCATCATCGGCAAGACGCTGGACGGCCGCATCACCAGCTGGAACCGGGCGGCCGTCGACCTGTTCGGCTACAGCGCGGCCGAGGTCCTCGGCCGGTCGGTCCAGATGCTCATCCCGCCGGACAAGCGCGACGAGGAGATGGAGATCCTCGCGAACATCTTCGACGGCAAGCTCGTCGCGCCGTTCGAGACCGTGCGGCTGGCCAAGGACGGCCGCCGCCTCGACCTGTCGGTGACGATCTCGCCGATCCGCGACGGCTCGGGGCACATCGTCGGCGGCTCCAAGATCGCGCGCGACATCGGCGTGCAGCGCCGCATGGTGGCGGCGCTGCACGAGAGCGAGGCGCGGTTGCGTTTCGCCCTGGAGGTGGCACGCATCGGCGACTGGGATCTCGACCTGCGCACGGGCGCCATGCACCGCTCCGTCCGGCACGACCAGTGTTTCGGCTATGACCGGCGCCAACCCAGCTGGAGCATCAACTCGATCCTGGAGCACGCCCATCCGGAAGACCGCGAGCGGGTCGCGCTCTCGTACCGGCGCGGGCTTCTGCGCGAGGACGACTGGCGCACCGAGTTCAGGGTCGTCTGGCCCGACCAGAGCGTCCACTGGCTGCGCATCCACGGCAGCACGCGCTACGACACCGGCGACACGAACCGGATGCTGGGCATCGTGGTCGACGTGACGGAACAGAAGAATGCCGAGGAGGCGCGCCTGCGGGCGGAGCGCCTGGAGAGCGACAACCGCCAGATCCAGGAGTCCAACCGGCTCAAGAGCCAGTTCCTCGCGAACATGTCGCACGAATTGCGTTCGCCGCTCAACGCGATCATCGGCTTCTCCGACCTGCTGTCCAGCCAGGCGATCGCCGTCGCGCCCGAGCAGCAGCGACAGTTCATCGGCCACATCAGCACCAGCGGGCGGCATTTGCTGCAATTGATCAACGACGTCCTCGACCTGTCGAAGGTCGAGTCCGGAAAGTTCGAGTTCTTTCCCGAGCCGGTGAGCCTGGCCGAGCTCATCGGCGACGTGCGCGGCGTGCTCTTCTCGCTGCTGCAGCGCCGGCGCCTGACCTTGAGCGTCGACGTCGCACCGGAGGTCGCCTCCGTCGTGACCGACCCGGCGCGCCTGAAGCAGATCCTCTTCAACTACCTGTCCAACGCGATCAAGTTCAGCTCGGAGGGCGGCCACATCTCGGTGCGCGCGCTGGCCCAAGGCAAGGACAGCTTCCGTGTCGAGGTGGAGGACGCCGGCATCGGCATCGCCAAGCACGACCTGCCGCGCCTGTTCGTGGAATTCCAGCAGCTGGACGCCGGCTATACCAAGCGGCACCAGGGCACGGGCCTGGGCCTGGCGCTGACGCGGCGGCTCGTGCAGGCGCAGGGCGGCAGCGTGGGCGTGCGCAGCGCGCCCGGGCAAGGCAGTACCTTCCATGTCATCCTGCCCCTGGCGCCCGAGCCGCAAGCCGGCGCGGCAGGCGAACCCCAGGCGCCGGCCCCCGGCACCACGCTCGCCGACAAGAGCGCCAGCGTGCTGGTGATCGAGGACCACCAGCGCGACGGCGACCGGATCGCCGCGGCGCTGGCCTGCGGCGGCAGCCGGGTCGACGTGGCAGCGGATGCCGCCCAGGCGGTGCGGCAGGCGAGCACGCACGACTACGACGGGCTGACCGTCGACCTCATGCTCGCGTCCCGCGGCGGGCTGGATGCGCTCGCCACGATCCGCAGCAACAGCGCCGGCGTGTCCCCGCGCGTGCTGGCGATCACGGTCGGCGACGTGGATTCCGGGACGGCGGGCTTCGCGGTGTCGGACGTGCTCGCCAAGCCCTTGCAGGCTTCGGAGGTGATCCTGGCCATGACGCGGCTCGGGATCGTGCGCCGGCGGGGCGCGCAGGTGGTGGTCATCGACGACGATCCGGTCGCGCTCGACCTGATGCGCGCGGCGCTGGCCGACCTCGGCCTGGACGCCCCGTGCTTCAGCAGCGGCGCGGCGGCCCTGGAGGCCCTGCGCGACCTGCGGCCGTCGGCGATCGTGCTGGACCTGCTCATGCCGGGCATGGACGGCTTCGAGGTGCTGGACCGGCTGCGCCGGGACGACGCCGTGCGCGACACGCCGGTCTTCATCTGGACCTCGATGCTGCTCACCGATTCCGAATACGACCTGTTGTCGAGCTCGGCCTGGACCATCCTGCGCAAGGGCGGCGACGGCCTGGAGCCGATGCTCGAGCGCCTGCGACGCTGGAAGGCCGTCGACCTGCACGCCGCCTCGGAGGGCCGGTGAACCCGGTGCGCGCCCTCGTCGTGGACGACAGCGCCATCAACGTGGATCTGGCCGCCTTCGTGCTGCGCGCCCAGGGGTTCGTCGTCGAGAGCGCCGGCAGCGCCGAGGAGGCGCTCCAGCGCACGCGCACGTTCTGCCCGGACGTGATCCTCATGGACATCCAGATGCCCGACGTCGACGGGCTCGAGGCGGTGCGCCGCCTGCGCGAAGACCCGGTCACGCGCGACGTGGCGATCATCGCGTTCACGGCCTATGCGATGAAGGGCGACGAACAGAAGATGCGCGCCGCGGGTTGCGACGGCTACATCTCCAAGCCGATCGAGATCGCGACGTTCGGCCAGGCCGTGCTGCGGCACGTCGCGGCCCGCAGGCCGGCCTGAGAAGCCTCAGTGGGACGCGACGATGTCGCGGGCCAGCGCGACCTCGCTGCGGCTGCCGTGCACCACCACCAGGAAGCGCCACGGCCGCTGGCCGGCGACCGCCGAAGGCAGCGCCGAACCGGTCGATCGATCGGACGGCAGGCAGCGCCCCGGCGCCACGATTTGCGCGACGACCGCCGCCTGCAACACGAGCGCGAGCGCGGCCAGCGTGACGAGCGCGACGAAGGCGGTGCCGCCCGCCGGATGCAGCACGGCGACGGCGGCCGTGAAGAGCGCCCACAGCAGGCCCAGGCCCATGCCCGAGGCCGCCCAATGCGGCGCGGTCCCTGGAACGCGGCGCATGAGACTGCCGGGATCGGGGCTGGAATCGGTCTGTCCGACCACGCTCACCATGCGGTCGCCGTACCCCGCGCGGCGCAGGGCGGCGACGGCGGCATCGGCGTCGCGACCGCAAGGATGCACGGAGACGACCGGATCGATCGGCTTGATCAGGGTGCCAAGGGCGAAGCGCATGGGAAGATTCCTCGGGGCCGCGGTGCGTGCGTGAAAAGGACGATACCGGCGACCCTGCGGCAGGCCTTGAGCTGGATCAATCGGCGCGGGGATCGTTCGACAGGGCCCTGATCGCGCCGGACATGGCGGCCACGAAAGATCCGAGGTGGCGGTCGGCGTCGGGAGAGCGGGCGCGGCCGGTGAGGCGGCGGGCGTGGTGGATGGGAATGGCGGGGAAGGCGGGCGTCCGGCAGCGGCAGGCCCGCGGGGGCTTCGGTCGCCGATCCCGGTGCGGCAACTGGTACGCTCGCGGTTGAATCGTCCATCCCGACTGCCCCAGCATGAGCGCCGCTGTCCACATTGCCGTCCTCGACGACGAGGTCGACATCACGTTGTTGATCTCGAACTACCTGCAGGGGCGCGGCTACCGCGTGACGCAGGTGCACACCGGACGCGACCTGATGGCGCTGCTGCCGGCGGATCCGCCGGCGCTCGTGCTGCTGGACCTCGGGCTGCCCGGCGAGGACGGCCTGGGCGTCGCGCGGCAGGTGCGCGAGCGTTCACGCTGCGGCGTGATCATCGTGACCGGGCGCGGTGACGCGGTCGACAAGGTGGTCGGGCTGGAGATCGGCGCCGACGACTACGTCACCAAGCCGTTCGACCTGCGCGAGCTGCTGGCGCGCATCACCGCCATCCTGCGCCGCACGGCGCCCGCCGAGCCGGTGCAGGCGCCGCCGGCCGGCGGCGCGGCGGTTCCTGCGGCGCCGGGACATCGGGCGGGCCTCGTCTTCGCGGGCTTCACGCTCGACACCGCGGCGCGCAGCCTGACGGACAGCGTCGGCGCGGACGTGCCCTTGACGACCGGCGAGTTCGAGCTGCTCAAGGTGCTGGCGGAGCACGCCGGTCGCGTGCTGTCGCGCGACTTCCTGTTGCAGGAGACGCGCGGGCGCGACGCCGGTCCGTTCGATCGCACGATCGACGTGCAGGTGGGCCGCCTGCGCAAGAAGCTCGAGCAGGATGCGGACGATCCGAAGATCATCAAGTCCGTGCGCGGGGCCGGCTACGTGCTGGCACCGGAAGTCGTGGTGCGGTGATGACGGCCCGCGGGAGCCCCGCCGCGCCGGACCCGATCGAGCAGAGCGTCTTCCGTTCGCTCTTCTCGGCCTACCCGGACGCGCTGCTGCTGGTCGATGCCGGGGGGACGATCGTGATGGCCAATCCCGCCGCCGCGCGGCTGCTGGGCTACGAGGTCGGCGAACTGGGCGGCCTGCCCGTGGATGCGCTGGTGCCCGAGTCGATCCGGCCGCGGCATTCGGCCTACCGCGAGGCCTACGGCCGGACACCGCAGCCGCGTCCGATGGGCACCCAGATGGAACTGGTCGCACGGCGCAAGGACGGCACGGAGGTGATGGTCGAGATCGCGCTCAGTCCGCTGCAGGGTCATGGCGTGCCGCTGGTCGTGGCGGCGATCCGCGACATCGGCGCCTATCCACGCGTCAAGCAGGCGCTGCAGCGGGCGCGCTACGCGGAGCACCTGGCCCAGCTGGGGCGCCTGGCGGTCGATACGCGCGAGCCCCAGGCCCTGCTGCGCAAGGTTCCCGAGATCGTCAGCGAGGCGCTGGAGATCGAGGCGGCGGTGGTCTACCTGCTGGAGCCCGGACGGGCCGAGTTCCGCATCGTCGCCGGCGCCGGCGTGCTGGGCAGCAGCGTGGTCGGCCAGACGCGTGCGAACCGCAACGACACCCTGCCCGGCGTCGTCGCGGAGCAATCGTGCACGGTGCGCTCGATGTCGCTGCGCGAGGAGACCCGCTTCAGCGTGATGCAGGGCTTCGTCGACGCAGGCGTCTCGAGCGTCATCGGCGTGCCCTTGTTCGACCAGGGCCGCGTGATCGGCGTGCTGGCGGCGCTGTCGTCGCGCGGCGAGCGTTTCGGCGACGACGAGGCGCGCTTCCTGGAATCGCTCGCCAACCTGCTGGCCACCAGCCTGCAGCGCGCGCAGTCCGAAGAGGCGCTGAACCACTCGCAGCGCCTCGAGAGCGTCGGCCAGCTGACGGGCGGCATCGCGCACGACTTCAACAACCTGCTGACCGTGATCCAGGGCAACCTCCAGGTGCTCGAGGAACTGCCGGCGCTGGCCGGCGACGTGAACGGACAGCAACTGGTGGCCGCGGCGTTTCGCGCGACGCGGCGCGCCGCCGAGCTCACGAGCAAGCTGCTGGCCTTCTCGCGTCGCCAGGTCCTGCAACCCACGTCGGTGAACGTGGCGGCGCTGCTGGGATCGCTGGCGGACATGCTGCGGCGAACGGTGGACCAGCACATCCGAATCGAGGTCGACGCCGGCGATCGCGACCTCTGGGTGGTCGCCGACCCGGGGCAACTCGAGTCCGCGCTGCTCAACATCGCGATCAATGCGCGCGACGCGATGCCCAAGGGCGGGGTGCTGCGCTTCGAGGCGCGCCCCGGCGCGATCGCCGCGCACGAAGTCGAGCACGGCGGCGCACACGAGGCCGGGTCGCCCGACGAACGCTTCGTCCGCATCACGGTCTCGGACACGGGCTCGGGCATGTCGGAGGAAGTGCGCGAGCGGGCGTTCGAGCCGTTCTTCACCACGAAGGAGGCCGGCAGAGGGACCGGCCTGGGCCTGAGCACGGTCTACGGTTTCGTGAAGCAGTCGCGCGGCAGCGTCGCGATCGAGAGCGCCCAGGGTGTCGGGACGAGCATCGCGATGGTGCTGCCCGGCCCGGGCGGCCTGGACGCGCCCGCCGCCGCGCGCGATCGCGGCGATGCCTCGGTGCCCGCCGGGCTGCGGGTGCTGCTGGTCGAGGACGACGCCGAGGTGTGCGCCGTGATGTCGAAGTTCCTGGCCACGCTCGGCTGCGTCGCGCACTCGGTGCCGTCGGCGGAGCGGGCGCTGGTCGTCCTGGACGGCGGAGCGCCCTTCGACCTGCTGTTGACGGACATCGCGCTCGGGGCCGGCATGCGGGGAACCGCGCTCGCCCGGGAGGCGCAGCAGCGGCGTCCGGCGATGCACGTGCTGTTGATGTCGGGTTTCTCCGCCGAGCTCATCGAGGCCGACCGCGACTCGCCCAGCAGCTGGGAGCTGCTGCCCAAGCCGTGCACGCGCGAAGAGCTGGCGCATGCCATCGCGCGGGTGGTGTCGCGCGACGCACAAGGCGGATAGGCACGAGTCTGTCGCGGGCGCCGCGCGATGGCGTCCTGGTCGAGGTGGACCCTGCGACAGCGCGCACGATGACACGTCGGCCGTCATCGTGCGCGCAGTCGCAGTACCCACGCACACCCGTCAACCCCGGAAGATGTCGAACGGCTCGATCCGGAGCACGCGCCGGATGCCGAAGGAGCTCGACGCCGCGGCGACCACGAGCACCCTCGCGAAGGCGAGACCTGCGGCGACGGCCGCTGACGTCTCAGCAGCGCGACGATGTCGCGACCTGATGGGCCGCCCGCCTTCGCGCCCGACGCGGCCCTCAGTGGGACATCAGCACCGGCACGGTCATGGTGCCGATCACGCTGCGCGTGGTGCCGCCCAGCAGGCGCTCGCGCCAGCGCGCATGGCCGAAGGCGCCCATGACGATCAGGTCCGACCCCAGGTCGGCCGCGCGCGACAGCAGGGCCTCGGCGACCGAGATCCGCGTCGGCTCGACCTGCGTGTGCGCCTTGACGCCGTGGCGGGCCAGCCATTCGGCCACGCTGGCGAGGTCGTCGCTGCGACCGTCCTCGTCGCCCACGTCGTCGCCGTTGAAGCACATCACCTGCACCGACTCGGCGCGACGCAGCAGCGGCAAGGCATCGGCCACGGCGCGCGCGGCGGCATGGCTGTCGTCCCATGCGACGAGCGCGCGCCGTCCCAGCGTGCGCGCGGCATTCGCGTAGGGCAGCACGAGCACCGGCCGCGCGCTGGCCAGCATCGTCGCCTCGAGCTGCGGGTTCCTGAAGGCCTGGCCGTCATCGGCGCGCGGATCGGCCTGGCTGAGGATCAGCAGGTCGTTGACGCGGCCACGGCGAGCGAGCGCGCTGCTCATGTCGCCCTCCTCGACCAGCGACTTGCGCGCCGTGACCCCCGCCAGTTCGCATGCCATGTCGAAGGCCATCGCCGCGCGGGTCGCGTCCTCGAGGAGCACGTCGCGTCCCAGGAGCGGCAACGAGGCCACCGACGCGGCGGCGCGCAGGCGGGCCCTCGTGTCCATCACCTCGACCGGCGCGACCCCGGTCAGGTAGCTGCCCATGGACTTGGCCAGGTCCAGCGCGGCCCGGGTGCGCACGCTGCATTCGGGCTGGTTGTCCAGCGGGACGAGGATGCTCGGATAGGTCATGGAACGTCCTTTCGGAGGTGATGCGGGAGCGCGTCTTGCGGATTCGATTCTTCAGCGGCGACTCGGGATCGCCGTTGATCCATCGCAAGCGCGCGGGCGCGGCTCAGGCCGGGCAGGGCGGCGCCTGAGCGAGGCCCCGGCGTTGATGCGGATCAACCATGCCCGCGGCCCGCGGCGCCAAGCTGTGGGCATCGCTGACGCCCCCTCCCCGAAAGGACATGCCTCATGAGCTCGCTTGCCACGCCGGACGATCCGGTGATCGCTGTTTCCGAATTCCACGACGCTGCCGAGGCCGCGATCAAGGCCCTCAGCAAGGCCGGGTTCGACATGGGCCGGGTGTCCATCGTCGGCAAGGGCTACCGCGCGGAAGAGCATGCGCTGGGCTTCTACGCGCTCGGCGACCGCGTGCGCGCCTTGGGCGCCGTGGGCGGCTTCTGGGGCGTGGCGTGGGGTCTGCTGCTCGGTTCGGCGGTGTTCGTCCTGCCCCCGATCGGCGTGGTCGCGGCGGCCGGACCGATCGCCGCGGCACTGGTCGCGGCCCTGGAAGGCGCCGCGGTCGTGGGCGGCGTCACCGCGCTCTCCGCGGCGCTGGCCAGCACCGGCATGCCGCACGAACAGGCGATCAAGTACGAAGCGGATCTCGCGGCCGACCGCTTCCTCGTCATCGTGCACGGTTCCCCCGAGGACGTCGCGCGCGCCCGAAGCATTCTTGCCGCGGTGCGGCCCGCCGTCGCGCTGCCGTTCCACCAGGCAGCGTGACATGGCGGCGGCTCCCGCAGACTCGAGATGAGCCGACCCCGACACTGGCAAGACCCATGACACGATCGCAGTGCCCGAGCGGGTGCCGCATCGAATCGCGCTGCTGGACTACTGGAGGACCAGGGCCTCGGGCGCGAGGCTGCGATGGACGAAGTCCGCCAAGGACTGGATGTCGGGGATCTGGACCTCGCGCCGGCCCTTCTCGACGAAGGCGATGACTTTCTCGCGAGCCAGCCGCGACAACGCACGGCTCACCGATTCGAGCGTCAGGCCCAGGTAGTTGCCGATCTCCGCGCGCGTCATGCGCAGGGTGATCTGGTCGGTGCGCATGCCGCGCGTCGCGAGCGACTCCGCGATGAAGCGCAGGAAGTTCGCGACGCGGGCGTCGGCCGGCAAGGTGCAGACGGCCATCAGCGACTCGCGGTCGCAAGCGATCTGCTGGCTCATGGCGGCGTGCAGTGCCGTCAGCAGCGCGGGCTCGCGCCCGCACGAGTTCAGCAGGGCGCCGTAGCGGAAGGACCAGACCTCGCCGGTGTCCATCGCGATGCCGTCGCAGCCGTAGGTGCCGCCCGCGATGCCGTCCAGGCCGAGCCAGTCGCCGCGGAACTTGATGCCGACGACCTGCTCGCGGCCGTCCGCGCTGAGCTTGACGACCTTGACCATGCCGGAATTGAGCACATGCAGGCAATCGAAGCGCTCGCCGGCACGGTACAGGACGTCGCCGGCCCGGACGATGCGCTTCTGGGGCTGGAGCGCGTCGCCGAGCAATGCCAGCATCTCGCCGATGCGGCGCGACGGCTGGGCGTCGACGGCCCGAGGGGCCGGTCGACGCGCCAGGCCATCGGCCGCCTGCACGGGGAGCGCGAGGGGCAGCGAAGCGAGCGGGGGCGTCGCGTGGCGGGGCTGGAATTCGGTGGTGAGCATGGGGCGTCCTGGAGGTGGCGGGGCTGAACTCGATGAACCCATGCTAGGGACGGCCGGACACCGGCGTGCCAATGGACGGAATCGCTGCGTAACACTGCGTGAACGGACCGTGTCAGACGCAAAACCCGAGGAGGGGGTTTGAGATGGCGCAAGGCAGGAGCGCGCAGCTTCCTTAAAGTCTGCTTGCATCGAGATCTCCCTGCCCCGACCGTCGAATCCCCCCATGAGTTCCCCCGTCCGCACCGTCGTCTCCGGCGCCTGCCTTTCCAAGCCTGGCGACGCGGTCGCGGGCGAGACGTCGCAGCACTCGCACGGACAGCCGCTGCGCAACCGCAACATCGGGATCCTGTGCAACGACCCGAGTCGCTCGGAGGTCATTGCGCTGCACGCGGTCGCCAGCGCGATGGGCGCGCGCGTGGCGGTGGTCCGGTCCGATCTCGGACCGGGCGACGAAGGCGCTGCGCTCGAGCGGGTCGCACGCGTGCTTGCGCGCCTCTACGACGCCGTGTTCTGTTTCGACCTGCCGCGGTCCGCCGTGCGGCAGCTGGGCGAGGCGGCGGCCATGCCGGCGATCTGCATCGAAGGCGGTGCGCTGGACGCGATCCGCTCGGGCACCGAGGACTGTTCGAGGCTGCTGCTGGCGCGCCTGGCCGGGCTCGGCGCCTGAGGATCGCGGCCTCAGCCGGACGCCTGGAGGCAGGGCCTGATGCGCGCGAACAGGCCGGCCCAGGCATCCCCGGGGTCGGCGCCCGTCAAGGGATCGACGTCCGCCGCGAATTCGCCGTCGAGCTCTTCCCAGTCGCGGACGTGGAGCACCTGTTCGGCGAGCGGAAACACCTCCCGCTCCTCGAGCGCCATGTGCATCAGGTAGAAGTCGACGAAGCGTTCCAGCGCCTCCTCGAAGTGGACGCGACGCGATTCGCCGAGGATCTCGAATGCGGCGAGGGCGTGCTCGAGCTCGCGGATCCTGGCCTGCCCGCGCGCATGATCGTCGTCCAGGCGATCCAGCAGCGGGCGTGCGAGCGGGGTGCGTGCCCGCAGCCGGGGAAACAGCAGCTCGGACTCCTTGCGATGATGGTGGCGCTCGGGAAACTCGGCGATGTAGAACAGCATCGCGCGCAGGAGCGCGAAATCCGGCGCGGCGGCGCGGTCGCGCGCCGTCGCCATCATCGACGTCGCCGTGCGCAGGAGGGCGACGAGCGCCGCGTGCTCGGAGCGCAGGATCCGGATCGTCGAATGCATGCTGGTGTCCGCTGCAAATCCGCAGCGTCGCACGGACGCCGGCATCGGTGCTTGCTGCAGATCAAGGGCGATGCAGGCGGCGATCCGGCGTTGACGTGGATCAGACCCGCGCCGACTCCTGCGGGGACGGCTGGTCAACGAATGAGCAGCACGGGCGTCTTGCAGCGCGCCAGGACGTTGGTCGCGACCGAGCCGGCGACGACGTTGGCCAGTGCGGTGCGGCCGTGGCTGCCCATGACGATCAGGTCGACGCGTTCCTGCTCGGCGTAGCGCGCGATGGCGATGTCCGCTTCGCCCTCGACGGTCAGGAACCGGACCTTCCAGCCGTTCTGCGACGCGAACGCGCGCAGCGGCTCGAACACGCGCTCCGTCTCGTGGCCGCAGTAGTCCGCGATGGCGCTCGGGTCGAGCAGGCAGGCGACGTTGGCCGGCAGGTTCTGGATCGCCAGCAGCATGACGTAGTCGTGCCGGTCGCCGAACACTTCCTCGTGGGCGCCGAGGTAGGCGACCATGCGCTTCGTGCAATCGCTTCCGTCCACAGGCAGCAGGATCTTCAAGATGGTCTCCAGGCGTTGAGCGGCGCGCGATGACGCGTGGGCCGCGACGAGAAGATCATCGCGGCGGATCCGCGCGACGGGCTTGCGCTGGGTCAAGTGGCCGCGGGTCGCTGCGTCGCGTTCGCCGCCACGCTTCGGTCGGTCCGCCCCGCTTGACAAACCTCAACCTGGCGCGGCCTGCGCGACTTACCCTGTCTGCTCATCGCCGGCCGAGTCGCCGGCGGCACACGTCGCCTCGGCCCATGTCCAACTTGTCACCAGCTGTCGCGCTCCCCGGGGCCGGCGAAACCGAAGGCGACCCCGCCGGCGCGTTCGCGGGCACGATCAGCCTGCTCAAGGCGAGCGCGCTGGCGGGGATCCGGCCGCCCGTGCTCCGCGGTCGCAACATCGGCCTGCTGTGCGAGGAGCCGCAGCGACCGGAGGTCTTCCTGTTGCAGCGCGCCGCCACCGACCTGGGCGCGCGCGTCGCGCTCGTCGATTCCGGATTGATCGAGGACGACGATCTGGTCGCGGTGGAGGAGGCCGGACGCGTGCTGGGCCGGCTCTACGATGCGTTGATCTGCATCGACGTCCCTGCACACATCGTCGAGCGCCTGCGCCAGGCCGCGGGTGTTCCGGCCATCGCGAACCTGACGGGCGAATGGATCGCGCTGCGCGCCATGCATCCGGACGCCGACGACGATGGGCGCTGCCTGCTGCAGGCCCTCCTGGTCGCGATCTGCGACTGAGCATTGGCGGCGGCGCCGCGCGGCGCGCGACCGGTCAACGGCGCGCGGCCAGCGCGTGGCGCATCGCGCGCCGCGTCGATTCCAGCATCAGGATCCGTGCCTGCGGGTAGATCAGCGATTCCTCCAGTGCGATGTGGTCGCGCGAGAGGGCGCCGAAGACCTCGACGCCGTCGCGCAGCGCGTCGATGTCGACCCAGGACTGGCCGGAGGCCAGCGCCTGGATCAGCGGCGACAGCACGCGCCAGTCGGCGCGCAGCCACGCGTGATCCTGCTTGAGGCGGGCGACGGCCTGCTCCGTCTCGGGATCGCCGCAGGACGCCAGCGTCGGGAACACGAGCGTCTCCTCGTCGGCGTGATGCTGGCGCAGGTCCTCGCCGAAATAGCGGTTCACGGTGCGCGCCATCTCGCGCGCGCGCGGGTCGACGCCCAACTTCTCGATGCGCGCGACCAGCATCGCGAGTTCGCCGAGCATGCGCAGGGTCTCGCGATGGCAGGACTCGAGCGGCTCGAACGAATCGAGGCCCTCGCCGACGCCGGCGGGCTTGGTCGTGGCTTTCATGGTCGCGTTTCCCGGGTTGATTCAGGCCGTGGTCGGATGTCCGCTGAAATCGGTCCAGCGGCGAGCGGTGAAGTCGTAGAGCTTGCAGCGGCGTGCCGTGTCGGCGTACCAGCGCCACGAGAACGGCTGGACCACGATATGGCCGTCCAGCTCGCGCTCGAGCAGGGCCTGCGCCTCGGGCAGGCGGTACAGCGGCACGCTCATGTCGACGTGGTGGGCGGTGTGTTCCATGATGTTGTGCAGCACGCCGCCCATGATGGAACGGAAGGTCAGGTGCACGGTCGTGGAGACGAAGGGCTGGGCGGCGGCCCAGGTCTTCTTGTCCTCGTACCAGGCCACGCCCGGATGCGTGTGATGCACGTACACGACGAACCCGATGAGGCCGTTCCAGAACAGGAAGGGCAGGACGAAGCCGACCAGCTCGAGCCAGATCGCCGATTGCCCGGTCGCACGCGCGGCCGCGGCCAGCCCGAGGATCCAGGCCGCGCCGAACGCGCTGACCAGCAGGCTGTCGCCGATGAACACGGCACGCCGGGTCGGCATGGTCGAGCGGTTCGGGAACAGCAGGCGAGCCCACCAGATCTCGACCAGGTAGTACAGCCACGGCGCCCAGCCGCTGCGGTAGATGCGTTCGAGGACGCGGCGGCCGCGCGGCAGCGCCTCGAACTCGTCGAGCGAGCGCGGCTGCCAGACGAAGTCGAAGCCGCGCAGGTTCGTGTAGCCGTGGTGGACGACGTTGTGGCCGACTTCCCACAGGCTGTAGGGCGTCAGCGACGGCAGGAA
>FTIP01009188.1_pt1 | contig 15475 bp, 12 predicted proteins | sample 1658301 | NCBI WGS metagenome assembly FTIP01 (sample SAMEA3914813, study PRJEB12502) | metagenome | biome: forest; material: soil | place: Canada | collected 2011-07-07 | depth 0.3 m
GGCCTCGGCGCCGCGGCGTCGAAGCTCGAGCGCGACGCGTGGCGAGAAGCGATCGGGCAGCACGTCGCGGCCGCGCCCGGCAGACGCGTGCTCTGGGAGGATCCGCTCGACGCCGCGGTGCTGGACGCGGTCGACGACAGGCCAGCGTCCTGGCGGGCCGTGTGGCAACAGGCCATGGATCGATATCCGTCACTGCAACCGATCCTCCGGCGCGTCGATCTCTTCGAGCGGCTCACCGCAGGCCTGCAGTTCCTGTTCGACTGGCGACTCGCCCAGGCCGAGTTCAGCGGCGAGGCGGCGAATTTCAAGGTACGCGAAGATCTGGCGGGCGCCCTCTCGTCGCTCGCCAGGGAGTACGTCGCGCTGCCGGGCGACCACGCTTCCGTTCCGTTGATCGCCCGCGCAGCCGAGGCCAGCCCCAAGCTCGATGCGCTGGCGCACGGCGTGCTGGAACACCACATGGCGCATCACAGGAAGAAGCAGGTGCGTCCGTTCCTCACGCATGACGGCATCCAAGTGCGCGGCCGCACCGATCGCCAGCAACTCGGCAAGGTGCTCGGCGAGCTCGCCAAGGCGCCCGACGTCGGATCGGCGCTCGACGCGCTGCAACTGCACTACCGCCGCGACTGGCATTTCGCCAAGTGCCGGCTGTGGAAGCGCCACGCCGACGGACTGGGATGGAACGCATGAACGCCAGCGAACGCACGCCCCTCATGAGCGCCTTCGAGCGCACCCTCGACAACGACGACGATCCGGTCATCAAGCTGCTGGTGATGACCTACGAGTTCGATGACCAGCAGTTGTTGAACATGCTGATCCAGCGTCCGCTCTCGGATCGCCTGGAGCCGACGCCGGCGCACGCGGCGCAGGTGGCCGACCTGGCGCCGGTGGTGATCTACGACGCGCGCAAGACGCGCCCCGAGAGCGCGCTGCCGCACTTCCTGGATCTGCTGCCGGTGCGCGTCGGCGCCTGGCGATGCCACCATCCGAAGGCCTACCTGGTGGTGACGCGCAAGTGCGTGCACCTGCTGCTCGGCTCGATGAACCTGACGGCCTCGGGCCTGTTCTCCAACCGCGAGGCGTTCTGCAGCTTCAGCTGGCAGGACGGCGCGCTCGCAGACCTGCATCTCCTCGAATCGTTCGCGGCGCTGCTGGAATCGGAGTACCGCGCCTTCGACTCCGCCTCGCTGGCGGCCGTGCTCGGGGCCGTGAGTGGCCACGTCGCCGCCTGGCGCAATGCCCAACCGACGCCTTCGTCGACCACGACCCGACTGATCGCGAACGGCTTCGAGTCGAAGGCGCGCCCCTGCATGCGCTCGCGCATCTGCAGGCGCTCTACCGCGAGCACTTCGGCGACGAGCCGCCCGAGAGCCTGCACGTCGTCTCGCCCTTCTTCGACAAGGGCCTGGGCGGCGGGCTCCTGGTCCGCGAGATCGAGGCGCGCCTTGGCGTGCCGGCAAGCGTCGAGATCGCCACCGACGAGTCGGCCCTGGCGTGGCTGAGCCGCGCCCACCTCGGAGGCGCAAAGCGGCAGGCCGTCTACGCTATCCCGCCCGAGATCTCGGCGAAGGAGCGTAAGGTGATCAGCGGGGCCAACGACGGCGCCGCCACCGAATCGCTGGTGCTCGAGAGAAAGCTGCACTCCAAGATCCTGGTGCTGGGCCGCGGCCACCGGCGCCTGGTGTACATCGGCAGCGGCAACTTCACGCACAAGGCCTGGTGCGGCGACAACCACGAGCTGGGGCTGGCCTGGGTCGAGGATGGCGACGCCGCGGCGCTTTGGCGCGAGATCCGCCAGGGCCTGTGCTGCGGCGACGAGGATCGCCTACTGACCTTGGCGCAACACCTGGGCACGAACGAGCCCCCGGCCGATGACGACGACTACGTGGTCGCCCGGGGCTATCCTGACTTCATCACCGGCATCGTGCTGTCCTGGCTGGACGACCGCGTGCAATTCGTCGTGCAGACCGCGCCGGACGGAGCGATCCAGCTCGCGCAGTACGGCGTGACATGGGAACGGACCGCCGTGACGTTCACGCCGTCTGCCGATGGCCGGGCCGCGACGTCCCAGTTCCTGGACGCCAACCTCGTGCGCAGCCTCCTGATCGGCGGCCGCAACCTGCGATTCGTGCCCGCCGGCGACCCGGGCATCGCGCACTTCCTGCCGTTCCGCCACGACCGCGCGCTGTTCGACCGCCGCTTCGAGTTCGTGCACCCGACAGCGGACGACTGGATGTCGCACTGCCTTGGACGCGATCGCGACACGCGAAGCGTCGATCCGGACGAGAGCCTGCCAGACGACCTGGCGCCCCCTCCCGTCGAGCGTGCGCCCGACGACCGCGAGCTCAACCCCGTCATCCGCACGCAGCGCTACCTGTCTGACTTCGACGACGTGGAGGCGGAATTCCGCAAGCGCGCCGAGGAGTGGGCCGCCTGCGCGGATCCCGACCCGCTGGCATGGCAGCAGCGCATCGGGCAACCGCTGGTGACGTTCTCGCGCATCCTCGAACGAACCATCGCCGACCCGGTCGACGCAGCGTTCAGGCTGGGCGAGCTGCAGCTGCTGGCGCGCGAGCTGCGCGGCCCGGACGACGGCCTGCGCGACCTGGGCGAAGCCTTGCTGTCCGCCTTCCGTCGACGCGCGGTCTCCGCGAACGGTTCGGGGCGGGGCATTCCCGGCGTCGATTCCTATCGACGCCTCGTTGAAGGAAGCATCTGATGACCCGGCTCCTGAAGACCCTGAAAGTCGACGCGAAGCCGTCCGTTCAAACGCAATGGGATCGACAGCGCGCCACCGCCGCTCACATCCTCGAGCGCTTCGACGAAGGACATGACGTCCAGCTGCTGGGTGACGAGGTGGGCATGGGCAAGACCTACGTCGCCCTGGCCGTGATGGCGGAGCACCTGCTCGGCGCCGAAGAACCTTCGCGCGTGCTGCTCGTGACACCGGCCAGCGCCGTGCTACGGACGAAATGGGAACAGGAGGTTCGCAGCTTCGGGCAGAACTATGTCTCCGGCACGGAGCGGCAGTTGCAACCCATGCAGGTCAACACCTTCTGGGAGCTGGTCGCCAACCTGCACGACTAACAGGATCTCTCCGCCAGGAACGTCACGGGCGAACGCGGACGGTGCCTGCTCAAGGTGACTTGGGACTGGTTCTCCGCACGACGGCTGTCGGCGAATGGCAATCCGCTCCGCGCCACGGGGCGGCCAGCGGACACGGCCACGAGCGAAGCGGAGATGGTTCGCTTCGAGGCGGAGTTTTCCCGCGCCGCCTGGTCCACGTTCCTAGACGATCGAAATGCCAATGGGCAGATCGTCGCGATGCTGGATCGCGATCGCGAGATGTGGAAGGAAGGGTCGGACGGTCCGGTGGGCGAGCTCAAAGACCTGTTCCGCGAATTCATCAGGCACCAAGGGAGCTACAAGCCCAACGTGCTCATCGTGCCGATGAGCGCGCTGCGGATGCCCAAGCGCGACAGCGACGGCACTCGGCGCTTCGCTACCTTCGTCATGGCCTCGTTGCTGAGCCGGCGCCGGGAGAGCACGTGCGAGCGCTGCCTCAAGGCGCTGAAGGGCAAGAACATCCTGCTCGATGGTGTCAATGTGAAGACGCTGCGGGTGTGGGCCGAGCTGGACCTGTTCAACACGCGCAGCTGCATCTTCCCCGCGGTGGAGGATGCCAACCTCCTGAAGCGTTGGGATGACGTGGTTGAAGGCCGCGCAACGAACATCCCCGAGGTGTTCAACGCGATCCTCACCGCGGTCATCGCACGCAAGGTCTCCGAATCGGGAATCGATCTCGCCGTGGTCGACGAGGTGCACAACTGGAAGGGCGACACCAACGGCGCCCCCGGCTTCAGGTCGGCGTTCGCGCCGCACGTCAGGCACAAGCTCGTCATGTCCGCGACGCCCTTCCAGTTGGACAAGGGCGAGATGCGAAGTGTGATCGAGAACGTCGCGAAGCGCGACGGCAAGACCTGGCAGGCGCTGCAGGCGCTGTACGGCACCCGCATCGTGGAGGATTGCTTGGCCGCGAACACCGCGTTGCTGGTCGCGCTCCAGAAGCTGACCTCGAACGGCACGGCCGAGGAGGTCCTGGCGCAGGTCGCGCGCGAGGCCCGGCACCTGCAGGCCACGCTAGCCGCCCTGGCGGACGATCCGACGACACCCGAGGCGGCCGCCGCATTCTGCCGCACTGCATTGACCTATCGCGAGTCCGTCGACCGCCTCGTGGCGTGCCAGCGCGAGCTGATGGTGAGTCACCTGAAGACCGATTCGCGGCGCAGTGTCCACGCCGGCATGGACTTCGGGCGCCCGCCCTCCTCGCATCGACCCGCGCTGTATGCCACCTCCGGCATCAGCCATCCGGACGACCAGTGGGTGAACTACCTGGCGATGCGCCTGGATCAACGCGTACGGCGAGAAGCCGGCTCGTCCAGAGCCAAGGCACACCTTCTGGGCGGCCTGACCTCAAGCGTCGCAGCGTTCAGGAAGAGCGCGCAGTCAGGCATGCTAGCGCCCGAAGCCGGCACGACGCCGGAGACGCGGCGCTACGCCGACATGGTGCGCTCGGTGCTGGACGAGCATCGCCATCCCAAGGTGGAGGCCACCGTCGCCCATGCGCTCGCGAACGCGCGCGATGGGCGCAAGACGTTGATCTTCTGCGAGCGAGTGGACACGGTCTCGGAGATCGTGGTCAGGCTCACCGCCGCCCTGGGGCAGGTCGAGGCCACGGGATCCACCCCTGGCGCCCAGGCCGTGAGCGGCGTGTGCGATCACGAGGCCTTTGTCGACATGCCGTTCGCGCGACTGCTGGCGTCGCAGGACGAATCCGCGAAGCCGGGGGTCACGGCCTTCGTCGAACGCGCCCTGCTCGATAGCGGGCTCGAGCCGACACCGCGCCGCATGATGCGCCTCGGCAACCTGTACCTGCTCTCGAGGCGCCCCGAGACTGCGCTGGGCAAGCTGTGCGAGCAACTGGTCACGCTGTTCGTCGATGGCACCCAGGTGGACGAGTTGAGCACCGAGATCCTCGGCGGCAGGGGCGCGACACCTTTCTCAGGCGATCTGGCGACGCGGGTGGCCACATTCTTCGACGATCAATTCGCGAACGCGCCCAATCTGTGGATCGCGAAGGACAGTGCCGACGAGAGCGCCTTTCGAAAGGTACTGGTTCAACTGCTCGAATCGGAAGCCGTCCTGGCACAACAGGGCTACCAAGGCAACGATCGCTCGCGCGTGACGCTGGGCTTCGCGAAAACCCTGCTCGATTTGGAGTCGGGCCTCAAGAGCGTCCTCCTCAGGGCGATGCAGTCGCGCGAGATCGATGCCCGGGGCGCCGCGTTCGACGACCGGGTTCACCTGCTCGTCAGGTCGCCCGTGGGCCAGGGCGAATCGCCGTGGAGCCGGATGACGCGTTATGTGGGCCAGCTGGCCGGCGTGCACGGATCGATCAACATCGACGACCAGAAGAGCACCGACCGCAAGAGCCTGTGGGGCGCAGTCTCGCTGCGTGGTGCTCGCACCGAAGCGTCGACACCGGGCAGCACGCAGCCCGCCGTGCAGATGCTCACCGGGAAGACGAAGAATCCCGCCCGCGTCGCGATCTGCGCCGCGTTCAACTCGCCCCTTGCGCCGGATATCCTGGTCTGCACGAGCATCGGGTCGGAGGGCATCGATCTGCAACGTGAATGCGCTGAGATCATCCACCATGACATGCCTTGGAATCCCGCGCGTCTGGAGCAGCGAAACGGTCGCATCGATCGCCTCAACAGTCTGTCGAAGACGACGGGCTGCCATGTCCGCGTCGGCGTCCCCTTCCTGCAACTCGGCTACGAGCGCTTCCAGTTCAACCGCCTGCTGAGCCGCGCGCAGTTGTTCCAGGTCTTGCTGGGCAAGCTCGACTTTGATACGACGGATGTCGAAGGCGACAGCGACGAAGACATGATCCCGGAACTCGATCCCGACGCCTCTGCCGATGACGGCCCTCCCTGCGCGCTGCTGCCTGAATCGCTGGCGAAATGGCTCTCCGTCGACCTGTCGGTGTGGAGGCCGCCAGCGGTCACCTCCACAAACTGAGCCCCTAAACGCAAGATCTACCCAGAATCTGGCGCTGAGCGCTCGTCCGGAGCGTCGGCACAGGCCACGATTTATTGAGACAAGGCGCTGGATCCGTCCGCCGAACTGCCGCTCGCCGGCTCGGGACGAGCGACGGCCGGAGCCTTCTTCGCAGCCGTCTTGGACGAACGCTTCTTGACCGGGACACCCTTCTTAGAAGCCCTATTGGTTACCGCCTTCTTGGCAGTCGGGCGCTTGGCCGCGGCCTTCTTCACCGCAGCCTTCTTCGGAGCAGCTGTTTCGGTGGGAGCGGCCTTCTTGGCTGCGCGGCTGACCGCCTTCTTCGTTGGCGCCGCCGCCCTGACTGCGGCAGTCTTGACCTTCTTAGCCGCGGTCTTCACATCGGCAGCCTGTGAGCGTCAGCGCACGATCTGGAAGTTCTCGTTCATCGTGCTCGACAGGCGCCACGCCGCCACGCTGCCCCACCTGGCTGCCGAGCTACGCCATTTCGAGGGGGTGGACTGCTTCACGATGGGTCACACCCGCACCTAGGCCCGGTTTCTCGAATTGAGCGACCCATGGGGCTGGGGGTTACCGCCTGGGGTGACTCCGATTAGGGCTGGATGAAACCCCTCCCCCTACGTTCGAGGGATATCGCCAGCGAAAGGCGTGACCGCTAATGGCAGTCGAGGGGTAGCGTCGACCGGAGCGGTGAACAGAGCGCCGGCGCCGAACAAGCCCCACGAGGGAGTTCGTGTGGCACGCGTCGCGCAAGGTTCGGCCTGCTTGTCGGCCTGGATCCTATGGGCTCTGGCTGTGGTGCCGCTGCCTGCCTATGCTGTAGACCCCGATTCCCAGATCGATTGGCAGTCGCGCAATGAGACATACAACGAGCTCACCGGTGAGTTCGCCATCCTCTACAGTGGGCTCCTGGGATTCGAAAAGTACGGGATTCATGTCGATACGACGACGATGGTTGTCGAGCGCGGCCAGACGATTGAGGCTGCGTATCGCAAGAACAATCTCTTCGATGGGCCGGGAGTTCCGAAACAGCTGGACGTACTGGTTTGTCAGTTTAATCCCGGTGTTTGCACGGTCACGCCCGGGGCGAACGGGCTCAATGCAGCCGACGACGCGAGAACGAAGTGGAACATTCAGGCAGGCGCGAAGTTGGTCGTCCCGAACGTCCAGCTCGAGTCGTTCGTCGTCTACAAGACGTATAAGAAAAAGGCCCGCGACACTTGGGCGAAGATTGTCGTCGACGACCGCCATGGCTGCGAGTCCTACGACGCGCGATGCAAGCTCATCGTTCGCAATGTCAACCGGTACATTGACATCACCGACAGAACAGAAGGTGAGGTTCGAGTTCCGACCAAAGCGTGGCGCGGGGAAATTCCAATGCACGCATCCCAGGCCGCGGAAGTGCTGCCGAAGCGGCCGGATATTGAGTGGGGGTGGGTGTCGCTCTTCGCGCCGACCAAGATTGGCGTGCCGGCCACGGCTTGGAACGACGAGATCCCGGTGGACCACGGTGTCGCGACGACGCTGCAGCGGGTTCCGCCTGCTGGATCCTGGGCGGTGGGCGACTATTCAGGTGTCGTCGAGCCGGCGGCCCAGGCCCACCGATTTCGAGCCCTATCAAGCGGCGAACTTTTCGGTGCAAACGGTTCGGTGTTTGACCGCGAAGAGAGCGCTCGACAGATTTTTTTCCCAATAGGTCTGGCAAGTAGCTCGCCGCGTCCCGCGCTAATCGCAGGTGCTGCCGAGAATGAGAAAACGGGTGCTTTGGCGAAGTACCTCGCCGAGATGCGGTCTCTCATGACGGGGCTGAAGAACGACGCGGCTTCCGCACCTGCACCGGACAGGGTTGAACTGTTGCGAGTGGATGTGGAGACTGTGAAGCCAAGGCCTCCGATCGCGTCGGCGTCCAGCCCCAATCCATCGCTTGCAGCGGCAATCCGCCTGAATCGAGACTTCTCCGCGCGAGTGCTTCCAGCCGCGCAGTTCCATCCGAATTCGACGACTCCGACGAACGCGACACCGGTAACCCCCGAAACAGCTGCACAGAACAGGCAGCATCTACTCAATCGCGTGCAGGATCCGATCGCGACCGACAAGTCGGTACTGGTGATACCCAAGGGAAGCGATCGGCCTGTCGTGGTGGTGATGGATTACTTGGCGGAGGTCCATCACTGTCTGCTCGGCAATGTCGTTGACTTGGACGAATTAGCTCAGCGCAAGGGATTGGGCCCGACGGTTCAGGCAGCGATGCAGGCGAAAGTGCCTCACTGCGGGGAACTTGCTCCGGCGCAGATCCCGGATCACGGAACGCACGTGATCGGGCTGATCTCCACGCGCGTCGACTCACAAATTGGTCCCGGTATCAACCCGTCCGCTAGCGTGTTCGCGCTTGCAGCACAGTCGGACCGAGTGGAGCACAACGGTTTGGAGATGAGTCGGTGGATAACCCGGGCGACGGATCAGACGATCGCGGGTCGCGGTGCAAACGTCATCAACATGAGCGTCGGTTACGACCCAAGAGACGTCCAAGGACCCACGGATCCGGCGGTTGTTGCCGTCTCAGACCTGCGCGAGGCGATGCTGTTCGTTATCGCCGTCGGAAACGATGGCAAGCCGTTGAACCGCAATAACGTGTGCGGACTTCCGCTGGTATGCGCGGACTTGCCAAATGTACTTACTGTCGGCGCACTTAACTTCGACGACCACTCCCCAGCGCTTTGGGCCGACGGGAAATGGAAATCGAATTACGGCGACATCGTCGACATTGCTGCGCCGGGGCAGGACGTGGTCAGCTCCATTCGCCAAAACCATGCAGGCGCGATGAGCGGCACCTCCCAAGCAGCGCCGGTTGTGGCGGGTGCCGCGTCGCTGCTGTACATGAAGTCGTCGAATCTCCGGCCATGGGAGGTTCGGCAGCGACTCGTCTACACCGCTACTCTCTACCCAAATCTGTACGGCGTGTTGTTCGGAGGTGAGCTCAACATCCGAACGGCCCTCAAGTTCAATGTCGACATCATCACGTTTACTGATGAGAAGACGAAGAGGCCGACGACCTACGAAACTGAGGTTAAGGGGCCAGGGGGCGATATCAAATTTCTTGACCTTGAACATGACATCCAAGTGCCGACTCGATTCAACGACATCCGTCGACTCTACACGCAGGACAAGTTAGGGTACTGGATCCTCTATCGTGTGGAGTATGAGGCGAAGAGGCAGCCGGTACTAAGAAGGTACAAGGTATCGCCGGTCGAGCCGTCTGAGGTTCTAACCTTTACGGCTAGCGACAGCTCGATTCATTCGGTCAAGCTCGCTGACTTGCGGGACTACATTGCCGGTATGCAACCGTAGGGGCTGCGATGGGTGTACTCGTTCGTGTTCTCATGTTGGCATTGACCTTGATGGTCGCGACGGCCGGATTCGCTTCGCCAACACCGGTCGGTTTTGTTGACCCCGTCGACACGCAGGCTGTCTCGATCGACCTTACGTCGCCAGGCTTGGTTTGGCAGCGCGAACAGGTGATGCCCGGTCTTCCAGACTACTTCCGGCTTCATTTCGACAACATTGCAGTTCCGAACGGTGCGGACTTCGACGTCGTTGTCTCCGATCGCAACGGCAGGCCCGTCTACTCCGTCGCGTCGGAGGAACTCGCGAAATCCGGGAGCTTTTGGACCGGGCGAATCGCCGGCAGCTACGCGTTGATTGAGGTACGAAGCAAGGCCGCGGTCGCGGCGAATCTCAAGTTGCGTTTCGCGGAGATTGGCGTCCAGGGCGAAGGGTTGAATCTCCTGAGCGTTATCGACATCAACAATCAACACGATGTCTTCTTGACGAGCGTCACGCAGACCCCGCAACTACGTTCGGCCGCTCGCTCGGTTGTCATGCTCTCGTATGTGAGAGACCACCAGATGTACACGTGTACCGGCTTTTTAGTGGGCCGGGACCTTGTGCTGACGAACCAGCACTGCTTCGATTCAAAGCAGGTTTGCGACTCGGTCGATGTGATGTTCGACTACCTCACCAACGTCGACGGCGAGGCGAAGACCGCAGAGGATCAGCGGTGCACGAAGGTAGAGGACTCCGACCCGGACCTCGACTTCACGTTGCTTCGGGTCACCGGATTTCCGGGGGATCGATGGGGGACGCTCTCCTTCGCACAAGCGCCGCCCACGCCGCACGCACACCTGGTTGTCATTCAACACCCCCACGGCGGCCCGAAGAGGGTTGCAATCATCGCGTGCCGACTTGGTGCGAATAGCCTGCCAGGTCGCGTGCCAGGGAAGAAGCCGGACTTCGGGCACACGTGTGACACTGAAGACGGGAGTTCGGGCTCGCCGGTTCTTGACAGCCAATACCATGTAGTCGGACTTCATCACCTCGGCTTTGCTGAGGGGGTTGTGACGAACGAAGTGGGACGTCAAAATCGAGCACTCTGGGGCGCTCTCGTCAAGGCACGGGTTGCGTCGGCGGCTCAATGATTTTTAAATGATGGATCAAAGGGATGGATTGATGCAGTATCGCCAACTTGCGCTTACCGCGCTTCTGCTCGCGACCTTCAATGCTGCGGTCCATGCGCAAACCGAGGATCGCCCCGCTGTTGCGTCAGCGCCTGGCAAGGGGGCGCAGGCGGCTCTCCATGACTTTGCGAACGCTCGTCCCAAGCCGCTGCCGACATCGGTGGCCTACTCGGCTGAGAAGGCCCGAGTCGATGCGATCGCTGCGATCGATGCCACTCCGACTCCGCATAAGTTCAACCCCTCAAATGGCTACGTCGGCGATGGTGTACATCACCGCGTCGTGCCCAAGTCCGCTGCCGCAGGGTTCATTACCGAGAACTCTGGAACATACGGGATGCCATTTACCACTGCGCGGGCAGATCTTGCGAGCAACGACGGCACCGGGATACCGACGAACGTCATGTGGCCGTACCGGGCTGTTGGCAAGTTGTTCTTCTTCGACGGGAAGGATCAGTACCAGTGCAGTGCGGCGTTGATCGATCGCGGGGTTGTGGCCACCGCGGCTCACTGCGTTGCGGAGTACAAGCAGAATAGGCTGTTCACCAACTGGCGATTCATCCCCGGGTTTCGGGTCGATGAGCGTGAGGCGCCGTTCGGTGTGTGGTCCGTCCGAAAGGCCTACGTCTTGGACAGCTACCCTTCTGGCACCGAGCAATGCGTCGACGACGCGATTTGCCAGAACGATGTAGCGGTGCTTGTGTTGGCGCCTCAGCTGGATGCAGCGAAGAAGCCGTATCTGCCGGGCATTCATACCGGTTGGTTCAGCTTCGTATCCGGGAAAACGCCTTTCGTGGGCAACGGCATCACACAGGTTACTCAACTCGGCTACCCGAGCTGCCTCGACAATGGTGTCCTGATGCAGCGCAACGATTCTCAGGGCGTGATCAGTTCTGACGACAACCACAACAACACCATCATTGGGTCGCAGATGTGCGGTGGATCGAGCGGTGGGCCGTGGATCGCCAACTTCGGCATTAAGCCCACCCAGACTGGTGCTACCGCCGGCCAGTACCCGAACCCCAACGTGCTGATTGGGGTGACAAGTTGGGGAAGTAAAAATCCGGATGTCAAGAGACAAGGCGCAAGCCCGTTCTTGACCACGAACATCGACGCGCTGATGACTTCAGCGTGTAAAGAGTATCCGGATGCGTGCACCTACCAGGTGCAGTAGGCGCTGTGCCCGCTTGAGGAGTCACCTCGCCAAGCTCGGGGCGCAGAACGGTGCGTACCAGCGCACGTCATCGCCGGCTTCGTCGAACTGCGGGAGCCCTTCCGCAAGCCAGGCATCGAACGGCAGTGCCGTCGGCGTCGTGCGCACCCCAGCCCAGGCCGTGCTGCGTGCAAGGTAGTCAACGCGCTCCTGGTAGACGAACTTGCTGTGTCCCGTGATCACGTGAATGCGCATCCCGGCTAGGGAACCGAGGATGGTCGATCAGACGCCGGCGCCATACAGGTGCTTGCACAGATGGTCAATCCGGTCGTAGATCCCGTCCGAATGCCGTAGTGCGAAGTTGCCGGGGTGAAGATGGGTGACGGCGTGCCCGAAGATGCGGCCGTCGAAGTACATCGCTACGTCGTGCGGCGCGAACCCATGGTCGGCGGCGTATAGGAGCCCTTCAATCACGGCAATGTGCTCGTGGTGCCCGGAAAGAGCGCTGTAGCGATCGCCGCGGTACGAGCCAGATCGTTCGTGGTGGGTGTCGTCGTGCAAGGCTACCAAGCACCAACCGGAGGCCTGCTTGCGCTTGTCCGGGACGGCTCACGAGCCGTCCACATAGAAGATGAGCGTTCGCCGGATCTCGGTCGGCACACCAAGTTGCTGGCTCATTGCGGACGGCACGGGTGCTGACGTGGTGCTCATGCGCGCCTGCGGCGGCTAAGCGGCGTCAACAGCGCTGTCCGCGCGAGTCCAGCATGTTCGGGCGTCAGTCCCTGGCCCGGATCGCACAGCACCACGCGCCGCGTCGGATCCGGATGCAGTTGCGACAACTGGACGCCTGGCGAGCTGCCTCCACTGATCGGGTCGTCGATCGCTGCCCAGCTGCCGAAATGCTGCCGGTACATGCGCAGCCATTGTCTTACTTCGTCGCTGTGCGATCTGCTCGCGATCCATGGCCTCGGCGAAGTCCTGCAGGGTGTTCAGACCGCTGCGAGGCCCTTGGTGATCGCCATGGGCTCCAAGGGCGGAGCCGCGTCATCCGCAGGAACGAGGCGAGCGATGTCTCAGCCGTTGCAGCTGATCATCGTGGGGCGCGCGAGGTCGAAGTTGAACTTGAGGGTCACGGGATGTCCTTTGATGGGAGAGACATCAGCGGCGTGTAGCGCAATGCGGAATCGATGCACGCCGGGTTCCGGACGCCTGAGCCTTAAGTCCCGAAGCGACAGCCTGGCTTCAACGTGCACGAGATCGGCGCGGACCACCTCTTGACGGCCGCGCAAAGCGGACCGGATACTTCCAGACACTAGTTAGCCTGGGAGGGTTGGCGATGGCGACACCAACGGACTTCGCGCCGACAGACCTAGTTTGTGGGATAGACGTCTCACACTGGGACGGCGCAATCGACTGGAACGCGGTTCGTAAAAACAAGCAGACCGCGGCCAATCCGAGCGCACCCGGCGTGTGCTTCTGCTACATCAAGGCGACCGAGGGGGAAACAGTCGTCGATCGGATGTATGGGGCCAACATGACCGCCAGCAAGGCAGCTGGGCTGTATTCAGGCGCCTACCACTTTTTCCTCCCGAACGACGATCCGGTTCAACAGGCCAAGCTGTACACGGATACCGTCAAGTCAATTGACACGGGGATGCTACCGCCGGCAGTCGATCTCGAGGTCGCTGGCGGGATGAGCGTCTCGGTCATTGCTGATCGCCTCAAGACATTCCTGGACGCGGTCGCCAACACCCTCGGGGCCACCCCGCTCATCTACACCAACCCGACCAGCTTTTGGAACCCGATGCTTGGGCAGGTAAATCCCGTCACCGACGAGCGCTACTCCAGTCAGTTCAGTCCGTACTACGCGTGGCTTGCCCAATACACTGACGCGGCTCAACCGACCGAGCCGGATGACTTGGAGCTATGGGCACTTTGGCAGTTCAGCGATTGCGGCAACGTCGACGGGGTTGCCGGCCCTTGTGATCTGATCCGGTTCCGTGAGGGTGCTGGAGCGACGAACCCAATGAGCGACTTCATGCACTTGGTCGCCCAATAGCGCGCCCGGTGCACGTGCCAGGCGCTGCCGCGAGCCTGGGCGGACTTCGTTTGCGGCAACCGAACTAAGACGTGAGGGAGTCACATGAAGACACGATTGTCCGCGTGGATCGCGGCCGCTATCGGCGTCGCGTCGCTGAATACGATTGCCGGTTGCGGCATCCTGCCGGCCGCCGTCCAGATGCCCTCCAGCGAACTGCAGTTGGGGCAGGGGCCGGACACAAAACAGATCCAGCCATTCGCTCCCCCCGTAAGGGAGCACGTCGTAACCAAGGCGCAGATGGACACACAGTTCGACGCGTACATCGGCACGTGGCGGCTAGCCGAGAACCAGTTGATCCTTGAACAAAACGCACTCGACGCCTTCGGGTTCGCCGCCCTGGTGTGGTCAGCGTACAAGACCGCGACTGGCCACATTCATGACGCGAAGTGGGGCGTCGCAGGAGCCGGCGGCGCGGCACTGCTCGGCAACAATTTCAAGATATACAACCAGGGCCTGGACTACCGCGTTGGTGCGAAGGCAATGGAATGCGTCAAGGACAAGGTCGACGACATCCCGGCGTCGTTCTGGGATGGTTTCTACGACTCGGAAGGACAGTTCGCATACTCCGACAGCGACGCGCTCGCCTACACCAAGGACAAATCCGCCGATGATCAGAAGCAGATCAGCACCCTGCTGGAAGCGCTGAAGGATAACCATGGCGCCATTCATAACGCCGTCAGAGAAATTGCGAATCGCGTCGCCAACAATCTCGAGTCCACGCGGGTGAATCTGCCCACCGGTTCGGACATCACCAACGCCGTGACGCAGGCCGTGAAGCAGAAGACCGACTCCGCAAAGGCCGCCGACTCCGCGGTGTCGGCGGCGCAGAATGGTGTCGGCGGCGACAATGGAGCCGCTGGCGCTAAAAAGCAGCTTGACGTCGCCAATGACGCGGCCATTCAGCAGTTCACTGCGCTGGGGGAGTCCGCTGCCGCCGCGACAGATGCCGACAATCAAAAGAAAGCAGGGGATGCTGCTGCAGACGCAGCGAACAAGCAAGACAACTCAGCGGACCGCGCGACGATACGCGGCTCTGCCGGAGACGGCGTCACGCTAGATCGAGAGCTGGTTAAGAAATTCAATACCAACGCACAGGCCCCAGCCGGCCAAGCGCAAGAGGCGTACGGGAAGGCGATCGTTAGCGCCAAAATTGCGAGGGAAAAGCAGCAAGTGGCTAGTGACCAAGAGGCTAAGTTCCATGCGGCTATCTCGGCGTTACGGGTTAAGGCCAAGGGACGAAATGGTGTCAACGAGAAGATCGACGCGCTCGTAGCCGCTCATAATGCGGCCGTCAGCCCAGGCGCTACGCTGCCCGGTGGAGCTCCTACAGAGGCAGCCCAGGCCAAAGTCCAGGCCGCAGCCAGCGACGTGACCCTTGCCCTGGCCAACTCGATGACGCTTTCTGATCGTCTTAGCGTTCAGTCAACGCATCTGTTGACGAACGCTACGAACCTCCAGGCCGACCTCACGGCTTGTGTCGCGCTCATACCAGACAACTCGCAGTGATCACAAGAAACAGAGGCGGCGTCACCAAATGGTGACGCCGCGGCGACATTATTTCGTTGTCAGAGCATGGTGGAAGGCAGCGCTGATCGCCGCTCCCGGTTCGGTGCCGTTGGCGCCGCCCAG
>FTIP01001072.1_pt5 | contig 15422 bp, 14 predicted proteins | sample 1658301 | NCBI WGS metagenome assembly FTIP01 (sample SAMEA3914813, study PRJEB12502) | metagenome | biome: forest; material: soil | place: Canada | collected 2011-07-07 | depth 0.3 m
GGCGGCGGTGGCGGCTCCGCGCCGAGCGCCCCGCCCGATACGTCGCCCTCGAGCAGCAACGGCAGTTCGTCCGGTGGCGGCGCCGCGGCCTCCTCGCCCGGTCCGACGACGACGGCGGCCCGGCAGGTCGGCATCGCCGACGCGGTCGGTACGGCGCGCGCCCTGGGCGTCTCCGCGATGCTGTCGCTGGGGCTGCCGCTGACGCCAGCACCGGCACCGGCGCTCGCGCTCACGGCGAACCGCGTGTTCCACATCGACAGCGCCAACGGCGCCGACACCAACGACGGCCTGTCGGCCACGGCGACCGCCGGCAGTGGCCCGTGGCGCACACTCGCCCGCCTCGCGAGCGCCAGCCTCGCCGCCGGCGACCGCATCGAACTGGCCTGCGCCGGCACGTGGCACGAGACCCTGCGACTGCCCGCCGATGGAACGGCCGGTTCGCCGATCGTGGTCGCCCAGCCGGCCGCCGGCTGCACGACGTTGCCGAGCATCGACGGCAGCGTCACGGTGGCGCCGTCCGCGTGGACGCCCTACCAGGGCCACATCTACAAGGCCGCGCTGGCCGCGACGCCGCTGCAGCTCTTCGCGACCTCGGGCACGTTCACCGTCGCGCACTTCCCGAACAACGCCGACGTGGCCGCCGATCCCGGCTCGCCGTACCTCGCCCTCGCGGCCGACAGCAACGGCGCCGTGCTGACGACCGGCACCGACTTCACGCTGCCGGCCGGCGCCACGATCGACCCCGGCGCCCACGTGCATGTGCGCACCAACGCCTACGTGATCGACGAGTCCGCCGTCACCGCCTTCGACGGCAGCCACATCACCCTCGCCCAGGCGCCCACCTACCCGGTGCGCAGCGGCTGGGGCTGGTTTCTCACCGGGCAGCTGTGGATGCTGGGCGGCGCCGGCCAATGGTGGTACGACCCGGCCGCGCAGCAGCTCTACGCGTGGATGCCCGACTCGGCGGCACCGACGACGGCCGTCGGCGCGAGCACGCTGGCGCTGGGCGTGGATCTGCAAGGTCGCAGCCACGTCGTGATCGACGGCATCGCCGTGCACGGGGTGGGCCTGGGCGTGGACGCGCGCGCGACGAGCGACGTCACGCTGCGCAACCTGCTGGTCGAGGACATCGCCGACATCGGCATCGACGTCGCCGGCAGCAGCCACGACGTCATCGAGAACAACGGCGTCGCGCGCACCGGCGGCGATGCCGTCACGGGCTGGGGCGGCGCCATGGGCCCGCTGCTCAACGACGCCACGGCGCTGACCGCGCGCGACAACGTGATCCGCGACAGCGGCGTGCGCATGACCGGCGACCAGGTACTGAGCCTGCCGCGCCGCTCGCTGGCGGCGCTGTTCATCGGCACCGATTCGACGGCGACCGGCAACATCATCGTCAACTCGGGCTACATCGGCATCCTGGCCCAGACCGGCTCGACGATCACGGGCAACTTCGTCTACGGCGCCTGCAGCGTCCAGGACGATTGCGGCGGCATCTACACGAGCGGCGCGTACAACCGCTCGAAGATCGTCGACAACACGGTGGTGCACTCGCGCGGCTCGCTCTTCGGCCAGCCAATCGCCAATCGCGCGACCTCGGCGCAAGGCATCTACATCGACGACAAGGGCTCGGACCTGGTCGTGCAGTCGAACACCGTGATCGACGCGGACTTCGGCATCCAGCTCCACAACGCGGCCCGCAACACCCTGCAGGGCAACCGCCTGTTCGCGAATCGGCGTGGCCAGCTCTGGATGCAGGAAGACACGAACCAGGTCGACGCGAACGGCGACATGAACGGCAACGTCATCAGCGGCAACCAGATCGCGCCGATCGCCTCGACGTCGACCGGCCTCCTGCTGACGTCCACGTTCGCGAGCACCGCCGGGTTCGGCAGCTTCTCGTCGAATCGCTTCTACGACCGCATGTCACCCTTCGTCGCCGTCAACAGCGCCGCCTCGGGCAGCCTTGGGCTGACGTTCGGCGACTGGAGCGGCTCGACCGGCTACGGGTCGACGCAGCCGGTCGACGCGCAGGGGGCCGCTGTCAGCGCGAGCGGTTACGCCACCTGGACGCCCACCGGCGCCAACCTGGTGCCCAACGGCGCGCTGGCGAGCGACAGCAGCGGCTGGAGCAGTTGGAACGCCACGGCGCCGGCAGGCCAGGCCACGCGCACGACGTGCCCGGCGGGCGCCTGTCTTCAATATGTCGCGGGCGGCTCGGCAGGCATCCTGTCCTCGCCGGGCTTCGCGCTGCAACAGGGCGCGTGGTACCGACTCACCGTCGACACGTCGACCCAGGCGGACAACCAGACCGTGCCCTTGATCGTGCGCGTCGGCTCCGGCGACTACGCGGCCGTCAGCGACCGCAGCCTCGCGTTCACGGCCAATCGGGCCTGGAGCCGGCACAGCGTCGTGTTCCAGGCCACGCGCACGGTCGGCGGCGCGGGCGCGCGCGTCGACATCGACGGCATCGCGGCGGGCCAGGCCATCAGCATCGCGAGGCTGGAACTGGTGCAGGTCACGCCCGACGCCAACTCGCAGAACTCGTCCGTGATCGTCAACGCAGCGGCGACGTCGCTGAATGCGACCTGCCCGTTCTCGAGCACGCAGCCCGCGCTGTGCTCGCAGGCGTTCGACCTGGCCACCGGACAGCCCATCAGCTGGCCGCTCCCGGTGCCGGCGCACTCGGCCGTGATCGTCTTTGTGCAGAACACGGCGCTGCTCGACAGCGACGGCGACGGCACTCCCGACAGCCAGGACGCCTGCCCCGGCACACCGTCCGGCGCGGCGGTCGATGCAACAGGCTGCCCGCTGACCCTGCACTGACGAGCTGCCGCGGGGAACCGAAACCCCAACTCTCGAGTTGGCGTTTTTCGTCGAGGCCTCCTGGAGCGAACTCGCTGAAGGCGCGAGCGGACTGCTTTCTCGAACGTGGGCTGTCAATGTTCTGTCACCGCGGACGGTGACATTCAGGCAGCACGCCGTCACGGCGTGTTGTCCGGATCCGAACGTCAGCCCGCAAAGGAACCCCATGATTTCCCAACGCAAATTCGCTCTCGCCACCACACTGGCCGCCTCTGCCATTTCACAGGCCTGGGCCTCGGAGCCCGTCACGCCGATCCAGCATGTCATTGTTGTGGTCGGCGAGAACCATACGTTCGACAATCTGTTCGGGACGTACCGCCCCCGCCGGGGCCAGAAGATCGACAACCTGCTGAGCAAGGGCATCGTCAATGCCGACGGCACGCCGGGCCCGAATTTCAGCAAGGCGACGCAACGCATCGGCGTCGCACAGGGGGCCTACCAGGCCAGTACGCCGTCGCAGGGTCGATACCTCACGTTGCCGCAGCCCTACACCACCTACGGCATCGGATTGCCCCAAGGCGTCGTCGACACGCGGTTCCCGGCGGATCTGCCCAACGGGCCGTACCAGATCAGCAAGTACGTTCCCTATGCCGCCTACACCGGCGACCCGGTGCATCGGTTCTTCCAGATGTGGCAGGACGTCGACGGCGGCAAGCACGACAAGTTCGTCTGGGTCGAGGAGACCATCGGCACGGGCAGCAACGGCGTTGCGCCGCCCTCCTCGGGATTCAATCCGATGGAGGGTGCGATCTCGATGGGCTTCTACAACATGAACCCGTACACCGATGCGAGCGGCGTCGCCCATTCCGGCGATGCATCCATCTTCAAGGCGTTGGCCGACACCTACGCGATCAGCGACAACTACCATCAGGCCATCATGGGCGGCACGGGTGCCAACTTCCAGGCGCTGGTCACCGGTGACGCAGCGTTCTATACCAACCTCGACGGATCGGCCGCCGTTCCGCCCACGAACCAGATCGAGAATCCGGATGCGTGGCCTGGCACGAACAACTATTTCCTTCAAGACGGCTACGGCGGCGGCTCGTACGTGAACTGTGCGGATCCGCATGCGCCCGGCGTGAGCGGCGTGATGTCCCAACTGCATGCGCAGCACATCGCCAAGGCGAACTGCGCGGCCAACCACTATTACCTCGTCAACAACTACTCGATGTACTGGAATCCCGACGGCACGACCAAGCCGCTGGGCCCCACCAATTTCACCCTGCCGCCCCAGTCGATCCCGACGATCGCCGACAAGCTGTTCGAGAACGACGTCTCGTGGAAATACTATTCGGCGGACCGCGGCGACGATCCCACGCGTTTTGCAACGGCGGTCAATGGCGTGCCGCTTCTCTTCCATTCCTACTGCGGCATCTGCGACCCACTGACCGGCTACATCGCGACCATGACAACCGCGCAGGCCAGCCATTTGCAGAACTACGGTGCGTTCCTGGACGACGTCAGCGCCGGCACGCTGCCCGCGGTGTCGTTTGTCCGGCCGTTCGAGGCGCTCGCCGGGCATCCCGCCGACTCGACCGGCAACCTCTACGAGCTCTTCCTGCAGGACTTGATTCACCAGGTCCAAGCCAATCCGCAGCTGTGGAAACACACCGCCATCCTGATCACCACGGACGAAGGCGGCGGCTACTACGACTCCGGCTACATCCAGGCGGTCGACTTCTTCGGTGATGGCACGCGGATTCCGCTCATCGCGGTGTCCCCGTATGCCAAGAAGGGGCACGTCGACCATGTCTACGCCGACCACGCCTCGGTGCTCAAGTTCATCGAGGCCAATTGGCGGCTGCCCGCGGTGTCGCCGCGCAGCCGCGACAACCTGCCCAATCCGATCGCCCGGGAGGACAACCCGTATCGGCCGTCAAATTCGCCCGCCATCAGCGACCTGATGAGCCTGTTCAACTTCTCGCACGACGACTGATCCGGGCGCGGGACCACACGGTGGCGGGGGTCCGACGGGGAGGTCGGCCCCCTGGCCGGGCCAGACGAGGGCTCGGTAGCTCCACGAGCCCCTTCTGGCCTACACCGTTGGTGCATCCATCTTTGCCAACTTTCCCAGTTCGGGCTTGGCGAGTGAACGCACGGCAACGATACGTGCAGCAAGCCAGCCCAGCGCGAACCACGCCGCCGGGTCGGCCATCAGACACTGATGCCGGGCACGCGCCACAAACAAGTCGTTGAGCTCGCCCATTCGCTCCTGGATGGCGGTCAGCGCCGCCAGATAGCGCTCGACTTTCCGACGACGCAGCACGGGGGCGAAGAACTCGACCGCGTAGCGCTGTCGCTTGATGCGCTTGCGCAGTGCATGCAGTCGGGCGTCGTCGAGCATGTCGAAATCCTTCCAGTCGGCGACGATGTATGCATGCCATCGACGCAATCGACGTTGGAGCTTGCGGCGATAGGTCGGTGCATCTTCACCTGCTGAAGGACCCTGTCTCGATCCGGCGTGCTCATCGGCCGCTGCCGCACCATCCCCGCTGGACGAACCGCCATCGGCAGGCACGGCGGTACCCGCCAATTGAGCTTCCGCGGCCTTCGTGACGGGCACCGTCTTGTCAGCCCCATCGCCGGGTTCCGGCGTCAACGCCGCGCGCCACGCGATCCAGGCGAGGAGCGTTCGTTGCGTCTCATTGCCACGGATGACCTCGACCGGATCGGGGCCATCGGTGGCAGCAGGCAGTTTCAAGGGCGGCGCGCCCACCTTGGCAAGCTCCGCCATCACGCCGCTGCCCAGCACGTCGCTGTCGCGACACTTGCCAAGCGTGGTGAACAACGACTTCATGCCGTCGACGAGTTCGTCGGGCGGCGCCGGCACCCAGTGCTGGAAGCTTCGCAGCGCGCTGCGAAGTCGCCGGATGCCCACCCGCAGTTGGTGCACGTGCTCGACCCGCAAGCCCGGATCACCCTCGGCGAGGCCGATGGCATTGCGAGTGACCTGCGCCAGGCATTCGTCGAACACGGTGCCAAAGGCCTCGCTCGCGCTCGCGTCCTCAGGATAGGTCGGCCGGGTGCCCTTGCGCAGAGGCGGGAACGCCGACCCATCTGCCAACTGGTCGCCTCGCTCCGCCTTGCTGCGCGGATCGTAGATCAATCCAAATCGCTTGCGCCATCGTTCGGCCAGCGCCAGCATCGCTGCGATCGAACCCGACACCAGTTCGAACTCGACTTCCCGGATCGGTTGGGTGGCCCCGGCCGACACCACGCGCCCCTCATCGAAAGCGACTGCCACGACAGCGCCCCGTGTACGCACCTTGCGGGCGCTGCGCCTGACAACCGTCTGAAAGCGCACGTCGAGTTCCATGTCGTCCGCCTTCGCGCGGCGCAGGAGCGAGAGCAGTCGTTCGCCGGCGGCCGTTCCGGCGTGCTCCTCAGCATCATGGCTGGCACCCGGCCGGATCACCTCGTGTTCGAATCGCTTCAGCGCGTTCGTGCCACCCACTTTCAGGGTCTGGACCCAGCGGCGGCCTTCCCGTCGCAGGCGCCAGGACATCCCGGCCCGGGCCAGGCGTCGGTCTGGCGTATCGAGGTACTTCGCTGCGAGCGAGACATGTTCGAGCGTGGAGGCGCCGCGCGCCATTTCAGCCGCCAGCGCCGCCCGCGCGGACGATGGGACGAGGAACTTCAGTTCGATCTCGGTCTGGCTCTTCACTGCAGCGATCGTTGGACCCGTCGGCGCCTGACCACGCCGCCGGGCGACTCAGCCAACTGGATCAGGACGCCGATTCGGCGGTCAACAATACTACAGTGAAGCAAGGGCTCATCAAGCGCGGCTGCATCCAGGCCCGTCAGACCAATGCCTCGAAGTCCATCGGTGCACCGCTGCCTTTGGCCGGACGAATCGATGAAGGGGCAGCTCGACCGCAGGCGGTCGCCACGCCACCCAGCCAGTAGGCGAACCTGCGGTGGTCGAGCACCGTGGGCATCGTCGCGGAAGCCCGCTTGGAAGACCGCGCGCAGGCGCCTTGATCAATGAAGACGTACGAGTTGTGCACCGTCACGTGTTGCAGCCGGGAGTGACCCACATAAGTGATCGGAAGATCGCCCAAAGGCGTCGGGCTGATCTGGACTGAATGCTGTGCAAACCGCAGCGGCAGCAGGGTCGACTTCAATGCCGCGGTGATCGTGTCTCTGGACGACGTGACGATGTCAGCCTTGTGTACGCAAATCGTTTCCTCCCGGAACAGACGGTCCGGCTTCGGCCCGATCGGATGCAGGTCGGAGTGGGTCACGTTGAACGGGTCATCGCCGTCGACGTGGATAGCGAGCGGAAGAGAAGCGATCCGGTCAGCCAGTCGGCCGAGCGCTTTTCGATTTCTCGAGATCGCCTCGGCAATCCACTCACCGCCCCCCGTTGGAAATGCCTTCTTCGAATGGAGCCGGCTTCCGTAGTAGCCGAGGAAGTTCAGCAACATCAGCTCATGGTTTCCGAGCACGGAAAAAAACCAGGGCTCTTCGATCAGCGACAGTGTCGCGAGGGACTCCGGCCCGCGATCGATCAGGTCGCCGACCGAAATGACTCGGTCGCGCGTCGGATCAAATCCGAGTCTGTCGAGTTCCTGCTCCAACAGCGCCCGATGGCCGTGGAGATCACCGACGACGAGGTCTCGCCCTGTCGGGTTCCGCGGAAGGCGAAGGCAGCGCGTCACCCTGGTTATCTTCGTCACGATAGTCCTGCCGTCGACGACCAAGCCACAACTCTGGATGCGGCAGTGTCTGGCAAGCCGATTCATGCGCGCGTCCCGTCGACTGAAAACGACGCGTGCCAAGGTAGCCCAAACACAGTAGGGCCTCCCTATGACAGTTTCTTGACAATGCGACACAGGCTGTCGGATATACCCGCGCCTCTTTGCTCAGCCGCAAGGCCTCGCACCTCGTTGGCGTGCTAGTCTGCCTCGCGTTCAGGAACTTCGAGGACTTCAAAATGCCCGTGCTCGACAAGGTACCCGACCAGAGGCGAATCGTCGCGACCCTGGCCGAGGAATCCCGGTGGCCGATCGATGACGTCGCGACACTCTACGAGCACGAACGGGCCGAGCTCGCCGTCGCCGCGCATGTCACGAGCTTCCTCGACATCTTTGCGATTCGCAATGTGCAGGCGATCCTGCGCAAGCGCAATCATGAGAACACCCCATGACGCCGCCGGTGCCGCTTGTCCAGGCCGGCCCTGGTCACCACCCTGATCACGACTCGGCAGGGAGCGGACTCCACAAGGGCATGAGCACCCTGCTCTCTGAATGCCATCCGGCGGCTCACCAATTTCCCACACGATGCCAGGAACTCTCCACACGTTCGGGATAGACGGCCCCCACAAGCCTCTCGGATCGCGCGATGGCCAGATGCGGCCCGAGCTGACGCCGCGAGAGAGGGACGCCTTCCGGGCGCGGCCCGAGGACGAGCGAACCGTGGCGCCGATCAGTTTTCAAGTGCATCGACTGCACGATGGATCTCGCTGATCACTCGCTGGTCGAAAGTCTCGCCTGGGCCCATCGTGGAGACCTTGAACGTGCCCTCAAGATCCCTCTCCCCTGAGCCATCGTTCACACGGGCCTGCCACTTGGCTTGGTCCCCAAGTACCTTGTACTCAAACCCGTATGAGTAGGGCCGGCGGTTCTTTCGGTATTGATCGGCAGTCATGGTCAGTCATCCAGAAAATCTGGTGCCCCAGTATGAACTGCTCGGCGCCGCGCGGCACACTGACCAGCGGACAAGCAGTTCGGATCGCTGCTGAACCTGCCAAGCTGCGGCCACCGTCGCAACGGCGAACGGAAACCGATCGGCGGCTGCCGACCACCGCGCCTTCGGGCCGGGATTGCCGGACGCTTGTTCAGCCAAACACCCGCAAGCCATGCGAACCGCTCGGCTAGGCAATAACTCCGTGTCGGCAGTTGCGCAGCCTCAGTCGGTGAAAATATCATTTCGCCAAACATACTGCAAACAACATGCCGTCAATTATTCGTAGCATGATAGGTATACACGACGTCGCTCGATCCGTGCATCGAGTCCAGCGATCCGCGTCACCAAAAAGACCAATCTGAGGGGTTGTTTGATGCTGGGCGGCGCGCCGTACGCGCCGTCGCGGCGACCAACGTGCAGGGAGTGAGCTGGCGAGCCTCGCAATGCTGTAGGCGGTGCGGGCAACGCCGGCTTCAAGACGACGAATGACAGACGTTGCAGGGGCGGGACCCTCCAAGACCGCGGAGTCATGCGATGAGCGGGTGGGCGACTCATGGCTAGCCTCGTTGTCCCATTGGCGAACGGTCGCGTTGGTCAATGGTCTGGGCACTTTGCGGATCGATCTTGCGCGCGGTCAGGTGCTGCTGGATGCTGTTGCCGTGACCCAGCACGGCATGGCGCCGCCCGAGTCGCGAGAACTGACGCTGGACTTCTGGTTGGGCTTGCTGTCCGAAGCCGATCGACTTCGCATGCACGCGGTTGTGAAGGCGGTCGTGCTATCCAGGCACACGGAGGGCTTGACCGTGCGCCTTCCGTGGCCGGTCGGACGGGCGCCCACGACGCTCGAATTCGCCTTTCGACTCGATTGCGACAGCGAGCAGATCGTCGGCACCTGCCGGGACGTCACCGAGGCGCAAAACATCGAGGAAGTGCGTCGGCAGAGGATCGCGGCGGAGCGCGCGAGCCTGGCCAAGAGCGAGTTCATGTCGCAGGTCAGTCATGAATTGCGTACGCCACTCAATGCCATCCTGGGATTTGCCCAGCTCATGGCCATGGACAACGATGAACCGCTGGTCGGCAAACAGCAGGAACGCTTGCAAATCCTGCATCAGTCCGGGTTGCGTCTGCTCTCCCTGGTCGACCAGCTGCTGCAGATCGGCAAGATCGAGCAGGGGAAGGTTTCCTTGCGCCCGCGGGCCGTCAACGTCTACTCGCTGGCGCGACGCTGCGTGGATGCACTGGCCCCCATGGCCGCCGAGCGCGACGTGGCGATCCAGATCGATGTCGCCGGAGCCGACACCGCCGCCGTTCGCGCCGATTCCAACGCTCTGGAGCAGGTGCTGGTCAACTTGCTCTCCAACGCCATCAAATACAACCGGCACGGGGGGCGGGTGACGCTTCGCTACCGAGCAGAAGATGGCGGCGAAATCACTGTTGACGATACCGGGCCTGGCTTGGCCGCATCTCAGATGGCGCGGCTGTTCGAGCCCTTCAACCGATTGGACGCTGCCCGCGGCAACGTGCAAGGGACCGGACTGGGCCTCGTCATCTCGCGGCAACTGGTCGAAGCCATGGGCGGCACCATGCAAGTTTGGTCGGAGGTGGGTGTGGGATCTCGGTTCAGGGTCGCACTACCACGGGCACGAAGCACCCGGGCCAAGGACGCCGAGACGCTCCCTCTGGATATGCCATCGCAGTGGTTGGGCGCAGAGCAGTTCCGCGTTCTCTACATCGAAGACGATGAGGTCAATCTGGTTCTGATGGACCAGCTCTTCGCAGCTCAACCTGATTGGAGCCTGGCGGTCGCCATGACGGGCGCGGCCGGACTCGCCGAGGCCGTTCGGCAACGACCCGACGTGATCCTGCTGGACTTGAATCTGCCCGACATGAACGGGCAAGAAGTCCTGCAGCGCTTGAGCCTCGACCGAAGAACTCGCGACATTCCCGTGGTGGCAGTCAGCGCAGATGCCATGCCGGCCAACGTGCGACGCAGTCGGGCACTCGGCTTCGTGGACTACTGGACGAAGCCGCTGGATCTGTTGGCAACGGTTTCCAAGTTGAAGGCGTTGGCACCGACGCCGAAGTGAGCCACTTTCGCGGCCCGTGCCGCCGACCCGGCGCCCAGCCTCCGTCGCCCACGCACGGGTCACAATGGTCAGCGCATACTCCCAGCATGCAACCACGGTTCGAGATGCATACGAATCCGAGGTTGCTCTCACCGGAGAACCAGCATGGATCTGCTCAGGACAGCCGTGGTCGACATCGCCACGTTGTTGGCGACCTGCCATGCCTTGCAGTCCAGTCCGGCCGAAAGCGAACTGGCGCTGCATCGCAAGCAGCGCAACCGCCTGCGTCGCGACATCAAGCGTGGGACCGTGGCGTACATCGATGCCTTGGCCAGATCGAGACGCGGCGTGGTCGACCATGCCTTTCTCGGCAAATGTCGATTGGCTGCGGAGCGGGAGATGACTCACGCCCTTGGGCACCAGGAGTTGCTCAGGCGCATCATGGCGAGTGAGGCTGGGGCGCTCGATGGACAGGCCGCCGCGCGGCAGGACCTGTGGCGTTTGGCGCACGTGGCGATCTACCTGAGTAGCGGCATGACGGCCTTGCGCGAATCGGGCAGCTGGGTCGATGCCAAGCCGGCCGATGTCCTGGCTGGAGGCCTGCGTCGCCGATTTCGGAAGGCCTTGATCGCCTATGCCCGAGCAGCCCTTCGCACCAAGCCGCGCAAGGACCGGTTGATCGTGAAGGCGCGCGAAGCCGCACTGGCCGAGATCGGCCCTCGCAGCGTTGTCGAGGCCCAGCGGCTCGCAGTTGTCGAGACGGGTGCCGGCCCTGCGCTCACTCACATCCGGCAAGGCGTCTTGAAGCCTCTCGTGAATCTGACCCTCGACTGGCGACCACAAGAATCCAAGGCAGACTGACGACGGCAGCGCTTGCGCAGAGATTCATTGCTTGGCCTGGTCATGGACGCAGGCGGCACCCATGAAGAGAGAAACGTGGCGTGTCACGAGGTTCATTTTCAGAAGCGGTAGTTCATGCCGGCCTCCAAGCCGTTCGGGTGAAAGCCTACCCGCGCCACATTGCCGTCGAGGTTGCCACCGTCGAGAAGCGAGTAGCTTGCTTTGCTGTTGTTGAGCACCTTCCCCGCAGTTGCATACAGGAGAGTGTTGGGCACCAACTCATACCAGTAGCTGACGCCATACAGCGTGGCATCCTTGTTCAACTGCGACATGTCGTTGAGGCGTGTCCACCCCGCGCTGATCTTGCTCTTGCCGAATGGGACGAGCACGCTGGCGCCATAGCCCGTCGCACTCGAAAGCGTCTTGGTGACGTTCTGATAGTTTCCGCCCGAGATCGTCCCATGGATGAAATCTCCGAATACCTGGAAAGGGCCAAAGTCGTAGTTCGCCGCCAACTGATAGCCCTTCTTCTTGGCGATCGAAGTCTCCCCCGCAGTCACGAAGGCGGCATTGTTCAAGTTCCAGGTCGAGAGGGCGGCTTGGCCTTTGGCGTACGAATAGACGCCCGTCAAGTCAAAGCCCTGGCCGGATTTCGAGCTGATCGTCGTTGCGCCGGTCACGACGTTGCCGTGAACATTGTTTTCCGATCCGGTGCTATAGGTGAACTGGCCGCGAAAGTTGGCGATCTGCGGAGTCGACCAGGCGATGGAACTGTTCAGTCTCGTCGGCATGCCGCCGACGACCGGCAACAACGAGGTCAGATTGCCATAGAGTCCGTCGCCGTGAGCACTTCCGATGGCACCCATCATGAAGTACGAGCCGGCGTATTGACGGCCAATCGAAATTTGCCCGAAACCGGCGTCGATGCCGCCCCACATCTGGCGCGAGAAGACCTGGGAGCCGGTGCCGAGCGTGCCCCCCGAAGATGGCGTGGTGACGTTGGCACCTGTCGCCGGCGTGGCATTCCCCGCCTCTCCCGTATCGAACTGCACGCCCGCTTCGGCCAGTGCGCTCACTTTGACCTGGCCGACAGTCGATGTCACTTGCACACCCACCCGCGAGTTCGAGAAACCACCGGTACCCTCCAGCCGGGTCTTGGGACCGTAGCCACTGTTTGCCTGGTTGACCGACAGGTCGGCGATACCGTAGAACTTGAATTGAGGAATGACCGGATTTTCGGGCTTCGTCGACACAGGAGCTCCGATCGCCGCCTTTTCACGCTCTCGAAGCTGCTGCTGGAGCTCCGATGTGTCGGTCGGAGATTTCGGGCCTTCAGCCTGCCTGGCAAGAAGTTGCTCGATCAGCTTGCGCTGGGCAGCCAGCTCTTGCTTCAGCGCCTCGACCTCGGAATCCACATCTGCGGCGAGTGTCGGCCCTGACCCTAGCAGGACCATCGCGGCCACGGCGATCATCGTTTGCTTTCTCACGGTATGTCTCCTTCATGTACAAGTCAGATTGACGAGGGGTATCCAGATGCAGCTCTTCGTTCTCCCTGCGAGCTTTGTTCGACAAGACTGCGGCGCCGCGATGTGCGAAGGCCCGCGTTGGACGGCTCGCAGATCGCCCTCTGGCGATTCACTGAGGGCGTGCAGTTGCCGGATCGCCGCCGGCTTGCGTGCCCGATGCCCTGTTCATCGCGAACAGGGCGACGCATGCGATCAATGCCGGGATTCCGATCAAGGCGAACATGACCGGGAGCCCCATTCCGAGCGACACCATCCAACCGCCTGCGGCCACGCCGACAAACGAGCCGGCCCGGCCAACGCCCGATGCCCAGCTGACGCCGGTCGCACGATTGGCTGTGGGGTAGTACGCCGCGGCCAGCGCGTTCACGCCGACTTGACCGCCCGACACGCAAAAGCCGGCGGCGAAGACCGACAACGTCAGTGCCGCGACGTTCCCGGCACTGCTGCCAATGAGCGCCGTGAAACCGGCGGCCATCAAGTAGGCGATGCTCAGCACGCGCGCAGGCTGAAATCGGTCCATCATCTGACCGATCGAGATCGCGCCAACCGTTCCGCCCGTCTGAAACATCGCGGAGACCAGGGATGCCTCGATCAGCGACAGGCCAGTCGATTTGACGAGCGTCGGCAGCCAGTTCAACAACAAGTAGATGACGAGGAGACTCATGAAGAAGGTCAGCCAGATGAGGACTGTTCCGCGTCGCAGATTCGCGTCGAACAAGCGGCCGACAGGCGATCCGGCAGGCGCCGTCGGCGTCGTCCATACGACTGACGAGAGGTCCTCGGCGGGAGCGATCCGCTGCAAGATGCTTCGCACGCGTTCCGGGTCGGACCTGCGCATCACCAGATAGGTCACCGACTCGGGCAGAGCGACCATCAGGAGCGGCACGAGGCCCAACGGGAGCACTCCACCCAGTGCGAGAACCGGGCGCCAACCCCATTGATCGACGATGTGGGCCGCAAGGACACCGCCCAGTCCCGATCCGAGCGTGAGCCCACAGAACATCGCCGTGACGAGCACTGATCGATGCCGTTGAGGCGCGTACTCCGAGCTCAACGTGACCGACATCGGCATGGCGCCGCCCAGTCCTATCCCGGTCAGGAAGCGCAGCGCCGCCAGAGTGGGCAGCGAGTCGGCGAGCCCGCAGCACAGAGACGCCACGCCGAAGAACGCGACGCTGGCGAGCATGATCGTCTTTCGGCCGTATCGGTCCGCGAGCGGCCCGAAGAGCAGAGCTCCTGTCATCAGGCCTGCCAACCCCGCACCGAACAGCACTGACAGATTGCCCGTCGTGAGCTTCCATTCGGCGCGCAGGGCCGGCGCGATGAAAGCGATCGAGGCCGTGTCGAATCCGTCGACGGCGACAACGCAGAAGCAGAGCAGCAGCACGGTCAGCTGCATCCTCGAAAGCTTCTGGGCGTCGATGAAGCTCTGCACGTTGATCTCGCGATGCGATCTCATGGGCTGTGCCTCCACGGTCAGAAGGGAGAGCGCGCGTCGAGGTCGAAGGCCCGATGGCCCGCCTCATCGAGATCGCGGATGCCGTAGACCTCGACTGCCCCCTCGCGGCGACCCTGCCCGCAGGACGAGAACAGCATCCAGAATTCCAGGGCGAGCTTTCCCCTGGCCGCAACCGATCGGACCATGATGTCTCCTAGTTATGAACGCATGTCGCTTCCCGCTGGTGCTTGCCGGCAGCAGCGATCATTCATGCTTTACGTTCGTAAAGTATATTGATTCACGGACCGATTGCAAGAGAAATCGATGCGCGGGACGCAACTCGCTCGTGCGCCGCAAGCGAATGCGGTGGAGCATCCGTGGACGGCGAGAGCGGCGCGAACGCTCGCGGAGCTATCCACCGGCCTTGGGTACTGCCGCCGCACCACGCACCTGAGCCGCGACGCGCCGCTTGGCGAGATCGGTGTGCCGCGCGTCGAGCAGTCCGGCCGGCGGATCGGGACTCAGGCCGGCAGGCCGAGCATGTGGCCCATGAGTACCTGCTTGGCCTTCAGGTACGCCGCGTTCTCGTCATGGAGCGAGGAAACCAGCGGCACCCGCTCCACGATGTTCAAGCCGTAGTCGGCGATACCGTCGTACTTCTTCTGGTTGTTCGTCATGAGTCGCATGGCGTGCACGCCGAGGTCGCGCAGGATCTGCGCGCCGACGGCATAGTCGCGGCCATCGACTGGCAGGCCGAGGCGGACGTTGGCCTCCACGGTGTCTGCGCCCTCGTCCTGGAGCGCATAGGCACGAAGCTTGTCCAGCAGGCCGATGCCGCGACCCTCATGCCCGCGCAGGTAGACGACGACGCCGCGGCCTTCCTCGCCGACGCGTCGCATCGCGTCATCCAGTTGCGGCTTGCAGTCGCAGCGCATGGAGCCGAAGACCTCGCTCGTCAGGCACTCCGAGTGCACGCGCACGAGCACGTCGCGTCCGTCG
>FTIP01003920.1_pt2 | contig 15391 bp, 18 predicted proteins | sample 1658301 | NCBI WGS metagenome assembly FTIP01 (sample SAMEA3914813, study PRJEB12502) | metagenome | biome: forest; material: soil | place: Canada | collected 2011-07-07 | depth 0.3 m
CATCATCGACGCCATGCCGGACCCGACGGCACCCTCGCAAGCACTCGGCATCACGGCGAAGGGAGCCCGCAGGAAGGCTGTCCTGGTCGCAGCCGAGCAGAACGTTGCCCGGGTAATGAAGGCTACTGCCCTGTGGCGCGTGGCGCGCCGGATGGTCGGGTTGTCGATCATCGACAGACGCGGGCGGGTCAGTCTCGTCGTGAAGGACTTCAAGGCAACTGCCGCGAATGCCGGCTCCGGCCTCCGGGCGCAGTTGCTCGGCCTCGACGATGACTACACCCTGCGGGCCGCTCGCATGCCGCGCGGTGTCCATGCGCCGCCGTCCCTGGTTCGGTTCATCACCTTCGACGGAACGCATGAAACCGACCTGCGCATCGACCTGCAGGACTACGCAACGTTGCGGCGCCTGCCTGGGGGCGAGCGGCTTGTCCAACGCCTGAAGGATGGCATCGAACTCGTCCGCATCGAGTCGCGGTTCGCTGCCGACCGGCGCAGACCGCTGTCAGCCGAACAGATCGAAGCGGGGATCCGTCGCCTTCTGGAGCACCGGGATGACGATGCGGGCGGTGCGCCGTCCCTCTGGGGCTAACCCACCCGACATCGTCGCAACAGCGTGCTGCGTGCGCGCAATCAATCAATCGAGAGACAAGATATGACGTTCCGAGTCGAAGAAGTTCGGTACCAGAAGATCAGTCGCGATGGCGATCACGCCTGGCACTGGCGATTCAAGGGTGTCTACGGGAAGGGGGTCTACGGCTCGATCGTGACGAACCCGCAAGAGCAGGGCGTCTACCTGCTGGCAGAAGGCGACTATCCGGGTCTGCCACGGGACTGGGAGCAACGCCGGACGTGCCTGATTTCTCCGCCCGACTTCAGCGTCGCACCCGACGCCACTGTCGACGAGGCGATGAACGCGCTCGCCGAGGTACTGCTCAATCTGGGCTGGGGCCCACGCGTCTACTGAACAATCGAGGAACCTATGCGCACCATGAAAGAGTGGATTCGCAACCAATTCCGTGACGCCAAGACGTCATTCGCAACAGCCATGGCAATCGCTGGCTGCGTCGGGGTTCTCTGTTGCGCTTGCATCATCGGGATCGTGCTGCTGGCGCGTTGAGAGAAATCTTGCCTGCCATGCGGGTAGCACAGATAGATCCGCGCTCGCCGCGATAGCTATGCTTATCGCTATAGCGGCGATCATGACTGAAATTCTGGCTCTCGGAAAAGAGGCCAGGACGGTCGCTTGGCTTACGGCTCCCCGGTGCGGTCGTTGACAGTACCAGTCCGCGGGTGCTCGCTGGCTTGATCGACCGCGCGCCCGCGATCTCGCGAATATCCGCGTGAAGAGCGATACGGATCGATTCCTCCAGAAGAAGCTGTCGGTGCGCAGGTCCATGCCTTCGAGGAGGTTTGCTAGCCGCTCGGGCCCTGTGTGTGGCTGTTGCTGGCTGGTTGCCGAGCTGGTCCTCAGCTCGATAGAGGTTGGCCAGCGCCTGGTGCCAACGGTGGCCTGGGTCGGATTCCGCGCGCCGCGACCAATGCGCCCAGATGCCCAACTGGGGCAGGTTCGCCTGGATCTCCGCCGTCCCCAGCGGAAAATGGCGGGCGTAGCGCACCGCCGGGCGACGCGGGATGATGGCCACCAGGGCCGTGTTGGCCACCACATCCGCGACGGCGCTGTAGTGCGGCAATATCAGGCGGATCTGGTCGGCCAGCCCGACGCGTCGCAGTGCTTTCTCGGGTTCCGGACGACTCTGCGCCACTACATATTCGAGCGAGTGCCGTGCCTCGGATGAGCCCAGCCTTTCCGCGAACGGGTGGTCGCGACATACGAGGAGCACGTATCGGTCAACGATCAACTGTTCGTGCGGCGTGCCGTCGATCTCGGGCAGGTGACCCAGCGCGAGGTCGATGCGACGTTGATCGAGCGCAGGCTGGACGCTCCTCGGGCGGCAACTGCCGTACATCGGTACCCACGCATGGCGCATGTACGCGCAGGTATGCCTTCAGCACCGGCAAGAACTCGCCATGGCCGAGACTGCTCATGTGCAGCGCGAATCTGCGGTCGGACTGCGCTGGGTCGAACACGAGCGCTTCGCCCAGAGACGTGTCAATAGTCGCCGGCGCCTCGGCGACGACCCCAGCAAAGTGGTGCGCCCGCGGCGTGAGCGTAACGCCACCTTGACTGCGGATGAACAGCGGGTACTTGAGGCGAAGGCGCTAGCGCGACAGGCCATGGCTCACGGCTAGCTGGGGCAGGCCGAGCTTCTCTGCTGCCCGTCGAAGCGCGAACTGCGCGTGCACATCGCCCGCGTTCGGGGCAGATCGCAGGGCCCGCCAGCGCTCGATCCTGACTGCCTTGAGCGAGCGCAGCCGGGGGCCGCGAGCACGACGCCAGCGACGAGACACACTGCCAGGGCGCAGCGGGCACGGCTCTGGGTGAATGAAAGTGCGGTCATTCTGCGATCCCGAAGAGGACGGGCCGCCTTATTCTTGCGATCGGCGAACCCGTCCGGTTCATTCAGAGCGACTTCGAGATGCCGAAGAAGAAGCCGCGACGCGGACCGAACTGCGGCTTCTCCGCAGCATCGGCTGCGCTGCTTGATTTATAGCTCCGGGACCTGTGCAGGCTGTAATACGCCGGAAAGTGTGCCCGAAAGAAGATGAGTGCGTGCCATTCATCTCCTCCGCGAAATCATTGATCGGCTTTCGTCGCTGGGCGCCGATCAGCCGCTCCGCGCATTGATGCAAGGCGCAAGAACCTGTCGTACGTGAAGAACAGTATGTTTCACGAATCGCCCCCACTCAATGCTCGATACGCCGGCGCTGTATTCGTGCCTGTCCGCACCGGTGTTCAAACCTGAAGGAGTCGCCATGAGTCTCAGACAATCCGTCGAAGCTATCCCGGTGCTCATCGTCGGCGGTGGTTTAGCAGGCCTGTCCGCTGCGATGTTCCTTGCTTGGCGCGGGGTACCCTGCGTATTGGTCGAGAAGCATTCCGGGAGTTCACCCCATCCGCGTGCGGTGGGTTATACGCCGAGAACGCTGGAGATATTTCGCGCAGTGGGCATCGCCGACAGCATTCCCCAGGTTCCGATGGGCAGTGGTCGGCCGCGTCGCGTGACCGTACAAAGCTTGGCGGGCGATTGGTCTGCGGAAATTGCTTGGGGCGATGATGTTCGGCAAGAGACCGTGCCGAGCTCGGCCGCATCGCCCAGCCACTCTTTTTCACCGTGTTCCGGTGCCTTCCTGGCGCAGGATCGCCTGGAGTCCATCCTTCGGGCCAAGGCCATTGAACTGGGGGCCGACATCCGGCTGGACACCCGCCTGACGTCCTTCGATTCGGACGCCGATGGCGTCTTCGTTCGACTTCTCCATCGTGACGGACGCGAAGACGGGTTGCGCGCCGGCTACATGATCGCGGCGGACGGCCATGCGAGCCCCGTACGCGAAGCGCTTGGAATCGGCCGAAGCGGCCATGGCTTCATGCAATTCGTCCGCAGCGTGATCTTCCGCGCTCCACTCGACGGGTACCTGGAGTCCGGCATCAGCCAATTCGAACTCGACCAACCCGGTTTGAAAGGCATGCTCACCACGTACCGCGACGGTCGCTGGCTGCTTATGTTCTCCGAAGTCGATGACCACGATGACGCCGCCGTGCGCGGCAAGATCGCGCAGGCCATCGGCCGGGAGGACGTGCCGATCGAGATCCTTTCCAGCGGACGCTGGGTGCTGAGCGCGCTCGTCGCGGAGCGTTTCAGCGCCGGTCGCGTCTTCCTAGTGGGTGACGCTGCGCACGCCTTGCCGCCCGTGCGCGGCGGCTATGGGGCCAACACCGGAATCGAGGACTCGTTCAATCTCGCCTGGAAACTCGCGGCCGCCGTCTCCGGCGAGTCCACGCCGGATCTCCTCGAAACCTACGACGCGGAACGCCGGCCGATCGCATGGCTCAGGCACGACCAGATCTTTGCGCGGCGTGACTACGCACATGCCGCAACGGAGGAAGAGAAGCAGGTTCAGGTCATCGACGACGACGCGATCGAATTCGGCCAGCTCTACCGATCCGCGTCGGTGCTGGGCGCAGGCCCGGAACTTCCGCCCGCCTTGCGCCCGGATCAATGGGCGGGCCAACCCGGGACGCGAGCGCAGCACCTGTGGGTGTCGACGGGCGACGAGCAACTGTCCACGCTCGATGTCCTGCAACGCGACTGGATTCTGCTCACCGAAACCGAAGTCTGGCGCAGGGCCGCCGCGAATGTAGCCAAGCGGCTTGGGATCAGGCTGAAGTGCCTGCTGGTTGGCGACCGTGCCGCAGGCTCGCTGGCGCAAACCCTGGCGCCTCCGAATCAGGGAGCGAACAGGCTGACTCTCGATACCCCTATCGAGCAGATCGTCGCCGAACCGGCCGGACGAGCCGCACTAGACAGCGTCCTGACTTCCGTCACCGGCCATGACCGCTACGCCAGCTTCAAGTCGATGACGCTCAGCCAGCTCCAGCCGGTCTCGCAAGGGTTAATCACAACCGAAGCCCTTGCCCGCCTTGAGTCGCTGTTGGCCGCGGTGCAGTGCCGTCCTTCGCCAATGGCGATCGAAGCCTTCCGAAAGGGATTTCGCGCGGCGTTCGGCTTGGGGCCAGACGGCGCTTCCCTAGTTCGCCCAGACGGCTATATCGCCTGGAGGTCCAGCGACGTTCCTGCGAACGCCGAACAGGTGTTGTTCGAAGTGCTGGCCCGGACGGCCTGCGAGAATGGCAAGCTGCGGCGGCCAGGCGCGTAGCTCGATCTGCTGGTGCTCCGCGCTGATGATCTCGTCACAAGCACTGCGCGAGTGCACCGGACCTGTCACCACCGTCGCCTTGACGTCACATTCCTGAACGGGCAACGGCCCAACGCAGGCAGTCATGCTGGTGCATTTCGCCGAGCAGCCCGGGCGTTTCCCGGAGCCGAGCCGCTTCCGCCAATGGCTTCGCGACAGGCATCCTTCAGATCGCTGGCGCTCTACTGCCAGGCTGTCGCGGCTAACCTGGCCACGTTGGAGCTCTGATTGATCTTGAGCCACTGGCCGTAGGAATCCCGGTACACATCAGCGCGCGGGATTGCATGTCCGCTGTTGCAGCGAAACTTCAGCGCCAAGTGGGAGTTCAATGATTCTGTGAAGGTGCACCTGTATGCCACTCCGCCCTCACGAGGGTTTGCGATTGCGGCCGACGCCCCGAATCTCTCAGATCGCGAAATCCGTGGCCTGCTTGCCGTTTGCGATGGCTTGAGCCATCCATTTCGGCTTCAGGCCGCGGCCAGTCCATGTGGCGCCAGTCGCTGGATCACGGTACTTTGGGGAAACCTTTCCCGTAGTCTTCGGGGCCTTGCGCGCTGACGACGCTGGCGCAGCGACGTCGGCGATAGTCAGGCCATGCTCAGCCATCAACGTCTTGATAGCGGCGATCGCCTCACCCCGTTTCGAGTTTTGCAGTTCGCTGATCTGCCGCTCGAGTTTGCTCTTCTGATCGAGAAGTTCTTGAAGGCTTGTTGCCATGGGCTTCTTTCGCTGAGTGGCGGGCAGTGATTTGAACACCTTTGAAGAATCGGTGACCTGATCGCGATGTGAACGGCCTCAGGAAATAATGCGGTACTGCACAGTTGCTGCTGCCCGATCCGATGCGTCTAAGAGATATGACCTTCGGTCAAATACTTCAATATTCGGCTTTTGGCAACGAACGCTTGTCAGCCATGCGCATGCATGATATTCATTTTGGATCTAAGGCGATAAACTCGGCGTTCCGCAACTCTGCCTCCCCAAAAATGGCAACACTCGCTGCAATGAAACGTCAGATCGCCAAGCTTGAAGCTGAGGTGGCACGCAAGACTAGAGAAGAGATGTCTGGTGCCATCGCCAAGATTCGCGAAATCATGACGACTTTCGGCTTGACCGTGGAGCACTTGACCTCCAGTGGCCATGCTGGTGCGAAGAAGGCTCTCACCAAGAAGTCCGCAGCGAAGAGGGTAAAAGGCAAGCGTGCCGGAGCTGGAACTCCCAAGTACCGCGACCCGAAGTCGGGAGCGACCTGGACTGGCTTTGGACGAGCGCCGGGTTGGATCGCCGCAGCGAAGTCGCGCGACGCGTTTTTGATCGACAAGCCCGTCTCCGAAGCTGCCGCAACCGCGGAACCTTCCAAGGTTGTGGCTACGAAGAAAGTAGCCAAGAAGGCGGCTGTCAAGGCAACTAAGGCTGCAAAGAAAGTAGGGGCGGCAGCGTCGAAGAAGTCTGCTGCGGCGTCCACAAAGACTGTTGCTGAGGTGCCTGCTGTTGCTGCGAAGAAGGCTCCAACAAAGAAGGCTGCTGGCAAGAAGATCGCCGGCAAAAAGGCTGTTGCCAAGAAGGCACCCACCAAGGCCGTTGCTAGCAAGAGGGCTGCGACCAAGTCCAACTCGGCGGCCGTAGAAGCTACACCTGCGGCCTGATAGAGCGGGAACGCGAGCTCGGCTGGCAACTGCAAGCCGCACGGGGTTCGGTTGGTTCGGATGGTCAGGGTTTCACAGCCGACGCGTGCCTTGTGCTGTCAGATAGGGACGAACCGTATCCGCAGAGGCCGCAATGTGGGCTAAGTAGTACGCAGAACATGAAGAAGCCCACAGAACGAGCAGCGGGAGTTCCGACCGCGCGCAAGCTCGACGCGAGGGAGCCTAATGCCGCCTGGCGCAGCTAGCTTTCACCGACTGCGTCGCGGATGACATCGCCAATCCACTGAACGAAGACTCGCACGCGCTTTGGAATGTTGCGACGGTGAGGAAACAGGACCCCCATCTCCATCGATGCGGGGCGGTGCTCGGGAAGAACCTCGACCAGCGCTCCGGAACGAATCTCGTCGAGTACACCGACGGTCGGGATCTGCGCGATGCCGAGCCCTGCACGACATGCCGCGTCATACGCGACGCTGTTGTTGACCGCGATCTGATGCCGCATGGGGATGTGCAGCGTCTGTTGAGCGAGCGGGTCGTAGTACTCGAACGCAGCCGGCACGCTGGCGGTGTTTGGCTGGTAGTTGATCAGCCAGTGCTTAGACAGATCGCTGAGCTTGACGGGAAGCCCTCGAGATGCGATGTACGTTGAGCTGACGACAGAACGGAGTTCAAGGCTTGGCAGCGGTAGGTGGGACAGGGACTGGTCAACCACCGCGCCCGCGCGAATGACCAGGTCGAACCCCTCGGCAACAGGGTCTACCCGTCGATCCGTGCTGAAGATGTCAACCTGAACGTCGGGGTGCGCCGCGATGAACTCGGGAAGCTTGGGCATGACGATTCGTGAGGCCATGCCCAACGGCATGTCGACGCGTACCCGCCCCCGCAACTGCGGTCCTTGCTGCCGGAAGAGAGCGCCAATCTCGTCAAGTTCCTCGAGCAGGCGCTCGCAGCGGTCGAGTAACTCCTCGCCCTCGCGCGTGACCTGCACGCTGCGAGTGGTTCGCTGAAGCAGCCGCGCCCCGAGACCTTCCTCCAGCCGTCGAACAGCTGTCGATACGGTGGCGCGAGGGAGTTCGAGGCGCTCTGCGGCTTTCGTGAAGCTCGACAGTCGAGCGACCCACATGAAAATCCTCAGGTCAGTCGGCTCAGGAAGCTGGTTGGGAGAAGGGAACTGCTCCATTGTTCGTAGATGTCGATCAGTGATGTCGAAGAATGGGTATTTATCTATTGATTGTAAGCCTCCAGTATTCAGTTCTGAACCAACATGTCCACACGCTGGAGCCATCCATGACTAACCAATCAACCATCGACGCTGTCGCGACCCGCGTCGCGCTCATCACCGGCGGCAGCCGTGGCCTCGGCCGCTCTGCGGCCCTTCATCTCGCCCGTGCTGGCTGGGACGTCATCGTCACCTACCAAGCACGCAGCGACATGGCCGAGTCGGCTGTTGCCGAAATCCGTGCGCTTGGACGGAAGGCAGTGGCGATTCAGCTGGACACTGGCCTGTCGTCGACTTTCGGCGCCTTCTCGGCGGCATTGCCCCAGCTGCTCCAGCGGGAGCTCGGACGCAGCACGTTCGATGCGCTTGTCAACAACGCAGGAAACAGCTCGAACGTGTCGGTTGCGGAAACGACTGAGCAGCAGTTCGACGCGCTGATGAACGTGCATCTGAAGGGCGTCTTCTTCCTCACGCAGGCACTCCTGCCACTGCTGGCAGACGGCGGACGGATCTTGAACGTCTCGAGCGGCCTGGCACGCTTCGTGGTGCCGGGGAAGGCGGCGTACGCCATGATGAAGGGCGGTATCGAAGTCTTCACTCGGTACCTCGCGAAGGAGGTCGGCGGCCGAGGGATTCGCGTCAACACGCTGGCTCCGGGCGCGATCGCCACGGATTTCAGCGGCGGTACCGTGCGCGACAACCCGCAGGTTGGTGGCTTTGTCGCAAGCAACACTGCGCTCGGTCGTGTTGGTCAGCCGGAAGACATCGGTGGTGCAGTCGCCTCGCTCCTCTCACAAGACAGCGGCTGGATCAATGGCGTGTGTGTCGAGGCCTCTGGCGGCATGTTCCTCTGATCCTCGAACTCAAACACTAGCACTGTTGCTGAGCCGATCGAGGGCACGCGGTCGGTGCGCAACGCACTGGAGCCAACCATGTCCACGGACCTCACAAGCAAGGTTGCCCTCGTCACGGGTGCGTCCCGCGGCATTGGCGCCGAAATCGCCCGTCGCCTGGCGGCAAGGAGCGCGAAGGTCATCATCAACTATGCGAGCTGTTCCGAAGCAGCATCCGCGCTGCTGGAGGACATCACTCGGGCGGGAGGAACTGCGATGCTGGCTAGGGGGGACGTCTCAATACCCTCTTCCATCGAAGCCGTTTTTGGGCAGGGCATCGCCGCGTTCGGCAGGGTCGATATCGTCGTGGCGAACGCGGGGATCGAGTTGGTGGGAAAGGCGACGGTCGACGTGACCGAAGAAGAATACGACCGTCTCTTCGCGGTCAACACGAAGGGCGCCTTCTTCACGCTTCAGGAGGCCGCCCGTCGACTGGAAGACAAGGGCCGAATCATCTTCATCGGCTCCAGCACTTCGGAGTTTCCGATGCCCGGCCACGCGCTCTACGGTGCCAGCAAGATGGCGCCGCGCTTTCTCGTGGAGGTTCTGGCAAAGGAGCTTGGCTCGCGAGGCATCACGGTCAACTCAATACTTCCCACAGCAACCGAGGGCGCAGGCGTTTCTACTGACGGCATCCGTGACTCGGTGCGCACCTACCTGAACGTGTTCAACCCCATGAAACGACCTGCCTCGCTGAAGGACGTCGCGGACACCGTGGAATACCTGGCGAGCGACCTTGCTTGCTACGTCAGCGGTCAGCACCTGCTCCTCAGCGGAGGGGCGCCGGCTTAGCGGAACGGCTTGTCGAGAAGCTCTGCTCTGAACGTTCCCGCCAGGTTGAGCATCCTCTCGTGCCAGGCCGGCTGCTGGCTTTGACGCTCTCTGGCGAATGATCGCTTAATTTTGCCTGTACAGCGACTGACTGGTCAGGCATTTTAAACAAGGAATGATATGCCGAAGAACACTTCACAGAATTCACGCGACCGAAAAGCTTATATCGTCACAGGCCCGACGTCGGGCATAGGCCGCCGCGCGGCCCTCGAGCTCGCCAAGCATGGCACTGTTGTCTTAGTCGGCCGCGATCGCCAAAGGCTCGACGAGATGCAAAGGACCATCGAACGAACGCGGCAGCGTGCGGTTTCGATCGTTTGTGATTTATCGGATCCCGCGAGCGTGCGACATGCAGTCGCAGAGATTGTCGCGCTTCAAATTCCGATTGCCGGATTGCTCAACAATGCTGGCATTCACCCTGGGCGTGCGACGAAAAACGCACTGGGCTGGGACATGACGTATGCCACAAACCACCTCGGTCCATTTATGCTGACCGAGGCGCTCGTTCCTCATCTTCCCGACGGTGCGAATGTCGTCTTTGTCGCATCCGGCGTTGAAGATCCCGAGCGAAAGCCCGCCGTGGCCGCTGGCTTTCGTGGCGGTCGCTATATCTCTGCCGCAGCGAGTGCGCGCGGCGAATGGAAACAGGGCGGCTCTACGATGCCTGGTGCGGACGCCTACGCCACGTCGAAGCAGTGCAGTCTTGCCACGGCGATGGCATTCGCCCGCGAGACCCCACGTGTACGTTTCAATGCAGTTGAACCCGGCTTCACTCCGAACACGGGTCTCGCGCGCGAAGCCAGTGTCGCAGTGCGCATCGTATTGCAGTACATCCTTCCACTGCTTGCGCCATTCATGAAGTACTGGAGCAACCCGAAGCGAGCTGGGCGCGTCGTAGCCAAAGTCCTCATGGACCCGTCCGGTCGGACCGGCATTTACTACGACGACGGCGGCAATGAGATGCTGGGCTCAACGCTCTCGCGCGATCCTAAGTTTCAAGATCGCGTCGTCGCAGAGACGCGTGCATTGCTATCGACGATTCCTGCATGAGCTACTCCACCTGAATCAGCGCAGGCGCTTCATCAAGTTTCGCGGCACGACGAAGGCCTCGCTGCTTCAGAACGGTATCGATGACGGTTCATTCGTGGTCGGCGACCTACGGTTGGCAACCGCTGGCGATCGGCGGCAAGATGAACTGGATCTACACTTGGTATTCGCCCAATGAGCGTCTGACGCCAGGCGAAATCGCGGATTCGATGGCCATCTACGCGTTGCGCGTCGGCCAGGCTGATTCCGACGACTCCACGTCGCGTCGGACGCGCTCGTCAAAGCGAGCCTGAGCGCGACCTGCCGGTACCGCTCGGAAGCGGTTAGACGGCGTCGAGACCTGGTGACCGTAGCACTTTTGAAAACCTACGCATGCACAGCGTCCTTCGAAGGTCGCCGATCTCAACGACCCCACGTATTGCGGCTCGAACGAAACATGACGGTGGTTGAGGAGTGGGGAAGGTGCGCTTCAAGTTGCACCTCCGCTGAGGCTCGATCAAAACTGCTGACGGATGCCGATTGCCGCAATCTCCGTACGAGCGCCAACGTTGTTGATGCCTGCGCCGGAAAATAGCGGCACCTCCAGCGCTCCGACCGGTACCAGCAACGCATTTGGGCCGCCCGCAACCGGCAGCCCAGTCGCAGTCGGCGTCGGACTTCCCCGGTGATCATTGGCGAATCCACCAAGTGCGTAGATGGTCGTCGACTTGAACGGCGAGTATTCGAGTGTCAGCATCGCGGCGTCGTCACGCCCCTTGGTGAAGTTGGTGAAGCGCACGTCGATGTACTGCAGATTGGCCGAGAACTGCCCATGGGTCTGTCGCAGGCCGATAGACATCGCCTGGATCTTCGGATCGATTGGCCCAATCGCATCGTATCCCCCTCTGTAGACGGTTCCCGCGATGTCCGTACCGGTCCCTGCGAACTTGTACTTCGCAGCGAGCAGCACGGCAGAAAAGCTCTGCAGATCGAACAGCTTGGTGAACGTCCCCTTCGCTTGCGAATAGAGCCCGATGGGCACATTGAACTTGTTGTAGTGGTAGCCCATCGCGATGTCGATATCGGGCCCGTCATAGCTCAGCGCTGCGCCGTAGCTCTCGCCGGCCCTGTTGGGAGATTCGCTCCCAGCGTTCTGGCCTCCCAGGATCTGGCCCGATGTCGGAGTGACCTGCGAGCCGCGCGCGGCGGAGATTGAGCTTCCGACCCCGGCATTCGGAGACCAGGCAGCAACGACGTTGAAGTCCCCGACTCTCTCCTTGATGCTGAACTGGTTGTCCTGCCAGATCTGCAAGTTATTGACCGTTATCGCGCCTATCATGACGTCCGTTGTACCGAGATACCCCGTCGTGGTTCGCGCGAACGCATAGAAGATTGGCGCGTATTGGCGCCCCAGCGTGACGCGCCCCCAGGGCGTTTGTACCCACGCATCCGCCTGGCGGCCGAAGATCCTGCCGTCATTGGCGACGTTTCCCGTATCGACATTGATGAGGCTTTCCAGAACGACCCCCGCCTTGTATCCCTGGCCAATGTCATATTCCCCGCGCAGGCCCAGGAAGCTTTGGCTAAGCAAGCTGGTGGTGACCCGGTTCACGGCAACCACAGGTGATGGCGAACCAGCGAGGGCTGTGCCTGTGTTGTTGCCGTGTGCCTGGTGCGTATGGTCCACTGCCGCATCGAGATTCCCGTAGATTTCGATCACTGGAGCCGCGCTGGCGCAATTCGAAATACATAGCGCGATGGCTGCTGCGATCGTCTTTGAAGCGGGCGTCAAGTTCATTTGTCTTCCAGTGTTTCAATTGAAGATCCGGCGGCAGGCCTGTCGGATCGAGAGGCAAGGCTGCGCCCTAGCTGCCGCGGGCGAAGTTCTGAAACACAGGGGAGGTGAGTAGACGAGCTGCGCACCGGCGCTGACGGTTCACGCCCGGATAAGGCAGTGAAATCCTGAAAATCGCGATCGACGGCGGCGTTCCGCCACCTCCGATTGCGGCAGGAGCCGGGGACACCCCAGTGGTCCGGACAGGCATACAGCCGCCGGCCGTATGCCCGCGCGTACGGTGTACTGGATGCTCACCCCGAGGTGAACACGTGGTCGATCAACTCGACTCCGCATCGACGTGCGGCTATCTCATGTGGCCAACGCGACGACCTTTTTATGGCGATTCGTCCGCAATACGACGAGGCCAAAAAGTGGAGCGGTTACATACATGACCACCGAATAGACCGCCGCTGGCAGCGCCGCCTGATAACTCTGGAGAATGCTCAACGCGACAAACAGCGCGAGTGTCACGTTGTGAATACCGATCTCAAAGCTCACAGCCGTAGCGAGCGGCTTTGCGAGACCAGTGGCGCGGCTCACGTAGTAACCCGACAGCAGGCTCACGAGGTTGAATGTCAGCACGGCGGGACCGAGTTGCCCGAAGGAGACCACGAGTGACGACCACTCCTTGCCAATCGCCAGAAGCGTCACGATCCCGAGCACTGCTGCACTGAATACCTTGACGGGCTTCTGCATGCGCAGTGCGAAGTCGGCTCTCCGAGCAGCGACAACCATTCCCAACAACACGGGAACGAGGATGACGCCAATCACTTCGACCATCTTCCCAAATTGAAGAGGAACCACCTGCGAGCTGCTCCCGAATCGACTGATCGACCAATTGGCTATGAAGGGCATCGTTACCATCGACAGCACGGTGTTGGCCGCCGTCAGCGAAATGTTCATAGCCACACTCCCGCCGAAAAGGTGCGAAAAGAGGTTGGCCGCAATGCCGCCAGGTGCAGCGGCAAGCAACATCAGTCCCACCGCATACGCCGGAGAAAGTCCGAATGCGAGAACGATGCCGTAGCAGGCGAGAGGCAGGCCGACCAATTGCAGTCCCAGTGCAACGATCACCGCCTTTGGATGGTGCAAAAGGCGTCTGAAGTCCTCCACTCGCAGCGATAGTCCCAGGCCAAACATCACGATCGCGAGCGTGCCCAACAGAAGCCGCCCGACCATCAATGCTGTGTCCATTCTTGATTCCCAATTCGGAAAATGCTGGCGCCGTCGTAGTAGAAAGTCTCGACGCGGATCGAAGAAGCGAAGGCTTCAAAGCCTGAAACCCCGGTCCGTGCGATCAACCTTGCGGATCAGCGCAGGCCATACGAACCCACCGCCCAGGCCGCCTGTCTGCACTGCCATGGCATGCCCCACGCCTTCAACGATGCGCGGATCCACCGGTGTCAGTTCGACGCCGCCAGACTGAGCCGCGATCTGGATTTGGCACGTCGCCTCGAACATGTACATGGCGAGGAAGGCATCGGCAACGGTACTGCCGACCGTCAGCAGTCCGTGGTTGCGCAGCATCAGAAAGATGGCTTGACCCAGGTCCGCCTGCAGCCGCGTCTTCTCGTCGCCGCGGATCGCCACGCCTTCGTAGCCGTGGTAGCCGAGCGAGCTCAGCACGAAGGTTGACTGCTGGCTGATTGGCAGCACGCCGCTCTTCTGGGCGCTGACGGCGACTCCGGCCTTCGTGTGTGTGTGCAGCACGCACTGCACGTCTTCGCGTACTTCATGCACGGCGCTGTGGATCACGAAGCCGGCCGGATTCACTGCGTAGGGCGAATCGATCACCTTTTTGCAGTCCCGGTCGACCTTGACCAGGTTCGACGCGGTGATCTCGTCGAACATCAGCCCGTAGGGGTTTATGAGGAAGTGGTGCTCCGGCCCGGGTACGCGCGCACTGATGTGCGTGAAGACAAGGTCGCTCCAGCCGTAAAGCGCAACGAGACGGTAGCAAGCGGCGAGGTCGACCCGCAACTGCCATTCCTCCGCGGACACGAGTTGCTGGATTTCAGAGTGTGTAGTGGCGTTCATGTTGGCTCCTGGAGGTCACGCGATGGCAGGGTGATTCAGCGCGGCCTTGTAGAGGCTTTGCTTCGGCTGCGCCATCACGCGCTGCAGCATCGGCATGAACTCCTCGATCGGCAAGGTCTCCGCGTTTGGATCGAACGCAGGGTTGTCGTAGAGCTCGCAGAACTCGACAGTGCGGTCGTAGTCCGGATGCGCCCTGTGGATATCGCGCAGGTTGCGATCCAAGCCGATGTGATCGAAGAAGTAGTGGCCCTGGAAGACGCCGTGGTTCTGAACCATCCAGTGGTTCTGCTCGCTCACGAAGGGCTGGAGAATCGCCGCGGCAATGTCGGGGTGGTTGTAGCTGCCGAGGGTGTCGCCGATGTCGTGCAGCAGTGCGCACACCACATATTCCTCGTCGCGGCCGTCGCGCAGTGCGCGGGTCGCTGTTTGCAGCGAATGGGTATAGCGGTCGACCGGGAAACCGCCGTAATCGCCTTCGAGGATCTTGAGGTGCTTCAGCACCCGCTGCGGCAAGTCGGAGGCGAATTGAATGAATTCGCGTCCGATGGTTTGCCAGTCCTCGCGCGTGCTGTCCTGCATGCGGACGAAGTTTGCTCTTGCGTTCATGCGAATGTCTCCTTTGCGTAGGGTCAATGTAGACTCCGACAGGTCGGACAACTGTCCGAAAACAGACAATTCAAGACCCGTAGAAACCTCGAGGTCCACGCGCCATGCCCGTACCATCTCCACCTCGACTGTCAGCGGCACACCGCGACGCGATGCGCGCCAATCCGTGGTTCTCGAGCCTGCCCCGTGTCCAACGCGATGCGCTGCTCGGCGCGGCCGAACTCACTCACTTGCGCCGCGGCGCGACGGTGTTCCGCCAAGGCGACTCAGTGCGGTCCGCGGGCAGCGGGCTGTACGGGCTCGCAGCCGGTATGGTCAAGATCTCGACCCTTCGTCAGGACGGACGCGAGGCTATCCTGACGGTGCTTGAGCCCGGAAATTGGTTTGGCGAGATTTCGCTGATCGACGGCTCGGCACGAACGCACGACGCCACGGCGCTCAGCACGCTCGACTTGCTGGTGGTGCCGCCGCAGGTCTTCGCGCA
>FTIP01002686.1_pt2 | contig 15324 bp, 12 predicted proteins | sample 1658301 | NCBI WGS metagenome assembly FTIP01 (sample SAMEA3914813, study PRJEB12502) | metagenome | biome: forest; material: soil | place: Canada | collected 2011-07-07 | depth 0.3 m
GCCGTCGATCACGCCGATGATGTCCGCGATCTTCTTCGAACTGTCGTTGATGCCCTTCATCGTTTCGACGACTTGGCTGACGACCTCTCCTCCCTTGATTGCCACGGTGCTCGCGCCCAGGGCGAGCTGGTTCGCCTGGTGGGCGTTGTCGGCATTCTGCTTGACGGTGGAACTGAGCTGATCCATCGAGGCCGCCGTCTCCTGGAGTGCCGAAGCTTGTTGTTCGGTACGACTGGAAAGATCTTGATTGCCCTGGGCGATCTGGGCGGAAGCCGTGGCAACCGACTCCGAGCCCTGACGCACGTTGGACACGACCGTGGCAAGGCTGTCCTGCATCGCCTTCATCGCCGAGAGTAGGCTGCGATCGTCGTTCGACAGGGTCTGCACTGCGACAGCAAGATCACCTGCCGCGATGCGCCGCGCTACGCTCGTCGCGTAGGCCGGCTCGCCCCCGAGTTGTCCGATCAACCCGCGAGTGATGACGATCGCCAAGGCAACGCCGATCAGGCAGGCAAGCCCTCCCAGCACGATGATGACGATGCGCGCCGAGTAGTAGCTCGCTGTCGCGGCGGCCGCAGCGGCATGCATCTGCGTCTTTTCGGATTCACCCATTTTCCGGATCGCGGCGAAGAACGCCGCCTGGGTTTTGTATTTCTCACCGTACAGAAGACTGGTCGCTTCGTCGTTCTTGTTCGCAAGCGCGAGCGCGATGACGTCGCTCGTGTATGCCCGGTAGGCATCGCGAGAGTCCTGTATGTCCTTCAGAAGGGCCTGATCTTCGGCAGAACTCGCGTTCCCCGCCAGGAAGTTGATCTGCTCGGCGTTGACGGCGGCGTTCTTGTCGAATGCTTCCTTGTTCGTCGCCAAAGCCTTCTCGTCCTTGAGCAAGATGATGTTGCGCACGATGCGTGCGTTGTCCATCGCCCGGTAGGCCAAGTTTTCGAGCGCCTCCAGCTTCGGTGCTCGGTCGTTGACGACCCTGTCCAGCGATTCGTTGACCCCACCCAGGCGCCAGAGCGCGATCACGACGATCACGACCAGCATGCCAATCAGGGTGCCGAAGCTCCAAGCGAGGCGGCTCGATACCTTCATGTTGTTCACGGTGAACTTTCTGTGGTTACTGCGGGGTGGGACTGAACCGACCCTGTCTTGGCACTGGACAGGACTGTTGCGATGTCGACCAGGATCAGCAATCGAAGGCTGCGGCGGCGCGCAGGCAGGGACTTCATCAGATCCGTGTCGATCTCAGCTGGAGCGTGGGATGGCCCGAACCACTGGCAGGGCAACCCAGTCGGGCGACCCGTGTAGTGCTATCGACAACTTGGAAGCTGGTCTGAACGGCTCGAGGCGTCTTCCTACGGAATGTGTCCAGAAGTCCCCACGTGGCCGCGGTAGCCGCGGCGTTCGCGCCATCACCGGGCTGTGCGCTCGCGTGGTCGACCTGGCCGTGCCGTTGGCGTCAGCTTCCAGTTTCGCGACATCCGCGCGAAGACCGCCAGCGACACAGGCGATCTTGGCCATTCCCAGAAGCTGCTAGGTCACAAGAATCGCGGCATGACCGAACACTATGTCCGCGACCGAAAGGCCCAGCTCCCATGTAGTGTCAGTGCCTTTGCATCGATATCGAAGTACTCGCGGATGGTGGCCATGACGTGCTTCCTCTTGCCTCATGAATGAATCACGGGGCGGACGCGTTGAATGGGCTGGTGCAGGCTCGATGGGCAATCCTTCGGAGACCGAGCGCCAAGGCGTTCTTCTGGTCGATTGCAGGCGCGCCTGAAAGGCAGCGTGCAGGCAGTTTGAGATGTGCCACCGGAACAGGATGAAGGTTCTTCCGGCATTTTGTAGAAGAATTGCCCGAATTGTAGAAAAGCCCCGTACAGCAGAACTGTACGGGGCTTCCTATGAAGTTCATGGTGGCCTGGGGCGGGATCCAAAAGGGGAACCGAACCCGCGCCAATGCTCGCTTTTTCGCCGTGTCCGATATCTTGGGTACACCTTTGGGTACACCAGACCAATTCGGGCTTCGCGGGCACTCGATTTTCGGGAAATCGCACCCTGCTGGCCCCTTTGACATTGTCTCACTTTGCTACTTCGTTCGCCCCCCCAAAGCGACCACGCCGGGGTACCAGCGGGCGTATAGTCTAGTTTCGAGTTTTTCGATTTAAAGCCATGACCGCCCGCCCGCAACCCAAGTCAGACAAGTCGCTTCAAGACACGTACGTCTCGGAGTTGCGGGCGGCGCTGCCCGCTGCTTTGGCCAAGAGCGGAGCGAAGCTCGACAAGGCTACGCTTGACAGCTTGGCACTGCACCTGGGCATGCACATCGCTCGCAAAGGCAAGCTGTCCGCGCGCCGACTTCCACCGAGGCGCAGAACCCTGCCGGTTTCCACCGAATGGATCAGCACTCAAAGGGCCGCCGACCTCTCGGGCTTCTCGCGCCCCTTCGTCGCGGCCTTGCTCGATTCCGGGGCATATGACGGTGAGATCCACCGGACGCCCAAAGGTGGGCACAGGAAGGTGAAGGCCGACGAATTCAAGGCTTGGCTGGCCAAGTCCTCCAAGACCCACGTTCCCAAGACGGTCGAGCAGGTTCGCGCTGAGGCCGTCCTGAGTCCGATCGTCGGCGATTCGGCGCCCGACAAGGCTTCGCGCGCCGAATCGCGCGAGCGCGCGGCGGCGCTGGCGAAAAGGCTCGGCATCGCCTGATGGGGGTTGCACTGCCTGTCTTGGCCGACGCGAACGTATTGGTCAAAGACGTCGTCTCGTTCGTTTTCTACGATTTGTGCCACGCAGGCGTGATCGACCTGCGCTGGACGCCGCAAACCGAAGCCGAATACGCCGAGCTGAAATAGGACACGAACGCCAGTTGCCGATCGCTATATGGAAACTACCGTCTTTGGGGTATCCATATCTCTCGGATACCAACGCGATGTGAGCTTTCGGTAGCGAATGCACGCCAGGTTCGTGTCGAGCGCACCCTCGGCGCTGACGTGCATGATGCGTCCGGCGATCTGCCCGAAGCCGGCCACGAAGTGGTTGGACGACTTCACGACGATCGTCGAGTATGCAGATGGCTCGATGCCTAGATGGGTCAGGCCTGAAGGATCCATCAACTGCATTCGTCGGGAGGACAACGCCAGATCCACACCAGCATGGCGAACCCATGCCGTGTCGCCGAGCGGGTAGCGCGACCCGTCGGCGCCCTCGATGTGCGCGTCGCGCGCAAGTCCCATGACCTCGACTTCCAGATCGATCGGCAGTCCCGACGCGCGCCCCGTCTTGCCGCCGATGCGCAAGTCCAATCTTCCGCCGACGCCTATCTCGTGGCACAGCCTCACCGCTTGCGCGTCGCAGAGGAGTCCGATCACGACACGCTGCAGGCCGAGCTCCACTACAGCACGTGTGATGGTGACGTTGTCCGACGGTGCACCACCTCCGGGGTTGTCGGCGAAGTCGGCCACGACGAGCGGACGAGTGCCGGGCGAGCGCATCGCCACCAGGACATCCTCGAGCGTCGACAGGGAGAGCATGGCCGTCTCCTTGATCGCCCAGATCTTCTCGTGAAGCCGCAGGGCCATCACCTGCGCCTTGGTCGAATCTCCGTTCGCGTAGACAAGAATCTTTGAACCGGTGTAGGCAGTGTCGCCGAACGGAAATCCGTGGATGAATGAGATGTCTAGGATGTCGTCGGATCCTTCCAGGGCGCGCATTTCATCGACAAAGGTTCGCATCGGCTGAGTCTGCGTCGGAAAGAAGCCTTGCATGTGGCAATCGACGACCGCAGCCTTGGGTGAGATCGAGCCATCCAGCATGCCGCGCAGGATCTGCACCACCGCGTCCGTGCGCTCCTGCCCATCGGTATGGGGGTACTCCTTCATGAAGGCAAGGATGTTCGAGTTAGCCACCATGGCCGGCGTCAGATGCGCGTGAGGATCCAGCATCGCTCCGATCGGGATGTCGGGGCCGAGCAGCGTCCGGATTCGATGCAGGAGATCGCCTTCGCAGTCATCGCATTGCTGCGAGACCATCGCCCCGTGCAGATGCAGCAGGACGGCATCGACCGGCAAATTCCTTTCAAGCTCGCCGATCAGCCTGTCGCTCAATGCTGCGTAGCACGACGCCTGCACGGGTGCAGCCGGTTCGGCATAGGCGGACAAGCCTGCGACCAGTTCGATGCCGACATCGGCAAGCTCGGACTTCAAACGCTCCAGGGCAGGGTCGTCGAACACGGCATCGCCCAATGCAAGCTCGAAGTTCGCCAGGGTGGTCGGTATGTTCGAGAAGGTATTGGTCTCGGCAGCAAATCTGCTGAAGAAGAAGCGCTGCACGCAGGTCTCCTGGTTGAAGAAAGAAATCTGGACGTCCCGTGCCGCAGGTGAGCGTCAGTTGCGGGTCGTCGCATCGCCGGGAGGAAGCCTGACGAAGCGAAGAAAAACTCCGGCGATGACCACGAAGACCAGCGGCACAAGCGTGTAGCCGGCGCGCAGCCCAATGAGCGCTGACGTGGCTTGCTGGCCACCTCCAGGAACAAAGCCGATCAGATCGAGAAGTTCGCCCGATACAAATCCGCCAGCCGAAGTTCCGAGCTTCGTGCCGGCCACCATGATCCCCAGGTAGAAGCCGGACGCAACCACCAGAGCACCTCTCAACTTGGTTCGGGCAACTTCCAGAATGGCCGTTTGCAGGAGCACGCCGACGGCGCCAGAAGCGATGCCGGTAGCTGCGACGGCAATCCATGTACACCAGGTCGGACCAAAGCCCGCGGCGAAGAGCAGGGTCAGCGACAGCGCGATGCCGGCGTTGCACCAGCGCATCGCGCTCGCCGTGTCAGCCCGGCGGAGCACGAGTGGTGTCAAGGGCATTCCCAGCATCACCGACATGAAGAGGACAACCTCGAGTATCGACAAACTCCCGGCATCTCCGCGCAGTACGTATTGGTTCGCGAACGGCAGGAAGCCGAACAGGATCGCCGTGCCCACTCCCTGGAAGATGAGGAACGCGATCAGGAAATAGAACGGTCTGTTTTCGACAGTAGCCCTGATCGACGTCCAGAGCGGCAGCGTGGCTTCACTGCTGCCATGGCCGATCACAGGCACGCGATGTGTGGCCAGGAAGAACGCAACAAGCAGGGGAACTGCCGCAACGGAAAAGACGAGCGCCATCCTTGAATAGCCAGTCGCGCCACCGCCCGCCCAATCGATGATCATGGGGGCCAACGCGACGCCCGCAATCGAGAAAATCTGGGACACCACCCCTGCAAGCGACAGCAAGCCACCCAGTTGGCGCGAGCTGGCGGTCATCTCCGATGCCAGGGCGTACTGCGACACGTTGAACGCCGTCTGGCTCGTCGATGAAATGATCAACAGGAACGTCACCAGGAACGTCAGCTGCAGCGGCGAGGACAAGTGCGGCAGCATGAAAGTGAGGAGCGAGCTGAGCAGGAACGCCAGGCCGGAGACGATGACGATCGGCCCACGGCGTCCCATGCGAATGGCCGTGCGATCGATCCAGCCACCGAACATGGGATCGACGACGGCATCCCAGATCTTGGGGAGAGCGACCGCCACCCCCGCCAGTGCGGCTCGAAGTCCGGCAATTTCCGTCAGGTAGTACAGCAGGAACAAACTGGTTGGCGTCGCGCCCAGGTTGATGCCGCTGGTTCCCAAGGCGTAGCCGACTCGCGCCCATACGTTCGATCGACTGCGCTGTGCATGAGACGCCGATCCGTCGATGAACGAGCCTGCAGGCGCCGCCTCCGCAGTGGATACATCAGCCACGATCAGATCCTCCTGAACGTCAGCCCGCGGGTACGTGCCGCATCGAGACGGAAGCCGGTCACCACACCGGACTCGCGCTGAAGGCTGATGACGCACCAATAGATCGTCGCGATCGGCCCGACGCCTGCGACGTCGGGGCCGAGCGGCGTGACGGGGCCCTGCGTGCCGCCGTAGCCGTCCTGGATCTCGACTTGGATCTGTCCGTCACTCGCGGTGAACGTCGCGGTCGCGTCCGTGTCCACGCTGTAGTAGCGTCCCTCGATGGATCGCCCGAAGGCCGTGACATCGACTTCCGCCTGGTCGATGCGACGGTATCGGCTCGTCTGGTTGCCGAAGCGGGCATCGAGCGCGTCGGGGGTCGCCTGGTCGAACAGGAACTCGAGATCGCCGATGCCGGCTTCGGGAAGAAGAATCCGCCCCTCCGACGTCCGAGTCAGACCGATGCCTGCGGGCTGGCTGCAGATCTCGACCTTGAGTTCCCCCGCCTCGTCAACCAGACCGTAGAGCATGCCGGTTTCGCGTGACCACCAGTTACCCAGGAATATCTTGAAGTCGGCAGCGGCCGGGGGGACGGCGGGCGGCGCCAGATCGCTCTCGAGCAGGATGTCGACCACCTTCAGCGCGAGCTCGCTCGGATTGGCACCGGGCGCGCCGTTGGTCATGATGACGATCTCCAGCGCGCGATCCGGCAGCGTCATCATTTCGCACAGGCCGCCGACGACGCCGCCCGAATGGCTGACGGTGCGCATGCCTCGATAGTCCGCGAGGACGAGCCCCAGCGCATACGCGCCGATGCACCGGTCCGCTCCTGCCGCCGGCGTCAGCAACGACACCCACGTGTGCGCGGAGCCGAAGCGCTCCTGGGTTCGGAGATGCGAGGCCCATCGCAGCATGTCGTCGATCGTGGACACGATGGCGCCTTCGCCCTTGACCTCCTCGGAAGGAAAAAGGCCGCGTCGCCAGTGCCCATCCTCTCCAGGCAGGTGCAGCGTAGCCATGCCGGGAAGGATCACGTGATCGCTTGGTGCGGACACGGTGTCGTCCATGCCCAATGGAGTGAACAAGCGCTCTTCGAGCAACGCTTCGAAGGAGGCGCCACCGGCACGCTCGGCAGCGATCGACAGCAGGTGGTAACCGCCGTTGTTGTAGATCATTGCGTCGCCCGGCGCGAAATTGCGCCCCGTTTGTCGCGCCTGCATTCGCAGTGCCGCGCCGGGGGGCGTGGAATTCCAGCCATGAGTGAGAAAGGCCAGGTCGACATAGTCTCGTCCCCCACCACGATGCAGCATCAGTTGATGGATCGTCGGCTCCCCTGCCGGACCTTCGAGCTCGGGAACATAGGTGCGGATCGGCGCCTCCAGCCTGACCTTTCCTTCTTCCGCAAGCAGCAGAAGGAGCAGGCAGGTGAAATGCTTGCTGGTGGAGCCGATTCGCATTCGCGTCGTCGGGCCGTTCGCGACGGCCGTCTCTAGGCTCGCCATGCCGAAGCCTCGTCGATAGAGCGTCTGTCCGTCGCGCCGAACGCCTACGACCAAACCAGGTGCATCACATCGATTCCAGGGTTCGAACAATGCGTCCAACTGGTCTGCGGTTGACGTTGCTTCATTCATTGGAGTCACTGGAGTTGCCTTTGAGAGCTGGCGTTGGTTCGTTCGTCATTCGAGGTGACATCGTGGTCACGTCTGGCCGAACAGGATGAGGAGCATTCGTCCACAGTCGATCAGATACGAAGGAACTCCAGATGCCTCGTTCTCCCGGAGTTGAGGCGGAAGCCGGTGACGACGCCGTCCCTGCGGATCAGATCGATCACGCACCCGTAAGCTTCGCTATCGCGGCCAAGCTCGGCGACATCCTGACCCAGTGGGTCGACAGGCCCGAGGGTCTCGTCGAAGCCGTCACGCAAGTGCATGACCAGGCCATCACCCGTGCGAGAGATCGTCGCGGTTGCGCTCGCGTCCGCGCATGCGAAGCGCCCCTCGAAATCGCGTTCGAATAGCGCCCGATCGACTTCCGCCGGGTTGAGACGAGCGTAGTCATGCGTCTCGCCGCCGAAGCCGACCTCCAGCATTTCGGCGCCTCCCGCGTGACGAAATCCAAGGTTGATTTCACCGAGATTGGCTTCGGGAAGAACGACCTTGCCTTCGCGTGTCAGCTTCAAAGCCATCTTGGGGTGCTGTACGCAGAGCTCGAGCTTCAGCTCGCCTGCGTCATCGACAAGCCCATAGACCATGCCGGTCCGCGGCGACCACCAATTACCCAGCCAGGCTTCATGGGCGGCCGTCGATGGGCGCGGATCGACCGGACCGATGCGATCGGCAAGAACGATGTCGACCACCCGCCGCGTGAGCTCGGGCGTGACTCCGGGGGCGCCATTGACGAGCAACACGACTTCCAGGTTCTCGTCCGGCAGGCAAAGCAGGTCGCAACTGCCTCCGATGACGCCGCCCGTGTGCCCGAACGTGCGGAGCCCGCGGTAGTGTTCGAGGCGAATCCCGAGCGCATAGGCGCCGAGTTCCGGGTCGACGCCAGGGTACGGGGTCAAAAGTTGCCGCCACGTGTGGGCGGTTCCGAAGCGCTCCTGCCGCGTGAGATGCCCGGCCCAGCGCAGCATGTCGTCGATCGTCGAGACAATGCCGCCCTCGCCCTTGATCTCCTGTGACGGAAACAGTCCGCGCCGCCAGTTACCCTCAGGAAGAGGCGTATGGAAGGTGGCGATGCCTGGCGTGATCACATAGTCACTCGGAATCGATTCGGTGGCGTGCATGTCGAGCGGGCCGAAGAGCCTGTCTGCGAGCAGCTTTTCGAACGGCAGTCCTGCAACACGTTCTGCCGCGATCGACAGGAGGTGATAGCCGCCGTTGTTGTAGATCATCGCGGCGCCCGGCGCGAAATTGCGGCCCTGCTGACGCCGCTGGGTCTCGAGCGCGAACCCGGGCGGCCGAGGCTTCAGGCCACTCGTGAGAAAGCCGAGGTCCACGTAGCAGCGCGAGCCACCCCGGTGCTGCATCAGCTGGCGAAGGGTCGGATCGCCTCCGGGCCCTTCGAGCTCGGCGATGTAGCGCCGGACCGGCTGATCCAGGTCGAGCTTGCCCTCTTCTGCCAGCAGCAGCAGCAGCAGCGCCGCAAAGTGCTTGCTGGTCGAGCCGATCCGCATGCGCGTGGCTGGCGTGTTGGCTGCACGCGTCTCGAGGCTAGCCATGCCGAAGGCTCTACGGTAGATCGTGCGCCCGCGCAAGGCGACGCCCACGACCAACCCTGGCGCGTCCGATCGGTCCCACCGCTTGAAGAGCGCGTCGAGTTGCTCTGCGATGGACGTTTGCGTCGCTTCCGCGCTTGCTTGGCTCATGCGAAATGCTTCCTTCGTTAAACGAGGACAGGCTTGCCAGTCGGTCGAATGCCGATCTGCTGCCGGGAGGGGCTCAGCGCGTTTTCCTCGAGCCCGAGGCGTGCAAGCGCGAGTTTCGTATCGACGCCCTGGACGAGGTCGGCCGCGAGCCTGCCCAGTGCCGGGGCCGTCTGGATTCCATAGCCGCCGAGCGCAGCCATCCAGAAGAAGTTCGGAGCGACGGGGTCGAACCCAACCACCGGCGAGCGGTCGGCAACGAAGCAGCGCAGGCCTGCCCATTTGTGTTTGACCCGCGTGACGTCCAAATGGGTGATCCCCTGGATCCGATCGACCGCGATCGCGATGTCGAGTTCCTCGGGCTGCACGTCCCCCGGCTCGACGGAGGTCTCGTCGGCCGGCGAAATCATCAGAAGGCCAGCTTCCGGCTTCATGTAGAACTGCTCGTCGACATCGAGCACCCCCGGCCAATCTACGGGCGACATGCCCTTCGGCACATCGACCAAAGCGGCCGAGCGGCGCAAGGTCGCCATCCCGATGTCACGTGCACCCGCCAGCGCACCGATCTCGCAGGCCCAGGCACCCGCTGCATTGACGAGCTTGCCTGCAAGAATTTCTTCATCGCCGGCCTTGATGAGCCAACCGTCTTCCCGACGTTCTAGTGCCGTCACCCTCGCGTTCGTGACAAGCACACCACCCCGCTCACGCAGCAATCGCAGATAGCCCGCTTGCAAGGCATTGACGTCGATGTCGGCCGCGCCTCGCGTCATTGCGGCGGCGGCAAATTTGCTGTCATCCAGTACCGGACACAGGACAGCCGCGTCATGTGCGGACAGCCATTCGTAGCTGACTCTGCCTCTCGTCTCATCGACAAGGGCTGCGAGCGACCCTAGTTGGTTCTCCCTCGCCACCACCAGGATCGACCGATCGCGAAGCAAACTGAACTCAGCGAACCCAGGCGGCGGCGCCTGGAAGAACGCCTTGCTGGCGGCGGTCAGAGCGCGGATGGTCTCGTTGCCGTAGAAGTCGATGTAGATCGCCGCGGATCGACCCGTCGAATGGAAGCCCGGCGCTTCCTCCATTTCGAGCAGGCCTACCGAGCAACCCTCGGCCAGATGGGCAGCGATCGAAGAACCGGCGATTCCTGCCCCCACCACTGCGATATCGAACTGCATCCTGGCCATAGCTGATCCGAAAGAGACAGCCGAGATGATAGGACAGAATCTGCAAAAGTTGAAGTTATTTTTGCTATTTTTGCAAATAAAGCTCTGGAGCAAAGCTGGCACTGGCGGACAGGCCGTCCGTGTCAGGGCGCCCGAGCTCAGGCCTTTCTTGCGCGAGCGGCACGAGCAATCACATGCGTCCGAGGGCTCTTCGAGCCAGCCTTGATGGGCTGCTCGACCTTGGCGGCCATAGCGGACTCGGACATGGTCAGGGAGCGATCGATCGCGGGGGGGTCCAGCCGATGATGCTCAAGCAAGTCCGTACCGCTCGCCGCGCAGATCGAGATCACTTGGCAGGGCGTGTCGCTGGCCGAGACATACGCATGGCCCATGGCGCTGTCGAAGTAGATGGAATCACCTTGCTCGAGCCTGACTGGCCCGTAGGCTTCCGTGTACAGGAGCAGCGTGCCGCTGTGGACGAACAAGTACTCCTCACCGCTGTGGCGAAGAAACTCGTCGTATTCGTCGATGCTTCGAGCGGTTACGAAGCCGATGATCGGCGTGACCATCTTGTTCAGCATGTCCGCGGCGACATAGAGATAGGCCCCTGTCGGCGTCGTGACAGACTGCCCTTCGCCGGCCCGCACGATACTTCGGCGGAAACCGCCTTCAACGCGCTGCGACGCCAGCGAGGATCCGATCAGCACGCTCATGTCGATGGCCAGACCCGCACTGATGCGCTTGAGCTTCTCGAAGGTCATCGCCATCTTGCCGTTTTCCAGGCGTGAAAGCGTCGAAATCGGCAGGCCGGTCTTGTCCGAGACCTCGGCCAGTCCCCACCCGTTCTTCTTCCGCAGCGACTTCAATATGGTGCCGGGATTCGCTTCAACTGGGCGCTTTGATGGTGCAATGGACAAGAGTTCAACCTCTGACTGCAAATACTTTTGCAGAAGCAGCATACAACACACCCAAGGCGCAGGGAATCCGCGTCAACCTGCAGTGCATCGGTGCACGACACCTGGCGACTGAGGCGCGCTGTCGACGATCGCGTAGCTTGGTGGCCGCCACCCATCGCCTTCGGTCAGCCTGCTTTCGACTGCTCTGCCGTACGATCCAACGATGTCGTCACGCGGCCCCAGAATTCGCGATCGATGCCGATATGGCCGTCGGAGTACTGGACGCCTGGAACATGGTCGCGCGCCAGGAAGATCGGCCCATCGAGGTCAACGATGTCGCACAGTTGGCCCAGCACCAGCGCCGGCGCCATCCCGAGCGAGGTGCCGGTCATGTTGCCCACCATGACCTGAAGCCCCATTGCACGAGCCTGGCGTGCGATCGCCAGGCCCTCCGTGAGGCCTCCGCATTTGTCGAGCTTGATGTTGATGACCTCGTAGAGGCCCGCAATGCGTTCGAGATCCGCGAACGACTGCAGGCTCTCATCGGCACCGAACGGTATCGTTCGGTCGACACTTTTCATCCAGTCGTCGCGCTCGAGCGGGAAAGGTTGCTCAACCAGTTTGACGTCGCAGGCGAGCAATGTCTCCCAGACGGCGCGCAGAGTCTCAGGCGTGAAGCCCTGATTGGCGTCGACGCCGAGCCAAACGTCGGGGCGTTCGCGCCGCACCGCCAGCACGCGCTCGCCGTCGAGTCCATCGCCCAGCAGCTTCAACTTGATGGCACGACAGCCCAAGTACCCGCGAGCCGTATCCGCCATCTTTGCCGGCGCTGCGGCTCCGATGGTCCAGGTCGTCAGGAGTGGCCGGATTCCCGGCAGACCCGCAAGCGCCCAGACGGGCTCGCGACGCTGTGCTGCCTCCAGATCCCAGAGGGCACAGTCGATCGCATTTCGCGCGCCGCCCGGCGGCAGGATATCGAGCAGCTCGCGCCGATCGATGCCGGTCGTGATGCGCATCCGAACACCGTCGATCATGGCCGTCATGCGGCTCGGCGTCTCGCCCTTGTAATAGACACCCGAGCCCTCTCCGCGGCCAACACGGTATCCATCGCTGATCGTCACGACGACCGTCGATGAAACGTCGAATCGGTGGCCGGTGATGTAGAAAGGCTCCTTTAAGGGCCACTGTTCAACGTCAATCTTGATCTGGAGAGGCAACGCACCGGAGGTGCCAGTGGACGATGTCATGAGGATGTGAGCACGCTTCAGGGAGTTGCTTGGTGGTGCAGGCTGGCCTGCGCCGGCGACGCGGTCGATCCGTCAGAACTTCCAGATGACACCCGCACCGATCGTCCGCGGCTGGGTCGTCGCCAGGTCGGTCTGAACGGTGTTGCCGGTGACGTCGGTGTTGAGAAACCCCGTCGTGGGTACGAGCCTGTTCGTCAGGTTGCGAACGTAGGTCCGGAAGGTGAGAGGCCCCTTCGAGAAGCTCGCGTTGAGATCGACGAGTGTCGAACTGGGCAAGACGAAGTACGGTTGGCCGACCACCTTTTCCACGCCGTACTGCTCAGCCACCCGACGAATGACTGCGCCTGCGTGCGCGGCCCAGTCCCCGACTGACCAGGCGTAGTCCGGCGAGATCGCCAGCGTCCATTTGGGGACAAGCAAGAGTTGGGAATGCAACACGAAGGGCGTGGAGACGTTGGATGCGACAGAAACCAGTTCCGCATCCGTGTAGGCAGCGCTGAAATCGATGTTGAGATGGGACGTTGGCGACACGATGCTCGACAGCTCGAAGCCGTTCGAGGTCGCCCGCCCCCCGTTTTCCGTGTAACCCACGTTGTTCGACGTCGCCGGCAGTTGAATGTCGTTCCAGTCGATGTGGTATCCGGCCAGATCGAGCGTCAGCTTCCGGTCGAAGAATTGCGACCTGAATCCGACTTCGTAGCTCTTGAGCCTCTCAGAGTCGACGCTCGCCGGAACCCCAGGATAAGGCGTGTTCGCACCACCAGGCGCATAGCCCGTCGATGCGCGCGCATACATCATGACCGTGTCGGAGAACTGATACTTCGCGCTCGCCTTGTACGTCGTGTTGTTGTCGTCCGAGCGGACGCTTGGCAGCACGGTCGGCGGCGACTGCGGCAATCCCAGCAGGGCGCCGCTCGCATCGATGTCGAAGCGCTGCGTGTTCCTGGAAAACCGCACCCCACTCGAAAGCTCGAATTTCTGACTCACCTTCCAGACAGCGTTGCCGAAGATCGCGTACTCGCGATAGTTGGTGGGGATATGGGAGAAGCCGGCGTAGGGCTGCAGCGCTGCGACGGATTGGTACGACGTATCGAAACCCGAAACGAACTGATCGTCCGTCGCGTTCTCGTTCGTGTAGAAAACGCCCAGCAAACCTGATAGTGGCCGGTTTGCTGGCGTGGACACGCGGAGCTCCTGGGTGAACTTGTTCAACCGGACATCGAGCGTGCTTTGCACCAGGCCTGCCGGCAGGCCCAGCAGAGGAAAGTACGAACCGTACGACAGGCTGTTGTCCGCCACGTGCACCACGTGGTTGCGGGACACACTGGTGGCCGAGACGAACTCCAGGCTTCCCGGCGTCCAGTCGACCGTCGCGGAATAGAAGTCGACATCCGATTTGAAGGGCGCGAGGAACGCCTTGTCTTCCGCTAGCCTGCCAGGACTCGTTCCACCGCTGACCAGAATCGACCCGTCCGGCTGAGTAACCTGAGTCGGATTCAGCAGCGATATCGATGCATCGTCTTTGGAGTTGATGCGCTGGGATAGCGCATTGAACTTCACAGAAACGTCATCAATCGGATAGAAAGCCACCGCCAATCGACCGCCGTACCGATCGTTTGAGTTGACATCGGCCCGACCGTCATAGGCGTTGTCGATATAACCCGGCGCGTGTTCGTAGAAGCCACTCAAGCTCACGCCGAGCATGCCTTCCTTGATCGGCACATTGAGTCGTCCCTGCACCGTCTCGCCCAGTCCGCGGGAACCATCAGTTGTGCTCAGGTCGAGGCCTGCCGCACCCGAGAATTTCATGGTGTCCGGCGTCAGGAGAACGTACTTGAGCAACCCGCCCATTGACCCTGCGCCGTACAGCGTTCCTTGCGGCCCCCTCAGCAGTTCGATGCGATCGAGGTCGAATGGCAGAAGGTCGAGCTGAAAGTTCGATTGCGCAGCCCAGATCCCGCTTGAGCCAAGAGGCGCGTCGTCAATATAGGTTGCGACCTTTGACCCACTCGTCAGCGGTGGAATTCCGCGGATCGTGATCGATGCCTGGCCTGCCGATCCAAGGGTGTTCACCGTGACACCAGGCATGTTCGCGACGTAGTCGGCGAGTTGGTCCCGCCCTTGAGAGACGAGGGTGCTGCCGGTCACGACACTTGCAGCGGTATCGACCGTGCGTACGTTTTCGGACACCTTGTTCGCAGTGACGGTCACGACAATCACATCTGACTGCGGCTCCGCGGCCGGCGTGGGGTCTGCTGCATGTGCAGACGAGGCCCACGGAAGGCCGCCCGCAAGCGCGCCCACGGCCAGGAGGTTTCGAACGCTAGGTTTCGTCATATTTCCTCTTGATAGGCTTTCTGCCTAGTTACCCTTCCACGGGTTCGCCGCCGAATCCCAGCTTGGTCTTTGATCAAGCACGCTTTAGTTTTGCAGAACTTGCAAAACATAGCAATACATTTGTCATAGAGACAAACGAGGACTCGGCGATGATCAGCCGCTCCTTGTGGGAGGCCCCAGGGCGCCTTACGAGACGTGATGTGACGTGAAGTGCTGGAACATGCGACGCACAGACAGTGCCTGGGCGACACGGGAGAATGGATTGGCACACACCGGTGGACGGCCTCGCTAGCTGCCGCCCAGTTCCTCATCGCACACATGGACAAGATGCCGTTCGATGACCTCGCGATCCCACCCCAGCAGTTCACGGATCAGCGTACGCGCCGTTGCCCGGAAGCCATGACCCGTGATCTGCTCCTGGGTGTCGTAGCCCAGAGTGCGCAGCGCGCTGTTGACCGTGTTGTCGCTCGTGTAGCGCGTCGCTTCAGACCGCTTCGCCATGCTGCAGAAGATCGGCCCGGTGGGGCCGGTCAGCGGAAGAAGGTCGCGCAGGATTTC
>FTIP01386098.1_pt1 | contig 15197 bp, 11 predicted proteins | sample 1658301 | NCBI WGS metagenome assembly FTIP01 (sample SAMEA3914813, study PRJEB12502) | metagenome | biome: forest; material: soil | place: Canada | collected 2011-07-07 | depth 0.3 m
CTCGCCCAGCGGCAGCAGGTCCTTCCGCTACGACTATCGCTTGAGCGGCCGACGCGAAACGCTCACCATCGGACGCCATGAGCCGGTTGCGCGCCATGCCCAGCGTTCTCACCTGGTCTATGGCATGGATGTGACGCTAGAGGAGGCGCGCCTGTTGCTGGCTCGGGCGCGTGTCGATGTCAGTTCCGGGCGGTCGCCCGCCCGGGCCAAGGTCGAGCAGCGCAGCGAAGTCGCCGACTCCATGAGCTTCGGGCGGTGGGCGGCGCAGTATTTCGAGTTCAAGTCCGACACCAAGAGCGGCGCCGAGCGGCTGGCCGACAGCACGCTGTCGTTGCGGCGTTCGATCTACAGCCGCATCCTGGCCGACCCGTTCGGAAAGCTGAACCTAGATGAAGTCAAGCCGGTCGCTCTCGGTGAGTTGCTTGACCGCGTCAAGACGGAACGCGGGCCCGGTCCGGCCGTGCACGCCAGGGAACTGGTGTTGCAGGTCTATCGGTTCGCCATTGGCAAGGGCGTTGATGTTGCCAATCCGGCCGAAGCATTGGCCAGGAAGGCCTATGCGACGTTTGTCCCGCGCGAGCGAAACCTGAACCGCCACGAAATCAAGGCGTTGCTCGACGGGCTGGAGAAAACTGGCACCGCGCCGACACTGCGGCTGGCAGTCCGGTTCATGCTTCTGACGGGTGTTCGCAAGGGCGAGTTCGTCGGGGCCACCTGGCCTGAAATTGACTGGGAGCGGGCTCAGTGGCTGATCCCCGCCGAGCGGATGAAGGCAGGCAAGCCGCATACGGTCTACCTGGCCGAGCAAGCTCTGGACATTCTGACTACGCTTCGGACCTGCTTCCCGTCAAGCAGATACGTCCACCCCAGCCGCTATGACTCCTCCGAGCCCATCAGCCAGGCCACGCTGAACCGGACTATCGGCGCGGCGGTGGGCCGGATCAACGAGGATCGAACACAAGATCAGGAGTTGTTTCAGCCGGTCTCTGTCCACGACCTGCGCCGAACGTTCTCGTCACGGCTCAACGATGCCCTTTTTCCGGAAGCCTTGGTTGAAGCCTGCCTAGCCCACCAGAAAAAGGACCACGTCGCCGCAGCCTACAACCATGCGCGCCTGTCCGGACCGAGGCGGGTCCTCATGCAAGTGTGGGCGGACATGCTGGACTGCTGGATGCGTGGCGAGACCGCCAGGGAGGCCATCGTCCGGGGCAAGGCGAAGATCGACGAAGCTGCGCACGACCCAGAAGGCATGAACCTGTAGGGCTACGGAAGCCTGTGGTGTCCGTCTATGACAACCCAAGCTTCGCGGGCGCGCCGACCCTGACCCCCGACGTCGACTTGGTCAACTAGCAGCGCCTGTCCAGGTGCCCATCGATGCGATCGACGTGCAACGAGCGAGGCTCCGTCGATCACTCGCACTTGTAGCCGGTCGGGCAGGGCCGGTTGATGATGTGGCCGCCGAGCTTGCGGGCCCCGGAGACCATGTTCCAGGGGTTGCCGCCGGTCGGGCCGGCACGCTGGCTCGCGGCGTCGCCCCAGCCGTTCGCCTTCCAGCGCTCCAACGCCGAGACGGCCTCGTAGTTCGAGACGGCGGCGTAGCTTTGCTTGCCGGCGGGGCTCTCGCGATAGAAGGTGCAACTGGGAAAGAGGCTGGAGGCGATCAGACGCTCGTTGGTCGTGCCGTCCACGCGGATCGTCAGCTCGAGCTCGGTCCAGATGGGCGGGAACGCCGACGCATATTCGGCGATCTCCTTGCCCGTGCCTCCGCCCACCAGCAGGCCGCCGGCCCCCAGCGCCAGCAATCCCCACCCGCCAGTGCCTACCACGAACACGCCGATCGCCACGCCGCCGCCAATGCCCGCCAGCGCGCCACCCACGGTGCCGATGGTCTCCGGGCTAACGGTTCGGCAGCCAACGATCTGGCGGAAGGTGACGGCGGTCGCATCGGCATCGATGACTCGTCCGATCTTGCCCACCGGCGCGCTCGGGATCCGCATGAACGAGGGCGATCGGTACATGCCCGACGCGGCCGTGAAGCGGCTGCCGGTGATGGCCTTGCCGTCCTTGTCGATGTCGATCTCGGCTTCGAGGAAGTTCGAGAACCGGTACGCGGCTTCACCGACGATGACGGCGCGCGTCGTCGTCGAGCCGGGATTTCCGCCGGCATCGACCTCCGGCAAGCCCGTCTTCGGGTCGATCCAGCTCATGCTCGCGATGCTGCGGGTGATGACGGGCATGGCGGTCGTCGGGCTGCGCGTGCAGTCGAAGCGGTTGAGAGCGCTGGAGTTTATGGGCCAGGTGTCGCCGCGCAATCCCTAAGCCGGGCCCTGCGGGGTGCCACCGCATGGTCCCGATACATCGCGCCGACCTCCGGCGTCCCCCACGCGCGGGTGACCGAGGGAAGCGATGTTCCCTTGGAGACGGCGTTGACCGCGAAGCCTGACGACCCTGTTGGCAACGTTCACCCTACGCGTCTGCGATCGAGAAGGTCGGGCTGGCGAGGCTACGGTTCAGGTGCCGATCAGGGCTTCAGCGCCGTCCGGCACTGATGAACACGCTCATCACGGCTAGTGTTTTGGCACCGGCTATCTGACGGCAATCGATCGTGCCCAATTCAGGAATGCTTCTGTCGTCTCTCTCCTGATGAACTCCCCGGACAGCTTCCCATGTTCCGATATGCAATCACTGATGACTGAATGAAGCTCGACGGCCTCTGGATCCGTTGGCTCGTCCGCATGGATGTTCCAGAACAATTCAACCAAGCGTGCCTCTGGCGCGAGTGAGGGCTTCTGTTCAAAGGATATGGCTAGACGCTGGATGAACGCTGGCTCAGCGATGCTTAGCGCAACAAGAGCCACTGCATCGACGCGTACGCTGTCAGCGGCTGCCGGAAACTCGTCGGCCAACAGCATGCCAAAAAGCCTCGCCTTGTTGCGGAATCGCTTGGCTCCGCGGGGCGTGTTGTCGATCGCATAGACCAATCGGTGCCACAGCTGCATTGCTTTCTCTACGTCCGCGGAATCACGCGTCACCTCCGCTGCACCGAGCGAGATCGCAGCTTGGCGCCCGAATCGCTTCAATGCTTCGCGGACTGTCTTTCTAGAAAGGAGAAGCGCAGCAATCGGCGAGGCTAGTAGGAGCAAAGAGATCGCCACTGAGATCAGCTGCGGAACGCCCCGTTTGGCCAGTACCTCGTGCAGAAGCGGGTTGTTCGCCGTTGACGGTGCGGGGCTTGCTGCGGCAGCCGTCGACGCGGGGGCAGCGGTAGCGCCACTGGAACTGATCGCGGCGGGCGGGGGGGTATCACGCAAGTTGGTTGTGTTGAACGCGACGCCGGCTTGCAGATTTGAACCATGTTCCCTGCTGTCGTACCGGTCAACCAAGTGCTCTCCGGCACATATGACGAATACCGTGGCTGCCAGCCATGAAACTGCAGGTGTCCATCGGCGTAGCATGTCTCGCGTGATGAGCGACGGAGAGGGCGATCCTGGCGTCTTAGGTGTCGTCACGACGAGAGTGCTCGTTCCGACCTGGCTGACAAGCGGAACCGGCAACTCGACGTGAATCAGCTTGCGTAGGTAACGATTCGCATAGGTCTCGTCATAGTCCTTTGCGCCTGGCGGACGAATGCATTGTTTGACTACGCTGAGGTCTGCGCCCATGACGATGTAGCAGTCTCCAACGTCCGTCAGGTAGTTGCTCATCTCGAGGACGCTATTGACCATCTCCTCACTGCAGCGGTCAAGGTCATCGATGAAGATCACGAGCCGACCTCGAAGTGCATCAGCGAGATGACTGAATTCGACCCGGTAGCGCTCGATCGAGCCAGTTGCCTCCTTTCCGTCCTGTGGTCTGGCTTCTGGCGAGACAAGTAACCTCAGGGGCTTCAAGAGCTCGAAACCATAGACCGATACACCTTTGGTTATCAGGAGCCCCAATATCAGGATCACGACCGGTACGACCTTCTCGGTGAAGGGCAGTAGCTCAGGTGGCGGAAGGGGTTCGGCTGCGGTGGTAACTTGATGGCGCTCCTCTGGTGTTAGCGTCATGCCGCTGCCGCGTTCGATCGTGGAGAACAAGTCTTCCGATGTAGAAAATTCGCAGCGACTCGTTTGGTCGCCTCTTCGGCATGCAGTGAATCGACCGTCCTCGTTCTGCCATTGGAGGTTTTGCTTGGCGTAACACCAGATGTTGGGTCGAATGGAGCCCGACGCGGCCCTTGCCGGTGGTCCCGCCACGCGATCTGCTGAGCATGGAGTACATACGGCGGCAGGCGCGCTGGCGGTACCAATGCCCGCGGAGGTGCCTGACGCGGCACCGCTCGTAGCGACCGAACAGGGGTTGAGTAGGTCCAGCGAGTGAGTTGTCAACACAAGCCTCGGCTGGCCAAGAACGTCGGCAGCAAACTTGAGCTTGGCCGTCTCCCAGAACGTCTTAGCCTCCGGGCGCGCCAAACGTTCGCGAATATCCGTTATCAGGGCGACTGTCACGAGCACAGTGAGCAGAACGAGCGCTCTGTACCAGAATCCCCTCATCCATATGAGCCGTGCGCGTAGCCAAAGTCTTGTTGGCAGCACCGGCGGCAACGCCTGGGAAGCGATGACCGTAAAGAGCGCCGACAGAGCACGTCCCTCTTGCTGGTGATGCCATGCGTTGAACCAAGCGCTGCGGTAGCCCTTGGCCTCGAGCTGCGTTTGGAGCATGCGCATGACCGAAGACTTCCCTTGGCCCCAAGGAGCTGTGATAGCGATGGTCAAGCGCGGATCGGTGTCGACGTTGCGGATGAAGCCGTCGAGAGCGCGCACCGCTCGCGCGTGGCCGAGACGGTCATGTCGGAGATCTGCAACCGGGGCGTCGGGCAGTAGCCCCGGATTCTTCGTAAGCGCGGCCTGTCTTTTCTCTCGTTGGTCCTTGGTGAGAAACGAGGCACCGCGAAGCAGGTATCCCAGGCCCGAGAGTGCTGCCAATGCTAGGAGCAGCGTCCAAGGCGGCGGAAAGCTCTGATACGAGCCTTCGTTAATTTGGCTCGGTAGGGACAGCCAACTCCAAGTCCGGCCACCGTCTTCGGTGGTGAGAATTCGGCCGCTCTGGCCTACCGTCCAGCCGTGTGCTTTGTCTGAGAAGCTCACCGCATGCAATAGCGTGGCTGGTGGACCATTGATCTGAACGTCACGCCAGGTCAGATCGTCGAGACCGAAAAAAAGCCTGATTCCACTCGGGCCTACTGCGACGGTGTAGACCGACAAGTCAGCTACTGCCTCCATAGGAGCGGATGCTGCCGGCGCCGATCGCCACTCTCCGCCCGCGAGGTTGTTCGCAATTAGAGTGGCACCGCCGCCTATTGCGATTGCACGATTGCGCGACGGTTCAACGCTGATGGCCGAAAGGCTGCCGCTTGCCAGGTACGCGGGAAGGTCTGACTTGGCAGCCGCCGTGTCTCTGATGATCCCGCTGACGCTATCGCCGCAGAGCAACCACAGGCCGACATCTGGAGACTTGTTGCCAGCCAGCGCCAAGCCGGTGACTGGCTCCTTCGAAGGTACTGTGTAGACCAAGCTCCAATGGCGCCCTTGGTCGAAAGACCGCATGAGCCGCCCGCCGTCCCCACCAATCCAAACGTCGTCCGGTGAATCAAAGACAACCGCGCGGAGGGAGCCACTCAGTCCCTCATTCCGGCTCTCCCAGCGTGTCCCGCCATCGTCGGTATACATCGCCCGGCCGTCTGTACCAACGGCCCAGCCAGTCAGGCCGTCGGGCGACATTTGCAGTGCGAGGAATGCCCTGTTGCGTGGGGATGACGAGTCGGCCGCCTGAACAGGCGTGGCCGCGTAAGCAGAAGAAGTAGCGGAAGCAGCGGAGGAGGCACCGGATGCAGAAATGGGCGACGCGGCTTGCGGCACCTTTGGGGTCCTTGTTGGCGCTTCATTTGGGGCGAGGGCGGCCCTCTGATTCGCGCTCCGAAAGGCGGACGCGGGCGGTACTTTAGCTGCTTCAACTGGCTGGCTTCGAGCATTGGCCTCTGGTCGCGCTGTGTTGGGCGAGGCGTCGGACGCAGGCGAAGGAGTGCTGAGCGTACGCTGCACTGTGAGATCAGACGTCGCTGTACTCGCCTGCGCTTGGGGAGAACTGGCAATCTCCGGCGTCACGCGCTTGGCGCTAGTTCGCTCGGCGGCAGCCTGCGCTGTTGATATTGGCAGCCAAGAGTTGCTCGGCGTAAGGATCTCATTCGTGCCGGCGTCAGTGCCAGCCTGCAGCTTCCAGGTGCGGCCGCTGTCGGCTGAATGCCAGATCGACGGGCCGGCTCCCGCGGCCCAAACACGCTGCCCATCCGAATTCGCAGCAACGGCATACAGATCCGGCAAGATCCCAGCGCGATCGGTGACACCAACCTCGAACGGGCGCAGAAACCATCCGGCGTCAAACGGCGCGTTGGCTCGTGAGATGCCGAGTGCTGGTTTCTGGAGAGCCAGGCCCGCAAACGCGAGCAATAGGGCCACGCTGCATGCTCCGGAGGCGATCCACGAGCCTGGAGGGTGTCTCAAGCGGCCCTGCTTGGACTCGCCGGCGTCGAGGCGTCCCTCCGCTCTCACACCGACGTGGATCGACCCCTGAAGCGGTGTCGTGTTGGCCGCAGACTTTTCTGGCTCGGGGCTTTGTATAGACACGCGCTCGATCCTCTGTAGAACTGGGGCGACCGCATTCGGCCTGGCGGGAGAAGACGCTTGTTAGGCGTAATCCTGACCGCTCGACCGTGAGGGTATTCGCGCTGCAGGGCGGCAGGGGGATGCGCGCTTGGCTACCTCCCCAGAAACTAGGGGGTGCTTCGGTCATTTCGGGCGCTCTTCATGGTCTGAGGGGCCAAATCTCTCCGCGAGATGCTGTGGGCGAGCTCAGACAAACTTCAGGAGGCGCAACTCTTGGTGCGCTATGTTTCCCTGCTACTTGCCCGACGAGATCGCGCACAGCGAAGGCTACGCGCTGTCGCGACGCAAGAGGAAGCTCATCGAACAGGGCTTTGGATGGGCCAAATTTGTCGGTCCGATCCGGCAAGTCATGGTGCGCGGCATCAAGAAGGTCGGGCAACAATTCGTCCTGACGATGGCGGCTTACAATCTCGTGCGCATGCGCACCTTGGCAGAACTCCTTCCAATGGCTCGGTAGCCTGCAAAGCGGATCCGAAAAGCCGCGTCAAACACTGCAAAACGCCCAGGCAGCGGCCAAAAACAGCCCTTCTCACGACCACTCGCACTACCGAGCAGCCGGGAAGTTGCGACCCACAGGTATTTCAGCAGCCTGCTAGGGGCGCAGGGCTTGCTTGTCTGAAGTTTGCTTACATTCGACCACGGTTCCACGCAGAATGGCCTGCTCGAATGACCGGGTGATCCCTGCCGGAGCGCACGGTTGCCGCCACAAGGAGGGAATGTCGATGCCTATCGAACATGTCTTCGTACTGATGCTCGAGAACAGGTCGTTTGATCATCTCTTCGGACTCAGCCAGCGGCAGGCTACAGCTATTCCCCAAGGTTCCGGTTTTGGTCAAAGCGCTCCCGACCGATGCGCGAGCGATCCCCCGCACGAGTTCGACAATGTCAACAAGCAGGTCAACGGCGGGGCAATGAACGGTTTCACGGCCGACCCGGTGCAGCTCACTGGCTTCACCGCCAAGCAACTGCCGACGCTCAATGAGCTCGCAAGTCGCTATGTGCTTTTTGACAATTGGTACTCGTCCGTGCCTGGCCCGACCTGGCCAAACCGCTTCTTTGTCCATGCGGCGACAAGCGGCGGCCTTTGTACCAGTCCAAAGGGATTGCGAACCGCCGGCGCCATCATCGCCGCTGGCCAGCACTTCAAGTTCGACAACGGAACACTCTTCGACCTGCTGGACAAAGCCAATCCAGGCGGTGACCCGTCGTGGCGTGTTTATCACGGCGATGTCACTCCGCAGTGCCTGTCGCTCCCAGGGGCGGTCGAAAAGTACTACAACGGCCAGACGTATTTCAGGAAGTTCTATCCAACTCAGCTTCCCGATGGATCACTTGCCTACGACGGCTTCGCCAACGATCTTCTGTCCTCACAAGGCTACACCCCAAAGTACACGTTCATTGAGCCCAACTACGCGTTGCAGTCCATCGCGACCTTTGACTTCACAACGGGCGACTCCATGCATCCGTGTGGTTTAGCCAGTGCTGGCGACACGCTTGTGCGCGACATATACACCGCGTTAAGTGGATCTACGATTTGGGACAGTAGCATCCTGTTGGTGCTTTGGGACGAGCACGGCGGCTTCTACGACCATGTCGAACCGAAGTCGGCTATTCCTCCCGGCGACGTTGAGCACAACCGAGACCCCGGGCCTGAAGGCGCTGGCTTTAAGTTTGATCAACTTGGCGCGCGAGTACCCGCAATTTTGATTGGGCCCGACGTCCCTCAGGGGATCGGAAGCGAAGTGTTTCCGGGCGCTGTGTTTGACCATGCGAGTGTTGTGAGTACGGTTCGGCGCATCTTTAATCTCGGCGGCCCGCTGACTGCGCGTGACAATAACGCCCCGGCGTTCGATACCTATCCAGCCGTGACCGTTGACTCGAACACGGCAAGCGCAGCGCTGACCTCGAAAGCGGCCAAGGCAGCGCGAGTCGCTTCGATGCCCGCAACGGCTGCGGCGAAGCCAGCCTCTGCCGATGTCGACGGATTCGCTGCCGGCACCGCCCTGATTGCGATGCACTTGGACCAGGCCGGGTCTGCGCTGAGTGGTCTGCCTACGATCGGCGACTTCACTCCAAAGACAGTGGACGACTTCCATGCGGCTCGGGACGCCAGTATCAGTGCAGGCAACTTCCCGGAAGTGGTTGCTAAGTACGTCGGTGACGTATCGGCGAAGGCGGCTACCTTGAAGTCAGCAGCGTCAACGGCAAAGTCCCCATAGAGCGGCCCAGCTAGACAGCGTCGCTGTTGGTTGGTGACGGCGACTTAGATCATCCGCCGTGGTCGCCATCCTCTATGAAGACCGTCGGAGACGCCAACGCATTCATTGATTTCGCAGGATCAGTGATCTGGCCTGACTTGCCGTCTGGGTATCGCCTCGTCTTGAAATACAACGAGTAGGCAACGAATGCCGACACCATGAAGCCAAGAATTACCAATGGGAATATGGCGTAGCCATTCGGACACGGCGCTCCATCTGCTGGAACCCAGAACTGCAACTGCGCCAGCCGGTGAGACACCGGATCTTGGCACCTATCGTCTAAAGGAATGCTATACGTGGCTAAGCGAACGAGCAGTAGTGGAGCGGCAAGCCAGATGACTTGGCGTGCAAATCGAGTCAAGCTCCATGCAAAAGAGAACGCGGCCTGAGCGGCCATCAAAACCGTAAAGACCTCGAAGAGCAGCTCGACGTCCCCAAGTGAGATTCCGGCGCCGTCTACCGCTGGTAGGAATTGAGCCATTCCATAGCTCACGAGGAGGAACAGGAAGATGAGTGCAATAAGGAGTCCGCCAATGTACAGGCGCCACTTGATTGCGCGGTCCGGATGCAAGAGGTCAAAGCAGAGTCCCAAAACCGCGCCGACAGGTAGAGCGAACAGAGTGCAGAGCGCCACACGCTCCACAAACGGTGTCGAGTACGCAGGCCCTTGGTGAAGACCCCAGCCCAATGCGCCGCCGACAATTCCTGCGAGGAGGCCAGCTGCGAGACCGTCGACGACTCCTCTGGCGGGACGATTCTGAAAATATGACGCGAAGGCCTTGAGCAGGGCGACCACCAGGCCGGCGCTGAACATCGCCCAGGCCAGGAGGTTGCAAAAAGCACCGGCGCCCTCAAGGTGTACGGGCAGCGGTACATCCTTCGAGAAGAGACCTATGACGACGCCTAGCCCGATCAGCACCTCGGCTTGCCAACCAATGCGTTCGTGGTTCCCCTTCAAGAATTCGAGCAGTTCTTTCATGGGCACTTCCAACTTCTAGGCTGATCGATGACTCCGCCCGCGGGGTGAGTCTCTTGGAGACGCGAAGAGCTGTCAAGCGCTTAGCAGCCCCAAGACGAAATGTTTGGATCGACGCTTTCGCGATGCGGAAGACCTGCGAAGGGCAGGCGACCTCTCTGTCGGCTTTCGACTCCGGATTTCGTTGGGGCGATCTATTTCGTGTCAGGCGCTCCTTGAAGCGCAGGATTGCTTTGTGCAAATGCTGTTATCGCTGCAATGCGGAGCTTTCCGCAGAGCTGTCAATTCGCACTCGTCATAAGTTAGGGGGGGCAACTGCGGATTTGCAAGTTGCCAACAACCCAAAGTCTAGTTAGCAGAGTAGATTGTCGCTCGAGCATCGCACGCAAAGACAAAGAAGAGGGTGGTGGCTGATGCCGGGCATTGGTGGGGAAAGGTCGATGCGCTGGCGCTAAGAGCCACGGCGATTCGACGCCTGCCCATGCTGCGCTGGCGAGTCGGCGCAGAGAGATAGCGCCACGCATGCGCGAGGTAGACGGTTGGAGCGTTGGCATAAGTCATGGCCAGGCAGTGCCTAGTAGGCGGCTTGGCGAGGGAGGGAATCATGCCGATACCGATGCACGGTGGTCGCAAGTCCGTGTCTTTTTGCCCCGCGGTTCGCCTTCTGGCGTGCTCGTCGATGCTGGCGCTTGCCGCTTGCGCAAATCGACCGCATCTAATGCTGTACGACGATGCTCGCGCGAAGCAGTCCGCGACCGCTCGTGACGATTGGAAAGCGGTAGACCTTGCGGGGGTCATCTCCGCCCAGCAAGCCAATTTGAAAACACTTCTTGCGGCTGAGACCAAGGCCGAAGCAGACGCTGCGACCTTGCAGGCTCAGTTGGAGCTGACGGCGCTGGTGGATAAGCCGCTCTTCGATACCTGGAATATGAAGGCAACGCCGGAGCCGCAACCTCAAGTCGAAGCTGGCTCACTGCCAGCTGGTCTGGGCTCTCGCATTGGCGCGCGCTTTCTGAAGCTCGTTGGAACTCCTTATGAGTCTGCGTCCGTGCCTAATGTCGGCGCACCCGGTCAGCCGCAAGATGTCTCGAGACTTTTGCTGGTGTACAAGAGCGCCTCCGACCCCGTCACGGAAGAGCTCAGGGCAATTTCCAACGCCAAGCTTTATAGCGACTCGTTCAAGGGCATTCTCAAGAAGTTCGGCTTGGCCGTATTGCCAACTTGCAATGACGTCCCGCCCACGCCGAACACCTTTTCGCCCACAATCCAAGCCGTGCTTGATAACCCGGCTACCCATGACCCAGCGGGCCTGAGAACCTACCTCGAGCCACTCCGGACAAAGTGCGCTCAAATCAAGAAGCTTAGTGATGCCGACAAAGTTCGGCCCTATGGCGAGCATGGCTTGGCTGCCAGTGCGCGCAAGGAGTACGATGCCGCCAAAAAAGAGAGCGACGACGCTCAGGCCGATGAGACGGCTGCTGAGAAGGCATACGAGGACGCCAAGGCTGACTACGAGCAAATGGTCAAGGACGCTGGCTCCAACACGCCTGCCGCCGACCTCTTGACCGCCAAGGCGGCAGCCGTTCAGGCTGCACTCAAGCAGCTGGATGATTTGTCTGGAAAGACGCACGGGCTGAGCGATGTCTTTGTCTCTAAGGAGCGGTTGGCGCTGTATTCCGGCTACCTCGATGACCTACAAGAGGGGCTTGCGCCCAGCACCACGACACTGAAGGACGAGACGCCAAAGTCCGCCGCCGTCGCGGCTTCGGCAGCTCCAGCCGCTGCACCGGCCGCCTCTGCGGCCAGTGCTACTACGACAAGCGAGCCACACGCCGTTGCAGCGCTTGTGGCCGTCACTCGACTGATTGACGACTTCCATGACTACGCCCATGCCAATGAAGTGGCCAAGCAGCTTCCGCTGCAGCTGATGGCCGAGCAAGAGCGCCTGAAGCTCCAAGCCGCCCAGGCCGTCACGGCCGAACGGACAACACAGCTCGCTCTTCTCGCCCAAATCGTTACCAACTTGGACACCCAAGTTGACCAGCTGGCCCTCGCGTTGGCAAACGTCCAGGCCGCTAGCGCATTGGGTCAGCACCTGGTCCTGGGCAAGACCACGGATTTGACGCAATGCGACCTAAATGAGCCGCTTGTGGCGGATTGGAGGGCGCGACCGTTCGGCCAGACTTTCTGCACGACGACGCCCAAGACGAAGTACCTGCTCCTGCAAGCAGCGGTAGGCTACTACGACATTGTCCAAAGGCAGGACGCCCAGTACTACCAGCTCCAGTACACACGGCTGGACGCAATGGACCGCGAGATGTTGGCCATCGACGATGCCAACTTGCTGCGATGGCAGGCCTTGGTCAACCCTACCGTCAATGGATTGGCTGACTACTACGCAAGCGGTATCTCCGCACAAACGTTCGCCAGTCTGGTGTCAGCCGCTAGCCTGGTTTGGGTCGGTCATGGAGTCAACAAATGAGCACCTCACTGAACAAGGCGGTTGTCCGTGCCGTGTTGTTGACGGCGTTGTCCGGGTGTGCCGTAGCGCCTTCGGCGCTGGATGACGCCAAGCAGGCGTCTTCGTTGATGCAGCAGATGCAGGCGCAAATGGACACGATGACGCAAAACCAGGCGGATGCGGCGCAGCGACGCCTGGACCGCCTGCAAGCATTGCAGACCGCGATTGCGCAGACCGAAGCCCAAAACGATATTCGAGACGAAATCGCTACGGCTGCGGGAATGACCCAACGCTCACGCATGTTTGCAACCGTGCAAGGTCTGGCTGCCTCGCAAGCCAGCCGACGGGCGCAGTTGGCGACGCAACTGGCTGCCTACGATACCGCCCGCACACAGTTGCTGACTAGCGTTCCCAGCACCCACGCGTCCGTTGCCAAGGTGGTGGCCGACTTGGAGCCCCTGGAGAAGCAGCGCACTTTTTTCCAGCAGGCGGATTTCCTGGGCAACTACGTCAAGACCGTGCGTGCTGACATCAAGAAAGCGGCCGACGCTGCCTCGGGCGCCGCGGCCTCGGCTTCCAGTGCAGCCTCTGCGGTTGCACAGACCAAGAAGTCCTGAAGACCTGTAGATCAAGGAGAACGTCATGCCCACTGCCAGCAATGCAACACCGCAAGAGGCGCAAAACATTCGCAGCTCGTATGCCAACGCCATCTCGGCAACAACGGACGCCTTGACCAACTTCACGACCAACTCAAATCCGGCAGTCACGCCCGACCCAGACGACCAAGCCAGCTATCAAGCTGGCGCGTTACAGGCCCAGCGTGACCTCAACTTGCTCACTGCGCAGCGCGATGCGTTTGAGAACGACAGCGATTTGGGAGATATCCAGGCGCCGAGCAACACCGTGACTCAGCAAATTGCCGCGCTGGCGGCGACTGTGTCTGCGGCTGCCGCGGCAAACACTGCGGTGGGCGATATCTTGAGCAACCTTTCGCAACTGTTGACGCTGCTAAACGCGAACACCTGAGCACCTGCGTCGAGCGTACGTACGAAGGCCGAAGTCCCTGCGCGGGTTGCATGTGGTCCGCGAACTTCTGGAGTTGGCGATGGAAGAAGCTCAACGATGCGTGTCCAACATCCCACAGACCTCTCAGGCGTGGACACGGCTCGGCTTGCAGACCTTGATGGCAATGGCCTGTGTGCCTACCCTCGCAGGAGCTGCAGATGGCGACAAGTCGCCGACGACGTGCGTGGCCACGAGGACCTGCACCTCTGCTGCACCCGCGTCGGCTGCGCCTCCAGGGCCCACACTGTCGCCTGCTCCAAAGCCGGCGCCTGCTCCCTCGCCGGCACCCGCACCTACGCCGGCGCTTCCACCGCCCCCTGCACCCGCACCTACGCCGGCCCCAACGCCTGCGCCGACCGCACCGGCCAGTCAAACGGCTGGCCCACCCGTTGACGCCGCCTCGGGCCCAAGCGGTACGACACCCCCTGCGACAATCTCGTCTCCTTGGATTAAGTACCGGTGCGCCTACGTTGTCGCGCGGGGCGAGTCGGCGCCTGCCTTGACCGACCGCTGTCCAAAGCTCAATACCGACAACGCTACGCAGGCCCGTGAGTCCGCTGTGCTGACGCCCGACGGGTCTGAAGTCGTTGTCGTTCTGACCACACCGGACTATCTCGTAGCCAAAGCTGTGCGGCCTCCCACGCAAGTGTGGCAGCTACGGCTCAACGGGTTGGCGCTATCCGACGGTGTGGACCCTGTTCGACCCCAGGAATTCGCCACTGCGACAGAACTGCGGTTTCGTGTGCATCCGGCCACGACCGCAGACGGGCAAAGGTTCTGGTCAGAGGTGTTCCAGGAAAACCGTTTCAACCTGTCACAGCCCATCGCCATCGAGGTGGGATGGCCGAGCAACCCGGAATATCTGCGTCCGCCCGAAAATCTGCCGCCACCGGAGGCTGAAAACCCTTACGCCACCCCGATTGACCGAATAAAGGTAGCACCGGCTTCACGCTATGCAACAGCTGGCGGCTGCATCTTGGCGGCGTTACTGATGTTGGTTGTGGCCATGAAATTCTCCGACGTGTTTCGAGTTGGGAGCGCTCCGAGCCCCGCGTTGGTTGGGCCGCCTCTGCCTGTTGTGCCCCAGCAAGGGTTACGTCGATGGATGAGCGCGGCGTGGCATAGGCTGCGGATGCCCCGTCAAGCCTATAGTTTGGCGAAGGTGCAATGGGGAATGTGGATGACCTTCGCGGTCACAGGCGCCTTTTTTCTCTGGGCGGTCTTTGGCACCACGCCAGTCCTGACAGGGTCACTTGTGGGGTTAACGGCCATCAGCACCTTGAGCGCGACGACGTCCCTGTTCGTGGACGCCGCGCAAACGCCACCGCCGCCACCTGCACCGAGCGTTAACCTCTGGACGGACCTGCTCAGCGGCGGGACGAGCGACGCATTGCAGGCGCACCGGTTCCAGGCGGTCATGGTGAACTTCATGCTACTGGTCATGGGCGTGGCCTGGATAGTCAATCAGCTGAGCTTCCCCGTCTTCGACGCGGGATGGCTAGCACTGCTGGGCATCAGTAACGCTGCGCAGCTTGCGGTCAAAGCTGGTGTCGAAACCAAGACTGTGCCTCCTGCCCAAGGATGAGAGCGCAACTCAGTTGACGCGCCGACGCTGTATCGGCAGAAGTTTGCTGCGTTCGCAACCGGGCGCACGCCGGCTGCTTCCTTGCCGCAAGGCAATCTGAAGCGTCGTCCCCGTTTCCTCTTTGGCCGTAAAAGCCCAGAGCCGCCTC
>FTIP01386470.1_pt1 | contig 15190 bp, 17 predicted proteins | sample 1658301 | NCBI WGS metagenome assembly FTIP01 (sample SAMEA3914813, study PRJEB12502) | metagenome | biome: forest; material: soil | place: Canada | collected 2011-07-07 | depth 0.3 m
CACCTGAAGGCCCTGCGCCACCTGCCAGCCGCCGTGCAGGCCGTGCTGGCCCTCGAGCCTCAGATCATGGCCTGGAGCGACGACTTCGCCACCAAGGAAAACGCCCTCTTCCTCGGCCGCGGCCTGCACTACCCGATCGCCCTCGAAGGCGCCCTCAAGCTCAAGGAGATCAGCTACATCCACGCCGAGGCATATCCCGCCGGCGAACTGAAGCACGGGCCACTGGCCCTCGTCACCTCCGCGATGCCCGTCGTCACCGTCGCACCCAACGACGCGCTGCTCGAAAAGCTCAAGAGCAACATGCAGGAAGTGCGCGCGCGCGGCGGCGAGCTGTTCGTCTTCGCGGACGCCGACTCGCGCATCGAAAGCGACATCGGCCTGCACGTGATCCGCATGCCGGAGCACTACGGCGTGCTGTCACCGATCCTGCATGTGGTGACGTTGCAGTTGCTGGCTTATCACACTGCTTGCGCGCGGGGGACCGATGTGGACAAGCCGAGGAATTTGGCTAAGAGTGTGACGGTGGAGTGAAGGGGTGTGACCTGCCCGGGTGTTGACTGGAACAAATAAAGTCCGTCGGGACCAAATGAAGTCCGTCGGACAAATTTCGCATCGCGGGATTTCCACGCGAGCTCGTTAGCTGGGCACTGTCGCGGCTAGACGCGGGTCGTTTCTTTCACCCGAGCTACCAAGGTTCACAAGTGGTCGAAATGGCTTTTGACCAACGCCAAAAAGCACTTGCAATCTCTCCTTCCACCAACACTCCCGCCTCCAGACCATGATTCAGGCCAGACTTGGTGAAGTTGGCGCTACCGACATAGGCGCGAACGCCGTCGGCAATGATGAGCTTGGCATGGAGAATAGGTGTTAGGCCTTGATGTGAGCGGGGCGCAAGCATTCGCACCAAAGCTCCGCCACTTTTCAATGTACTCTCGAAAAATGCTAGGCCTTCTTGATCTTCCGCTTTCATCCAAGTCTTGGGCTGCGTAACGACAGTCACATTCACTCCGTTGTATGACCGGCGTCCTGCCGAAGCGAGCAAAGCTTGCACCCCGTCGGTACGCCAGTACGGCGAGAACACAATGAGGTCATTTTCCGCAACCCGGAGAATCTCCCCTAAGGTCACCAGCAAGCTTCCGCCCCAAAGGCCTGAACTGATGGCTTGCTCAGCAAGATGGACATCAAGCTGAGCCGGAGCGCTACATAACGCGTGGGTGCTACCGAGTCGGTGGCGCCCTTTGTTGACGCCATGCGTCTGCAAGTAGGCTTCCCATGGAACTCCGACGGTAAGTTCATTCCAGACCTCCCTAGGAAAGCTCAGTGACCACTCGGGCGGAAATGCTGCTGTCGAGCTCCCTCGATGCACACCTCTCACGTAGGAGCTGGCAAGAATTGTCAGTTCATCTGCCAATGTTCGAGCCTGCTCTGCAGTCATGGCTTCCATGTGCTTCGCCATTTCTCGAAGCAGGACAACCCGCATCGATATGCTCACGGCTGCCAAAACCCTCGCGGAATCCAAAGACTTTGGTTTTTGTCGACAAATCCGCTATGAAGAAAAGCTCGGGAAACGCCCGAGTTAAAGGTCTCACAGCCGCGCGCGATCTGAACGCAGCCCGGACAAGCCGAGCCAACGTCGCTGCAGATAGGGTCGAACGCGCAATTGAAGGCGTGCAAGGACGAATCCTCGAACCAGCGACGCAGGTAGTGTTGGAACAGAGTCAAGAGCCCACCGGCAGTGTAATTCTGCACCGAAGTGACGTAGATCACGGCCCCCGGCAAGTAGTTCTCGTAGAAGATCCGACTATTCTGAATCAGCTCTTGCTCGATGTGATCAGCCAAGGCGTCTACCTCCCCAGAGCGTTGAGAACGTGCGCGGACTTGGAGTCAAGCGACGTGATCTCGACTTGGTTCTCGATGTCCCGAAACGACCTCATGGGGCCAAACCGGTAGATTGACTCAAGCGCCGTGCCAAGATCTTTGTCCGCATTGGCAGCGTTGAGGTTCTGCAGTCGATGCAAACCCCGGTTGATTTCGTCGCTCAGCTGCTTGCGAAACGCCGTGAGCACTCGAATGTCAAAGTGCACTTGCAACCCAGGTGGTATGTCCAAACCTACCGTCTCAACAATCACGATGCAATCGTGACCGCTGTGCGTCAGGGTTTGGGCATCGGCCTCGCACCCGTCTGGATGTTCGAAGAGGATCTTCGCGCCGGTCGGGTCAAGGCCTTGCTCCCCGAACACCCGCTCCCCGCCGCCGCAGTCCACCTGGTCTACCCTGAGCGCAGGCTGCTTGCAAAGCGCACGCGGACGTTCATGGACACGATCGACGCGTCCTTCGCGAGCAACGAAAGCCTGCAGCCCGGCTACCTCGATAGACTGCGGAAGGCGCAGCTCATTCCTGCAGGTGAGGCAGCAAGACGTCTGAATCGCTGAGCTTCGCGCGCCTGCGTCTGGGCCGGCGGAACTCCTGTGAAAACGCCTTGCTTTCCACGAGGCGTACCCGTGCGGGAGCGGAGCCTCTTCTGCCAAGATCGGCGCCGGCTTCATCGCCGACACCTTGTGCTCGGAATCGATGACCCACTTGCGCAAGTTAAGCGGACACGAGACTCCTACGTCGGCCCTGCGCGGTCAACATGACTTCGCTGCCTTGCTTTTACCCACAAGTCTCGCCCGCGAGTTGCATCCCAAGAACGATGTAGGTCAAGCGCGTCAGTCCGCGCCACATGACGATGTTGCCCGGCGGCGGGTCGCCTTGCGAGCGAGGTAGCCCCCGAGCTTTGCCAGTTGGGTGACGTAGTGCGACAGCATCCGGGGCACGAACTCAGGAGCGCTCGTCTTCGGTGACAGCCGATCCAGCACCGCGATTTCGTCATCGGTGAATGCGTCGCTCGGTGAAGTGCTATAGCGCGGTACTCGCTGCTCGAAGCTCCTCTAAGGCTGCCAGCGCGTGCGGCGCGAGATCGTCTCCGGCTTTCCGCCCACCCTCCGACCAAGCGGCGTAGCCTCGTTTCAGCGCCAGCACGCCCAGTTCGCTCGCAAGCTGCGCGGTCGGCTCCGGGACGCCTCGTTCGCGGAGCGCGGCCGTCATCGCCGCGGCCAACCCCACGTTCTTCAGGGCGGCGCGTTCCTGCAGTTCGACGCTGGAGTCGATCGCCGCCTTGATTCGCGGCCCGAGCTCCCGATTGCTCGGACCGAGCGCGCTCGACGCGCGTCGCAGGCCAACGGCTACCGCTGCCAGGGGACTTGCATCGGACGGTGCCTGGACGATGCCTTCGACAAGCAGGCCGGATAGGGTCTCCTGTCCGGCTGACAACAGTTCGCGCTTGTCGGGGAAATGCCGGAAAAACGTGCTCTTCGTGACGCCAGCCCGCTTGGCGATCTGCTCGACCGTCGTGGCGTCATAGCCCTGTTCGGAAAACAGGTCGACTGCTGCGACGACCAGACGTTCGCGTGCTCCAGGTTCCCATCGGCTCATAGCCCTATTGTATGTGATGGGACTTTTGTGCCGTAAAGTGATGGGGCTTTTATCCCATCACTCAAAGGAGCTCCACATGCATGTCTTCGTCACCGGAGGTACCGGCCTGATTGGTTCGGCCGTGGTCAGCGAACTGATCAGGAAAGGCCATCGCGTCACGGGGCTGGCGCGCTCCGACGCATCCGCCCGTGCGCTCGCCGCCGTAGGCGCGACTGCCCTGCCCGGCGGCATCACCAACCTGGACGTGGTCCGCGCAGGTGCCAAGCAGGCGGAAGGCGTCATTCATCTGGCGTTCGGCAACGACTTCAGCAGCGCCGAAGCCATCACGCGCGCCGTCGCCGAAGAGAGCGCCGCACTGCAAGCCATCGGCGGAGAGCTCGTCGGCAGCGGCCGTCCCTTCGTCACCGTCGCAGGCACGCCTTGGATCCCAGGACGCCTCAGCACCGAAATCGACCGCGTCGCCATCGAGGGCCCCTTCGGCGGACGATTCCGTTCGGTCGAAGCCGTGCTGGGCCTTGCCGCCCAAGGCGTTCGAAGCAGCGCCGTCCGCATGCCGCGCACCGTCCACAACGACGGCAAAGGCGGATTCGCCGGTCTGCTGACGGACATTGCCAGAAAGTCGGGGGTTTCCGGCTATCCAGGCGACGGGAGACAGCGTTGGCCTGCCGTTCATGCCCGCGACGCAGCTGTCCTCTTCCGGTTGGCCTTGGAATCGGCGCCCGGCGGCACGGTCTGGCACGCCGTCGATGACGAGGGAGACAAAGTCAGCGACATCGCGACCGTCATTGGCAGGCGGCTGGGGCTGCCAGTCGAAAGCGTGCCGCAAGAGCACTTCGGAGCGCTCGGGCCGATCTTCGCCATGGACCAGCCGTCCTCGAGCGAGCACACGCGCAGAACGCTGGGATGGCGCCCATCGCATCCGAGCCTGCTTCGCGATCTCGAAAGCCTTCGACCCTAACGAGGCACCGCAGCGGCGAAGGCGTGGTCTTGGAACGGGCAAGCTCCCGATGCGATGTCGGTTGTGCGAACCAAAGCGGCCATCCGCGCCCGTGGGTGACCTGCCCGGCTTTTTCGAGACGATCTTTCCTAGAAAACGGCCGGTTGGGGTAGTTGATTGTGCTGCTTGAACTCAGCGGGCGTGCGGTAGCCCAAGCTGCTGTGAGGACGAACCTCGTTGTAGTGCTGGCGCCAGGTCTCGATGACGGCAACGGCCTCGCGGCGTGAGCGGAACCACTCGACCGACAGGCACTCATCGCGGAACTTGCCGTTGAAGCTCTCGTCGGCACCGTTCTGCCAAGGCTTGCCGGGGTCGTTCAGGACGGTGGCGATGCCGGCGTGGGCGATCCATTCGAGGATGGCGTGGCTGACGAACTCCGGGCCATTGTCCGAGCGCATGAACAGCGGCGCGCCGTGGACACTGACCAGCCGCGACAGCACCTCGATGACGCGCTTTGATCGGATCGAACCGGCAACGTCGATGGCCAGGCATTCGCGAGTGAACTCGTCGACGACGGTCAGGCACTTGATCTGCTGGCCCGTGGCAGTCGTGTCGAAGACGAAGTCGTAGGCCCAGACCATGTTGGCCTTGAATGGGGCGTGGATGCGCGGCCTGGCCGCCGCAATGCGCTTGCGAGGCCGCTTGCGCGGCACCAGCAGGCCCGCCTGCTTCCAGAGCCGATGCGTGCGCGACCAGCTCAGCTCGAAGCCACGCCGGCGCAAGAAGATGCGAATGCGGCGATAGCCGTAGCGCGGGTACTGCGCCGACAACTCCTTCATTGCCGCGATCACCGGCGCGTCCTTGGCCGGCAGCCGGCGCTCGTAGCTGGGCGTGGCTCGCGACATACCGAGCAGCCCGCACGCCCGACGAAGACCGGCTCCGCGCGCACGCAGGTACGCGAGTTGGTCTCGTCGGCCCTGCGGGCTCACCATTTTTTTGAGTTGATCTCCTTGAGCAACTCGATGTCGAGATCACGCTCGGCCAGCAGCTTCTTCAGCCGTGAGTTCTCCAGTTCCAGGGCCTTCAGGCGCTTGACGTCCTGCACCTCGAGCTGGCCGAACTGCTTGCGCCAGGCGTAGATCGTGGGCTCGCTGACCTTGTGCTTCTTGGCGGCCTCGGCCACCGATGTGCGATCCGCTTCACGCAGGATCGCGACCATCTGCTCCTCGTTGAAACGACTCTTTCTCATGGGCTCCTCGCGGGTTGGGAGCCATCTTCCTGGAAATCAGTGTCTCGGAGAAACCGGGCAGGCCACTACAGGCTGCTACGTCTAGAAAAGGTCGCCCTGGGCTGGCGGCGCCGACGGTGGGAGTAGTGGCATCGGGATCGGCGGCTCGAGCTTCGGCTTCTGCTTTGACGCTGCACGTTTCAACGCATCAGGCTCACCGTGAAGCGCGCCAGTCCACTGCTTGAAGTATCTCGGCGCCTCGGGGACGCTGCAGGTCAGCCAGGACAGGTATTCATCGCGACCGAGGATCACGACCATGCGCTTCTCGTCGTCGGGCCGGTGCATGCGAGACATGAGCGTGTGACCATTGGCGTTGACCGTCAGCATCGACATCGAATGCAGGTGGCGACCCTCTGGCAGCTTCCAGGTTGTGTAGGTTCCCGCGATGCCGAGCGGCACGTCGCCATCTTGAAAGATTCGCCAGCGCACTGCGCGGCCTGACTCGTAGCACGGCTCGTAGATCGCCTCGGCAGGAATGATGCAGCGCTGCCCGACTTGCTGCACGGCAGCGAGCAGCGCGTGTACGGCGACAGCGCCTACGCCTCGCAGGGCGATCTGATCCCATCGAAGGCGCCCGACGCCCGGGACTGCACGAACCAGCGGGTGCGCGAGGGCAGCGCCACCGAGCACCTCGATCGCATCCTCAACCGGGTGAAGTCTCGCGTTCGCTCACAGGTCGAGCATGTGTTCGCCATGATCAAGCTCCTGTGGGGCTTCGACAAGGTGCGCTACCGAGGTCTGGCCAAGAACGCCACACGCGCGTTCGTGGTCACCGGGCTGGCCAACATCTACCTGGCGCGTCAGCGTCTCGTGGCATGAGTGCGCCTGCAAGGCGCGCGGCATGCGCCGCAACGTCACGCAACGGCTCGATCTCGCTGCAATTGCGCTCGAAAATCGAACCGGCTCGCGCATGACGAGATCATCCCGGCGGTGTCGCTGATATCGGGGGCTTGATCAGCGTTGCCCTAGTCTTACTGTGTCACAAGAGGAACTTTGCGCTTGCTCTGCCGCAGCAGGGGCACTCGCCGAGGCGAGCGATCAGTGCGTAGCTCAGGCTGAGCCGGAGTGTCGTTATCGAGTGATCCACGTGCCGCTGGGCGCGCAGGGCTGCCCCGCGGGATGTAATCGCTGGGAAGGGCAGGCACTTGGCGTTCGATGAAGTTTTTTTTGCCGCCAACTGGTTTGTCGGCGATGAGTCTCTCGGTCATCAGGAATGCGTAGGCCGCGATGCTCAGACTGGCGTGGTGGTGGAACCCTCGCCAGCCACGGCCTTCGTAGTGCCCCAGCCCGAAGTCTTGCTTCAAGTCCTGGTAGTCGCGCTCGATTCGCCAGCGTTGGTACGCAGCGCTGACCAAGTCTTCGATTGGAGTGTCTTCGGGCAGCGTGGACAAGATGTACTTGCGCGGCTCTTCCTGGTCGGCCGGCCATTCAATGAGCAGCCATTGAAGCGGTCGCAACCGCGCTTTGCCGGCATTGCCGCCGGCGTGACGCACGCGCAGCGCGGCAAAGCGCCCGCTGAGCGGCTCGTTGGTGCCCTCGCGCCACGTGATCGTCTGGAATTCCTGCTCGGGCAGCGACAGGGCCAGTGCCTTGACGCTCATCGGCTGAAGCCGCGCCGTGCGCCGGGGCATCACGGGTGGGCGGCCATTGCCGCTGTAGCGCTTGGGCGGCAGCGGTTCAACTCCGGGAGGCCAGACCACGACCGCCGAGGTCACGCCGACGGCGTACTGCAGGCCCATGTCGCCCAGGGCCTGGCGAAACGCAGTGTCGACGCCATAGCCTGCATCGGCCAGCACGCAGTGACGTGGCGCACCTTCGGCCAGCAGTGCGCGTAACTGGGCCAGCGCGATCTGCGGCTTGGTAGCGAAACGCAAGTCCTCAGGCACGCCGGCATGGGTCCGGCGCACCGGATCCACGGCCCATTCCTCTGGCAGATAGAGTTGCCACGCCACCGGCACGCTGCCCTGGTCGCACGCCAGTGACACGCTCACCGCCACTTGGCAGTTGTCCTGCTTGCCCAGCATCCCGCAGTATTGACGGGCTACGCCCACGGAGTGCGTTCCCTTCTTCGGGAATCCGGTGTCATCGATGATCCACCAGCCGCCCTGGCTGAAGTCCATCTGCGGCACGACCCATTGGCAGACTCGCCGAAGGATCTCCGTATCGGACCATTCGGCTTTCGCCACGAAATGATGTAGCGACTGATGTCGCGCGCTGGCGTGCAGGGGGTCGACCCGCGCAGCCATCGGCTCCACGCTCTTGCGGGCAAGCGGCAGCATCAGCCCTGTGCAGTAGCCCTTGAGCCCTGCGTGACGGTCCAAATGCCCCAGCCCTTCGGCCAAGTGGTTCATGTACTGATCAAACCGTTCGCTTGCACCCATCGTTCCTCACGTGAAGAATGAAGAGATGCGTATAGTGCCATGTTTTTATTGACACAGTAAGACTAGGTCGTGGAAGTTCAGGGATAACAGCGCGCCCTCAACGGGGTTTTCGGAAGCGGTAAATGATGCGGTCAGTCTTTCCGCGGATCGCGGGATCGAGCGACAGCTTCGAATGATCGTCGGCGGGGTTGCGCAGCAGATCGGACTCTGCTTCGAGCTTAAACCCCGCGCGCTCGAAATCCGCGCGGAGCACCGCCGGGTCGATGCGGTGGAGCTTTCTGACGACCGCGCGCGTGTCGCCGCCGGGTGCGGCGACGTGATCGACGACGCCGACAATCCCGCCTGGCTTGGTCGCCGCGAAGATTTTGGCGAGGAACGCGTGCGGGTCCATCCGTGGAAACTGGAACTGTTCGTTCTCCCAATAGGTGTCGTGGTAGACGAGATGCATCAGCACAAAGTCGAAGCTCGCGGGGTCGAGCGTCAGATCGGCGGCGGTGCTTGAGATCAGGTGGACATTGGGAACGCGCGAGACCAGGCCGGCAAAGTTCTTCTTGCCCGCATCGTCGAGCAGATTGGCGGGCTCCCACGCGACCACCGCACCCTTGGGACCGACCGCGCGGCCCATGATCTCGGCGTAATAGCCGACGCGCGTGAAAGGGGCCGCGGTCCCGGTGAACAGGTCGAGCGCGCGGTCGCCCTGTTCAAGCCCGAGAAACTTCAGCACCTCGACGGGCTTGCGGCTTTCGTCGAGCGCGACCGCCTCGGCCGGCCTCCCGGGAGCGGCGACGGCCGCCCGCACATTGGCGGGAGCGGTTTGGGCTGTCGCCATCGGCAATGGCGCGGCGACTATAAGCGAGAGCAGGAGCGGTTTCAGAATGAGCATTTGGTTTTCTCCGATGGAATAGACCGGCAAGACGCACACGCCATGCTGCCTTGATCGCGTCCACTTCCTCCGCCGCGGAAACGTGACCCGCGCCATAGACCGCGTGTGTCGGGAGCACGTCCATTCCGGGGCAGAACAGCGCGCCATGAGTCAGCGGGAACAGCAGTTGTTCGATCCGCCCGTTGATACTCCGTGGGCCGTAGTCGGCTCCCCACCCTACCGCCTTACTCGTCGGCGACATGCACCAGCAGTCCACTCTTGCCTGGCGCCACGTCGTCTGCCATTGTGTGGCGATCGGGAAAGCTGCCCCCGTTCTGCGAGCGAAACGGAATCGGCGCGTCGTCGAACAGGCGTTCGACGCGACTACGCCACGCCGCCCTGATAGGTTCGATCTCTTCCGCTTTGCTGACGTGGGCGGCGCCGTACACCGGATGGACGGGGAGCACGTCCATGCCTGGATAGAAGAGCGCGCCGTGGGTCAGTGGAAAGAGGAGTTGATCGATCGGGCCGTTGATGCCGCGCCGACCATAGTCCGCAGCCGGCCCTCCCGTCATGACATTTACCAGCGCCCGCTTGCCCTTCAGGATGCCGTCGCCAAAGCGATATTCGTTGGTGCCGTTCTTGTACCCGTAGGCGAAGCCAAAGGCATAGACACGATCGATCCAGCCTTTAAGGATGGCCGGCAAGCCATACCACCAGAGCGGAAACTGCATGATCACCGCATCGACAGCCAGCAGCTTCGCCTGCTCCGCGGCGACATCCGCTGTCTGCTGGCCGGTTGCATAGGCATGACCTGATTCCATGATGTACGAAAGCCGCTCAGGATTGGTCCTGCTCGGAAAGTCCTCTGCATCGAAGACAGCCTTCCAGCGCATGCCATACAGGTCAGACTGAATGACTTCGTGCCCTTGAGCGGCAAGGGCTTCAATCGAGACGTCGACCAGTTGGCGCGTCAGCGAGGTCGGCTCCGGGTGGGCGTAGACGATGAGGACTTTTTTGGCCACGGTGCGGCTCTCCAAGCGGTTTGCAATGGCTGCATCGTGGCCTTTGTTGCGGCATATGTGAAATCGATTGTGTTCTGCTCCACAATCCACGGCATGGATACTGGACGCCTCGATCTCAATTTGCTGCTGACTCTTGAAGCTCTCCTGGCCGAGCGGAATGTGACAAAGGCGGCCGCGCGACTTCACCTTAGTCAGCCAGCAGTGAGCGCACAGTTGAGCCGCCTTCGGGATGTGTTCGACGACCCCCTGCTTGTCCCGGCCTACCGCGGGATGACACCTACGGCCAAGGCGCTCGACCTACTCGGCCCGCTGCGAGAGGCCCTAGATCAACTGCGAATCACCCTCCATTCCCACAAAGACTTCTCGCCGGCGCGAGGCAAGCTGACAGTCACGGTTGCTTGCACGGACTACGTGCAGGCTGCGGTCCTGATGCCGTTCGCGGTGACGTTGAGGCAGCGCGCGCCTGGGGTGCGCCTCGCCATTCGCCACTGGGACCCTGCGTCGATGGAGCAGCAGTTAAGTCGTGGCGAGATCGACTTGGCTCTCACCACGCCTGATCCCAGTCACGTGCATCTGCGAACCTGCCACCTATTCACGGAGACCTACGTCCTCATCGGTCGACGAGATCATCCAAGTCTCAGGCCCGAGCTTACGCCCGAAGAGTTCGCGAAACTGGAGCATGTAATCGTGTCACCGTCGGGCGGCGCCTTCACGACTCCGATCGACGAGGCGCTCGCAGCGCTTGGGCATAGACGCCAAGTCGTTATGTCGGCAGCGTCCTTCCTCTTCGTCCCCGAGGTCGTCTCGTCTAGCGATCTTGTCGCCCTTGTACCGAGGCGGCAACTACGAGGCCAGGCGGACCGACTCGTCTTGGTCGATATCCCTTGGCTTTCGGAGCAGTTCGACATCAGCTTGATTTGGCACGAACGCACCCACGGACACGCGGGCCATCGCTGGATTCGGGACCTGGTTGTCGAGGTCGCTGCTGAGTAACTGGTGGAGACCCCTAAGATCATTGCGTAGTTGGGCACTAGCTCACCCGTCTGTGGGTCCGTCCACTCCGACCAGATGCCAGCGACCATCCATGACTCCGCATCAGCGCGCTTCAGTTGCCACCAGACGCACTTGCCTGATTCCCAGTTCGGCTCTTGCAGCCAGAGCGCCTGGATGAGGCAGCGACGACCTTGCTTCCAAGCATCCCGAAACGCCGGCGAGGTCGCGACCGTCTCGACGCGCGCGTTGTTCTTGAGAAGGGGCTCTCGCACCGTAAGCGTCCAGGCATGTCACCTCCTGATTAGCGATGAGTCTAAGCCTGCCGGATCACCTGCTCGGAGCGCGGTTTGCAGCGCGCAACAGCGACGATGAGGCGGACGACGAGCGTGTGCAGGTCGAATCGGCGGTTGAACCTGTAGGCGAAGGCGGCGAGGTAGTGGGCGGCGTATTTGCGGTAGTCGAATGCGTGGTGGGCACCTGCCAGCGTCGTCTTGAGATTGCCCAAGACAGTGTTGACCCAGGCGAATTCGGGAAGGTCGCGTGGCTTTCGATCACCGACGACGGTGGGCATGTGGACGCAACCGGCATCGATCACCGCCGCGAAGCAGCCCAGGCCGTCACTGGTGACCACGGTGCCGGGTGCCAGATGCACACTGGCCCACTCTTTGATGGCATCACGCGTGAAGCCGGCCACCATGGAGAGCTTGAGGTAGACAGGATGGCCCATTTCATTGAGCGAGACCGCGGCAACGAATGGCACCTTGTTCTCAGAGCCGCGCCCGGCGGTGCCACCGCTGAGTTCGCCACCCAGGTAGGCGTCGTCCATTTGCACGACAGTCGTGAGCTGATGAGCATCCTCGCGCTCGGCCATCGCGCACATGATCTTGTGGTTCACCAGCCAGGCGGTGCGGTAGCTCACGCCGAGCTGACGCTTGAGGGCGAGCGCCGAGAGGCCGGTCTTGGCCTGACTGATCAGGTAGATGGCGAGGAATCAGGTCGTCAACGGGAGCTTGGTTCCTGCGAACAGGGTGCCCGCGGTCACCGAGGTCTGCCGGCGGCATCCATTGCACTGGAACAGGGGACGAAAATCGACACTGCTGATGACACAGTGCGCTTCCTCGCCGCACTTGGGACACTCGAAGCCATCGGGCCAACGGGCGGCCATCACGGCCTGCGCGCATGCCGCCTCCGTTCCGAAGCCGCGCAGGAATTCCGGCAATGACATGCCATGCTGGAATTGGATTCGGTTCATCGCCATGGCCAAGCTCCGTCGTGGAATGCTTCCAGCCTATGGGGCCAGTAGCTCGGCACGTGAGCCAGGCTTAAGGTCGTCGCTAATCAGGTCAGGACAAGTAGTTCAGGCCGTCCCCGCTGCGCGCCAAGCTCTCTACGCTCGACCTGTGAATAGTGGTAGCGGCAGAAACTGTAGGTAATTGAAAGGATCACCGGGTGCTTGCGGAAAACGCGACGTCCAGACGCATGCTCTTGAAACCGTTGACGACGCAATCGACGAAGACACGCGTCTTGGCCGACATGAGCTTCCGTGATGCGTAATAGATCGAGATTGCGCCGGCCTCCGCATACCAGTCAGGAAGCAATCGAATCAGTTGTCCGCGTTCCAATTCCGGCAGTACATCGAACAGCGCGATCAAAGAAATACCCAACCCAAGAATTGCGGCTTCGCGCATCGCGACGGGATCATCCATGACGACGTCTTCGTCGAGCGTTCCCGCCATTTCGACCCCATCGACATTACGGAACATCCACTGGCGAATTCGTCCAGTGCGCTGCGCCCGCATGACGATCCCGCTAAAGCCAGCGAGTTCTGACGGATCAGCCGGTGGCGTGCGGCCAGCCATATAGCCTGGTGAGGCCACTGCGATGATATGGACGGGCGCCAATGTGCGTGAAATGAAGCTGTCGGCAAGGTCGAAGCCGCCGCCAATGGCAACGTCGTAATTCTCGCCGATCAGATCGACTGGACGATTCTCGAAGTGCCACTCAGGCCGAATGCGCGGGTACTTTGCCAAGAAGGGTGGCAGCAAAGGCAATATATGCCTGACACCAACGGTTGGACTCATGCTCACTTTCAGCACACCTGCCGGCTCGCTGCCCTGGGCTGCCGCCTCGGCAATAGCAATCTGAAGCCCATCGAGATTGCCGTGGATCGACTCCAGGAACCGCTCGCCAACCTCCGTCAGCGTGAGTTTGCGCGTTGTTCGGTGAAACAGCCTGACCCCCAGATTGCGTTCCAACATCGCTACGTTTCGGCTGATCGCGGCAGCTGTCAGGCCCAGTCTGCGGCCCGCCTCCGCAAAGCTGCGGCCTTCGGCCGCCCGCACGAAGGACTCAAGGTTTGCCAAAGACTCCATACGCCCCACGATCTTCAACGATCACTTGAAACAGAAAGACGATAGTAGCCGCTAATCAATGGGTGATCAAACACCTATGCTGAGCCATTCCAAATCGCTTCTTGCGCGCCTCATGTCCAAAATCGTCCGTTTTCACAAGATAGGTGGTCCCGAAGTACTGCAATTCGAGGAGAGGGAGACTCCGACGCCGGGCAAAGGCGAGGTGCGCCTCCGGGTGGAAGCTGTGGGTCTGAATCATTCGGAAGGCGCGTATTTTCACGGCACCTATGTGGAACAGCCAAAGCTTCCGTCAAAGTTGGGATATGAGGCAGTGGGAGTCGTCGAAGCGGTGGGGCATGGCGTCGATGTGGGCCTGATCGGCAAGCGTCTGGCGTCCATCCCTGGCTTTTCGATGAATGACTACGGGGTGTTAGCCGAGCAGGCAATTTTGCCGCTGCATGTACTGACGGAATCTCCTGCCAAACTTACACCGACACAAGGCGCTTCCGTATGGACGCGCTATCTGACCGCCTACGGCGCACTTGTGCTATTTGGGAAAGTTCGGCCGGACGACTTCGTCATCATTCGCGCGGCATCGAGCAGTGTGGGGACCGCGGCGATTGAGATGGTCAAGGCCGAAGGCGGAAAGTCGATCGCGACGACACGGACTTCTGCCAAGCGTGAGCAATTGCTGGCACTCGGTGCGGATTTTGTGATCGTTACCGACGAAGAAGATTTACCTGCACGCGTCGGAGAGCTCACCGGGGGCAAGGGGGCACGCCTGATTCTCGACCCGGTTGGCGGCCCATACATTAAAAAATTGGCGCAGGCCGCGGCGCTTGAAGCAACAATATTCCTTTATGGAAGTCTCTCTGGGCAGCCCACAAATTATCCTGACGCTGGATTTGGAAAGGGTTTGGCATTGCGCGCCTACGTCATGATGGAGATGTGGGCGTCAACGGAACGCATGACCGAAGCCAAGAGATACATCTACGAACGTCTGGAGGACGGTCGATTCACGCCGAAGATTGCAAGGACGTTTTCGTTCTCGGAAACGCGCGAAGCGTTTGCTTATCAAGAGTCAGCCCAGCACGTTGGAAAAATTGTGATCACCTTTTAAATTAGTAAGACGAATTCAATCAACTATTTGCGCACTCAACTCCAAGAAAGGCAAACGAATGACAACTTCCAAAACGCCAGAAAAAGCGGCAATCGAGGCAACCATATTCCAGTATTTCGAAGCCCTGAATGCTGGCGACATCGACGCTGCACTTAAGCTTTATACCGATGACCCCGTGCAACTGCCATTTATGCAACCGACTGTTGTTGGCACGGAGGCCGTTCGCAGCGGCTACGAAGGCCTCTTCGGACTTATCCGCTTCCAGATGCACACCAAGATTGAGGAATTGGTACAGATGTCACCGGAATGGGCCTTCGTCCGTACCGAGTCTGCTGGAATGATGACGCCGGTCAGGACCGGACAAGCCTCTCCAGCCACTTTCCACGAGGTGTTTATCCTCCGCAAGACGAGCGATGTAAAGTGGCGGATAGCGCGATATAGCTTCTCCCCAACCGCCCCGCTGCCCGAGCTGTGACAGTCGGCGATTCGCCGAATGCTCTGGCGATTTAAAATGCAGCGACGTCGGTCGCCCTGACTTTGATGGGGCTCGCCGCCGTTGATCTGTAAAGATCGCTAAGTTTTAAAGTGATCCACTCTCTGCATAGTCAGGCTGCTGCGGCCAGCTGCCATGCGCGCGTCGGAGTTGTCGGCTGCAGAGACCTCTTCCTGCACGCTGGCACGGAAGCGATCATCACCTCCTTGCGTTTGCGAAGGTGCACGAAGTAAGGCGCCGTCACAGCAGCTGCGCGCCGCGTTGCG
>FTIP01379171.1_pt1 | contig 14947 bp, 7 predicted proteins | sample 1658301 | NCBI WGS metagenome assembly FTIP01 (sample SAMEA3914813, study PRJEB12502) | metagenome | biome: forest; material: soil | place: Canada | collected 2011-07-07 | depth 0.3 m
CGCGCGCTGTTCACGCGCAAGGCTAGGGCGAGCAGGGCGGTGCACAGCGCCGCGACGATGGTGGCAGCGCCCGGCCGCTCGCCTTCCAGTTCAGCCCGGATCTGCGTGACGATGTGGAGCAGGTCGCCGCGCGACTCCTCATCGCCCGGCGATACGGACAGGACGCCGGGCAGGCTGGCCAACAGGGCGTCGATCGCGCGGGACTCGTACGTGAAGCGACCTCGGAGCCGGCTTCGCCCGATGGCACGGGCATCGAGAACGAGGTGGCGCATCGCGTCCGGCTCGCACAGGCTGCGCACCCGGTGCGGCGTGCCGGTAGGGAGCGCGACGAAGTGTCCCGGATGCATCTCGATCGGTGAAGCATTGGGTCGATCAAGGACGCAGTCGCCGAGCAGCACCAGGTGGAAGACGATCTCGCGCGCAGAAGCGTGTGCAGCGTCGGCCGCGACGCCGTCGCCGAACCGGCCTTGGTCCAGGCGCACGCGCAGCCCGGCCGTGCCGATCAGCTCGCTCAGCGCGTCCATGAGCGCGTGGCGCGGGATGGCGAGCCGGATCCGCATGGAAATCCGGCGAGGCCCTTTCCAGGCGCTGGGTGTCGGTCGATGCGACGGTCGTTCATGTGTCAGCCTCCCTGAGCGCGGCCTCATCGCACGGACTTGCCTGCACCCATTGAATGCCGTGCGCGGCGAAGTCCCCAGCCCCGAAGGTCGAGGTTCGGCCCCATCCGTTGGGGTGAGAAGACCGTGCGCCGGCAGAGTCACTCGACCAGGTGACCGCGGATTCCGGGCGACGTGGGCGAACGGCGCTGCGCCCGTCCTGCTCGGTACCCCGCCACGCGGTGTGCGAGGTGGCCTATGGTCACGACGAAGTGCCGTGCGCTTCCGAGTCACGCTTCGGAACCCGCCGACGCAGCGCGCCAAGAATGCGCGCCATCCATCCAGAACGCGCGAGCGGCCCGGCGTAGGCCACCTTGGCCGCGACACACAGTTCCACAACCGTACCGCGTTTCGCATTCGGGACGGCCTCGAGCCGCTGGCGCAGGTCGAAGGCGCCGGGGATCCGAGCGGCGCGTTCCCGCATGCCCGCGATTCCCCAGTGGCCGGGCCGCGCGCCGGCGGTCAGTACATGGGCCGGGATGCCCACGCCGTCGTCACTGACGACGAGCCTGAACTGATCCGGGCCGTGGACGATCTCGACGCGCGTCGTGGTGGCCTCGGCATGCCTGAACGCGTTGCGCACGGCCTCCCGAGCAATCCAGAAGACTTCGTCCGCCACGACCGGATCCAGGTCGCGATGCGCTCCGCGCACGACGACCCGCAGCCGGGTCTTGCTGCCCCGCTGCAGCGCCTGACCGAAGGCGAGCACGGCCTCCGCGAGCGCGGCCGACTTGAGCGTCGAGGTGCGCAGTTCCTGGATCCGATCGCGGCTCTCGGTGAGGAGGTCGTCCGTGCCCGCGATGACCGCGTCCAGCGCCTCGCCGACCTGCTCTCCGCGATGGGCTCGAGCCGCCAACGAGTGCACGCTGAGCAGCAAACCCTGGGTTCCCTGCAGCAAGGTGTCGTGCAATTCGCGCGCGATCCGCTCCCGCTCCTCGATACGCGCGATCAGTCCGATGCGGATGCGCTGTTCCACCCGCGATACACGCAGGCGCACCAGCAGCCAGATCACCGACGCCGCGCCCAGCGCGCACAGCGCGAGCATCAGGCGCGTCTGCACGAATGCAGGGGCGATCCTGAACGACAGCTCGGCCTCGTGCGGGTTCCAGTCCGTGCCTGCGAACCGGCTCTGGACGCGAAAGCGATACGTGCCGGGCTCGAGGTTCATGTAGTACGCGTCGCGCAGGTCCTGCGCGGCGTGCCAGTCGTTGTCGACGCCGTCGATCCGGTAGCGATAGCGCACCTGCTCGGGGGCAGTCAAGCTAAGGCCTTCGTAGCGGAAATGCAGCGCAGAGGTGTGGGGTGGCAGCGCCACGGCGCCGGTCGTCGGCTGCACTTGATCGTCGGCGGTGAACGACTCCAGCCTGACCGACGGCGGCGCGCCGCTGCGCGACAGGTGCAACGGGTCGATCGTGTACGCCCCCAACGTGGTCACGGCCCAGAGCTTGCCGTCGCCGGCTTCGACCAGGGTCGGCAGGGGCGCGGTGCGGGCGCCGGTTCCGTCCAGCCCTTGCTGGGCGTCGAACAGTTGAACCGACATGCGATAGGCCGGATCCGCGACGGCGCGATTCAACTCGGCGACGGGCAGTCGGACGATACCCTTGGCTGTATTCAGCCAGACTTCACCGGCAGCGGTCTCGACGATGCCGGTGATGTTGCGCAGCATCCCCGGCTGATCGGCGAGCAGCCGCTGGAAGCGGCGTCCGTCGAAGCGCGCCAACCCGGCGCTTCCGCCGACCCACACCGCTTGGCGACGTCCGTACAACGCCACCACTTCTCCGACGTCCAGGCCGTCGGTGCGGCCCAGGAAGCGCACGTCCGCTCCGGAGACGATCGCGACGCGGCCGTCGGCGTAGCCCGCCCACAGGCGCTCGGCGCGATCCTCGGCGAGGGTCAGCGGCGCGTCGACCCCGAGTGCGGGAAGACCACCGTTGGCCAGGAGACGGCCGTCCACCAGGCGAAACAGTCCCTGGTGGATGAGGGAGATCCACACGGATCCGGCATGGTCGATCGCCATGGCCAGCGGCACATCCACCAGCGATGTCACCTTGTCCAGGTGGCCCGCCCGGTCGCGCCAGAGCGCGTCGAAGGTGGCGAGCCAGGTCGGCCCTGAGCGGCTCTGCGCGACGCACACCAGGCTCCGGAGTGGTTGCTCCGCCGGGCGTCCCTGGGGGGCGATCCGATAGGCCGGGTTCTCGTATCCCGAACTGATCCAGACGCTGTCATCCTGGCCGAGGCCGATGGCGCCCGTATTCCATTCACTCGAATCGATCGGCAAGCGCACCGGGCGCACGTTGCGCTCGGAGAAGCGTACCGGGCCTGCGTTGCTGGTCAGCCAGATGTTGCCTTCGCGATCCAGCAGGAACAGACCCCAATCGGACGCCGGCCGTCCCCCGATCACCGTCAGGCGATCCTGGATCGTGGACAGGTGCAGGGTGGCTCCCGACTGGGGAAGGTGGTCGCGCGAGATCCTGACCAACGCGTGGCCCTGCTGGCCTCGCGCCGCGGGCGTGTCGTTGAAGTCCCAGATGGCGCCATCTCCGTCGACGATCAACGGCGATGTCGCACTGGCCCAGCCGCGACCCGACTGCGGGTTCTGGTAGACCTGCGTCAGCGTTGACAGATCCGCGGCCCAGACTTCACCTGTCGGTGCTTCGACCACGTACACATGGGAGTTCCCCATGAAACGGATCGACTCGAAATGGTGCTGGCCCAAGCCGAGTCGGTACAGCGTTCCTTGCGCCTGCGTCCAGATCGCGCCGGTGCTGTCCAAGGTCAAGCCGACAGTACCGCCTGGTGGCAGGCGCCAGTCCGCATCGACCGGATGCCATCGGCCGTCCCGCATCCACCCGAGTCCGCTGTGGGTGGCGATCCAGAGCATGCCGTCGGGTTGCTGGGCGAAGTCGGTCACCGGCTCGGCACGCAATCCTTCCCGTGTGCCGTACGACTTGAGGACGCCGTCCTTCAGGAAGGCGACGCCCCCGAAGCTGTAGCCGATCCAAAGGCCGCCGCCGGGCGGTGCGAACAAGGCATGCACGGGCGAGGACGAGAACTCGGCAGCGCCTGTCGGGTCAGTGTGCTCGAAATGGATCGCGTCGAAGCGGCTGAGACCCGCCCGATCCCCCAGCCATAGATAGCCGTCCGCCGTCTCGGCGATGAGACTCGTGAAGTTCGGCGCGCCGTCGCGCGCGGTCCAATGCGTCTGCAGCAGGTCGGCGAGCGTGCCCTCGCGGCCCAGGGCCGACGACGTCGCACAGGCGGTCATCGCCAGCAGTGCGAGCAGGAGCCTGCACAGGCTCGCGGCGTTCATCGCGGAGCCCTCATGCAGGCGCCCGTGCGCTCGTCCATGCCGGGGTAGGAATCATCGCCTCAATCCATGGCTCCGCCGGTAGCGCGCGCCATGCCTCACGAATTCGGGTGCGCGCGCGCTCCGATGCGGTAGCGTGCACCGGAGTGACGTGGCCCTGCGCATCGGGACGGTTCGCGTCCACCGGTCTGCCAAAGGATCGAGTGGTTCGTCGAATACGCGGGTTGCGCGGGAATGACGACCCCCCAAGCATCTAATCTAGCCGCAGCCTTGCCAGTCTCCGACACCCGAAAGAGTGATTCTTCGCCAGCGCGTCGGAACGACGGTCGACAGCACCGTGCGATGATGCCTGCCGCCAAGCACGGCGTCACGGCACCTCTCCAACGCCCGGCCGGCGCTTTTGGCTGGCCGCCCGCAACGAGACGACCGCGATGCTCACGCAATGAAGAAACCCCCGACGTCTCGTCACCGAGATCTGATCGCCCGATACGAGTCGCCGGCTTTCCTCTCGAACGCCTGCTGGCGTTCGGTCGGACTGGGGATCGCCCTGTCGCTCGGCCTGCTCGGAAGCGCGCGGGCGGTCGATCCCGGGTTGCACATTTCCCAGTACGCGCGCACGGTCTGGCGATCCGATGCTGGCGACTACGCGGGCACCGTTACGGTCGTCTCGCAGACGTCCGACGGCTACCTGTGGGTCGGCACGACCGGAGGACTCGTCCGCTTCGACGGTGCGAGGTTCGTCCCGATTTCCTCCGAGCCGATGCGCAACCGCGAGATCACCGACCTGCTGCCCGCGCGCGACGGCAGCCTTTGGATGGGCACGAGGAGCGGCGTCTGGCATTTGAAGGACGGCACCTTGTCCTCCAACAAGGACGACCTGGGTTACATCTCGGGCTTGGCCGAAGGCGAGGGGGGCGCGATCTGGGCCTCGCGCACGCGCCTGCCGGCCAGTGAAGGGCCGTTGTGCCGGGTCTCCCTCACGGACACCCGCTGCCTTCACCAGGCCGACGGCGTCAACAACCGGTACGTGGTGTCGATGGCGCGCGCGCCCGACGGCGCGCTCTGGCTGAGCGACCTCAACTCGCTGACGCGATGGAAAGCGGGATCCTCGACAACCTACGACCTGCCGCCTTCCGGCGTCAAGGCGAACGTCAAGGGCCTCCAGGCGCTGGCGCTCGCGCCCGACGGGTCGCTCTGGGCCGGAAGCGACTACAGCGGCACCGGACTGGGGTTGCAGCGATTCGTCGATGGCCACTGGATGCCGTTCAACCTGCCCGGCCTGGAGGGCGCGTCGCTGCACGTGCATACCTTGCTGCTCGATCGTCAAGGCGCGTTGTGGGTCGGCACGAATGGCCAGGGCCTTTACCGGATCCATGACGGTCAAGCCGAGCACTTCGGGAGTGCCGACGGGCTGTCGAGCGACACCGTGACTGCGTTGTTCCAAGACAGCGAAGGGGATCTGTGGGTCGGTACCCCCATGGGCCTCGAACGATTTCGAGATGTGCGCGTCGTCAACTATTCGAGCCGCGAAGGCCTCAGCCAGGACAACGTCAACGCGGTGCTGGCGGCCCGGGACGGGTCAGTGTGGGTCCAGAACACGCATACGCTCGACCACTTGCGCGACGGGAAGGTCTCATCGACCCGATTGCCCGAGGACCTGCCCGGCCATGTCTTGACGTCGATGCTCGAGGACGACCGACATCGCCTGTGGCTGGGCGTCGACGACGGCATGGTCATCTTCGACGGCGGACAGGTTCGCCACGTCGCGTCGCTGGACGGCAAGCCGCTGGGCCCGGTCAATGGCATCGTCCAGGACAAGGCGGGGGACGTGTGGCTGGCGACGACGGGAGCCACCAGGTCGCGGTTGCTGCGGGCTCGCGACGACCGGGTCCAGGAAGAGCTGACGGAGCAGCTTCCCGCGCTCAGGAGCGGTGTCATGGCCCCCGATCCTGACGGCGGCCTCTGGCTGGCCGTGCGCGAGCAGGGGTTGGTGCTCTATCGGGACGGCCGGATCACAAAGCTGCCGTTCAACGACTATCCCGGGGCGCGTCCGATCAATGGGTTGATCGTGCCGTCGGCTGGGACGGTGCTCGGTTCAACCGCCGCAGGACTGGTCTCTTGGCATCAGGGCGCGACGCACACCATGACGACGCGCAATGGCTTGCCGTGCGCGAGCATCCACGCGATGGCGCAGGACGGCGCCGGCACGCTCTGGCTGTACAGCGAATGCGGGCTGATGGCGATTTCGCCTGCGGAGCTCGAACGGTGGTGGCGCTCGCCGGAAGCGGTGCTCGATGTGCGCACCTACGACGCGATGGATGGCGTCCGGCCCGCCTTCTCGAACTATTCGCCGCGGGTCTCGAATTCGCCCGACGGGCGGATGTGGTTCGCGAACGGGCATCTGCTGGAAGCGATCGATCCGACACACATGTCACGCAAGGCCGTGGCTCCGCAGGTTCACATCGAAAGCCTGAGCGCCGACGGCGCGACCTACGCGTTCCCTACCGGGGTGCGCCTGCCTTCCCACACGCGCGACATCGAGATCGACTACACCGCCACGGTCTTTGCGATTCCTCAGCGGGTGCGCTTCCGATACAGGCTGGAAGGCCGCGACAACGCCTGGCAGGACCCTGGCACGCGCCGCCAGGCATTCTTCACGAATCTGCCGCCCGGCGACTACCGTTTCCATGTGATCGCCAGCAACGACGACGGCGTCTGGAACGAGGCCGGTGCGACGCTGGCCTTCACGATCCCGCCCACCTTCGTGCAGACGCGCTGGTTCATCGCGTTGTGCGTCCTTGCCGGCTTGGCGTTGACCGGGTTGCTGCTTCGAGCGCGCGTGCGGCAAGTCGGCGCGCAGTTGCGTATCCGCTTCGAGGAGCGCGTGGCCGAGCGCGAGCGCATCGCGCGCGAGTTGCACGACACGCTGCTTCAAAGCACGCAAGGGCTGATCCTAATCGTCCAGGGCGCCGCGCGACGTCTCGCGCCGAACAATCCGGATCGCGCGATGCTCGAGCAAGCGGTCGCGCTGGCGGACGGGGTCGCGGCCGAAGGACGAAACCGCGTGCAGGACCTGCGGGTGCCGGCCGATTCGCCCGAGGACCTGCCGCAGGCGTTCTCCGACGTTGGCAGGCAACTCGAGGAGAGCTACCCGGCGCGTCTGCGCGTCCACGTGGTCGGGGAGGCGGACGAGCTCCAGCCGGAGGTCAAGGACGAGATCTTCCGCATCGGGCGCGAAGGCCTGATCAACGCGTTCCGACACGCGCAGGCCGCCGCGATCGAACTCGAGATCGACTACGGCGCAGCCGAATTCGCCCTGCGGTTGCGCGACGACGGCGCCGGCTTCGACGCGCAATCGGACGATGCCGCGTCCGGCGGCCACTGGGGCCTGCGCGGCATGCGCGAGCGGGCGGAGCGCATTGGTGCGCGACTGACGATCGACAGCAGCCGCGAGGCGGGAACGCAACTCCAAGTCAGGGTCCCGGCGGACCGGGCGTTCGTGCACCACGGTCGAACTTCGTTCCTGGCCTGGCTCAGGCGCCTCGTCTGAAGCCGTCTGGCAAGACCAGGTCAGGCAAGTTCCAGAAGCAGCCGAGCCGTCTCGGCGGGTTCGGTGAGCATGCACACGTGCCCGGTATCGATGGCGGCGGTCTTGACCCGCGGATCGTCCTTGGCCTGCTCGTAGAAGTGGGTGAACAAGGCTTGATACCCACTGCAGAAGAGATAGCCCACCGAGATGGATTCGGGCAGGGGACTCAACTGCACGGGTTCCACGAAGGTGCGCGAGGGCTGCGGCACCAGGCGAGGTGTCATGAACTCGACGATCGCTGGCTCTGTCACGCCGAACAACTCGAGCGGCATCGGCGGAATGGGTTCGTTTCGCGACACGCATCCTTCGAGGTGCGCGCGGACATCCGGGTTTAGGTAGTCAAACATGGATTTGCCGTCCTCGGGAACGAACGCATCCACATAGATCACGGACTTGATGCGTTCCGGAATGCGCGACGCGACTCCGGCGAGCACCATGCCGCCATAGCTCCACCCGACGAGAGTGACGGCGGAAAGGCCTTCCATCTCGATGTGCTCGACGATGTCCTGGATGTGCGTCTGCAGGCCCGTCGAGTTGGTCGCGGCGTGGCGCCTTTCGCCCAGGCCGGTCAGGGTCGGCGCCGTGACGGCGTGGCCTGCCAGGCGCAATTGGGGGATGACGTCCCGCCACACCCAGCCGCCGTGCCAGGCGCCGGCGATGAGGACGTAGGTATGCTTGGTGTTCGATGACATTCGAGGGGCTCCTGCCGATCATGAGGGACATCGCATCGGGCGATGGTTCCCTGCAATTCTGAGTGGGCAAGCTTCTGCCCGGAACGCTGGCCAGTCTCGACTTCATGGCTCAAAAGGTCGAAATCGCGGCGTCGTCGTGCCGGCGTGTTCCGACCCCGAGGTGTCGGCAAGCCAACGCGCTCGATCAGTGGCTCGATGTCCCAGCATGCTGCGCTGCCGAGATGGCGCTGTCTTGCGTGATCTGACGCTGAGCGGCCTCGGTGTTGCGCGCATCGTCGGCAATCTCTTCGGCCGACTTGCAAACGGTCATCGGGATGTTGGAGCCCGTGGGGTACTCGTGGTGGCAGATCTTTTTCGGCGCGTCGTTCGACGCGGTGACCGTGTTGCCCTGCGAGGACTTGGCCGTGTCCGGCGAGTCGGCGCAGCCGCCGAGAACCAGCGCCAGCGAGATCGCCGCGGTGCCATGGAGTCCGTTCATCGAGATGCCCTGTCGGTGAGAGTGTGGATGCTTGTCGGAAGAGCGACGCTCGGGGCGTCTTCGAAGGCGAGCGCGACAAAGCGCGCTCGACATGCACCGTTGTTGCGCGTTGGGGTGCCGAGCGTCCTCATGCTATCGACGGCCGCCTTTCGCGTGAATGCCTCTTTCGGGACATTTCGCATTCCCCCGGGATTCCAGGCGACCGCCTTGCATTGGCCGTGAGGCAGCGCGGCGTCCTCCTTCAGGCAAGCCGGCGCGCCCTCCCTTCGAAGCTGGTGAGCCGGGTGGTCGTTGCTCAGAGTGAAGGATCCATTCCGATGATGCTCGATGAATCGCACATCACAGTCCGCCGCCGCCGTCGTTGCCGATCACGTCCTGTTCCACCTGCGCTACCTGCCCGGGCTGGTGCTTTGCCTGGTGCTGGCTGGCGCAGGCATTGCCATCGGAACCTTGCCCTGGATGGGTGCGCACGGCTTGAGCCCGTTGACGGTCGCCACCGTCCTGGGCATGGCACTCGGAAACATCGTCTCGTCTCGATGGCTTGACGGCGCCGGTACGGGGATCGTGCTCGCGAAGCACGGCCTGCTTCGCTTGGGGATCGTGCTCTACGGCGTGAAACTCACGCTGCAGGACATCGGCCGGGTGGGCGGCACGGGACTGATGATCGACGGCGCCATGGTGTTGAGTACCTTCACGATCGCCTGGATCGTCGGGACACGCGTGTTGCGCATGGATCGCCAAACGACGTTGCTGATCGGGGCGGGGAGCTCGATCTGCGGGGCGGCCGCCGTGCTGGCGACGGAGCCCGTCGTCGAAGCCAGTGCGGACAAGGTGACCGTCGCGGTCGCGACGGTCGTCGTCTTCGGCACGCTCGCGATCTTCCTGTATCCGCTGCTTTACCGCTCCGGTCTCCTGCAGGGCATCCTTCCGCATGGCGGCATGGCGTTCGGAATCTACGAGGGCTCGACCATCCACGAGGTCGCCCAGGTGCTCGCCGCGGCGCAGAGCCTGGGGCCGTCCGCCACGGATTCGGCGGTCATCGCGAAGCTGGTTCGGGTCATGATGCTGGCACCGTTCCTCATCGGCCTGTCGGCCTGGTTGTCGCGCAAGGGCTCGACGAGCGTCAGCACGCGGGGGATTCCGGCGCGGCCATTGGCGATGCCGTGGTTCGCCTTTCTCTTCGCAGGCGTGGTGATCCTGAATTCTGTCGTCCATTCGACGTCGGCATTCCGTGCCCATGTCAACGAGTTCGACATGGTGCTGCTCGGCATGGCGATGGCTGGCGTCGGATTGACGACCCGGATCGCGTCGATTCGGCACGCGGGCATGAGGCCACTCATCCTCGGCGTGACGCTGTGGGCGTGGCTGGTTCTGGGCGGCGCGATCGTGAATGGCATCGTGTCGCGATGGCTTTGAGGGTCGCACCGCGCTCGAGCGATTCGAGTCAGTTCGTGGCCGAGCGCCTTCAGCGGAACAAGTTCCACCGGCGCCAACGTGACTCTCCAGTCTTGTAGGCCAGCGTTGCGGTCAGCGTCGTGACGACTTCGGTGCCGCCGCCGCCGGGGCTTCGGACCGCCAGGTTTGCGCAGATTCTCCGCGCCCGCTCGCGCATGCCCTGCATGCCCCAGTGACCCGGGGCGCCTCCTGCCTCGAGCGTCTCGGTGCCGATGCCCTTGCCATCGTCCCGCACGATCACCTGGAGCCGGCTGTCACCGAAGTCGATGACGACATCCACTTGCCTGGCCTGGGCATGGCGGAACGCGTTCGTCAGGGCTTCCGATGCGATCCGATGGCACTCGTCCTCGATGGTGGCGTTCAGGCTTCGCGGTTCGCCGATCACCGAGAGGCTGAACTTCGGCGACGGACTTCCCGAGACCAGCCGATCACCGGCGGCGCCGAGCATCTCGACCAGGCCTTGGCCGCTCGAACTCGCCGAGCGCAAGTCCTGGATCCGGTCGCGACCTTCGCTGATCACCGCGTCCGCCTCGGCCACGGCGGCGCGCAGGACGCTGCCAGCCGGCTCGTCGGGGCTCAGCATCTTGAGGGCGCCGTGCACCATCAGCACCAGTCCCTGCGTGCTCTGCAGGAGGGTGTCGTGCAGTTCGCGCGCGATGCGCTCGCGCTCGCGCATCCGCGCCTGGAAGCCGATCCGGATCCGTGTCGAGATCTGCCGCAGGCGCAGGCGCAAACCCAGCCAGAGGACCATCGTGGCGATCAGCACGCACAGCGCGATGAACCAGCGCGTCTGCGCGAAGGTCGGCGGGATCGAGAATTCGGTGGACGCGCCGACGTTGTTCCAGACCCCGTCGTTGTTGCTCGCGATCACCCGGAATCGATACTGGCCGGGCGGCAGGTCGGTGTAGAACGCCTGGCGTCGCGTGCCGGCATCCTGCCATCCAACGTCGTGGCCTTCGAGCAGGTATCGGAAGTGCACCTTCTGAGGCACGACGAAGCTGGGCGCGGTGTAGTCGATCTCGATGTCGCGGGTTCTGGGCGCGAGCAGCAATCGCTCCGCCGAAAGCGTGAGGCTGCGGCGGTCTGCGACGATGGCTTGAACGTGGACGGACGGTGCGACGTCGTTGCCTCGGATGTGTTCCGGGTCGAGCATCTGCGGATGCTGGCCGTTTGCGAACCAGAGTCGTCCGTCCTTGTCCATGAGCGCCGCTCCCCCGAAGTACGTGCCTTGCGGCTGGGCGCCATCGGTGGCATCGAGAAGGGTTGGCGTGACCCTGAATCCGGGATGCGCCCACCATGCGGCCATGTCTGCGGCCGAGATTCGAACCAGGCCGCACGCGGCATAGATCCAGAGGTCCCGATGCCGGTCGAACGCACCGGCGTAGGACAGCTCGCACGGCAAGCCGTCGGCGGAGGACATTCGACGAACCCGGCCGTCGCGCCATTCCACGACGCCGTGGTTGTTCACGGCGACGACCCCGTTGCCTGGCATGACCGCCACACCGTGCATCGGAAAATTTGCCTCGACTGGCTGGACGACCACCGAAAAGTGACCGTTCTCGTACCGCATGATCCCGCTGCCGACCGCCATCAGCCACAGTCCGCCGTCCGTCGCCGCGAGGATCCGGAAGGGGCGGGGCGTCGGAGGGACGATGTCCTCGACGATTTGTTCGCCCCGTATCCTTACGAGGCGCATGTGGGGCGCCAGCGCAAGCGCCCACATGGAGCCGTCGGCGTCCTGCGCGAGGTCGATCACGACGCCGAGCGGCTTCTTGTCAGGTGTGGCGATGTGCTTGAAATGCGTGCCTTCCAGGAAGGCGAGGCCGTTGTCCACGCCGGCCCAGAGACGGCCCGAGCGATCTTCCTTCACCACCGTGAACTGATTGCCGCCGGCACTCTCGGAGGCTCGAAGCGTCGTCACGCGACCGTCCTTCAGGCGGTCGACCGAACTCGAGTTGCTGATCCAGAGCGATCCGTCGACGCCGGCAGACAACGACTGCGCCGCGTCCTCGCTGAGGCCCTCCCGGGTCGACAGCGTCGCGACTCGCGTGTCCCGCAGGCGGTCGACGCCCGCCGAGGTGCAGACCCAGAGGGCGCCCTCCCGGTCCTCGAACAGCGCGATGACCTTGTCGCCGGAGAGGCCGTCCGTCGCGCGGTAATGCTGCGCCTGTCCATGGTAGACCCGATATACGCCGCTGTTCGAGGTGCCGACCCAGAGAGCGCCTTCGCGGTCGAGCAGGCTCGACGAGACCCTCAGCGATTCGCCGTGCATGCCCGGCACGTCCACCGACTGCCACTGGCCCGCCTTCAGGCGTTGCAAGCCGCCGCCACGGCCGTCGTACACCAATCCCACCAGCATGCTGCCGTCGTTGTCGGGGACGAGGACTTCGACGCCGTCGAGGTTGTCATCCAGTCCCTTGGCCCGCGCACGAAACGTGTCGACCGAGCCGCCGCGCAGCCGCGTCACCGTCGTCGACGACGCAAACCAGATGCCGCCGTCAGCGGTGGTCGCCAGGGAGACGGAGTACGGTCGCCCGATGCCGTCCGCTTTGCCGAAACAGTGAGGGCGAGATCCGGTGATTCTGCACACGGGACCCTGTCCGTCATCGTTGCCGGCGCGCGATGCCCAGACGTCCCCGCTGGCGTCCTCGACAATCGTGCGGACGCGCGCCTTGATGTCATGGTGAACGAGATGCCCGTCCTTCCACCGTTCCACATCGGCGCTGGTGCCGATCCAGAGGCTGCCATCCCGAGCGCCGTGCAATCCCGCACGGACGGTCGAGCGAGCGATTCGTTGGGCGGCGGTGTCAGCACGTCGAATCGGGCGCCGTCGAATCGCTTCACGCCGGTCGACGTTCCGATCCAGATGTAGCCGTCTGATGTCTGCGTGATCGCGGCAGGGTTGCCGGTGAAGTCGCCGTCGAGCGAGCGCCACACGGAATGGCCGAATTGCGGCAGGTCTCGGGAGGGGTCGAGCGCATGCGCAGAGAAGGACGCCATGGCACCCAGCACCCATCCGATGGCGCGCAGCCGGCCGCACCATCGCGTGAAGTGTCCGGCAAGGGGCATCTGTCCTGTCTTGTTCAATGAGGTCTCCGTGATGGCGCACGAAGCTAGCACAAGATCTTTCGGGCGTCTCGTCTTCTGGCCGCCTCCCGCAGCGTCTTCGAGGGAGCGCGGGATCCTCCCTGCGAGGCATGCATGGACCGCGCAGCAGGCCAACAATTCCTTGAGAATTGCAGGAGCGTTCCATGACCCATGACGACTCGTTCAACGCCTTGATCGTTCATGAATCGGGAGGCGAGTTTCATGAGGTGCGCCTCCGGCGGCCCCGGCCTGGCCCGGGCGAGGTGCTGGTGCGGATCCATGCGAGCGGGGTGAATCCGCTCGATGCGAAGATCCGGGCAGGCGTCGCCGCTCATGCGCGTCATCCGCTGCCCGCGATCCTCGGTCTCGACCTGGCGGGGGTGGTCGACGCGGTCGGGCCCGACGTGATCCGCTTCAACGTGGGCGACCAGGTCTACGGCATGACCGGTGGCGTCGGCGGCCTACAAGGATCGATGGCGCAGTTCGCCGTGGTCGACGCCCGGCTGCTTGCCCTCAAGCCGCGCAACCTGTCCATGCGACAGGCGGCTGCCATGCCCCTGGTGGTCATCACGGCGTGGGAAGGGCTGATCGACCGGCCCAGGACGAAGGCGGATCATCGCGTGCTGGTGCACGGGGGCGCGGGCGGCGTCGGCCACGTGGTCGTCCAGATCGCGCGGGCGCTGGGCGCCGAGGTCTTCGCCACGGTGGCGCCGGCGCAGTTCGCGGTCGTGCAATCGTATGGCGCGACGCCGATCGACTACGGCTCAGCGAGCGTCGAACAGTATGTCGCCGAGTACACCGGCGGCGAAGGCTTCGACGTGATCTACGACACCGTGGGCGGCGCCGTGCTCGATGCGTCGTTCGCGGCCGTCCGTGCCTACGAGGGCCATGTCGTGAGCTGCCTGGGCTGGGGCACCCACCACCTGGCGCCGCTGTCGTTCCGCGCGGCGACGTACTCGGGCGTCTTCACGCTCAGGCCGCTGCTCACGGGTCGGGATCGCACGCATCACGGCCGCATCCTCGAACTGGCGGCGGGCATGGCCGAGGCCGGCAAGCTGACGCCCATGCTCGATCCGCGGCAATTCGACCTCGCCACGGCGGCAGCGGCTCACGCCGCAGTGCAGGATGGAAGCGCGCGCGGCAAGATCGTCATCGACGTTCGGCATTGACGCCGCCCGCGGCGGCCAGTTCGTCGGCCAATGCGGCGACAAGAGTCGCAGCCGGCATGGCGCGAACGCGCGCCGCGCCGCGGCCGGCCCAGTGCGAGCCGAAGTCGGCCTCATGCCTGCGACTCGCGAGGGTATCCAGCGCGCGTGCCGCGTCGTGGGCGACGGGGAAATCGGGGATGTCGGCCGCCGCCACGCCTTCGCCCAGCCGGGTGAGCTTGTTGGCGATGGCCCGCGCCGGTCGACCGGAGAGGGCGCGCGTCACGACGGTGCGGCGATTCGTCAGGGCTGCACGATGCGCCGCAGTGGCCAACGACTCGTCTGTCGCGAGGAACGCCGTTCCCAATTGCGCGGCACTGGCGCCCTGTCGCAGGGCGAGCGCGATTTCGGCGCCGTCCATGAGCCCGCCCGCCGCCACGATCGGCAGGTCGATGTGGATCGAGAGCAGGCGGGTCAGTCGCATCGTGCCCAGGCCTTCGTCCAAGGCGTCCGGCTGGAACAGGCCTCGGTGGCCGCC
>FTIP01005107.1_pt1 | contig 14720 bp, 14 predicted proteins | sample 1658301 | NCBI WGS metagenome assembly FTIP01 (sample SAMEA3914813, study PRJEB12502) | metagenome | biome: forest; material: soil | place: Canada | collected 2011-07-07 | depth 0.3 m
CGGCGCGGCGCCGCTCCGGCGCGCGCCCGGTTCCTCGTCGAGCCCCAGGGAAAACACCCGTGCACGCACTCCGCTCCAATTCCGAGAAGCTCGTCGCCGACCTGCGCGCGCAGGTCGCCTCGGGCGCGTTCGCGGCGGGCGATCGCCTGCCGTCGATCCGCCGCTTGAGCGCGCACTACGGGTACTCGAAGAACTCGGTCGTCGAGGCCTTCGAGCGGCTGGTCGCCAACGGCGAGGTGGAGGCGCGGCGCGGCTCCGGCTACTACGTGATCGGCCGCCCGGCCGAGCCGGCGCAGCCCGACGAGCCCTCGAATCCCGTCGACCTGGCGCTCGACTCCGCCTGGATCCTGCGCGAGCAGCTGAACAACGACCCGGCGCACCTCGCCGTCGGCCACGGCATCCCGCCGGGCGAATGGCTCGCGGGCAACCGCCTCGATCAGGTGCAGCAGCGCGTCTCGCGCACGCCGTTGCCGTCGATGTTCCAGTACGGGAACCCGTATGGCTATCGGCCGCTGCGGGAGTCGCTGGAGCGCAAGCTGGGCGGGCTGGGTATCGACGCCCGCGCCAACCAGATCGTGCTGACGTTCGGGGCCAACCAGGCGCTGGACATCATCGTGCGCTGCCTGCTGCGGCCCGGCGACGTCGCGCTGGTGGACGAGCCGGGCTACTACCCGCTGTTCGGCAAGCTGCAGCTGCACGGCGCGCGCATCGTGGGCGTGCCGCGGGAAGTGGATGGCCCCGACGTCGCCGCCTTCGAGCGCCTGGTCGTGGCCACGAAGGCGAAGGTGTTCTTCACGCATTCGGTCGGCCAGAACCCCACGGGCTCCGACACCTCGCCGGCCAAGGCGTTCCGCCTGCTGCAGGCGGCCGAGAAGCACGACGTGACGATCGTCGAGAACGATGCCGTCGGCGACCTCAAGCCGGCGGCGCCGGCCCGCCTGTGCACGCTGGACCAGCTGCGGCGCACGGTCTACGTCGGCAGCTTCACGAAGTCGGTGGCCCCGGCCCTGCGCGTCGGCTTCATCGCCGCGGAGCCGGGGCTGGCCAAGCGGCTGGCCGACGTGAAGATGCTGACCCACGTGAGCACCTCCGAGGTCGCCGAGCGCACGGTCGACGCCGTGCTGCGCGCCCGCGACCATCCGCGCCAGCTGGAGCGGCTGCACCAGCAGGTCGAGCACTCCACCCGGCACGCCATCAAGGTGATGACCGGCCTCGGTGCCCGGCTCTTCTGCGCGCCGTCCCACTCGCTGTACCTGTGGGCGGAATTCCCCTGGGCGCCCGACTCGCTGGCCCTCGCCAGGACGCTGCTGGAGGACAAGGTCTCGCTCGCGCCGGGCGCGTTCTTCGGGCTCGACGCACGGCAGGCCAGCAGCTGGAGCCGCTACAACGTCGGCTATGTCGTCGATCCGCGCTTTGCCCGCGTGATGCTGCGTCATCGCCCGCGCGGCAAGCGTTAGTTGTGGATCAGTAGCGGTCGGAGACCCCGCTGGCGAACGGCAGCTGCGTCCCCTTGTCATCCTGCGCGAAGTCGCAGGATCCACACCTGGCGGGCGATTCCGTTTCGCTTTCGTTTGGGCCGTCTCGCAAGCCCTGGCCGGCGGGCGCGTGCATGGCTGGGATGCGTACGACATTCACAGTGGACGCGCGGGAGGTCATTCGAGAATCATCAAGGGGCGCGTACGTCAACTCGCCTCGTAGGCGCCCATCGCAGGTGCCAGGTCTTGCCCGGCAACTCGCCGAACACGGTTGCCGGGCAAGTCCCGGCACGAGAATCTGAAACTCTGCTATCGACAAGGTGGACATTCGCGACGTAACGTAGGCCAGCCTACCTGAAAGCGGTCGATCTCGACCGACCGGTTGTGGCGACCTTCGGCCATGTTCAGCGCGCCGGCCGTTCGCTGAATTCCTCTTCAACGATACCCGGCACGAATTCGACCTATCGATGAAAATCCACGCGGTCAGAACGTCACTTGGGGCCTACCAGATGGCACCGACTCGGCGCCCGGCATTCATGGCGGCGAGCGCGCGTTCGGCTACCAAGATTCGCGACCATCTCTGGCGCGGTCGCACAGAGGAAGCCGTCGAACTCACCCGCGACTTGATCGCGTCGCTGCAGGCTGGAGCCCCGACGCTGCCGCCCTTCTACGAAACGGTGGCCGAGACTGCGCCTGGCGCGGCCACCAGGCTGCTGGAATACGTCAAGCAGAATCGGGCGGACATCGTCGACTACAACCGGGCACGCCGAAATGGGCAGCGGATCTCAACGGCAGCGGCCGAATCCGCCATGAATCACGTCATCAATCGGCGGATGTCGAAGGGCCAGCAGATGCGCTGGTCGATCAGCGGCGCGCGGTGCCCTTTGCAGACGCGTGTTGCATTGCTCGATGACCGCCTGGTAACGCACTTCCACGCCCAGTTCCGACACTTCCGATCCCCGGAGGTCCAGTGCGTGTAGGTCGCGGGGCTCCCCAACTTGTATCCACTCCCAGATCATTCGTTCATCGACACCAGAAATTTGAAATGAAGATCATCTTGCGACTGCCTCTTGCAGCCATCTTGATTGTGACCGTGCTTGCCTCAGCCCATGCTTCAGAGCACTCATCGGCCTCAAGCTTCTTTCGCCAGGCTGCAATCGACGATGTCGAGTTCGCGAACAGGACGCTTCTAGAGAACCATCCTGGTGCCGCGCCAGAAATGCAGGACGCGCACTTTCAGAAGATGCTCCAAGCAGCCTATGTTTTGGCTAAGGACCGGGCGCCGGAGGTGAACACGGCTGAAGGCTATTTAGCGGTCATGTCGGGTTTCTCCAACACGCTCGACGACAAGCATCTGAGCTTTAAATCGGCACTCAACGTTGCGCGCCTGAATTGGGTTGGTCTGATCATGACGCTACGCAACGGTCGTTGGATCGTGGCCGACGAAGATCCCTGGAAGGGCAGGCTGCCATTGAAGGGAGCAACGCTCGTATCCTGCGACGGAAGGTCGGCCGATGACGTGGCACGCGAACGGCTTGGCGGCTTTCGAGCGGATTGGTCCATTCCCGCGCAGCGGACGATTGCTGCACCATGGCTACTCATTGACGAGAGCAATCCATTTTTTAAGCCGCTGAAGCAGTGCGAGTTCTCGACCTCGACTGGGACCCGCAACATCGACTTGGAGTGGGATTCAGTTTGGCGCGACGGAATCATCTCGCGAATCAACGCAGCCAGAGGCACTGGCGCTGCGGGCTACGGCGTCAAGCGGTTTGGGTCAGGATGGTGGATTTCGATACAAGAATTCACCGCCAAAGCGCCTGAGGTGATCGAGGCGGCTCGCGCGGTGCACGCCGAACTGCGCTCTGCACCATTTGTCGTCTTCGATGTTCGAGGAAATGGCGGCGGCTCCTCGGATCTTGGCGACCAACTCGCCGCAGTGCTCTACGGCGACTCAGCAGTGCCTCCTCCTGACAATTGCCGATCCCCGTGGCGGGTCTCTCCTGAAAACCAGGCCCACCTCGAGTCCTATCCCAGGTTGCTGGGCGACCGCCTATCCCCTGAAGCACGGAGCGACATTGATCAAGACATCGCGGCTATGCGAAAGGCCAGGGCCGACGGGGCAGCCTTTTCCGGTCCAATCACCATTTGCTCCCACAAGAAGCCTCAGCAACATGTCGCGCCACGGGTCTATCTTTTGACCGACAGCGTCTGCTTCAGCTCGTGCCTGCTCGTCGTCGAGAGATTTCGCGAGCTAGGCGCGGTGCAAGTTGGCTCGGCAACCAACGGCAATACCAACTACGAGGAGAATCGGCGCGTCTCGCTTCCGTCAGGCCTCGGGACCATCGGCGTGCAAGCGAAGGTCGAACTGTCCCATCCCTCACGCGTAGGGCCGTTTGAGCCAGACATTCCGTACGACGGGGATTTTGGCGACACCGCTGCCCTCCAAGCTTGGATAGCAGCAAAAGCCACTGGTGAATGGACACGTATTGTCGTGAATCACAACCGCAACTGAATGCCCCAGAACCGAACTTCTGAATCGCCCCGTTGGGCGGACCAGCAGCGCGCCGGAGTGAATTGCAAGCTCGCCCAAGACAACCACTCGTAGCGCACCAAGTCACCCCACGACTATGCGACGAACTGATCCTGGTGGCCAACGTGGCCGCGCAGGCTCGGTCCACCAGGCGTCCCGGCCCTGCCTGCGAGCGCGGGGCCCGCGGTGGCTCGGGCACACAGCGGCCAATCCCGGGCGTGCCCGGCGGATCCCAATCGTCATCATCAATGCCGGACTCGCGCTCCAAGCGTCGCGGCCGTGAGCCGCATTCGGAAATGACATGCGCATCAGTGCAATTCGTCACGGAAGAGGCGGCGTGCTGGCGAACAAGCACGTCGACGCTGAAGTCGTAAGAGCGGATACTTCCTCGTTTTAAAAAATGTGGGAGGAGTGGTATCCATGAAGGCCATCATCACGGCAGTCGCCGCCGCTGTAGTTTCGATCGGGGTGCAGGCGCAGCAGTCCTTGGGGGGTCAGGTGTTGACCACCATCCAGTTCCAGCCGGCCACCGCGCAAGCCTTCGATCCCACGCACTTCGCCCAGCAGGTCGTATCGGTCGAGCCCTACGTCGCGCAGTCGTCGCTCAGTTCGCAGCTCGTGGCCGGCGATGGGGCGACGCACCTGTATTCCGGTTCGACGCAAGGCCGTGGCGCAATCTCCGTGATCGGCGCGGTACTACGCGCGTCGGCGTCCTTGTCCATCTCGTCCGCCGACACCGATTTCTTCGACAACGTGGGTTTCGCGACTACGAAGGTCCAAGGCTCCATGCTCGATGCCTTTACCCTGACCGGTGCACCCGTCGGTACAGCGGTGACGATCCGCATCGGCCTCGAATCGATGCTGGCCCATCCCGTATTGGCCGGCAGTGATTCCTCCACCGGGCTCGACGGCACGAGCAGCTTCACGCTCATCGACGTGCTGCCGCAGCTGACCTTCGCGCAGGACCCCACCATAACCTTGCAGGCAAACGTCGGCACGAGAGCGGGTGCCGATACCCTGGAGGGCTCGTACGCCACGCTGGTGGTGCACGCCGGGGACCCCATAGTGCTGTCCAGCCACGAGTCGCTGAACGCGCTGGCTGTGCTCTCGCCGAGAGACAGCCTCTCCGCGGAGGCTTCGTCATGGGACGAAGTCATGCTGTCCTTGCAGATCCTGACGCCAGGCGTGTCGTACGAATCCGCGTCCGGCGCGACCTACGTGACGACGCTGCCGGACATCGCGCCAGCCGTGCCCGAACCCGCAAGTGCGGTGTTAATGTTGACGGCCATTGGCGCGCTGGGCGTGGCGCGCAGGCGCCAAGCAGCACGAGCCTGATTGGCGGTGCGCGCCTCATCGGTCTGAAGGTCCGCGAACGCCAGCTCTATGTCCCTCGGGATCTTGATCCGCGCCTCGGGAATGTCATGGCGCGTTCTGAAGGTCCGGTAGAACTCGCCTGTTCGCGCCGACGTCGGAGTGCGCCAATTTCGCCTGGCGTGCCGATCGCAGGGTGAGCCGGGCAATTCAGCGGAGAACCCGTATGCCCGCGGGGCAAGGATTCTGCCGAGGCGGCTCATTCGAGCGTCGGCGCGGTGGCTCAGTACCGGGTCGGCGCCAACAGCCTACCCGCAAGCTGACTGTCACGACCGTCTGCTTGTGGCCGAGCCTGTGTGAAAACCCCGGTCCGCGAATGAGGCTGGCCGCGTAGAGTCCCGAAGCATATCGAGAAGGGATCGGTATGCCCAGGTTCATCGAAGGACAGGATCGGCACCAGGTCACGCTGCTGCCGGAGTCGCTGGACGAGTTCATCGCCGAGGACAACGCGGTGCGGGTCGTCGATGCATTCGTCAACGAGCTCGATCTCCCGGAGCTGGGCTTCGAAGGCACTCAGGCCGCGGAGACGGGCCGGCCGTCGTACCACCCGACGGTGCTGCTCAAGATCTACATCTACGGCTATCTCAACCGCGTTCAATCGAGCCGGCGACTCGAGCGTGAGTGCCAGCGCAATCTGGAGTTGATGTGGCTCACGGGTCGCCTTGCGCCAGACTTCAAGACCATTGCCGACTTCCGCCGTGACAACGGCAAAGGCATCCGTGGCGCCTGCCGCCGATTCGTCGAGCTGTGCCGCGACTTGAAGCTGTTCTCACAGGCGGCGGTGGCCATCGACGGCAGCAAGTTCAAGGCAGTCAACAGCCGAGACCGCAACTTCACGCCGGCCAAGATCGCCAAGCGCAAACAGCAAATCGACGAGAGCATCGAGCGCTACATGGGCGACCTGGAAGCTGCCGACCGCAACCATCCCGGCGAGTTCGTTGCCAAGACCGAGCGGTTGAAGGACAAGATCAAGACGTTGCGTGAACAGATGCGTCGAATGGACGGCTTGCAGCGGAAGTTGGACGAGCAGCAAGAGGCGCAGATCTCGCTAACAGATCCGGATTCCCGCTCGATGATGTCGCAGGCCAAGGGCACCGGTGTCGTGGGCTACAACGTGCAGATCGCCGTCGATACGAAACACCATCTGATCGTAGCGCACGAGGTCACGAATGCCACCAGTGATCGGCAGCAACTGTCGAAGATGGCACAAGCGGCCCGCGACGCGATGGACAAGCCGAGACTGCGCGCTTACGCCGACCGAGGCTACTTCAATGGGCAGCAGATCAAGGGCTGTGCCGATGTCGGCATCGTGCCCTTCGTGCCGAAGTCGATGACCTCGATCGCCAAGTTCGAAGGCCGCTTCGACAAGCGCGACTTCATCTACATCGCCAAGGACGACGAGTACCAATGTCCGGCCGGGCAGCGCGCAATCTATCGCTTCACTCGAGAGGAGAACGGGCTGCAGATCCGGCGATATTGGAGCAGCGCGTGCCCGCAGTGCCCGATGAAGGGGCGCAGTGCACGCCGAGTGACAACAGGCGCATCTCGCGCTGGGAGCACGAGTCAGTGCTAGAGGCCATGCAGCGTCGCCTGAATTTGCAACCCGAGGCCATGACGCTGCGTCGATGCACGGTCGAACACGTCTTCGGAACACTGAAGCACTGGATGGGTTCGACGCATTTCCTGACGCGCCGACTGGTCAACGTCGGCACCGAGATGAGCCTGCAGGTGCTCGCATATAACTTGAAGCGTGTGATCAACATCCTGGGTATTGCCAGAACGATGAAGGCGGTCAATTCGATGGGGGCGTGAGCCCTTGTTGCAGCCTTTTGGCGTCTTCCATTGCGGCTTTCAACGGCGAGACTACTGTGGCTCGCGAACTGCTCGGCACACGCTCATGCCTGAGCGTGTCAACATCGGTTTTCACACGGCCTCGGCCGACTGCCGAACCGACCGGAACGCGAAGCCAAGGACGGTCAAAGTGAACTTACCGGACGTCATTCGTTGCGGGCCTTCGTCACGTGGAAGGCAAAGCAGGCCGCCAATCTCCGCGGTATCCCCTTTGCGTTCTGCTGCACCCACCGTTCAATCTCGCGTCCCTCGCTTGCAGTCGCAGCGCCTCCCCACAGCGTAAGGTACTTTGACTTCAGAGGATCCCCAGCGAAGAACAGGTACCCCTCGTCAGACACGTGGGTATCGACGTTGATGATGTACCAGTTGAGATATCGGAATGACCGCAGAACATCCACCGATTGCACCTTCAGCTGCCCCGCGATCCGCGGCGCAAGTTCAGTCTTTCGAACATCGCTCAAGGTGCGATCGACACCATCGCATGGGGATGCAACCGCGTCCATTGCTATGGCCGAGGCAAGTACAAGAATCAACCACCTCATGACGTGATGAGTGATGGCTGTCGAGCCGTCACTCTGGCACGCGGGCGGCGCTCGCCGCCTTGCATGCCCTGCCGACAGAAGGGGCGGTGTCCATGCCATCTCGGCCGAAGCACGCCAGTCAGCGTGGCGTGCGCTTCGCAAGCAAGTCGCGCTCGACTTCGAGAGTTCGTTCATCGGTGGAGAGCCCAATATGCGTGCGCACGTTGTCGCCAATGCGACCTTGCTGCTGCTGTACAACGTGCCATGCTTCATGCGGCAAGTGGCGATCTTGGCCTGGAGCGACGTGGATGTCCATGCCCTGCACGTAGCCCAGGGCGTCGAGTTGCGCAGGCTTCGGCGAGTTGTGGTGGACGCGCACGCGGTCCATGCTCATGCCAGAGAGGCTTTCGATTCCAGCCTTGAGAGTCGGTGGCAATTCGCTTCCATGTTCAGCCATGACGAGCCTTTCTGATGTACTCAATGGTGCCGTTTGGGCCAGGTCGGGGCTGAATCCTGGCACGGAGCACATGGTCTGCGCGGACGGCGCTTGCGTCCATTACGCGCGATAACGTTCCGGTTGCCCTTCCCGGATCCGGTCGCTCGCGAGTGACTGCGAATGGCCGGCTGGCGACGGCAAGCCCTCGCGCTGAAAATCATGCTGCCTCAAGCACCTTGGTCAGGCGCACCATCATCGTCCCGCTGTCATGAAGTGCCCGTTCGGTCACAGCGTAGTGATGCTTTTCGTACAGGCGGACAAGACGCATGTTGGCGGCCGAAGTCCATGTCGCAGCCTCAAGCATGCCTTGCGCGCGAATCCAGGCCTCGCCGCGATCAAGCAGGCGGTCTGCAATGCCGAAACGCCGATGGGCAGGATCAACATAGGTGGTGGAGATCAGGCCGTAGAGGTGGCCGTCGGGCATGGCATTGATTCGCAGGATGGTGTGGCCGACAATGCGCATGGGATCGTCCCGTGCCACGGCGAGATAGACCTGCGCCGGATGGGCGCGTGTGGTGTCGAGCAACTCGCGCAGCCGGGTGCGCGTCCAGGCGATCGGATATTCCTGCCGTCCTTTCTCGCCCTCGACTTCCAGGAGCGTGAGGTGCATTCCGTTCGCGACTCATTCGAGGTCGGCGGCGCTATCCTCGTCCAGGTTGCGGAGCACGAAAGAATCGGTTCCTGTCGAAGTCATCATCCGATTGTAGGTAAGCGTTTGCTGGAAGCGGTCGCCGGCAACTGCCCGCAGGTGGCCGACCTGCTACCGTCAGCCACATCGCAGCGATCCGAGTGCTGCATCAGGGCCCCCGACATGTGCGACGAGAAACTGCGCCGCGGCTTGGTCGACCCGTTGACGCAAGCGGAATCCGCCGGATTCAGGCGCGCCGTCCGAGGTGCTCCCTCACAGTGCGCAGGGCATCTTCTCACCGCGTCGTGCCAGGGCCGCCTCGAGTTCGTGCCAACCAGCCGCGAGTTCGGGAAGCGGGTTGGCGCCGCGCTTGCCCCCTTCGTCTTCGCAATACTGGCCCAGCGCGGTCTTGCGCCGCAACGTCGGCTTAGCGCCGGGCCGGCTGTTGGTCGTCAGGTCCAGCCGGATGCCCGCGTCCACCAAGTCGGCAGCGATGCCGAACTCGTAGGCGTTCATCGCGCGGTGCAGGGCCGATCCTGAGAAGCCATCGTCATAGTTGACGTCGGCGCCGCGCTGCAGCAGCAGCCGCACCACGGGTCGGTTATGCCCGGAGATGGCCCCCATCAGCAGCGAGGTGGTCGTGAACGGCTCCTTGGGTGGGCGCCAACTGGGACCGATCCCGTGATCGAGCAGCACGCGAACGACTTCCGGGTCGGCGTTGTCGCGCGAAACGGCGTAGATGGGCAATGTCTCGCCGCCATCGAGTACCGAGACCGGGTCGCCGCCAGCATCGAGCACCAGCTTCATCACCTGAGGCCCGTTCTTGCGAGCCAGCAGGGCGAAGTGCGGGACCGTCATGCCCAGCTTGCCGACGGCGCGAACATCCGCACCCTTGTGCAGCAAGGCTGTGATGCGGTCCGGCAGCCCGTCCATGCACGCATTGGCGAGTTCGACGACGGCGGGATCCGTGAAGACCTTGTTTGGATAGGGCATGGCTTGAGCGCGGGAGAAGGGAAGGATCAAGCAGGCGGCGCACAGGGCAAGCGCCCCAAGCAGCCTGCGAAGGATAGGATGGCTGGAAATCATTGCCCCGCACCTTGGGAGCCCTTGGGCAGGGAAATGTAGTCGGTGACGGGCGCCGGGTTGCCGGTGCCGTCCAGCATGGTCTGGATATCCGCGGCCTTGCGCGACTCGATGCCCTGGTGCAGGTTGACGATGCTGTGCTGCGCCGCCAGGCTCGACGGGGACCCGTCCGCGTTCTTGCTGGGCACGTTGCGCACATCGCCGAGGGCCGGCGGGATGTACCACTTGCCGCCGCTGAAGTCGAAATTGTTCTGGGCTTCCTGGGCCGTGATGCCCGTCAGCCGTTGCACGAGATCCTTGCCGATCTGCGGAACGCGCCCGGCCACCGCATCGGAGACGCCCAGTTGGTCGCCGGCCCATTGGTTGGCCTTGATCACGCCAGATGCGCCTTTGACCACACCGAGCACCACCTTCTGGAAGCCCAGCGAGTTCTGGGTGCCGGTGAGCGGGTCGCCGTAGCCCTGAGTCAGGCCGCCGTCGGACCGGTACTGGTCGAAATCGGCGGCATATCGATCGAGACCGTCGGCGGGTTGGCCCATGGTCCTTGGATTCAGCCCAGCGGAGTTGAACATCTGGCCCTTCAAGCCGGCAATGACGCCCGCTGCCTGGGCCTTGCCGCCGCCCAGCGAATGGCCGGTGACCTCGGCGCCTTCGAAATCAGGGTTGCCCTTCATCTGCCTACCAAGATTCATGGCAGCATCGTATTGGGACGTCTTCAGGCCGAGGGCCTGATCGTGGTCGGCCAGGATGTCGTCCGGATCGGCGGTCGTCCCCTGGAACGCAACGACCGTCTTCGGGTCGAAAGGGAAATCGTCCGGGCACTTGTACACCACCGCACGCGCGGTCTTCATGTCAGCGGGCCTGATGCCAGCGTCCTGTAGTTCATCCGCAGTCATCGCATGCCAAGGCGATGGCGGCGTTTTGTCAGTGGCCTTTGGATCATACTGCCTGTACGTGTCCTGCGACAGCGACGCCAGTTCCACCGCATGCATGTCGCTCTGGAGCTCCGTGCCGGCGGCCCGCGCCGCCGGATCGGGCGAGGCCTGCGCTTGCGCGATGAGCTGGTTGCGCCTCTCGATGCGGGTCGCGCGCTGCTTGGCGTCCATGCATTCCTGGCACGGCACGCACGGTACCAGCGCCGGCCGCTGCGGCGAGAACCTGTCCTTGACTGCCGCGGCAGCCTTCTGGACGGCGCCGACGGCGCCCGCCACCGGTTTGACTACCGCCTGATATCCCGCATAGCCGGTGACGGCCACCGTGGCGCCGACCGCCCCCTCGGTGCCGACGAAAGCGCCCGCCGCCACTTTCTTGCCGGCCGACACCGTGGCCTCTGCCGCGGACTGAGCGAGCGACACCACCTTGTCCTTGGCGGCGCTCGCCGCCGAGCCGATGGCACTCAACTTGGAGCTGATCGCCTGCGCGCTGGCGTCCCAGAGGTCGCGCAGCGGGTTGCCGTACGGATTCGGATCTTCCCCCCAGCTCATGCAGCCCCCTTGGCTTGCTCGAACTCGTGGAAGACCGTCACCGAGAAGTTCGTCAGCGCGTCGGCCTTGGTGCCGGGCGACAGCTGCGCCGCGCTGAGGATCTGCTGCAGTCCGGGGATGCGCTGGTCGAAGTCGGGGCCCAGCAGCCAGGTGTTCAGCACGAAGATGGCTGCCGACTGCTCGTCGACGAGCCCGTAGCCGGCGGCGCGCGACACGAGGGCGGGGATGGGTGCGGCGAGCTGGTCGCTGCTGAATCCGGCCGTCTGTGCTGGGAACTGCTCACGAAGGATCCCGACCATCCGCGAAGCAAAGTTGCTCTGGCCCAGTTGATCCCACTGAGCCTGTGAAATTGAATTCATGTTCTTCTGCAAGACCGTGGCTCCGGGGCACCGCCTCACCTGCGATTGACTCCCACCCGGCAGCGCCCTAACGAACGCGGAGTATTGCCACCGGCGCGACCGCCCGCATCCCCCCAAAGGGGGTGTGGCGGCGTGACCCACGCGGCTTCTACCTCCAGCCCTCGATGGCCCGCGAAGGCCCTGCCCATCGTCGAGACCGTGAAGACGTTGTTCGCCAGGGCGGTCGTAAGCGTCCAGCCACGGCATCTTGAATCCGCGCATGCGGCGTCTTGCTCCTATCTAACGCGCTTTGTGTACAGCTTGAACCTCATGCCAAGGTACAGAACGAGCGCGACGAATGGGTAACCGATGAAAAGCATTGCACCCATTTCCGAGTGGATGCCAGACGGCACGCTCATTGGATCGACGAACGATGCAAAGGTTGGGTCGCTCGCTGAGTACCAAACCGGGATCTTTTGATTCAGGCTGAGATCCCTGCAATCCGACTTCAAAGGCAAACTGCCAGCGCCGCCCGTGATAGTGCGAGCGCCCGCTGAATAGGTAACTCTATATGAGCCGTGATTTCCGCAATCAAGCGATGCAACGCTCCCCTGCGTCTGAACGAAGGGTTGCTTCTCGTTGAACGTCCTCAGTTCGAACCAGCTTGATGCGGCCAGAGCTGAAACCATAACCGCCGGAACGATCAGGACGACTCGCAGGTCTGGGGTTAGCATGTGTGCGCGGTGAGTTTTAGTGGCGGACGCAATCAACTCGCATGATCTGCGAAGACGTAGTCCGCCGACGGTGCCAGTTGGCGGAGGGCAGATCTTCGCAGACGATACTCGAAAGGCAGCTCACTGGCTGCAAGCCGTCTCGGACAAAGGATGTACCCAGCGGTGCGGCAGCAGGTCTTCGATGCCACTCGCCAGGTGGGTGGGGAGCCAAAGCACGTCGATGCGGATCAGCGCAGAATCTCCCGCGCCCAAGTCGCACACTGCGTCGCCGCGCTCAGCGGCCAAGTGGCCTTCACCGTCAGCGGGCCGCGACGCAGCTCGATCTCGATTGTTGCTTCACTCGTCGACGACGCCACCGTAACCGGCACGAACGGCATCGCCTCGATCATCGGTGCAGCCGCGCTCGTCGCCATCACGGTGCCGGTTGCGGCCTGCCGCCGCTCGCGTTCGAGCCGACGCCAGCCATGCACGAGATTGGCGTTGACTCCGTGTGCCAGCGCCACCTGGGCCACCGAAGCGCCAGGGCGCTCGCACTCAGCCAGGACTTGCGCCTTCAGCTCTGGGCTCCGTTCCTGCCGCTTCCTCTTGGGCTCCGTAGTCATCGTGTCCATTAGCGATTGCTCGTGGACGCTATCGTTACGGACTCAAAGGGCAAGTTCAATGTGTCGTGGCTGGTCGCTTACGGGCGGTCGCACAATTGGCGAGCCCAAGGTGACACAGTGGCTCAATGTGCACGTCCACTGAATCGAGGTCGCGGAAATGGTCCGCCCAGCAGCCTTCCTACGTGGCCCGATACCGGTCGCTCGCGACGGACAGCTTGTGGCCGACAGACGACCAGTACGCTACCCGACATTGAACGCACGACGTGTCTCATCCGATGTCACTACCGTCCCGGGGTCATTGAGCGCAAGCTCCATCGTGTCCATTGTGATCGGCGTCGCGGGAGATCGGTAGATCGAAAGAAGTTGTTCGGGGTTGCTTATCGCGTCAAACCATTGAATCCCGACCGTCTCGACGGTCTGTGCCATAGCCTCCGCACAGGCCGCGATGCTTTCAGCGTCGGATCGGTAGTTGAACCTGCTCTGGACGCCCGGCTCTTTCGGCCCTGGCGCTCCGTCAAACTCCGGCCCGTTGAGGGCTTGCGCCACAAACTGATCGAAACGGATGCGGACGCCCAGGTGCAGTCTGAACCGGGGGCCGAAGGTGTACTTGTGGACGTGCACGAACTCCAGCACCACGTTGCCTGGGCGTACAAAGAACGTCGGCTTGGTGCGTTCGAATCCGAGGGGCTGCAGCTTCTTAGCTAGCAGCCGCAGCACCTTCTGCGCATCTCTAGCCTCCTGCTTCTTCTCAGGCGAGCCAGGAAGCGCCAAGGGACGCATCTCGTCATTCAATGGGTTCACCGTGGGTTAGAGCTCGGGGGCACAGCCTACCCCGAAGCCGACAGGCCTGGATGACCGCTTCTGGCCGACTGACGACGTAGCTACCCAGTCCGCGGCTACCCGAAAGCCGCCCCTCTTGAACGTCAATGCCTACCTCAAAGCGAGAGTCTCGAGTCGCCGCTGCCGCCGATCATCGACTCTTGAAATACCCAGGCTGGCAGCCGCTTGCGCCCATCGCCCGCGCCACGCGCGACGACGTCGCGCGCTGCAGGCGATCGCTGATGAACGCACCCGCCTCGACCAGCTTCGCGAGGTCGATGCCCGTCTCGAGGCCCAGTCCGTCCATCAGGTACACGACGTCTTCCGTCGCCACGTTGCCGGAGGCGTCCACGGCGTACGGACAGCCGCCGAGCCCCGACACGGAGCTGTCGAAGGTGCGCACGCCCAGGTCCAGCGACGCGACGATGTTGGCGATCGCCATGCCCCAGGTGTCGTGGTAGTGGCCGGCGAGGCGGGCAACCGGGATGTGCCTCATGCACGCCTCCAGCATGAGGCGCGTCGACCTCGGCGTGCCGCGGCCGATCGTGTCGCCGAGCGAGATCTCGTGGCAGCCCATCTCGGCGAGGAGCAGCGCCACCTCGGCGGCCTTGGCGGGCGCGATCTCGCCCTCGTAGGGACATCCCAGCACGCAGGACACGTAGCCGCGCACGCGCAGCCCGTGCTCGCGCGCCGTTTCGATGACGGTGCGGAAGCGCTCGAGGCTCTCGCGGATGGAGCAGTTGATGTTTCGCTGCGAGAACGACTCCGACGCGGCGCCGAAGACGGCG
>FTIP01000057.1_pt3 | contig 14501 bp, 18 predicted proteins | sample 1658301 | NCBI WGS metagenome assembly FTIP01 (sample SAMEA3914813, study PRJEB12502) | metagenome | biome: forest; material: soil | place: Canada | collected 2011-07-07 | depth 0.3 m
GCGGTCGTCGGCGCCGCGAGCGCGGGCGCGGCAGGTTCTGCAGCGCTGACGACGCGAGTTGTGGCGGCCGGCGCTGGTGCTGCCGGTGCGAGCGGTTCCGCGGCGCTGACGGTGGCCGCGGCGCTCGCGGGATCCGGGCAGGCCGGCGCGGTGGGTTCGGCAATGCTGTCGATTCCATCGGCGCTGTCTGGCGCGGGGTCGGCCTCTGCCACGGCATCGGCGGCGCTCACCGTTTCCGCGGCAATCTCCGGTACCGGCATTGCGGGCGCGTCCGGCTCCGCAGCTGTGACGACTGGCACGTCAGGGGCGAATCTCGCTGGCTCGGGCCGCGCTGACGCGAGCGGATCAGCCGCCCTGACGACTCGCGTCGCGCTCGCCGGATCTGCCTCGGCACAAGCCAGCGGTTCGGCAGCGCTGACGACCGGTTCTGCCGGCGCGAGCCTGTCTGGCAGCGGGGCGGCGTCGTGCCAAGCCTCGGCAAGCCTCACCACGCGCGCGGCGCTGGCCGGCGGCGGCTTCTCGATCGCAACCGCGGCCGGCACGCTGACGATCGGCGGCGCGGGTGTCTCGTTCTTGGGCGGCGGCGCTGCCTCTGCGACGGCGCAGGCGACGCTGACGGCCCGGGCGAAGTTCGCCGGCGCCGGCGTGGTGGTGTGCACTGGCTCGGCCGTGTTTTCGCTGGCCAGCCCATTCGTGTCGGGCAACCAGGCCGTCTGGCTGGTCGAGCGCATGAGCAGGGAGGCCCCAGCCGAGGTGATGGTGAGAGCCGTGCAGGTCGACAAAAGGAATCGGGCGGCAGCGAGTGAAGTGATGAATCGATCGACGCAAGTCGAGTCCCTGCAGCGTGCGGCGACCGCCGTCGTGCGAGTGCTCGAAACCTAGGCGAGACCATGCAAATCCTGGAAAAGCGCAGCAGCGAGTCGGTGGTCTTCGACATCGACTGCTCCCTGCTGCTCGCCGCGACCGAGACGATCACGAGCGTGACGTCGTCGTCCGCGGCACCGGTGACGACCATGCCCATCGCCTTTGGCACGCCGACCATCAACGTGACGCCGACGACCTACATGGACCAGTTCGGCAGCTCTCGCGTCGCGGCAGCCGGCAAGGTCATCCAGGTTCGGATCAGCGGCGGCCTCATCGCCTCGACGCAGACCGCCCAGGACTACGTCCTGAGGTTCGTCATGGTGACGAGCCTGAACACCGCCGTCGAAGCCACTGTAAAGCTGCGGCTGAACGACACGCCCGCCTGACCCTTTCCGCGCGCCCCGCGCATCCCGGCCCGCCTCGAGCAATCGACGCGGGCCTTTTTCATTCCCGCGACCGCGGGGCATTCACTGGAGAAATGCATGACTTCCACCGCGATCAGCGCGCAGGGCTCGCTCCTGCAGATCGGCACCGCCACCGGCGGCGCGAAGACGTTGACGGCTGCAGCCGTCGGCTACCCGACGATCATCACCTCGGCGGCTCATGGCCTGCTGAATGGCGACGTCGTCACGATGGCGCTCTGGGCCGGCACCGGTGCCACGCTGCTGAACGGCCTGTCGTTCGTCGTCCAGGACGTCACGGCCAACACCTTCATGGTCGAGGTCAACACGACCGGCTTGACGCTGACGACTGGCAGCACGCCGACGGCGACGCCCGTGACCTGGACGACGATCAACAACATGAAGACCTTCACCGGTCTGGATGGTGAAGCGTCGGAGATCGACGTCACCAATCTGCTCAGTGCGGCGAAGGAATACGTGCTCGGCCTGGTCGACAACGGCAAGTTCTCGATCGAAGTCGACTATGACGGCGGCGACGCCGGCCAGCTCGCGTGCGTTGCGGCGCAGCAGTCCGGCGCGAAGAAGAGCTTCAAGCTAACGCTGCCCGACACCCACACGTTCACCTTCAGCGCCTTCGTGAAGAAGGCCCCGCTCTCCGGTGGCGTGGACCAGGTCGTCAAGCGCGGAACGATCGATTTGCGCATCACCGGCGCCTACGTCTTCGTCTGATCAACAACAACCGGGCGCGAACGACGCGCCCGCATAGAAAGTCCACCTCATGTTTCTCGACCGTGCAGCCATCATCGGCGCCCAAGACCTCAAGACCGTCGACGTCGAAGTCCCGGAATGGGGCGGTACCGTCCGGCTCCGCATGCTGACCGCGTCCGAGCGGTTCGCCATCAATGACGCCGCGAACGCGTCCGGCGAATTCGACCCTTCCGTTTTCCAGGCGGTGCTGATCGAGCGGACGGCCGTCAAGGAAGACGGTTCGCCGCTGTTCGACAAGGGCGATGCGGCTGCGCTCGGCGCCAAGTGCTCGAGCGCGATCGCGACCGTCTTCTCGGCCGCCGCGGAACTCAACGGCCTCGGCCCGAAGTCGACGGACGCTGCGGAAAAAAACTGACGGGCCGGCCTGAGCGCCGGTTCCTCTTTCGGTGGGCGCTGCAGATCGGGCGCACGCCGCGCGAGCTCGAAAACTCGGTCACGAGCGAAGAGCTCACCGAGATGATTGCCTACGAACGCCTCGAGCCGTTCGGTTCGCTCCACGACGAGCAGATGCACGGCACCGGCATCGCCGTGACCGTGAACATGAACCGCAAGAAGGGTACCGAGCCAGTGACCGCCGGCCACATCTTCCCAGCGCTCGGCAAGCTCTTAGGCGTCGGCAAGGTGATCGAGCTGAAGGATCCGAAGGCCATGTCTCGGCTGCTCGGTGCGAAGTTGTTCGGTCACATGCGGAGAAAGCGTGGCTGACGAGATCACTGTCGACATTCCGGGTCTGAGCCAGGCGCTCGCCGAGATGCGGGAACTGCCTCAACGAATGCAGAAGCGGATCATGCTCGGCGCTGCAGCGACGGGCGCGGCGGTGATTCGTGATGAAGTCGTCGTGCGCGCCGAGTTGATCGCAAAGACCGGCGTTTTGGCCGGCGCCATCTACATCGTTCGGATGCCGCTGCTAGGCAATACGCAGACCGAAGTGTTCAAGGTCGGCGTCAGGCAGGGCAAGAAGTTCCGACATGCGGGCGCCAACAGCAAGGCCGGCCCGACTCAAGGTGTCAACCGAGACGCGTACTACGCGTCGTGGGTTGAATACGGGCATTTCGCGCGCGTTTCGCACCAGGTTGGCAAGGATGCCAAGAACGCCGGCCGCTGGCTGGGTGTTGCGCAGTGGGTGCCGGCCAAGCCGTTCTTTCGCCCCGCAGTTCAAACCAAGACGTCCGCCGCCTTCACGGCGATGAGCGACTACATCTACAAGCAACTCCCGCTCGCGACGGTGGGATTTCAGTTTCTGAAGGCGGCTTGAGTGACCCAAGACCTTTCCCTGAACGTCACTGCGAACACGTCCGGCTTCAATGCGGCGTTGTCGCAGGCGGCGAACTTCACCGACGCGCAGATGAAGCGCATGGCGTACTACATGCGCCAAGGGTCCTCGGAGGTGAAGAACCTGGCGAAGGCCGCGCAGGAGACGTCGGCGGCGACCTCGGCCGCCTACGAGAAGATCGCCGCGAACGCCGATACCGTCGGCAAGGCGCACGCCGGCATGACGCGCGAGCTGATCGTGCTGGGCCACGAGTTGAGCCAGGGAAACCTGAAGCGCTTCGGGGGCTCGCTGCTGGTCCTTGCCGAGTATAGCCCGAAGGCGCAGGCCGCGATCAGCGCATTGATGGGGCCGATCGGCGCCTTGATCGGCGTCGTTGGCATCGCCGGCTTCGCGATGATCGAGGGTGCGCTCGAGGCTGAGAAGTTCGCGAAGAGCCTGCAACTCACGGGCAACTACGCCGCAGTCACGCAGGCCAGCATCGAGGAACTCGCGAGGACCCAAGCCTCGCAGACGGGCCAGACGCGCAGCGGCGCGAAAGGCAGCATCGAAGCCGCGGCCGGCTCCGGTGCATTCGGTCCGTCCGAGCTCGCCGCGGCGTCGCGCGCGATCGGCGACTACCAGAAGGTGACGGGCGAAGCGGCCGAAGATGTCGTCGGCAAGTTCAAGACGATTCAGGATGGCGTCGCGAAATGGGCCGAGGAACAGAACAAGTCGATGCACTTCCTGACCCTCGGGGAGTACGACCACATTAAGGCCCTCGAGGAAACCGGGCAGAAGGAACTGGCGGCGATCGAGACGCTGAACCTTCTGGCACAGACGATGGAGAGCCGGGCTACCCCGGCCGTCGGAACGCTCACGGCGGCCTACCGATTCTTCCGCGACGCCGTCGTGGACGCTGGCATCGCACTGGCCAATGCCGGCAAGCCGAGCACGCTGAACGACCACATCAACGACGTGAAGCGCCAGATCGGCGACGCCCAGTCGGGCAATTCCGGCGGAAACTGGGAGGATCGCCAGCGCACGATCGCCGCCGGCCAGGCCGAACTGTCGCGCCTGACGCAGCAGCAGTTCAAGGACCTCGATCACATCACGACGGCCGCGTATGCGGCTCAGCGAGCTGAAGAGGGCATCGCGGGCCAAAAGGCGGCTGATGAATGGATCAAGAAGGGCAAGGCCGTCTCGGAGTATTCGAAGGCGCTCGACAAGTTTCACGCAGACGTGAAGGCCGCGGCGGACGCTGAAAAGCCATACACGCCGGAGGAAGTGAAGACCGGCGAGGCTGCTATCAAAAAGCAGTTCACGGACCATTCGGCGACAGCCCAAGCCGACGAATACAAGAACCTGCAGGCCACGATCAAGGCGTTCAACGCGACGACCGACGAAGAGATCAGCCGCATGGGCAAGCTGACCGACGGTCAGAAGTTTTCGATCCAGGCTCATGAGGAGCTCACGAAGGCCGGCAAGAAGCTGAGCGACCAGCAGCGGAAGGAGATCTCCAACGAGATCGACCTTGCCGCAGCGCACCGCACATCTGCCGATTTCCTGCTGGCCGCGCAGAAGGCCACGATCGCGCGCGTGCAGGCCGACACGGCGGATCAAGAGCAGCAGCAGCGCACCGTCGAAGGCGTCATCCAGTCCGGCAACGACCAGGCGAACGCGATCCTTCGACAGTCTCAGCTCATCGGGAAGAGCGCCGAGGAAATCAGCAAGATCCAGGCACTGCAGAACTTCGACGACATGGTGGGCAAGGCGCTGCTCGGTGCCGACAACGACACGGTTGCGCGGATCGACCAGATCGCCGCCTCGCTGCGCGGCAACCTCGTCGACGCCATCAATTCAGCCGCGGCGGCTCAGAAGTCCTTCAATGCGTCGTTCACGAACGGCTGGGACAAGGCGCAGCGCGAGTTCATGAAGACGGCGGACAACAGCGCCGCCTTTGGTGAGAAGGTCTTCGGCGACTTCGCCAATGGCGCCACAGACTCGATCGTCAAGTTCGCCAAGACGGGCGAGATCTCCATCGACGGTCTCGTGAATTCGATCATCAGCGATCTGATTCGCATGCAAGCTCAGAAGGGGATCGCATCCCTGCTCGGTGGAAGTTTCGATTGGGGCGGCGGCTCCAGCCCCCTGAAGCTGCTCGGATCGCTGGGTGGCGGCAGCGAGGGCGGTGTGACGATGGGTTCGTTCTCGGAACTGTTCTCCGGATCGTTCGGCGGGGGTTTCTACGCCAACGGCCTCGACTACGTGCCGTATGACGGCTTCCCGGCCATCTTGCACGAGGGCGAGCGTGTCACCAGCCGCCAGGACGCCGTCACCGAGCGCAAGAACGGGAGCAGCGTCCACATCAACCTCGGCGGCATGACCTTCGGTGCCGGCGTTGACGCATCTGGCGTGGCCCAGGCGGTACGTACTGGCATGGCGCAAGTCAAGGGCGAGATCCAGCGCTCGCTGTCGACGAACGGGCGGTTCTCGTGAACTTCTACCCGTGGACATTCCCTGTCAGTCGTTTCGAGATGCGGATCCTGCCGAACACCCGCATCTTCACTGGACCCTATACGCCGACAACTCAGACGCTGGACCTGCTAGGCGAGCGGCTGATGATCTCGATGGATGTCCCGCCGACTGTGGACCCGATCCAGGGTGCTGCGCGAGAAGCATTCTTCAACCGCCTGAAGGCATCGTCGAATGGCATCACGATTGGGCATCAGAAGTTCAGCGCGCCCCAGGGGACGTTGCGTGGCGCGGTGGCGGCGACCTGGAAGAACAACGCCGCGGTGACGGCTGTCTGGAAGAACGCATCGGCCGTAACAGCGACCTGGCAGGCCGGCAACCCGGTGATCCTGAACGCGATTGCGCAGCTCGCCAACACCGCGACGATTTCGACGGTTCCAGGCTACACGCTGCTGGCCGGCGACTGGATCGGCTTCGGCGGCCAACTCGTCCAGATCATGGCGAACACCGTCGCCGACGGCAGCGGAAACATGCCGATCGAGTTCCAGCCGCGCGCCCGCGTCGCCATCCCTGCCTACACGCAGGTTTTCTGGTCGGCCCCGACGGCGAATTTCATCCTCAAGCCCGGCACGCCCAACGTGCCGACGTCCTGGTCGCCCGGCATGACTGACGGCGCGACCATCGAATTGATCGAGATCTTCTGATATGACTCAAGTCCTCTTCGCCTCCGCGACGACGCCGCAGGAAACCGATCTCGACGCGAACTTCACTGCGCTCTACAACCTGCGCGAGATCATCTCAACCTCGGGCTACACCGCAGCGACCCCGAAAATCACGATTGATGCGAATGGAACCTTTGGGATCGGCATTGTTCCTTCAGCCTGGTCAAATTCATTCAATCAGCGCGCAATTCAGATCTCGACTGTCGGCGTTCTTGCCTCGCTATCGGCGTCGGCTGGGAATCAGCAGGTCCACCTCGCAAATAATGCATGGGGTTTCAGTGCGGCGGCGACCTATCTGACGTCTGACTTTGCGACGGACTATCTGCAATTCGCCGGCCAGCATCAATGGCGCATTGCCCCGTCGGGAACCGCTGGGAACGCCGTCACGTTCACGCAGGCGATGACGCTTGATGCGAACAACAATTGGATCCTCGCTGCGGCGAACGCATCGACTGCCCAGCAGTCCGGTGCATATGTCGCCCCATCCTTCAGCGCAACCAATGCCGCCGGCATGTGGCTCGGCCATGCGACTGGCACCGCTACGGGCGCTGTCTACCATTCTTTCGGATATAACGCCACCGTCATCGGCTCGATTACTCAGAGCGGTACGACGGCAGTTCTATACAACACGACGTCCGATGAGCGGCTGAAAGCCAACATCATCGATGCCGCGCCGGCCGGCGATCTGCTGGATACGGTCAAGGTTCGTCAGTTCCACTGGAAGTCCGACGGCTCTCACCAGAGCTATGGCTTCATCGCCCAGGAGCTCGTCCAAGTCGTGCCGTCCGCCGTGTATGCGCCGGCCGACCCGGACGAGATGATGGCGGTCGACTATTCCAAGTTGGTGCCGCTGCTGGTCAAGGAAGTTCAGTCCCTTCGCGCTCGCCTGGCCGCGGCAAACATCGCCTGATCATGCGAACGATCTCCACTGCCGGCGCCGCTGCGCTGTCGGGTGCCGTCGTCTGCATGACGATGCTGGTCGAGATGGATCTAACGCAGCCATTGAACCTGAACACATCGAGCCTGTCGTTGGCAATCAACGGCATCACCTATTCGGGCGTCGGCGGGCTTGGCCAGATTGATGCGATCACGGACTCAAGCGGTGATCTGCCGCGCTTGAATTTCTCGCTCGCAGGAGTGCAACCGACATCGCTTGCGCTGGCGCTGACAGAGAACATCACCGGAGCTGCAGTGCGCATCAAGATGGCGCTGTTCGACTCATCTACCGGCGCATTCATTGACATCCGCCAGCGCTACGCTGGTTCGCTCGATGTCATGTCGATCTCTGACGGCAAGGACAGCGCAACCATCAGCGTGAGCAGCGAGAGTGCGATGCTTGGACTGATTCGCCCTGTCGGCCTCTATTACAACAACATCGACCAGCAGGCGCTCGTTCCTGGCGACCTGGCGTTCCAGTACGTGAATGACCAGGTCGACCAAAAGATTGTGTGGCCGAGCGCGGCCTTCTTCCGAAAGTAGCGATGCCTCGCCTGAAGAATTGGTCCAGCCGGTTTGCCGCGCTGGTGGATCGGGCGCGCTCGACTCCCTTCGAATGGGGATCTCATGATTGCTGCCTGTGGGCGGCCAATGCTGTTCTGGCCCAGACCGGTTCAGACCCGGCGCGCGAATGGCGGCATGGCTATGCCAACCAACGCGGCGCATTGCGGATCCTTGGGTTGCTCGGTGGCTACGAGGGAGCTGGCGCGCTGACGGGCATTCCCATCGCGCTTGGCCTGGCGACGGTCGGCGACATCGGTCTTGTGACATGGAAGGATGGAACGCGATCGCTCGGCGTCCGGTCGATGTCGACCTGGATGTGTGCTGGCGACTACGGATTGGTGCATTTGCCGCTCGAGGCAGCAAGCCACGCATGGGGAGTCGGGCGTGAGTAAGGGTGTCACCTCCGCGTTGGAAGTCGTCGCGGCGGCCGTCGTGCTCTATGCGTCCGGGGGCAGCCTATGGCAGCTGTCGGCGGCGCTCGTTGCATCTGCATATAGCACCGAGCGCGCAGCACGCGCCGAGATTAGCGCCCGGAATGCCTACAACGCTAGCCTGCGCGACCGCTATGCGATGGTTCGCAGTTCCACGGCAGCGCGCCAACTCGTGTTCGGTCGCTGCCGTGTTTCCGGGCCGATGTTCTTCGCAGCCAGCTACGGCACCGACAATGAACATCTGACCTTCTGTGTTGCCTTGGCCGCGCACGAGCTCGACGCGATCGAGACGGTCTATTTCGACGACATGCCGATCACGCTGGATGGCAGCGGCAACGTGGTGGGCATCCAGCAGAAGGATTCGTTCTCGATCTCGACGTCGACCGCGACCGTCACGATCTCGAAGAAGCCGACGGCCGGCACCGTGACGGCGACTGCGCGCTATGGCGATGTCATCACAACTCTGACCGTCACCGGTGTGACCGGGACCAGCGTGTCCATTAGCGGCGCCACTGCCGGCACGGTGGGCCAGCTCGATGTCTATTACCAGCCGAGTCCGGATCCCTACGCGCCGAACGGCGTCACGCTGCGACAGAACACCTACACGGTGGCGACGTCGACGCAGATGTTCACGCTACCCAGCGGCGCGCTCATCCCGCCACCCGATTCCTCCGGTGTGCAGGTCGTCTATCAGGTCACATCCTCGACAGCCGACGACGCCACGGCGATCCCGGGCGGCTCGATCACGGTCGCGGGCTACAACGTGACGATCACCGGCCTGACGGTGGGCCGCAAGATCACGATCTACTACCAGACGTCAAACGGCGCGTCCAAGGCCCGCGTGCGCAAGTACCTCGGCGCTGCTGGCCAGACGGCCGACGCCGGCATGATCACGAACCTGCCGGGCACCTGGACGACGAACCACAAGGCCACCGGCATCGCCTACCTCGTGGTTGAACTCGATTACGACCAGGATGCTTTTCAGGGCGGCATTCCTTCGATCTCCGCGGTCGTGCGAGGGATGAAATGCTTCGACCCGCGCACAGGCACGACGGCCTGGACGGAGAACCCGGCCCTGCATGCCCGCGCGCTGGCCACGCATCCGTTGGCTGGCAATCTGCCGGCGACCAGCATCGACGATGCCGGCTGCATCATCGCGGCCAACATCTGCGACACGTCGACGACTTACACCGTCGGGACCGCGAACTATGTCCGGTCGCTCTACACGTCCGGCTATGCCTTCACCGTCGACCGCAAGCCAATGGACGGGATCACTGACCTGTGCCAGGCGATGGGCGGCGGCTGGGTATGGACGGGTGGCCAGCTTCGCCTGAACGCCGGCAGCTACCGCACGCCGAACCCGGGCGCGCTCGACGAGACATGGCTCACGGATGACGACGCCGTGCAGATCCAGGTGGGCTATCAGCGAGCATCACTGGTCAACACGATCACGAGCAGCTTCGCCGACAAATTCCAGGACTACGTCTCGGTCCCGCTGCCACGGCTGTCGCCATCAGCCTACACGTTGGCCGATGGCGCCACGCTGAGCCAGAACATCCAGTACAACGCGGTCACGTTCTCCGGCCAGGCGCAATATATCTCGAGCTGCCTGCTTCGCCGCCAGCGGCAGGGCCTGACGGTGAAGCTGCGCTGCAACTTCCGCGCGTGGCAGGACGAGGTCTATGACGTGCGAAACGTGAGCCTGGACCGCTTCGGCTGGGTTAACAAACCCTTCGAGGTCATCAAGGACACGATGACGCCGGACGGCTCGTTCGAGCTGATCCTGCAGGAAACTGATCCTTCGATCTGGAACATGGACGCCGGCTTCACCGCAGCCGACATTGCGCCGAATACGAACATGCCGGTGCCGTGGGGCCTGCCGGTGATCACGAGCCTGGCGGCCACTACCGGTGATGCCACGCTACTGCGCCAGGCGGACGGCACCGTCATCCCGCAGGTACTTGTGACGTGGGACGCTGTGACAGACAGCCGGGTTCTTCAGGGCGGCTATGTCGAGATTCGCTATTGGCGGATGGGCGATCTGTCAGATACCTTCCAGACCTTCCGGGCTCAGGGCACCGACTCGCAGGCGTTCCTATCGGGCGTTCGATCCGGATCCATGTATATCGTCACCGCGAGGACCGTCAGTGTGGTCACGCAAGGCCCCTGGTGCTCTCAGGTCGTGACGAATGCCACCGGCAAGGCCGCAGCGCCCAGCAACGTCACCAGCGCCGCCTATAGCCTCGGCAGCGGCCGAGTGCATCTGTCCTGGGACCCATGCACGGATCTCGACTACAAGCTGACCGAGATTCGGGTCGGTGCATCATGGGCGGCCGGCACCAAGATCGCATCCGTCGCAGCAGCGGCATTTGACTGGCCGCAGACGACCAGCGCGAGCTATACCCTGTGGTTTGCGCATTTGAATTGGAGCAGCGTCTATAGCGGCACGCCGGCTTCGCTCAGCGTCACCGTTGACTCGTCCGTCCTCGCGACCTATCCGTCGACGCTGAACCAGTCTGTGAGCATCGCCACCGTACACGCTGCGGTCACGCCCCAGACGACACAGGCGAACGCGGGCGTGCGGCTCAGCAGCTCCGGCAAGGTGGCGACCCGCCACGGCGACAACACATCGACTTACTCAGACACGGCGACGTTCTTCGAGAACGCCGGCTCGTTCACGGCCAGCTACTACGCACGGTATGACGTGTTGACGCAGTCGGGCGGCACCATGTCCGGCACTGGGCAGCTCTCGCTCGTGAACTCGACGACCAACGGCAATCCGGCCACGCTGAGCATCACGAACGGCACTTGCACCGCGACCGTGGTCTGCACCATTTTCGATTCGACTGGCGCTCATCAGCTCGCCAGTTTCAACGTCAATCTTGCTGCTGATTCAACTCCCTGAATGGACGCCAGGATGCCAGTCGACCCTCAGAACGATGCAATTAAGGAAGCCTTGAAAGAAGGGCTCCGCGAATGGCTCGACGACCAGTTCGCCGAGTTCGGAAAATGGACGATGAGGGCGGCTGTTGCATCGCTGCTGGCTGGCGTCGTCTGGCTCGCCCTCATCAGCGGCGGCTGGAAGCATCCATGACTGAAGCTGGGCAACTTGTCGACCAAGAGTTGCTCGAGCTGGAGTGCCAATTGCGATTCACCGCCCTATGCGTGGCGAACCTCGGCAAGCCGCCTCCACGCGACATCGAGCTCTATGAAGAGGGCTTCTTGGCGGGAGTCGAGGCGGCGCAGCAGCCACGCGATCGCGCCGTTCTCGAATCCGCGATCAGCGTAGCGCGCGCTCGCGCTGCCGGCCTCATCAAGTAGGAGAAATCATGAGATCTACCGATGAAATGAACTCCGAATCGCCCTTCAAGCCATTCGGCGAGAAGGTAGTCAAGCCGGTGCCGGCATCTCCGAAACCGAAACCTGAAGGCCCCAGCGGCATCGTCGTCGATGAGAACGGCATGCGCCGCACGACAACGCACCCGAAGGACCCGAAACCATGAAACTCGAAGTCTCACGCCTCTGGCCTGATACCGCCTGCACGATCGGCACGCTGTCGGTGGATGGCGCTCCGATGTGCTTCACGCTGGAGGACATCGTCCGGCCGCCTGATGAGCCGAAGGTCTTCGGGCAGACCGCGATCCCGGCCGGCATCTACAAGGTAATCGTCACGCATTCGCCGCACTTCGGCTGTGACCTTCCGCTGCTGGTGGATGTGCCGAACTTCGATGGCGTTCGCATTCATCCTGGCAACGTCGCCGCCGACACGGAGGGGTGCATCCTGGTCGGCATGGACCATCTGTCCGACTCCATTGGCCGCAGCCGGATCGCCTTCGGCGAGCTCATGCCGAAGATCGAGGCCGCGATCGCGCGCGGCGAAGAAATCACTATCGAGGTGGAATGATGAAACTCGTCGAAAACTGGAACCGCCTGCACCGCACCTTCAGCGTCCAGGCAATGGCGCTCGCCGCGGCGATCCAGGGCGTCTGGCCCTCGATCCCTGACGACCTGAAAGCTGCGATGCCTCACAACCTGGTGCATTGGGTGTCCATCGTCCTCCTGGGCGCCGGCATCTTCGGCCGCATGGTGGACCAGGGCAGCATGACGGACCCGAAGAAATGATCGCCGCAGCGTTTCTTTTCCTGCGCGGGATACCGCTGAAGGATTGGCTCTACCTGGCTGCGCTGCTAGCCTGCGCTGGCGCAGTGGGTCTTGCCGTCCACCACGAGCGTGAGATCGGACGCGCCCAAGGCCGCGCCGAGGTGCAGGAATTGTGGGACGCCGCAGTTCGCGAAGACAAGGCGAAGGCCGCAAAGGAAGTTCAACGCGTCGCCGTGGCGCAGAAGGAAGTCGACCATGAAGCCGAAAAGTTCTCAGCCCTGGCTGCCGTTGGCGCTGTCCATGCTGCTGACTCTGCTCAGCGCGTGCAGCAGCGTTTCGCCGCCCTCTGGGCTTGTCCAGTTCCCGGTGCCGCCTCCGCTGCCGAAGGAGGCGCGTCAGCCCCCGCCGGAGACGGACGGGACGTGCGTGCCGACATGTTCCGAGTGGTTGTCGAAGCTGCTCGACGGATTGGGAAACTCCGCGACGATGCCCGCGGCGCCGGCCTCAACGCCGAAGGGCATTACGACTCGCTAAAGCCGTAGCGCCAGCCAGCATCCACGCGCATCGCGACGTCTCAGCGCAGCCTCACCGGCAGCGCAGCGGCGCGACCTGCTTCGCCACGGCCGGCGCGAGCACGTTGTCGATGATCAGGACGTAGAGCGCATCGCTCGGGTGCAGCCCGTCCGACAGCATGGACCGCCAGTTGGGCAGAGACTCCACGTAGGCCATCGTGTCGGCCACCGGCAGGCCCAGCGATCGCGCAGCAGCGGCATAGGGCCCAGCCACGCCGTCGCCCGGATCATCAGCGCCGGGATTCTGCGTCTCGATCAGTGTTGCGCCGGTCGCCAGCATGGCGGCCTTGTAGATGTCCAGCGGCTCATGGATCGCCGAATCGTTGATGCCGTAGTTCGCGACTATCACATCGGCCTTGACGGTCGGCGCCTGAGTTGCGTTCGTTCCTCCGACACCGTAGTCCGTGACGATGACCGCACCGGCGCCAAACTCGGCGTCCATGTCGGCTTGAAGTTCAACGCCAGGATTGTGCGGCGCCACGACGTAGGCGCCGTCGACCAGCGTCAGACCCAGATCGGTCGAGTCGCCAAGCAGCCCCACCGAGACGACCTTCGGCATGCAGGCCGGGGGTACCGAGGACTGCGAGACGACGACTGGCGGCGGTGTTGTGACCTGAGACGCTTCGTCACTCCCGCCGCCACAGGCAGCGAGGACAAGCGCCATCGTGGCGCCGAGAATGAATTTGACCATGATGAGATCCGCGGTTGGTTTGTGACCGCTGGCGTCATGGAAAACCGCGTCAATCGCGCGCTACCTTCGCCAGCCCGCATGGATGCTCAAAAGCGAGTCCGCCCCGGGGTACCAGCGTCGCGTGAGTCCTGCGAGGTCGCTGCCTCGGCGCGCTGCCCCGTCGCAGGGTGCCTTCGGGCCTCCAGCATGTCGTTACGCGCCCCCGGATGGCGATGCCACACTCGTTCCCGATTCGCGCGCCGGCGCCTGACGAGGGAATGTAGTTGGATCGACACAACGCGATGGCCCGTATCGCCGCGCTGATGAGCTGCGTGGCATTGACGGCGTGTGGCGGCGGGTCCGACGCCGCAACGGTCGCGCCGTCGCCGGCGCCTTCGCCCGCGCCGACACCGACGCCCGCGCCCGCGCCGTCCGGCTCACCGGTCGTGCTGTTCGCGGACGTGCCCTGCGGCCCGGTCAGCGGCGGCGAGAACAACCTCGGCGCCTACCTGTCGATCTTCGGGCGCAACCTCGGCAGCGCGTCGGGTCTGGGCACCGCCACGACGGTCACGATCGGCGGCGTGGCCGTCGCGAACTATCGCTACCTCGGTCCGTCCAAGGTGTCCGCGCGGCTGGGCATGCAGGAGCTGGTCGTGCAGGTCGGCGATCGGGGCCGGAGCATGACGACGAGCACGCTGGTCAAGGACGACCTCTTCGGCACGGCGCGCGGCAGCGCCGTGGACCTCGG
>FTIP01004211.1_pt1 | contig 14391 bp, 12 predicted proteins | sample 1658301 | NCBI WGS metagenome assembly FTIP01 (sample SAMEA3914813, study PRJEB12502) | metagenome | biome: forest; material: soil | place: Canada | collected 2011-07-07 | depth 0.3 m
GTGGTCTACGACAGCAGTGTCGCCGGAACCCGGCGCGATGCGCTGTGCGGTGAGCCCGTGCAGAGTGCGCGCGTGGCGCTGGAGACGAACACGACGATGCTGCTTGCGCAGGCCGTTGCCGACGGGCTGGGTATCGGTGAAGTTCCCACACATCTCGCGCGGCGATTTCCCTCCCTTGTACGAGTGTGGCCCGAGCGCGCCGCGCCGTACGACATCTGGCTTGTGATGCACGGGGATCTCAGCCACACCGCGCGCGTGCGGGCGGTGGCAGACGCGGTGGTGGGGGCATTCGAGCACGAAGAGGCATAGCGACTCACGACAACAGATCAGCACCCGAATCACTTGGCCTGGCCGCTCTCCGGGAATTTGAACGGCGGCAACTGGTGCTGACTGCGTGAGGTCCTCGGTCCGAGTTCGAGCGTCGCAGAGGCGGCCCTCATGTCGAGCGCAAACCGACACGCCGAAGTGAATCGACGGCGGAGAGGGCGCGACTCTCGTTGCCGTTCCATTCGCTGGATCTCGTCGTCGTGCTCGCCTTCGCGACGCGCATGCCCTCCGGCGGGAAAGCTGCACGTACCGTAAGCAGGCATGACGTCATTGGCGCGATAAGAAATCGGTACTACGCGTGCCGATGGAGATCGACCGACGATTCGCTTCGCCAGCGGCGAGCTGGTGTCTTTGGCAGTACCTGCAACGCCTGCTGGCCCGGTGACTCGGGCCGCACTGGCGCGCGGATGAAGCAGCCGCCGTGGCTCGCGGGTCAACGACACCTTTTCGGAAGCTGGCAGGGTCGAACTTCCAATAAGGAGACATGCACATGCAAAAGCATAGCCGGCACCCGACTGCCGCGATCGCAATCACCCTCTGTCTGGCTGCTGGTGCCATCAGCAACGCAGAGGCAACGGAACTGGGCGGTAGCTCGTATCCCATCGGCGTGGATACCAACTTCGGCGGCGTCATGCTCTCGCCGGGCTGGCACAACTTGTTCTATCTGAACAACTATGACGCTTCTCACCTGCGGGACAACTCCGGAGGAGACAACCGGGCGCTCTCGCACTACCATTTGCAGGCGACGACCTTCGCGTACCGGTTCAGCTATGTCTGGCCCAATGTCCAGGTGCTTGGAGCCCAGTTGGAGACGCGGGGGGCCATCCCGATTCCGAGCATCGATCTGGACCGAGTCCTTGGAAGTGGCGCGAATCTCAGCGGCAGCACCATCCGGCAGGGTGATCCGTCCTTTTCGCCGCTCCTGCTCGGATGGAGCAACGGTGGGTTGCACCAGATCGTTGGCATGGAAATGATCCTGCCGCTGGGCAGCTACGACAAGACACGCCCCGTCAATGCTGGTCGAAATTACTGGCAGTTCGGACCGTACTACGGGGTGACCTGGTTTCCAGCTACCTGGGCCGAGGCAAGTGCCAAGCTGCGATACGGCATCAATCAGCGCAACAAGGATACGGACTACAAGTCGGGTGACGAAGCGACCCTCGAGTTCAGCGTCGGCTATCGATTCTCCCCGTCGACCTCGCTAGGCCTGAACGGGTACGTCTATCGCCAGGCAACCGATGACAAGGTGCACGGCGCAGTGGTCAACGGCAACGGCAATCGCGGCCGTGCAAACGCCTTCGGTCCCTATGTCTCGCATTCGTTCAGCAAGGACTTTTCCGTTGTCTTGAAGATGCAAGACGAGTCGAGTGTGCGCAATCGTGCGGACGGGATCCGTGTGTGGCTGCAGACTCGCCTGGACCTCTGAGGACCGGTGGCACTATGGGCGTTCGTGCGCGGGCATGTATTTTTGGACCAGCTGCGAGATGGCATCCTGAACCGCCAGCTCGGCTTTGGAGACGGGGCTCGTGTCGGAGCGCACCAGACACAACGAGTATCTGATCTGGGGATTCTGGATCTGGCGCGCCTGGAGCTGGCTATCCTCCAACTGAGCGTGGATGGCGGCCGCGGAGAGCACCGTAGGCCCAAACCCGCGCTCTACCAACTTGATGATGGTCGCGGGCGATTGAACCTCGAGCGCGACCTTCAGTTCGATCTTTGATGCCTTCGCCTGCTCCTCCAGAAACTGTCGCAGTCGATTTGGCATGCTGGGCAAGATGAGCCTGTGCTGCGCCAGTTCCTCGAAATCCATCGGGCGCTCGTCGGCGATCGCTCCAGCGCGCTCGCTGATGAAATAGGCACTGTCTTCAAGCAGGGCTTTGGTCGTCAGCCCCAACGTCGGTGGAACAGAGAAGGCCACCGCCAGGTCGAGCCGTTCGTCCAGCAGCATCTCCGTGAGCACACTGCCGAGGTCTTCCACCAGGTTGATGCTGACATTCGGCATCTCCGTGCGGCAGCGTTCCAGCAACGGGACGGCGATCAAACTCGATACCGTTGGAGTCAATCCCAGCGAGATACGACCCCGCAGCGGGCCCGCGTAGTCCTGCAGCGCCTTGCGAGTGAGCTCGACGTCGGCCAGGATCCGCTCAACCCTTTCCATGAGGGCGAAGCCGGCATCCGTGGGCTCCACTCCGCGCGTGTTGCGCACGAGTAGCTGAACGCCGAGCTCGTCCTCGAGCTTGCGAATCTGCAGGCCCAGTGCCGGCTGTGCAACGTACAACTTCTGTGCGGCCTGGGTGAAGCTGCGGTGTCGTACCACCGCAGCGAAGTACTTCATCTGCCGTAGATCCATCTGTGTCCTCGCGGTGCGGTGCCAAGCATCGTGTCCTGAATATATTGCTTTTGTCCGGGTGCTCTCGGTATGTCGCTCCTTGAGCGCCATAACGAAACGGTTCTACCGCTCTCGGAGCTTGCCGACCTACATTGGCTTCAACCGAGACCAACGGCGACCGCCCGAATAGGGCGAACAGCGATGCGCACCACACCTTATCGGATCGGACAAATTGTCCCCAGTTCCAACACCACCATGGAGACCGAGATCCCTGCCATTTTGCGGGCCAGGGAGACGATCTACCCGGAGCGGTTTACTTTCCACTCCAGCAGGATGCGCATGCACCGAGTCACCAAGCAGGAACTGGAGCGCATGGATCAAGACAGCTTGCGGTGTTCGGCAGAGCTGGCTGATGCCCGCGTCGATGTGATGGGCTATGCCTGTCTAGTGGCGATCATGTCCATGGGGCTTGGGTACCACCGAAGGAGCCAGAGCAAGCTCGAAGAGGTTGCGCGAGAAAACCTATGCTCCGCTGCCGTGATCAGTTCCGCCGGTGCCCTGGTTGATGGACTCAAGGCTATCGGCGCACGCAAGGTATCGATCATGGCGCCGTACATGAAGCCTCTGACCGATTGCGTGGTCGCCTACCTGGAAGCGGAGTCCATCGAGGTCATCGACGCGATCTCGTTCGAGATCCCGGACAATCTCGAGGTGGGACGTCGCTCCCCCCTGAAACTCGCCGAAGACGTCAGGCGACTCAACATCGAAGGAGCCGATGCAGTCGTCTTGTCTGCATGCGTGCAAATGCCTTCGCTTGCTGCCATAGAGCCTGTGCAGGACATGCTGGGACTCCCGGTCACTTCTTCGGCGATCTGCACAACGCGTTCCATGCTGATGAAGCTTGGTCTCGAGCCGGTCGCCCCCGGAGCCGGTGCACTGCTGTCGAGGCAGTTCATGAATCACGTGAGGGCGGCATGAGCATTCCCGTGGCTACCACCACCGCCGGACTTCGGGGTGCTCACTGGAAGGCGGATCAGCTCCCGCGCGAGACCCGCGTCTTGCCAACGGCGCTGCGTACATCCGATGGCGCATCTGCGACGGGCTTTCTGTACCAGATGGGGCAGGAGAAGACCGTCGTCTGCCTGATGCACCCGCGGGAGATGCTGGTGACGCAATACCTTGTTCCCGAGATCCTGGCTGGTGGTGCAGCGGTCTGGGTGATGGGCTCTCGAAATCCAGGAAACGATCTTCGACTCGAGCACGAAAAGGCACTGCTCGACCTGGCAGCAGGGCAACGCTTCCTGCAGGAGCGTGGGTTTGAGCACCGTGTTCTGTTGGGCACCTCCGGCGGAGGCCCCCTGGCAGCCTTCTATGTGCAGCAGGCCGAACTGGCCCCCGGCGATCGCCTGGACAAGTCCCCGGCGGGCAGGGCGACGGGGCTGCGCGAGGCCGACATGCCATTGCCTGAGGGCCTGATCCTGGTGTCGTCTCACCTGGGCCAGGGCCCGCTTCTACTCAACTGCATCGACCCTGCAGCCGTCGACGAGGACGATCCGTTGGAAACGGATGACTCGATCTCGGCCTTCAATCCGCATAACGGATTCCGTGAGCCTCCCGAGTCGTCCCGCTATTCGTCGGACTTTATTGCCCGGTACCGAGAAGCGCAGTTGCAGAGAGTCCGGCGCATCGACCAGCGTGCCAGGGACCTGCTGGATCGCAAGCTCCAAGGCCGTCAGCGCTTTCGCTTGTCGAGGGCTCGGGAAGATGCGGTGTTGGGAGCATATTCGCCGATTTTTCAAGTCTGGCGCACGGACGCCGACCCTCGCTGCTATGACCTCTCTCTCGAAGGTTCTGACCGCGCCTACGGCAGCCTGTGGGGCCCGGATCCGTTGTTGTCGAATTTCGGCAGTGTCGCCTTTGCGCGGGTTTGCACGCCCGAGAGCTGGCTCTCGAACTGGTCGGCCATGTCTTCCAACGCCACCATGGTCAAGTGCGCGCCCAGTGTTCGCATTCCAACGCTCATGATCCAGTACACGGGAGACAACAGCGTGTTCCCGTCCGAGGCCGACGCCCTCTTTGACTTGCTGGGAGCAAGCGACAAGACACGGCACATGGTCGCTGGCAACCACCATGGCGGCCCAATTTCTCCAGGCGGCCCGAGCGGGCAGCCGGTGGCAGGAGAGCACATCCGCACCTGGCTTGAGGGCCGGGGATTCACACGCTGATCGAGGTATCGCTCATGCAATCTGTCCAGTCCAATGTCGGCGTTCGCAGTCCGCTGCCCGGTGTCGTCTATCCAAGGCAGCAGGATCTGCAGCACTACGTGAACGCAGGGGCGCTCACGCACGAGACCCTTATCGGCGCGCTCGTCGAATCCTTTCAACGCAATGCCGACCGCATCGCCCTGCGGGGAGGCGAGGGCGAGACGTGCTTTGCAGAGCTCGACCGTCTGACGACGCACACGGCTGCGGGGCTCATCGCACTCGGCCTGTCGCCGCTCGATCGGGTGTTGTTCCAAATGGCCAACAGCCGCGAGCTGCTGGTGGCGGTGATCGCGTCTTGGAAGGCGGGATTGATTCCCGTGTGCACGCTCGTCAGCCACAGGGAAGCCGAACTAGGATACCTGGCGGACCACTCCGAGGCCAAGGCAATCTTCGTGGATGGCGACAACTCGAAGTTCGACCAGGTCGCCTTCGCCAAGGAGTTGCAAAAGAAGCATCAGAGCCTGCGCTTTGTCGTTTCTTGTCGCGGCCCGTCGCAGGGTGTTCCAACGCTCACCGCCCTGGCTACGCTCGCCGACGGTGCGACGGCAAAGCAGAAGGTGGCCGAGCGGATCGCCTCGCTTGATCCGTTTCAGGTGGCGGTGTTTCAGCTATCGGGTGGCACGACCGGAATTCCAAAGATCATTCCGCGCTTTCACAACGAGTATCTGTACAACATGCGCGCGGTGCACCAATGGACCGGACGCGAGAGCGAGGAGACCGTCTTTTGCGCGGGGCCGCTCGTTCACAACGCGGGCATGGTTTGCCACTGGGGGCCCGCTCTCTTGCACGGGGGCTGCGTCATTACCGAGCGCGACCTCTCGGTGGAAGGGTTGCGTCGGACTTTCGTCGCCTACAAGCCCACATGGATGTTCCTCATGCGACCGATCCTGGTGCGCCTGAAGGAGGCGCTGGAGGACCACGACCAAGACCTCTCGCATGTCACCGGGGTCATTAGTTCCTCCCACGCCCAGTTCGTGCGGCAGGAACTTTCCATGCCTGGCTTTCATTTCTTCGGAATGGCCGAGGGCCTCATCATGTCTACCCGAACAACCGATTCAATTCGTGCGATCGAGCAGTCCATCGGACTGCCCATATCGCCATTGGATGAGGTGCGCTTGTACAAGCCAGGCACGGAGCAGGAGGTTCAGCCTGGCGAGGTCGGTGAGCTCGTTTGCAAGGGGCCGTACACGTTCTGCGGCTACTACGACGCGGAGGAGCGCAACAGCGAGGCGTTCACGAGCGATGGTTTCTACCGCTCCGGTGATCTGGTGTCCTCCAAGGAGTTCGACGGGAATCGCTACTACATCTTTGAAGGCCGTATCAAGGATGTGATCAACCGCGGTGGCGAGAAAATCAGCTGCGACGAGGTCGAGCGAGCCCTGCGCGACTACCCGGGTCTCGTTGACGTCGCCATTGTTGCGATGCCCGACGACGTGTACATCGAGAAGGGCTGCGCCTTTGCCTGCATGGAAACGGGATCTCCTGCACCGTCCGTCCTCGACTTCGGAAGACACTTGGAGCAAAAGGGATTGGCCAAGTACAAATGGCCGGAACGCGTCGAGGTGGTCGGCTCGTTGCCGATGACGCTGGCTGGCAAGGTCAGCAAGGCGGCACTTCGAGAGGAGATCCGCAATACGCTCGCCCAGGAGGCGCAGACGGCACCCGTGAAGGACGCACCCCAGGCGCTCGAGCTTTCGGGTGTACACCACACGGCGCGGCCAACCTGGAAGCTGAAGGAGACGGTCGAGTTCTATCGCGACACGCTGGGTCTTCCATTAGTGCACGCGATCTCGGCGAAGGGCTGGGGCCGCGAAGGTCATCCGGACTTCCTGCACTTCTTCTTCGACAGTGGCCGGGCCAGCACGATCGCGTTCTTCTACTACATCGGCACTGATCGACCGGACTATCTCAGTCCGCGACCGGAGGAGTTCTTCTATCGCAGCACGCATACCGCGTGGCAGGTGGAAACGCGCGACGAGCTTCTGGCCTGGAAGCGGCGCCTGGAATCAAAAGGTGTGGATGTTTCGCCAGTCACGCGCCACGAGGTGATCGAGTCGATCTACTTCGTCGACCCGAATGGCTACCCGGTCGAGATCACCTTCCAGGTCAGGCCGTTCGTGCCACGCGATGCGAAGGACGCGCGACTCACGGTGGACGCGGCCATTCAGACTGAGCTTCGCGCCTTGGCGGATGGAGGACGTCTTGCCGATATCGACACGGTATGGCGTCACAAAGCCCTGCTGGTCGAGTCTCATGCGACGGAGAGCTAGATGGCTTCCATTCTTGTCCTGAACGTTCCGGAATTCCTGCCCTTGGTGGACGCCTCGCGGGCCAACCCCGGGTTGGAGGTCGTCCAACTCTCCGAGGACTACTTCAAGATCTCGTCCCCCGGTCAATTGCGGCTCTCGCGAAAGGAACTGGGGATGAAGCCGGCCCTTTGGTACGGAAGCCTGACGGCCGGTCTGCACGGAACGATCACCCACTTCGGACGCGACGAACTTTGCATCGTCGACCCTTTGTCATGAGTAGCAAACTCTTTGAGGACGGCGTGGTCGAAGGCTGCACCTTGCCGGTGCCGCCTTGTCTGGCCACCATTTCGCTGCATTCGCAGCAACCGCCTCGGATATTCACGCACTCGCGCATGCGGTGCAGCGGCTACAGCATTTGAGATAGGAGACACCAAATCATGCTGCCAAAACTGTTCACCCCGTACCAACTGCGGGACCTCACGCTGGAGAACCGCATCGTCGTAGGGCCCATGTGCATGTACGCCTCATACGACGGCAATGCGTCTGACTGGCATCTCATGCACCTCGGTAACTTCAGCGTCTCCGGAGCGGGCTTGGTCATCGTGGAAGCCACCGCCGTGGAGCCCGAGGGCCGGATCTCCAACCGTTGCCTGGGGCTCTATTCAGACGACAACGAACGAGCCCTGGCGAATGTGGTTCAGTCCTGTCGCCGCTATGGCAAGGCCAAACTCGGCATTCAACTAGCCCATGCGGGGCGAAAAGGCGCGGTAACCCCGTCATGGATGGTCCGGCGGCCGCTCACCGCGGAGGAAGGATGGTGGCAACCCGAGGCGCCGTCGATTGTCGAAGACGGCGTGCATTCGAAGCCGCGAGAGCTGGATGTCCCGTCCATTGAACGGATCAAGCGAGCGTGGGTTGAATCGACGATCCGAGCTGAACGAGTCGGGTTCGATCTCATCGAACTGCATTTTGCGCATGGTTACCTGGTGAACCAGTTTCTTTCTCCCTTGACGAACCATCGCGACGACATCTACGGTGGAGGCAGGGACAAGTCGATGCGTCTCGCGCTGGAGATCTTCGAGCAGTGCCGCCAGGTGTGGCCGCGGCACAAACCTATGGGCGTGCGAATCTCCGCGGTGGACTGGGCCGAGGGGGGATGGAGTCTCGAAGACTCTGTCGCGCTGTCAGCCAGGCTCAAGGAGATGGGCTGCGACTACGTCTGCGCAAGCAGCGGCGGCACGACGATGAAGCAAAAGGTCGTGGCAGGCCCGGGCTATCAGGTGCCCTTTGCTGAGCGCATCCGCGCCGAGACGGGGATCGCGACCATGGCAGTCGGCCAGATCACGGAGCCCGAGCAAGCCGAGGCCATCGTTTCCTCGGAGGCCGCTGACATGGTCGCACTCGCTCGAGGGATGCTCTACAACCCTCGCTGGGCCTGGCACGCGGCTGCCAAGCTCGGTGTGCACCTTGACTACGCCAAGCGCTACGTTCACTGCCACCCCTCGCTCGGACCGGAGCTGAAGTTCGCGGAGACCAGGGAGAAGGCCGACGCGTTGAGGGGCATGTGGCGCATGTCCAAGCGAGCAGAGCTTGCCGGAGCGAGTTCTACCTCGACCGACGACTGACGAGGCCCAAAATGGATATTCGGGTCTTTGACGACACGCGGTGCGTTCTGGGTGAGTCCCCCTTGTGGGATTCCCGACTGCAGGCGCTATATTGGGTCGACAGCATCAGCGGCCGAATCTACCGGCGCGGCTGGGAGTGGCCTGCGGCACAACACTGGGACCTGGGTGAGGAGGTCGGTTGCATTGGCTTGACGAAGATGTCTCACATGCTCATCGTGGGCGGTCGAAGCGGCATTCTCCTTTTCGACACGCGCGATGGCTCCAAGCGACTGTTGACGTCGCCTGAACCAGACAAGCCTCTGAATCGGCTCAACGACGGGAAGGTCGATCCAGCGGGGCGCTTCTGGTGCGGATCGCTGCAGGAGGGGCAATACGCACCGGTGGGCAGCTTGTGGTCGTACGAGGCCGGTGGAGATCTCTCCTGCTGGGCGTCGGAGATCACCATTCCAAATGCCCTGTGCTGGAGCCCTGACGGTCGCCGAATGTACTTCGCCGACTCGCCGACGCGATCAATAGACGTCTTCGATTTCGATCCTGCGAGCGGTGTCGCGAGCAATCGCCGCCTGTTCGCTCATCTTGCGCAGGGTGCCGGCTTTCCGGATGGAGCGACGACGGACGAGGTCGGCGATGTCTGGTGCGCAAACATCGATGGCGGCCGCGTGTCCCGATTCTCTTCAGCCGGTGAGTTGGCCGGTGAACTCCCGGTGCCGGTGTCGCGGCCGACTTGCTGCGCCTTCGGAGGCCCGGACCTCCAGACACTTTTCATCACCTCGGCCACGCGCAGGCTATCGGTGGATGACCTCGAGGGCCAGCCGAACGCCGGTTGCGTTCTCGCAGTCCAAACCTCCACGCGCGGAAGACGCGAGCCGCTCTTCGCACTCGAGAACTAGGAGAGAAAGAGTGACAACCAAAACTGTTCAGGCGCTCATTGACTCGCGACCGCTGAGCGGGTTTCAAATCAGGACGATCTTTCTGTGTGGTCTCGTCGTCCTGCTTGACGGCTTTGATACCTTGGCCATCGGCTATGTCGCACCGTTTCTTGTCAAGGAGTGGCACCTCTCCAAGGCAGCACTCGGCCCAGTCTTCGCCAGCAGTTTGCTCGGACTCATGGTCGGGGCCTTGGTATTCGGACCTGCCGCCGATCGTTGGGGCCGCCGTCCGGTGCTCATCGCGTCGACCGTGTTGTTTTCCGTGCTGACGCTACTGACAACCGCGGCACACGACATGCAGAGCATGATCGTGTTGCGGTTCCTGACCGGGTTGGGACTCGGTGGTGCCATGCCGAATGCGATTGCCTTGACGTCGGAGTACGCGCCGTCGCGCCTGCGTGCGAGCGCGGTCACTGTCATGTTCTGTGGGTTCTCGCTGGGCGGCGCAATCGGTGGGATCCTTGCGGCGAAGTTGATTGGCGCGTACGGCTGGCACGCCGTCTTCATTGTTGGCGGGCTTGCTCCGGCTCTGTTGGCGGGGTGGCTCCTTCTGAGTCTTCCGGAGTCGATGCGATATCTGAGCACCCGCGGCAATGGAGAGGCACTGGTCAACGTCTACCTTCAACGCATCGGTGTACCGCCTCGTCTGCACGATAGTGCAGTCGTCAGTCCGGAACCGCGTGCCGATTCTTCTGCTGTCGCGGCTCTGTTCAAGGAGGGAAGGGCTGGCTTCACTGTTTTGCTTTGGTTGATGTTCTTCATGAGCCTGTTCGAGATCTTCTTCATCTCGAACTGGATGCCGACTGTCTTCAACGGCATAGGCGTGCCCTTGCAGCAATCGCTCCTGATCACCGCGCTGTTTCCAATCGGAGGAACGGTGGGCACGCTTGTGCTGGGATGGCTGCTGGACAGGCATTCGCCGTACCAGGTGATCGCTGTCGCCTACGGTCTTGCCTGCGGCTCTGTCCTTGCGCTCGGATTGGTGTCGCCAACGAGTTGGGCGCTGCTATCCGTCGCGTCGTTTGTCGGCGGGTTCTTTTCCGTTGGAGCGCAGGTCGGCACCAACGCACTCGCAGCGCAGGCCTATCCAACGGCGATTCGATCAACCGGCGTGGGCTGGGCGCTGGGTATCGGTCGCGGTGGATCGCTGCTCAGTGCCCTTGGCAGTGGCTGGTTGATCACACTCGGTGTAACTCCGTTCCAGATTTTTCTGATCGCCGCGGTTCCCATTGGAATCGCTGCCGTTGCAGCAGTAGCCATTCACGTCCGCTGGCATGGCCGGATCAACGGCCCAGCGGAACTGAGGACGTATGGGACTGAAGTCCTGAACTCCGCATAGCAATGCGATGTGCTCGCGCCCGCTGTAGTCGCTTTCGAGTTGACTCAGTGTGAACAACTGCCGATTTGGCTCCGGTAGCCGGACACCAGCCAACGTCCGATCTGAACGAAAGCGATCGGCGAACCAAGCCGAATTCGGCGGGCGTAGCCGCTGTTTAGCCGTCTTGTTCTATCTGGCCACGGAGTTGCCAGTATCAGTTTGCTAACGCGACATTGATGAGACTTGTGTCAAGGGGGCGTAGACTTAACTCTTTGCAACTCGCACAAATATTCATGTCAAAGCTCGCCGCAATCAAAAAGCAAATCGCCGCGCTCGAAGCAGAAGCCGAACGCATTGCCAAGCAGGAGATGTCGGGCGCGATCGCGAAGGTCAAGGAAATCATGTCGACCTTCGGCCTGACCATCGAACACCTCCAGTCCACGGTTGCGGGCAAGAAGCGCAGTTCAGGCAAGAAGGTAGAGCCCAAGCGAGCTGGTGGTGGTGTCGCAAAGTATGCAGACCCCAAGACCGGCAAGACCTGGTCTGGTTTCGGGCGTGCGCCGGCATGGATCTCGGGCGCCAAGAATCGTGATGCGTTCCTGGCCGACAAGAGCGGGGCCAAATCGCCTGAAGCTGCCGTCAAGGCGCCGGCCTCGAAGAAGAAGTCCGCGGTCAAGAGAGCATCGGCCAAGAAGATGTCGAAACCTGCCGCGAAGAAGGCAGTCGCTGTGGAGAAGAAAATCGCGCCTGTAACTCCGGCGGCGGCGAAGAAGAAGCCCTCGATCAAGAAGGCTGCCCTGCAGACTGCTGCGAACAAGCCCGCGAAGAAGAGGGCGGCGTCCAGGGGGGGCGCGGCTGCTTCGACCGCCGCGGCGGTCGCCGCGCCTTCGGCAACCTAGTTTCCCCGGCTATCGCACTCAGCCGCTCAGTGAGGCTGGGTGCGCCATTGCGCCGGCGCTCTCCGATGCGGGTGCCTCCTCGATCAGCGTAAGAGGACCAGTCGCCTCGCGCTGTATTCTGACCCAGCCAGGCCTGAGCCTCGCGTGAGGCAGCGTCTCACAAAGATCGACGTTCCGCCGTTGAAACGAAGAGTTTCCAAAGCGCGATCGCGGGCGCGAAATACCCTCTCGGCGTCTCCTTGCAGGCCAGAAGAAAAGTTCTGAACAGCGATTGCATCTTCCACCTCGACTCTTGTTCTCACCGATCTGTGCACATCGTAAGCGGAAATGTGAGCCGGGAAAATGCCCTAAGGATGAACGTACGACGCTGGCACGCAGCGGAGCGCTGCCCCAAGGCGGCTTTGCAGGGTGGCTTCAACTGGAGATTGCAGTCAGCGATCCCCGGATTTCCGGTCTTCCCTCGCTAGCTCGACGCGTTGAACACTTCTGCATCAGCTCGTCCAAACGCGTTCCAAGCTTGTCCCAGGCCTCGCGCATCTCCTCGGCATAGTCGTGCTGCTGATACGAACGTCGAACCAGGCTGCCACCCAGGTAGTGGTTTTGACAGCGGTCAATGACGTCGGGCTGGATCCGCAACTGCTGCATCAGAGTCGCGCCCGTTCGGCGCATGTCGTGCGGAATCCATTCGCCGTTGGCACCTCCGCCCAGCACCAAGGAGTTGTCCTCAGCTCGCCGCGTGAGGCTCTTCGAGCGAGACTTGAAGCGGATCTGCCGATCGGCGACCTGCTTTGTGACGCTCTTTTCATCGATATGGCTCTTGCCGTCTCGCGCAGGGAAGAGCCAGGCCGTCTTGCCGGTCTCTTCCTTTAGCGCCTTCATCTGTCGAACGGTGAAGTTCGAGAGGCCGATCGTGATCGCTGTCTTGGTCTTCGTGTTCTCCGCTGGAATGAACCACGTCGCAGCCTCGAGATCGACATGCACCCATTCCGCCTTCAACGTTTCGCCAATGCGTGTCATGGTGCTGAGGCAGATCCACAGGGCCAACTGCGTCGTCGTTTTTAGAGGCCGCGTCTCCTCGTACTTGTGGCCAGCGGGCGCGGAGTCGTAAGCGAACTCCATGTCTGCGAAGATCCCGGCCAGTTCCTGCAACTCTTCTTCCGGAAGGACACGCTTCCGGGTGCCGTTGAGGTCGTAGTCAGGGCTGACGATCTTCTCGATCTCGAGCAGGTCGGCCGGATTGCCCTCTGCGAGCAGCTTGCGCCACGGGGCGCGCTTCTCTGCCCATCGGAACATCTGCTGGATGTTGGAGCACGTGATGTCAGCTGTCCGATTGACGCCGCGCTTGACGAGCGACAGCAGCATGTCGCGCAATTGAGATTCTGTGACCAGGCGAACCGGCGTCGAGCCTATCCGCGGCAGGACGTCCTTCTCGAATGATCGCTGCAGCGCGGCGTTGCCGTCTCCTCGGCGGACGCCGTGCAGGACCCATTCCCTGTACATGTCCTGCACCGTGACTTCGGCTGCCTGGCGCTCCGCGGCCTCCTGCAGGACAGCGTCGACTTTCTGTTGTGCCTCGACGCGCCCGGCCTTCTTGTGTGCGTTGGGGTGAACGCCGGTGTGGATCAGTCGTCGCGCTTCGTCGCGTCGAGCGCGGACCTCGTCCAACGTATTGGCCGGCCAGGTGCCGGCCTGGAACCAGGCGATCTTGTCTTCCCAACGGAAGGCGTACTTCCACCGGATGGCGACTGCGCCGTCCGCGGCGACGCGGACTTCGCCGCTCAGGCCGTCTCCGTCGGAGAGCGTGTCTCCCTTCCAGGCGGCCGGGATGGCCTTGAGTTCAGCGACGGTCCATCGGCGTCCTTTGCCTTGCTTCGGGTAGCGGGTCACGGTCTAAGGGGTAAACAAAGGGGTAAACAAAAATCCGGCTGAGTACGGTCAACGGTGAACAGCTGCGGACGGTTGGAGTTCGTAAGTACATGATTTTAAATGAAAAGTCGTTCGAGCGTGTTCGCCGTTTTTCATCCGTACTTAAATGGGGTGCAAGGGGTCGCGAGTTCGAATCCCGCCGCCCCGACCAAGAGATTCAAGGGTCAGTAGCAAAGTAGCTACTGACCCTTTCGTCTTCTTGGGGTTCGATGCCGCTCCCCGTTGCCGTCACAGGTGGGTGCAGACGATTGGCGACGCGAATGACGCGCTCCATCTTCTCAAGAGTCGGAGCCTCCCCAAGCGCGGCGCGATTCAAATCCCGGCCAGGCCTCGGCAACGGGTCTACGCGGCCTCTGTCGGAGTGACGAAATTTCTCAGATCGCGTTTGAGGAACCGACTCATCTCATCTGCGGTGATCGGCTTGCTGACGTAGTAGCCCTGGATCTCATCGCAGCCATTGGCACGCAGATAGCCCAGCTGCTCCAGCGTCTCGACGCCCTCTGCCACCACCTTCATGCGCAGGCG
>FTIP01005251.1_pt1 | contig 14300 bp, 12 predicted proteins | sample 1658301 | NCBI WGS metagenome assembly FTIP01 (sample SAMEA3914813, study PRJEB12502) | metagenome | biome: forest; material: soil | place: Canada | collected 2011-07-07 | depth 0.3 m
ACGCCGGCGCCACCTGCGTCATCCAGCTGGGCGGCTCGATGCGCGACGAGGAAGTGATCAACGCGGCCGACGAGCGCGGCATTGCGATGGTGTTGACGGGCACGCGCCACTTCCGCCATTGAGCCGGCGGGCAGCGCGATGAAGGCCTCGCTGTTCGGCGCCGCCTTCAATCAGTTGATCCGCCGCCGCGCGCGCCATGCGAGCGGGAGAGCGCCGGCCAGCAGTAGCCACGCACTGCCGGGCTCGTCCATCGGCGTCGGCGGCACGTCCACCTCGCTCGCACGGGCGGACACCAGCACGCCGTAGTCCACCGTCACTGCGGCGTCCGTGGCGTTGGCGAAGGTGACCGAGACCTTGCGCGATTCCGATCCGATCTGCGCGGCGTTCGCACCCGCCCCCCATCCGTCAAGGAAGTCGTCCATCGAAATGGAGGTTTGCTCGCCGTCGAGCCACTGGAAGAGCAACAACTGCACCTCGCCGTACGCAGCGGCGCGCGGATCGCTGGCGTTCCAGGCCAGCGATTCCAGGCCGGTGAAGCTCACCTGGGTCTGCGGCGACAGCACGAAGCTGCTGATGCTGGTGAGACCGTCGGTCTGGGTGTTCACGTAGTCCTCGCCGATGCCGTCGGCAAGGCCGGGAACCGCCTCCCCATGCGCCGACAGCGTCGCTCCGGCGCCGAACGGATCGCCCGCGAACGACGCCGAGCCGCCGATGCCGTGCATCGCGCCGCTGGACGAGACCGGCCCGAAGGGCGACGCTCCCAGTTGCTGCCAGAACAGGCTCCCGCCGAACGCCACCGCGGCCGCGGTCGCGGCGCTGCGCGACGACGGGTCGAATGCGAGCGACGGCGCGATGCCATCGGCCGCATCGAGGTCGGTCAACGTGATGTGGAAGTCGGACAGCGTGGTGTCCGCGGTGCTGGTGGCGTGGGCCGCGGACAGCAGCGCCACGGCGAGCGTGCCCAGGGCAAGCGAGGATCGAATCATGGGGGCTCCTTGTGGCGGGCCCGCCCTCCTCCTGGAATCCAGGCCAGTCTACGCCAGTCGCCCGCGCCAGGACGGCGACCCTTGCGCTGGCATGCAGTCGCGGGCCAACCCGGAGGCGCGCGACTCCGAGGCGCTGCGCGAGCAACGCGCCGCGCCGCGAACAAGGGCGCGATCGGCAAGGTCGGGCGAGCCCTCTTCTCTTGGTGCGCCCGGCAGGGCGCACTTACTTGGAAGTGCAAGTCCTCTACTCACCCGGCAAGGGGAAGAGTTAGCTGAAGGCAAGGGTGTCGCGGGTGACTGCGAATCTGAAGGAAGCTGGATGCAAAGCGCTGGCCTGACGAACAGGAAGCGGATACAAGGCGGCGCGTTGGGGTGAGACGCCCAAGTTCGTCAAAGCCCGGTACTTGGGGGGTGTACGCCCATCCCCGAACAGTTCGAGGCACGTCGATGGGCAGCGGCGCGCAGGTTTCGCTGTTTCATTCATTGATCCTGTTGGCTTTGCAGGCACCCCAAAGCGGACGACTGTAACCGCCGGCTCCTGGCCGACAACGGCGTATTCCAAGCTAGTTGCCGATGAACTTCACGTAGACATGCGTGCCAGCGCCGCTTGGGCGCAAGCATTTCATGGCGCGGTGGCACTGGAGTTGCAAGCAGCCTGAACGGTAGCTTAACTACTTTATATCCACTGCCTAGATATATAACTACAAAACTGTAGTCATTGACTGAAGAGGCATCGTTGTGCAGTGCGGCTAAGGGAAAACGATCCGAATACAAGGCGATTGATGGGCTTTCATAAGTAGTAAAGTTACCAACACAAATGCGGCTGTCGTCAGTTCCCATTCGAATGGGTGAGGAAACGAATGGCTTCAATAACGGAACCGTTGGAGACATTCATGAAAAGTTTCGCCAGGTTTGCGATGTCAATCGCACTTCTCGTCGGCTCGTTCGCGCCGATGTCAATCGCCGAAGCGGCGATCAACAGCATGACCCTGGGAGCCGCGTACAACAGCGGCCAGACGAGCATCACCTTTCGCGTCTATTCGGCCAATGCCACCCGCGTCCAGCTGTACGTGTACACCGCGGGCTACGGTGTCCAGGAGTCCGCCAGCTACACGCTGAGCCCGGCGGGCAGCAACGTCTGGGCCGTCACGGTGCCCGTGTCCACGCTCCAGAGCGCCGGTGTCACTGGAACCGTGTACTACGGGTACCGCGCGTGGGGCCCCAACTGGCCTTTCAGCAGCAGTTGGACCAAGGGTTCCGCGACCGGCTTCATCTCGGACGTCGATGCGTTGGGCAATCGCTTCAATCCGAACAAGCTGCTGTTCGATCCGTACGCACGCGAGATCAGCCAGGATCCGCTGAACACGCAGAACCAGAACGGCAACGTCTTCGCATCCGGCGCCACGAACCGCAATACCGACAGCGGTATCTACGCGCCGAAGGGCATCGTGCTCGCCACGTCGACGCAGAGTACGGGCACCAAGCCGACCCGTGCCCAGAAGGACGACGTGATCTATGAGGTCAACGTTCGCGGCCTGACCGAGCAGGATCCGAACACCACGGCGGCCTACCGCGGCACCTACAAGGGCGCCGCCGGCAAGGCGTCCTACCTGGCGAGCTTGGGCGTCACGGCCGTCGAATTCCTGCCGGTGCAGGAAACGCAGAACCAGGCCAACAACGTCGTGCCCAATTCCGATGCCAATCAGAACTACTGGGGCTACATGACGGAGAACTATTTCGCGCCGGATCGCTACTACGCGTACAACCAGGCGCCTGGCGGCCCGACGGCGGAGTTCCAGGCGATGGTGCAGGCCTTCCACAACGTCGGCATTAAGGTGTACATGGACGTCGTGTACAACCACACGGCCGAAGGCGGCACGTGGAACAGCAACGACCCGACCACCGCGACGATCTACTCATGGCGCGGTCTCGACAACCAGACCTACTACGAACTGACCTCCGGCAACCAGTACTTCTACGACAACACGGGCACTGGCGGCAACTACAACACCTACAACCCGGTCGCGCAAAATCTGATCGTCGACTCGCTCTCTTATTGGGCGACTACGATGGGCGTCGACGGCTTTCGCTTCGACCTCGCCTCGGTGCTGGCCAACAACTGCCTGAACGGCAGCTACAACTCTGGCGCGCCCAACTGCCCGAACGGCGGCTACAACTTCAGCACGTCCGATTCCAATGTCGCCATCAACCGGATCCTGCGCGAATTCACCGTGCGCCCGGCAACTGGCGGAAGCGGGCTCGATCTCTACGCGGAGCCGTGGGCGATCGGCGGCAATTCGTACCAGCTGGGCGGCTTTCCGGCGGGCTGGTCCGAGTGGAATGGCAGCTTCCGCGACACGATGCGTCAGGCGCAGAACGAGCTCGGCAACATGCCGATCTCGATCGGCCAGGACGCCCAGGACTGGACCGGCTCGTCCAAGCTGTTCCAGTGGAATCGCCAGCCATGGAACTCGACCAATTTCATCGACGTGCACGACGGCCTGACGCTCAAGGACGTCTACTCCTGCAACGGCTCGAACAATACGCAGGCGTGGCCTTGGGGGCCGTCTAGCGGTGGCACCAGCACGAACTACAGCTGGGACCAGGGCGGTGCAGCACTGGATCAGCGACGCGCGGCCCGCACCGGTTTCGCGATGGAAATGCTCTCGGCCGGCACGCCGTTGGTTCAAGGTGGCGACGAATTCCTGCGCACTCTCCAGTGCAACAACAACGCCTACAACCTGGACTCCTCCGGCAACTGGCTCAACTACTCGTGGACGACCGACCAGTCGAATTTCAACAACTTTGCCCAGCGCGCCATCGCGTTCCGCAAGGCTCACCCCGCGCTGCGTCCGGCAACCTGGTACACGAGCAGCCAGGTCGTCTGGTGGGAACCCAGCGGCGCGCAGGCCGATTCCACCTATTGGAACAACTCGTCCAACTACGCGCTCGCGTACACGATCAACGGCAGTTCGTTCGGCGACGCGAACTCCATCTATATCGCGTTCAACGGCTACTCGGGCAGCGTGAACTTCGTCCTCCCCGCGCCCCCGACCGGATCCAACTGGTACCGCGTCACCGATACCTGTGATTGGAACGATGGCGCGAACACTTGGGTCACCGCGGGCAGCGAGACGATGATCGGCGGCGCGGGCACCAGCTATGGCTTGTGCGCCCAATCCATGCTGCTGCTTGTCGCGAAGTAACCAGTCGACAGCCGCCGAATCAAGCCACGCGCCGCGCCCGGCATGGTTCGGCGTAGCCGCCCAACGTGGCTACCTGGAAGCGGTCGTTGGCGTACGGCTGGTTGTGGCCGATCAGCGACTCCAGGAACTCGAGGCATCATCATCATGCAGGGATCAACCGCCGCTCTGCGTTCATACCCGGGGGACGTTCGATTCGCCGACGCCAATCTTCCTCAACGTGAGCCGCGATGGTTGGCATTCCGACAGCCGCATGCAGATCTTGTTGCGCCTGCGGCACCGTCCATTTGTCGAACAGCCAGGAATCGGATGAGCGGAAATAGGCTTCGAAAGCCGCCGGCACATGTGCCAAGGTGATCTGCGTCTTGTCCTGCAGGACCTGAACATCGATGACCTTGAACAACTCGTTGGCACCAAGGATCGCCAGTCCCCATTCCGACCGCTCTGACAGACTGCTCAGGCTGCGAGGAGCAGACGAGACGACGACGAAGCGCGTGCCGCCGACAATGCCACCGAGGCGCGCGGTGCAGTCAAACACGGTGGCCTCGCGAAACATCGCGCCGACTTGATATTGCACAAGCTCGTCACGATTCAAGTTCGCGTCACGGTAGAGGTACTTGGAGCTCTTAATCAGTTCCTTCAGAGCAGCCACGAATTCTGGCGTCCGGAATTCCGGAGCAAAATTAGCGACGGACATCGATTGCCCTCATCATTGAAGTTTTGGGTTGCGCCGGTAATCTAGCCTACCCCAAAGCGTCCGGTCATAACCGACCGGTTCTGGCCGAGTCCCGCCTGGAAGCGGTCAGTCGATCGTAGCGCCATCGACCAGTTGCGGACTTCCTGGAAAATACCGCGCATGACGCTCGATACGATCTCTTCGCGATCGCGCTTTACCGCCGTCGCCCTCACGCTAACCTTGGCGTTGTCCGCCGTTGCCATGGCCCAGCCCGCGTCGGAGGCCGGCCGCTCGCCCTCGGCGAGCGCAGCCTCGGCGACACAGCCGGGCGATCCGCTCGTCCCGTTCGGCTTCGTGTTCGGCCGCACGACCAGGGACGAGGCGCTTGCGGCATGGGAGGCGGCCGATGTGGTGGTCACTGGCCGCGGCCACGCGGGCGTCGGCGCGGGCAGCGGGGTCGACGGCCAATCCACGCTGCCGGTCGACCGCATCTTTCTCATCGACGTGCACGCGGTACCGTTCTTCGGCACCCGGCCCGCCCGCTTCGCGTTCCTCGACGACAAACTGTACTCGGTGCAGACCGTGCTCAGCCGCACGCTCCTCCCCAACCAGCGGGGCGACAACTCGCAGAGCCTGTCGCCGGAAGAGCTCAGGGCCCTGCAGGCCGACCTGCGCGAGCGCTTCGGGGCGCCGACCCGCACGGCCCGCGATCTGATGGCCGGCAAGGAGCCCGACATCATGGAGTGGAAGCTGGGCGCGCGCACTCTGGTGCTGACGACTGGCGCACTCCCTGGCGCCAGGCTCACGCTGATCGACCCGGTGCTCGCGAAGAAGGCGAAGCAGGCGAGCGACGAGGTCTGCAAGCAGTTCGTAGCCTGCGCAGGCTACGGCCGCAATCGCCGCTGAACATCGCGACCAGCCCGCAAACGCAAAAACCCCGGAAGATCGCTTCGCCGGGGCTTCGGTCAGCTGGCGGCGATGACGTCGCTCGGGGCCAATGTGGCCTGCCGATGCGATGACCCAGCCTACCCCAAAGCAGTCGACCGCGACCGGCAGCAACTGGCCGACTGCTGGCCTCCACCTACGCATCGCCAGGTCGGCGGCGCTCATGGAAGGACACCTGAAGCGACGTGGCGAGCCGCAGGGCTCAATACCTGGACTCTGCCAACTTCTGTTCGACCAGAACATCCAGCAAGGCCCAGACTGCTGGTAGCAGCGTTCTGAGTTTCGTCACATTCCTGTCGTTGAAGGCCTCCAGTTGGCGCTGTGCCTCCGACGAGCCCATGATGTGGTCGACCCTGGCGTCCATGTCGGGATGGATCGGCATGCCATACGCCGCTTCCAAAGACGCGATCCAGTCGAGCCCTTCCTGGAAGCCGTGCGTCCGGAAACATCGAACGACCTGCGGTAGGTGATCCGCGGAATTTCGATCCAGGTAGACCGCAGGGCTGCTGACAGTCAATTCCATGCATAGCAGATATAGCGCGACGATCGATTTGCTCAGCTCGTCGTCGCGCGCGGCGAGGCGCCGGGTGAGGTTCTCGCGAATCCAGTCGCCATACTTGGTCATTCAGCTTCTTTCACTCGACCGAAGATCAGGTCGATCTCGTTTGCTGATCTTCTGAAATCCACCCATGTCTGGCCCTTCTCTCCAAATGTGGGCCAACCCGAAAGCTGCCACTGCGCAACGGCTGCTCATGGCCGACTGCTGGCTTCCACAACACCAAAAATTCAACCCGTTCGCAGTCGAACCTGTATGTCGTCGTACGCGTCTGCGATCAATCGGAGCAGCGCCGCGTCGTCGACCACGCTCTCCGGCGCCAGCTTTACGTGTCGCATGAATTTGCCGGTGCCCTGCAGAAGCGCCACCGGATCAGGTAGATCATTGCCATGGAAGAAGCCTACGTTGACGTGGGCGCTAAACGCGTCCACGTACGCAAATGCGGCATCCCCGCAGCAGACGGTCGGCTGCCCATCATGTAGCACTTCGCGAACATCGTCGCCACAAGCCCGGATCACCTCGAACCAGTGCCGTGCAAGCGCACCCAACTTGCCGGGCCGCGCTTCGAACCAGGAATCGACGGCGCCGTCGCGGCGACTTGCGGTAGGAAAACGGAACAGTCGCTCCATGGTGCGATTTTGCCAGGGTCAGAGTCAGATTGGCCCGGCCCGAACGGGTACCAACCCTACTCGTGCCTGATCTCGCGCATCCAGCCGTCTCCATAGCTGCCATTGGCGAACGGCAAGTACTGGCCGCGTGTTGTCGAAGCAGTCGCCGCACTCGTCGATATCTCGGCAGGACAAGAACTTGTCCATTAGTGCTGCCGGAAAGCAGACCTGTTGATCGTAACGGTGCCGACCCAAAGCGGGCGTAGACATCCCAAGATTGGGCGGCCGGAAGCCGACCTTCGACCTGTCGAGCAGCCGTTGGCCTCCAGCGTGCCAAACCCAGCGACTGTGAGTGCCGGCGCGCCAGTTGTCGCCCTGACGGTCAGAGAGGACGAAGTGCTGATGCCGATGCGCCGAGGTCTCACCAACAAGGTCATTGCGACTCGATTGGGCATCAGTGTCAACACGGTGAAGAAGCACCTGTCGAGCGTCTTCGACCAGCGCGGCTTGCACAGAAGGCGCCAGACCTCGATTGACGCAGCGACGCCGAAGCGAGGCATCACCCATTTGGGCGATGTACAGCGCCACAGTCGAACGATACAACAGCACACGCCTCGGCAATCACGTGGGATGAGTACTTCCCCGCATCGCCTGCAGCGGGAGGGATGCAGCCAAAGTGGTACCAGACCATGATTCCTTGCTGCAGCACTTCAGAACGGGTATCGCGCCGACCTGCATCGACGCACAGCAGGTACCGGTCGGACAAAGCAAATGAGGGTCCTGCTCGCCGAGCCACCGCATCGTTGACAAGGCACTGAGGAAGATCAATCAGGTCCGCCACGTTGGCAGGACGACAGAGGAGCGCCAAATGATCGCGTTGCGTCGAATTGGCTTCTTGGGTTCACTCGGCCGCGTCGCGGCAATCGGGTTGATCGCCCTGACTGCTGGGTGCGGTGGCGGTGACATGCCGACCTCAAACCCTGGATCAGGGGTGGCGGCGAGTCAAGACGTAGCTTCCGCGGCAGCGCTGCGAGTGCAGACTGCCAATGGGGGAGCCGAGACGTCGCAACGAATCGAGAAGGCCGGTGAACGTCATCGAGCCATGCCCTCGATAGCAAGCGGCGACTATCACTCAATTGCACTGAAAAGCGACGGCACCGTCTTGGCTTGGGGCTACGGAGTCTATGGCCAGTTGGGCAACGGCAGCACCGCCGACTCCTCGATTCCGGTGCGGGTGGTGGACGCAAGCGCCACGGGGATGCTGACTGGCGTGTCCAGGATTGCGGGCGGTGGGTTTCACTCGCTGGCATTGAAGCGCGACGGCACCGTCTGGGCATGGGGCTACGGCGCCAATGGCCAGTTGGGCAACAACAGCTCCGCCAACTTTCCGTTTCCGGTGCAGGTGGTCGGTGCAGGTGGCTCGGGGGTGCTGACCGGAGTGACCGCGATTGCGGGCGGCGATCTTCACTCGCTGGCGTTGAAGGCCGACGGCACCGTCTGGGCATGGGGCTCCGGCGTCAATGGTCAGTTGGGCAACAACAGCTCCGTCAACTCCTCTGTCCCGGTGCAGGTGAAGGGTGCGGGCGGCATCGGGGTACTGACTGGTGTGGTTGCGATAGCGGGCGGTGGATTTCACTCGCTGGCGTTGAAGAGCGACGGCACCGTCTGGGCATGGGGCTATGACGAGGATGGTGAACTGGGCAACAACAGCATCGCCTCTAGCAGCTCCGTGCCAGTGCAGGTAGTACGCTCAGACGGCACGGGGATGCTGACTGGTGTGGTCGCGATAGCGGGCGGTGGATATCACTCGCTGGCGTTGAGGAGCCGCACCGTCTTGGCCTGGGGCTGGGGCTTCTTTGGCCAGTTGGGCAACAACGGCACCGCCGCCGCTTCTGCCCCAGTGCAGGTGGTCGGTGCGGGCGGCACTGGGAGGCTGACCGGCGTGGCCGCGATTGCGGGGGGCACCTACCACTCGCTGGCGCTGAAGGGCGACGGGACCGTCTGGGCGTGGGGTAGAAACTTCAGTGGTCAATTGGGCAACAACGACAACATCGGCGCTTCTGTCCCAGTGGAGGTGGTCGGTGCAGGCGGCACTGGCAGCCTGTCCGACGTGGCCGCGATTGCGGGCGGCTCCGACCACTCGCTGGCGTTGAAGGACGACGGCACCGTCTGGGCATGGGGTGGAAACTTGAATGGTCAATTGGGCAACAACAGCACAGCGGACAGTTCCGTTCCAGTCCAGGTGCTTGGGCCGGATGGAGTGGGGTTTCTGAAGCTACGCATGTTGGCGCCGACTCCGTTTTGAGCCACCGCGCCGACGCTCCGGTGAGCGACCTGATCTGGGCCCTGGCCCAACGCGCATGCGGATTCTGGAGCGGATTGCCGTAAGCGAACGGCCATCCAGCGACGCAGCAAGGCCTGCGCTCCGACCGACCAGGTGCCTGGCGCAGACTCTGTTCATGAGCCCGTTGGGCCGTCAGGCGTTCAGCGGCGGCGCAGCAGGAAAATCCACCGGAATCTGCGTTGCGCCGTGCAGGAAGTTGCTGATCATCTTGTCGCCGACGACGACCAGGGCATCGACCAGGTTGCCTTCGGTCCACCCGGCCACGAAGAAGGCCTGCACCAGCACCGGATCGGGATGCCCGCGTTCGAGCGTGATGTTGCGAACCAGCTTGGCCAGGGAATCCAGGCGCGCGTCAAAGGACGCTCCGCCACGGCGAATCTCGAGGATCTGCTCCGACGTGAAGCCCACCATCTTGCCGAGCGCCGTGTGCGCGGCCAGGCAGTAGGCGCAGGCGTTGACCTGGCTGACCACGAGATTGATGACCTCGCGTGCCTTCGGGCTCAGCGAGCTCTTGGCGTTCTGCAGGGCCAGGTAGGTCGACAGCGCGGTCTCCGAATGTGCGAAGGTGGCATACAGGTTCGGTACGAAGCCGATCGCCTTCTTCAGGTTGTCGAAGATGGCCTGGTTGGTGGGCGAGACTTGTTCGTAGGTGGGGACGGTCACGGTCTTCATGGTGGGCTCCGGTGGATTCGTTTGGGATTTCAGGGAGTCATTGGGCGGTGTAGCCGCCATCGACGGCGATGCTCTGCCCGGTCAGGAAGCGCGCCTTGTCGGACGCCAGGAAGACGATGGTCTGAGCGATCTCTTCGGGCGCCGCGCCGCGCTTGGCCGGCATCATGGAGAGCAGTCCCGCCTTCGCGTCGTCGCTGCCGCCGGTGAAGCGCGTCAGCATGGCGGTCTCGACCGGGCCCGGAGCCACGGCGTTGATCCGCACGCCCTGGGCGGCCACTTCCAGCGCAGCGGCCTTGGTCAACCCCTCGACGGCATGCTTGCTGGCGACGTACACCGACGCGCCGGCCATGCCGACCTGTCCGGCGATCGACGACAGGTTGATGATCGAGCCGCTGCCTTGCGACAGCATCGGGGGGATCTCGTGCTTCAGGCTCAGCAACGTGCCCAGCACATTGGCATCGAAGGTGGCCCGGTAGTTCGCTGCCGTTTGCCCGGTCACGGGGCCCAGTTCGCCTTCGACGCCGGCGTTGTTGACCGCGACGTCGAGGCGCCCGAAGCGCTCGACGGTCTGTCTCACCAGCGACGCCACCTGAGCTTCGTCCGTGACGTCCGCGAGCAGGAACTCGGCCTGGGCGCCAAGCGCTCGGAGTTCGGTCGCCAGTTGCTGGCCCGCTTCCTCGCGACGTCCTGAGACGACGACATTGGCGCCCTCTCGGGCAAAGGCCAGGGCGGTTGCGCGGCCGATGCCGGTCAGCGCGCCCGTAATCAGGATGGTGGGGGTTGTCATAAGGTCTCCAGAAGAAGTGATGAATCGGTGGAGTGAACTGTGATTGCGGAACGGAATTAGCGGTAGGTGGGCAATTGGCCTAACATTCATTCCAGTCTGGAATTAGTAAGGAGCCGATCATGGATCGCGTGTTGGCGATGCACACGTTCGTGCGCGTCGTGGAGACGGGCAGCTTCTCGGCCGTGGCGCGGGAGCAGTCCAGTTCCCAGAGCGCGGTCAGCAAGCAGGTGGCGGCCCTGGAACGGCACCTGGGTGCCAAGCTGCTGACGCGCACGACGCGCACGCTGTCGCTCACCGAGGATGGCGAGCGCTATTTCGAGAACGCGCGGCGGCTCGTGGCCGAGGTGGCCGAAGCCGAGGGACAACTGCGACGGGGCGAACAGCAGTTGACCGGCTGGCTGCGGCTGGCCTCTTCGGTTGGATTCGGGTTGCGCGTGCTGCGTCCGCACGTGCACTCGTTTCTTGCTGCAAACCCGGGCGTCAGGATCGATCTACAACTCAACGACGGCTTCATCGACCTGGTGGAGCACGGCATCGACGTGGCAGTACGCATCGGCAACCTCGCCGACAGCACGCTGGTCGCACGACGCATCGGCAGCATCCGGCGCGCCGTCGTGGCCAGTCGGGCCTATGTGGACGCCGCGACAGAGCAACGGCCGATGCCGCGGATCCCGGAAGACCTGAAGAACCACCCGTGCATCGTCTACACGGAACTGCGCAGCCGCAATCTGTGGGACTTCAGTACGCCCGACGGGTCCAAGGTCTCCGTGCGCGTCGCAGGCCCGCTCCAGACGAATTCATCCGAGATCCTGCGTGCGGCCGTCATCGATCGGGTCGGTATCGCCTACGCGCCCACCTGGTTGTTTCAAGACCTGATCGCCAGCGGCGATGTGGAGGTGCTGATGCCAGGCTGGGAGCCCAGTCCGTTGCCGCTGCACGTGGTGAGTCCACCCGAACGGCGTCACTCGGCCAAAGTGCGCGCGTTTTCCGAGCATCTGTCGGCGGCGCTTGTGGACCACCCGGCGTGCTGCTGACGGATAGTCGCCCCAGTCGTCCCCTTTGCTGCCGTTGGTGAGCGGCAGGTTCTGGCCGGTCAGCGCCATTCGCGTTGGAGTTCGCGGTGCGCGCTTAAACGGCAGGGTTCGGCCGCCCCTGCTCTGCACCTTCTTCGAACTCGATGGCTCGACGTTCAGCCTTCGGTGCTTGCTCGTCCAGGGACTGGCGGTAGCGTCCGCAGCCACGCATGAATTGTGGCCATTCCGGCACCGGCTTGACTTTGCCACACCCGTGACACCGTATAGCTGCCGCTCGCGATCGCCGGCTCCTGGCCGACGACGGAAACCCGTCGAACGACAAACGACCGATCGCGCCCCGGGCCTGCGATCAGCGGTTCCCAGTTGCTCGTCGGATCGCCGCCGAGCGCGCTACGGCTGCCATTCTCAGACCTTCTTCAGAGTCGCCGGCAACCCGTCGATCAGCACGGCGAGCTGGCGTAACGTGGTGACAGTGGTCGCGGCTTCGTCAGGCACCGTCACGTGGAATGCGTCGTCGATCTCGAACATCAGTTCGGCAACCGTCAGCGAATCCATCTCGTAGGTGGCAAACGACGCATCCGGATCGATCACGTCGAGGGCAACACCGAACTTGTCGTGGATCAGATGGGTGAGTCGCTCGAGGGTGCTCATGGTGAAGTCGCTGCGGCCACGATGTGGGAGTTTCAAGAGAGGTCTTGCGCGAACGGTACACGGTCGAGCGCAATCGTGTACGAACTCAGCCTATCTCGACAGGCAATCCAGACGCCTGCATCTATCCGCCGGCTGCCAGTCTGACTGCGGAATTGCTAGCACCGGCCTGCCTGTAGCGGCCGACGCCGAGGTGAGACACTTTCAAGGTCCAACCCGACGAAGAGATAAGCCACTTGTGTCGCCGTCCAACCCGCATGCCTCCTGGGCGACAGGCTTGGTCGCGTGGCGCAGTCGAAGCTCTGCGCGGTGGCGCACATCGTCTTCGGCAGCAATATCCAGGATCAGGTACAGGAAGAACCCGCGGCCGGCGACCTGCGCCGGCAGGAACGTCATGTGCCAGCACCACAGCTGGCGGCCGATGTGCGTGGTCGGCGGACGGCTCTTGCACGGTGCCTTTGGGCGCCCGCGATGACGCGTCAACGAAACCCGCAAGGTCTTCACCGGCCACCTGGAAACTTTGCGGAAGGAATTCAGCGAAAGAATGTCCTTCAATTGAGCGTCGGAAAGCGGTGGAAGCCCACCGACTGGCGAACAAGCAGGAGGCCATGATGCCGCACGACGAAACCGCTACGGATCAGTCCCATGGCAAGAGGCTTTTGCGGCTTCTGCGCGCGTTCCGACTTAGAAGGTACCGTCCACTGGCCATGGTCGCTGGTTCGTTCTTGTTGGTCATCTGTGGATACGGAGTGGAGCAGCTCACTATTCGAAAACTCGAGCACGAAGGGATCGAAGTGAGGCCCATGGGCCGAGAAACCCCTCTGGATTTCGGCGCCTCGTACGAGACCCTGGCGCTGCCTGTGGGGGGCCGCTTGTTGCAAGCCCGCTTAGTTCGTGGAAGCAGCGCGACCTCTCGAGCTGTCCTTATCTTCCATGGGAATGGCGAGGCGGTCTCGGACTGGTCACGTGTGCAAGCCTTGCTTCATGCCGCAGGTCTGAGTTCGATGGTTTTTGACTACAGCGGCTTCGGAAATAGCACCGGAACGCCTACCGTGGACCACCTTCGGGAAGACGGCCTAGCCGCATATCGTGCATTCGTTGAGCAGTTGCCCGCTGCACAAGCGCGCTATGTCATCGGGCACTCCTTGGGCAACGCCGTGATGCTGGATGTGTTGCCGGCGCTGCAGCCCAAACCGGCGGGTGTTGTTGTCCACGCCGGGTTCACGTCCGCCCGTGAAATGGCGATTCAGACTGGGCTGGCGGCCCCTTGGTTGGTGAGCTTCCTGCCCGACTTGTGGGACAACGAGGCGGCCATGGCGCGGAATGTGCCCATTACTTTAGTGATGCACAGCGATGCGGACGAGGTCATCCCGCAGGAAATGGGCGTGCGGCTTGCTGCGGCCGCAGGCCGTCGCGCTCACTTCCTGAGTCTGCACGCGATCAAACACGACGCCTTGTACCAAGAATCGACACCACAGGAATTGCAACCGATCATCGACTTTGTGAAGGGCACAGGGCCATCCGACGCCTCGCCTCGATTGGCGGTCGCTGGCCCTGTTCATCCCTGAAGGTCTTGGGTGGCAGAGTATGCGCGAGCAGCCCGCGTGCGCAGTCGAATGCAGAAAGTGCCGTGGCGTGCCAGCCTGCCTCAAAGCAGTCGTCGGCGGCCGTCTCCTACTGGCCGAACTCGGGCGTTCTCGGCCAGCCTTCCGAACGACCGCTCAGGAGGCGCGAGGCGCGCGCCCTTGGAGGACTCGATCAGCGGTCGCGGTTGGCGTCGCGGCCGTGCTCGAACTGGCCGCGCGACTGCTGGCCCCCATGGCCCTGCCAGCCCTGGCCCG
>FTIP01003909.1_pt2 | contig 14226 bp, 13 predicted proteins | sample 1658301 | NCBI WGS metagenome assembly FTIP01 (sample SAMEA3914813, study PRJEB12502) | metagenome | biome: forest; material: soil | place: Canada | collected 2011-07-07 | depth 0.3 m
GTGCCGGCCTTGCTCGCCTCGGTGTACGCGATCCAGCGTCCGTCGGGGGATACCCGGGGGAGCATGTCCTGCCCCGGCGCACTCGTCAGCCGCAGTGCCGTCCCACCGGTCTTCGGTACCGACCACAGGTTCCCGTTCGCCACGAAGACGATCCGATCGCCGTAGGGCTGGGGAAAGCGCGGCAGTGCCGCGAAGGTGCTCTGCGTTGACAGCAACGCTGCGGCAAGAAAGGACAACGATGGCAGGCGACGGTTCATGCGATGATTTCGGGGGCGAAGGAGCCAGGGAAATTACCCGATCGCCGACGAGGTCGGCAAAGCCATCGCGACGGAGCGTTGAAAACGTGCCTTGAACGACGAGCCGCGAGCACGGCAGACTGAGAGACGGGACTCACCCGATAGCTGTTGGCCACGATCGGCCGCTTCTGGCCGACTCGCGTCCTCGGCGTCGTTGACCAAGCGGCCTGCGTCGTCGAGGCGCCCGCTCAAGGGCGGTCGGTCGTCGGCTCGGAGGCGGGAGGGCTCGCCAGATTCTCCAGGATCGCGTACGCAGCTTCTACTCGAGCCGGGATCGGATAGTTCCTGTTGGCCAACATCACGAGACCGATACGGCGCGAAGGGATGAAAACGACGTAGGCGCCGAAGCCGCCGGTGGATCCAGTCTTGTCGTACAGGCGCGGCGACGTGGGCGCATGCGGCACTAGGCGCACTACGGGTGTTGGATCTCCGATCATCTCGGCGGAGTTGCCTCCCAGCAGCGCCTCGCGCGAGACTGGCCACGGATACTGTTCCCAGCCGAGACACTGCACCAGCGTGCCGGCCTGGAAGTAGCCGACGTGTGTCGCCTCGACCGCCTGCTGCAACTCGGGTTCGAGCGCGCCAGGTTCGATGTTGGCCTGCACGAAGTGGATCAGGTCATCGGCCGTCGTCTTGATGCCGTAAGTCTCGACGTCGAACGGCCCTGGCGACGCATGGACCGCCTTGCCTTCGCGATACCCAATGGCGTAGTCGGCCACTGTGTCGGCGGGCATCCGGATGTGGGTATGGCGCATTCCGAGCCGCGGAAGAAACTGCGCCTCCATCGAGGCGACGAAGCCACCCTTCATGGCGACGCCGGCCGCGTAACCGAGCAGGCCGAGGCTCGGGTTGGAATATTCGCGCTCCGTGCCGGGCGCCGCATCGGGTTTCCAGGCCGCGAGATAGGCGATCGCCGCGTCGTCGCCCTCGCCGACGGTGTCGGGGAACTGTAGCGGCAGACCTCCGGCCGTGTAGGTGCCGAGGTCGACGAGCGTCGCGCGGTCGATCGCCCGGCCCCTGAGCCGTGGCACGTAACGGCCGGGATTGTCGGCGAGCGACAGCCGTCCCGTCGCCTGCGCGTAGGTCGCCAGCGTCGCAGTGAGCGTTTTGCTGACGGAGCCGATTTCGAAGCGTGTCGCGGCGCCAACCGGCGTCCCGGATTCCTTCGAGGCGACGCCGTAGTCGAAAACCTGCGCGTGCCCGTCGATCGTCACGGCGACGGCCATGCCGGGGATGTCGTAGCGTGCCATGAGCGGGCGGATCGTGGCGTCGACGAGTGCGCGTACCGGCCCGGCGTGGTCAGCGGCCTGCGCGGCGACAGACGAGAGGCAGCCGAGGGCGACGGCAAATGCGCCGCGGCCGGCGCACCTGGAGAGGAAATTCGACATGCGGACCTCGCAGGAAGATGGGGGACGAAGCGACGCGGCCCCCACGGGGCGCTCGGGGCGTGTCTCGTCGTCGCCGACAGCGTCCAGCGCACGTCTGCAACGAGTGGCGAGCTGCCTACCTGATACCTGACGTTCGCATGTTGCAGTTCCTGGCTGAACCCGGACTTCACTGCGCCGTCGGACATGAGTAGGCGATCTTGTACGGCTGACCGAAGCAGCGCAGCAGCTTGTCGATCGAGCGCAGGTTGGGCTGGTTGAACTCTGCCTTCGCGGCTGCGTCGGCCAGGCGGTCGCGGTTGGACTGCAGCGAGGCCTTGTCGCCTTGCAGGAAGGCGATGGTCGCGTTCGCGTAGTCGTTCCAGTCGAAGCCAGACCCCTCGTCACTGTGCGGTGGGCGCAGCGTCAGGCGCGCCGCCTCGATGGCGTCAGCTGTCTTGCCTGCTTTCGCCAGCATCTGCGCGCGGTGCCAAGTGAGCACTGGATGGGGGTGCTTGTCGGCATAGGCGGCAATCAGCATGGCGGCTTCGGCTTCACAGTCGGAATCGCTCAGCGGGCGCCAGCCTTGATGGTCATCCTGGTCGAATTGATCAAACGGCAGGGCCAGATCGGTGCCCATGTGTTGGGCGAGGAGTGCCGGGCAATTGCCTGCGTCGGCCGCGTTGGAAGCGACGGGCAGCGTTGCAAGAAGCGACAGTGCGGCCACGAGAAGGGCCAGGCGCATGAACGAATCCAGGTCGTGCGCCTGCGGGCGCGGGACGCCAGTCTATGCGCAGTCGTACCTGACTCCGAGCGCCCATCACTGCCTTGGGCTCAGCAGCCACACACCGCAGCCTGCTCAGTGGCGAACCCGGAAGCAGCCCTTCGCCGATGCCCGCTCCTGGCCGACATGCGACGCCGCACTCCCCTAGTCGCCGACCAGTCGTCTCGATTGTCCCGCGCACCGCCCGCTCGGCGCAGTCCATGCAAGGGTACCCTCGGTGTCCTGACAAAACTCACAGCCCTCGAAGAGCCACATCCAGCGACTTGCCACTGACCCAGCAGGAGGTCAGTCTATCGGCAGCGTCCGCCAAGTGTGGCAGCACGAGACAGCTTGCCAGCATGGAGTGGCGCAACATGCAGCGCCACGCCAAGCGCGGGGGCGCCAGCGCCGTCCGGAGGCGACGGCGGCGATGCCTCAATTTGCGATTTCGATGTACACGCCGCTGTCACTGCACAATTGCGAGCTAGACGTGGGCTGGGTCGGCGTGACCAAGTACGAAGGATCCAGCGACTGAGGAATGGGGTTCGGCAGCGCCAGGTGAAGGCGGATCTCGGTCAGCATCTGCTGTCCGGTCGAAGAGGAACACAGGAATTCGACTCCCTGGCTGCCAGCGGCGCCAAAGTCGTTCGTCACGGCCTGCGTGAGATCGCTGAGCTGCACCGTGTTGCCGACATTCGCCGCCACGAACGAACGCAGGTTTGCACCGTTGATGTTGCCCAGGAAGCCGAGCGCATCCGTGAAGAAGTCCTGCTGGCTCAGGCCCGAGCAGGTGCCGTGCTTGGTCCATTCATGTCGATCGAGGTAAGACGCCACGCCGGGCATCTGCACCGACAGCGCGCTTTGCAGGTCGTCGCTCAGAACGACTGGCGGCAAGCGATACCACTGGCTGCGGGAGTCAGCACTGCGGTCGGCGCTGCTGACGCCGCAATACTCGCCGCCTTGCGCCCACAAGCCGTGCAGTGCGAAGTTCGAGGCGGCGAAACTGGCGCTGTTTTCAGCTTGGCATTCCGGCTTGCTGCTATGCGAGTCGCAGAAGGCAGGCTCCCAGCTGATCGAGAACACGTAGTTCTCGGCTTGCTGCGCGTCAGCGCTACCGCAAAGGCCGATGGACACTGCAGCGCACAAAGCAGCGAAGAGGGCTTGAAGTTTCATGAATCGACTCCGAAGGATTTAAGGAGTCGCCATTCAAGCCAGGCAAGCCTACGGATTGATGACGGGCTTCGTAAGTGAAGTAACTGGTCGCATTGCACTGATGAGCGCCACGCTTCAAGCAGCAAATTGTGCGCCCTAGAGGAGCGCGCAGCAGCGATTGGAAGACATTGCCGCAACGTATACGTAACTGGGTATCCTGGCGCCACGGGTTTCCACTCACTAACTAACAGGTCAGTCGCAAGACATTCCATGTCGCCGCACGGACGCTGCGGCCTTTGACCTGACTCAAACCTGAAAGAGACCCCATGAGCCCTCGTTTCCAATCCACCATCCATTCGCTTCGTACGTACCCCGCCGCGCTGCTCTGCGCGCTGATTGGATTCAGCACCGCGACTCAAGCGCAGCCCCAGTCGTGGATGTCCACCCTGACCCGCCCCGCGCGCATTCAAGACCTGGCTGACCTCGGCACAAAGCCTGCGTCGGAACCGATCGACGTGGCGGTGGCACTCAAGCTCAGGAACAAGATCCGCCTGGACGCGCTCACCCGCGACATCATGGCGGGCCGTCGCCGGCCGATCACGCACGCGCAGTTCATGCGTGAGTTCGCGCCGCGCGAAGAAGACGTGAGGCGTGTCGAGGCGCACCTTCGCGCCAGCGGACTCACGAGCATTAAGGCATCGCCCAACCGGATGCTCGTGAACGCGACCGGCAACTCGCAGTCGGTGGCCGTCGCTTTCAACACCCACGTGCACTCGTATGCGATGAAAGATCGACTTGCATTTGCGAATGTCGATGATGCGCAGGTTCCGGGCGAGCTTGAACACGTCGTGGGCGCCGTCCTCGGCCTGCAGACCATTCATCGCGCGCACACGACCATGCACGTTGTCAACCCGAACGGCATGCATCGCATGGACGTGGTCGCGGTGGATCCCACGCAATTCCAGTCGATCTACGGCGCCACCGGATTGCCGGTCGCGACCAACGCGAACATCGGCATCGTCACCCAGGGCGACATGACGCAAACGCTGTCCGATCTCAATACCTTCGCGTCGAACGCCGGCTATCCAGCTCCCAACGTGTCCGTTACTCAAGTTGGTACTGCCAGCAGTGACACATCAGGGGTCGGTGAATGGAACATGGACACGCAGGCATCATTGGCAGCTGCAGGTGGCTCCGTGGCACAGATGGTGCTCTACACGGCAAGCACGCTCAGCGACGCCGACCTGACGAACACCTACAACCGCGTTGTAAGCGACGACACCGTGCAGGTGATCAATGTTTCGCTCGGGGAGTGCGAAAACGATGCCGCCAGCTCCGGTGTCGAATCTTCGAACGACACCATCTTCCAAAGCGCAGTGGCGCAAGGCCAGACATTCTCGGTGGCGTCGGGCGACTCGGGCTCGTATGAGTGCGGCGGGAGCACCAGCTACCAGAGTTATCCGGCCGTCTCGCCGTACGTGATGGCCATCGGAGGAACGACGCTGTCGTCAAGTAATGGCAACTGGCAAGGGGAAACCGCTTGGAGCTGTGCGGGCGCCAGTGACTGTTCGCGGAATGCATCGGGTGGTGGCGGGGGCGGCGTCAGCGCGACTGAAGCGGCGCCTTCGTGGCAGACCGCGTCTGGCGTCCTGGGAGGCTCTTCGCAGCGTGGCGTGCCTGACATTGCGTTCGATGCGGCGCCCTCAAGCGGCGCGCTCATCCTAGTGAACGGATCCGCGCAGCAGATCGGCGGCACCAGTCTGGCGGCCCCGTTGTTCACCGGCTTCTTCGCCCGCATCCAATCCGCCAACGGCAATACCGTGCCGTTCCCCGCGACGACGCTCTATCAGGGTGCCGCGAACAACGCCTCCTGGTTCAATGACGTGACGCAGGGAAGCAATGGTGGGTACTCGGCTGCACAGGGGTGGGACTACGTGACGGGCTTCGGCAGCTTGATCGTCGGCAACTTCGCGACGGCATTCCAAAGCCAATAGCGAAGCTTGGAGCCGGGAATTCGCGGGACTCCCGGCTCCTGCGCGGAGGTGGCGACTGCCCGTTGGGCTGTCGCCGGTTTAGTGGACTGCCGGATAGCAGTCATCGGCGAACGACTGGACCTGGCCGAACTGAGACTCGGCCAAAGTTTGCAATTTCGTCAAACGATGCCTCTAACGGAGCGACCTGCGCGAGAACATCCATGCGCCTACCGCGCCGCCAAGCATGGTGAGCAGCGGAGGCATTGCCGCCCAAAGGATCGGCGTCGTCGGATTTGCCGGGTTGGCAAGCATGACCACGTAGAACGTCGCCGCAAGAAGACCGGCTGCCAACCCTTGAGTCATTGGCCGCCCCTTGCCATAAGCGGCAGATACCCATCCGCAACCAAACGTGCAGAGGGCGTCCGCAACAAAACTCAACACCGTGGGTGCCGTGACACCGACTTGCCCGACATACGCATAAGCGTCCTGAACAGACCGCCCACGGCTTGTGAGCACCCACAAGGTCGCGTTAGTGATCAGGGTACCGAAATACGCAGGGCCAGAAACGCCGACCGCTGCCCCAAGAAGGGCGGCGCGCCAATCAACGGTGCCTGGTCGTTGATGCAGGTCGTCATCTCTGAGCGGCGCGCCGGGGGCTTCGAAGTTGTTGTGCATGACAGAGGCCGTTGCAGGCGGCTGAGGGTGATGTCCGAGCGAATGAGAGCAGATTGTGTCAGCCGGCCCAGGTACCTCGCCGCAAAGCCGACAGCCGCGAGCGCCCGCTTGTGGCCGGGTGCAGCCTTAGCGTGTCGCGCGAGCCCTCATCACGAGTAGATGAGCGTGATGGCCAAGAAGAAGAGCACCAACAGGGTGAAGGCGACCTGTTTCAGTCTCTTCTCGAAGAGCCTTGGATTTTCCCGGATCCATTTAGCAAATGCGTCGGCCTTGAGCCTCACCGTGTGATCCGCCGGCAAAACACGGGTGACGACGAACACAACGCCACCAACTGATGCGACGAGGGCCAGGAAGGCCGCCATGAGGACAATGCCGGTCATGAGTTGGATCTGAAGTTTGAGGCGGACACGCACGGCCCTGACCACCACACCCCCGTCGGCGCCACGCCGTTGATGCTTGCTGTGGCGGCCGGAAACGCTGCACTGGTGGAAGCCTTGCTCGCCAAGGGCGCGGACGCCGCCCTGCGCGACGAGTTCGGCCACACGGCCTGGGATCATGCAGTCAGCCGTGCAATGCAGGACGCCGAATTTGCGCACGTTGGCCTGGCGGCCGTGTGCGACCAGCTGGCCCCGCCGGCCATCGACGTGCAGACGGATGGTCGGCTCGTTCGGCTTGATCGCAGCCAGGGCGAGTACTGGGTCTTGATGCTGATGTTGGCTGGCCTGAAAACGCAGTGGTCCCGGTGCGTGACGCGCAGACTGGAGTTGTGGAAGTACCACCAGGGATATTTCGCGGACCAACTGCACGACGTGCTCGCCGCTCTGCCAGTCTGGCTCTGGCCGGACAAACGCCGCAAGCGCACCTATGTCAACCAAGTCCTTGCGCGCGCCGAGAGCGGCAGCACGTATCGGCCGGCGCGAAAGCTGTGGCTGCGTGCGCGCAACGGCTACTATCTCCCCAACCCGGACATGCAACTCCGCGTTGGGGATGGCTGGGTTCCTGTCTACGAGGCGTTGGTGCTGGCCTGGATTGATCGAGGCTGTGGCCGCGACGAGCTGCACGGCGTCAGGCCGACAAACATCGTCAAACAGCTGAGCGAGCCCGTCGTCTTTTGACCGCCGACCAAACGAAGGCCGTGCTCCTCGTTGATTTGGAGCTCGAGGAAGGTGCCTGCCGCGCTTGGTAGTCATCGGCGGCGCGATACAAGCCTATGTCGAGCAGTTGCCAACCCTGGTGTGGAATATGCGGCATCAAATGAATTGAGGCGTCGCCGCGGCGCCACCCAGCACGTCTCGCACTACCTCAGTGAACACCGTCCACTTGGGCGGCAGCTCCGGAAGCGTGTACAGGCGCTGCCCCGGAGCGTCCGCGTCGCAGACAGCGATCCAGACGGCCACAAGCTGGGCGAAAGGAATGGAACTCAGCGTGGTCAGGCGCAGTTCAGGCGCCTCGTCGAGCACCCGGCTCTCCAGCAAGGAGACGTCGCCGCGCACAAGCACATCGCCGCGCGAGTTCACTGCATAGTGATTCAAGCCGCCATCGGCGCCCGGCGCCGCGGCGATGGCGTAGAGCCTTGCGCCACCGCTTCTGATCGCCATCACCTCCAACAGCGCTTCGGCGAAGAGACGGATGCTGTCCGGAGGAGCGATCAACATGGCATGGCGCTTGAGGGATCGATCCATCGATTATGCGTCCGTGATTCGGCAGCGTTCCGCCCCTGGCCGACCGCGGAGATAGGACTCGGCCTGTCACCCACCGTCGCCGCGTCGGCGCTGCCTTTCCTCTTCCAATCGTTCGGCCTCGCGAGCCATATCGCGCCGGATCTTCTCGATCCGAACGGATTCTTCCTCAAGGCGTGCGAGCTCGCTTTCGCTGAACCTCAAGTTTTCCGGCAGAGGTGCCTTGCACGATTCGCAAGCCGCAACTCGTCTGTTGAAAACCGTGAATCCGCAAGCTGGGCACCTGAATCTGGATGAGTCGGCCATCGAAATAGGTCTGTCCACTGCGACATGGATTTCTGCACAGAGCTGTAGCGTACCGACCGCTGCCCATCTTGCCAACCCGCAAGCTGACATGCGTCTGCGCCCGCTCCCGGCCAATGCTTGGCGTCTGATCGCGCGACTATGGACGAGTTCCCCCACCGCCGGGGTCTGATTGTTGCCCTGCTCAGGAAGAGGACATGCGAGATTCAGGCTTCATCCTCAACGAAACTCAGCCCAACATGCTGGCTGCGACGGCGCGCTCGGCCTTGCCATGCTGAAATGCGTTCGGGGGAAGACTCGGGCGTTGGTTCGAGCAGTCCGCATGGGAGGCGACGAGGCCGGATGGTTTCACCTCACGATCGCTGGCATCCGATATTTGGAGGACTGCGTCAGATCACCCCAGGAAAGCGTGCATCGCCATGGGACTACGAGGGAAACTGGTCGCACTGTTCTTCATCGGCTTCGCATCGACGTGCAGCCTGGGCATCGCCATCCTCATGCGCAACCTGGGATCCGACTTCGCCGACATGGAGCGCAATGAGGCCCTGAGGCTCAACGACCAGCTCGCGCGCAATTTCAACGCCGAACTCGAGCATCTGAACGAACTCAACACGGACTGGGCAAACTGGGCGGGGATGTATACGTTTTCCCAAACTCTATCGCCCGAGTTTGCTGAGGCCGAGATCGGTACTGGAGCACTTGCCAGCGCAAAATTGAGCTTCGTAGCGATCTATGACAACGACCACCGACGCACCTTCCTAAGGGCGGCCGCCGATCTCGTCGACCAGGAATCCAATCAAGGCCTGTCAAGGACTCTCGAAGACATGCAGCGTCTCTACGACGTACATGGAACCACAAAGACCTGCAGCCTGCATCGAGCCGACGGCGAGATCTATCTTCTCTGCTGGCAATACATACATCACAGCGATGGATCGGGTGAGCCGCACGGCACGCTCCTCATGGGACGATTACTGGACGAGCACATCTTGCGAAGAATCCAGAACCAGAGTGCGCTCGATTTCGAGATTGAAAATTCACTCCCGGACACGATTCCCCGCAATCTTGAGGTTACCGGCAGCACTATTCTCACCGATTCGTTGGTGATCGGCGGACTGGACAAGCACATGCTGACGGGCAGGATGCTGGATGCGTCGGGCCAGCCCGTCTTCCTGTTCCATATACGCCTGCCGGCAGACATCGAGCGTAGCGGACGACAGATCACTTGGCGGGTCGTCCTGGTTTTCATGGTCGGAGCGTTGCTCAGTGGCGTGTTGCTTATTCTGGGCGTGCAGTACTTCCTCGTGCGGCGATTGCAGCTCATGGAACGTCAGCTCCGCAACGTAGGCGCGGCTGGCGGATGGCCGGAGCAAATCGCCGCACCGCCCGGTCGGGACGAAATCGCAACCCTCGGGGAGGCCATCAATCGCATGCTGCGAGTGCTGCGGGAGCAAGGACAGGCACTCGAGCTTCTATCGCTGACCGATCCGCTGACGCGCCTGGCGAACCGGCGCGCCTTCGACCGGCACCTTGCCATCGACACAAGCCTGAGCCGACGCAGCATGGTTCCCCTGTCGTTGCTGGTACTCGACGTGGATCATTTCAAACCTTACAACGACCTCTATGGGCACCCCGCTGGCGACAGGGTGCTGGCAGCCATCGGCCAGATACTGCGTGAGGCCGCCAGTCGGCCCACCGACCTCGCCGCCCGCATCGGCGGGGAAGAGTTCGCGATCCTGCTGCCCAACACGACGCTGGAAGGGGCGGTTCGCGTGGCGACAAGGATCCACACGGCGCTAGCGGCGCAGGCGATTGCGCATGCAGCTTCATCGGCAAGCGAGCAAGTCACCGTGAGCATTGGGGTGACGCAGGCCAAGCAGGACGAGGCGGCAGACGAGTTCGTCACTCGGACTGATAAGGCGATGTACGCCGCCAAGAACGCTGGACGCAACCAGACCTACGCACTCGGTGCCTCCGAAAGTGCATTGGCGCCGGCCAGAAATTGAACGTCTGTTGAGGCGAGGTCCGGGCGTGGTTCACAGCCAGGTACCACGGATGCCCTTGCCGTTGTCGCGCCGGAAGTCGGCGATGGTCTTGAAGTCCGGCGCCAGGCGGCCCGTCAGCCACATCACCTCCAGATTGCGCTGGCACTCGCGCTCGAGTCGCCGGCTCGACTGAACACGGTTGAGGTAGCCATAGATGTAGATCTTGAGCAGCACCGTTGGGTGGTACGACGGCCGGCCCGCCTCCGCGGCTTGGACGCCCTCGAAGCCGAGTTCCGCGAGATCGAGTTCGTTGACGAATGCGTCGACTACCCGCACTGCGTTGTCCTCGGCGATGAAATCGTCCAGCGACTCCGGCAGCAGCGTGACCTGGCGCCGATCATGTCCTTCGATGAACCTGGGCATACCGATCCCTTCTCGATAGGCTTCGGAAGCCTACGCGGCCAGCCTCATTGGCGGACCGGGGTTTTCACACACCCTCGGCCGGGCGCAGCCCTAGTTCCGACGTGACGCCGAAGTGTTCGTGCCGTGTTCCCGATCCGCACGGCGGAGCGATTCCTCTAGCTACGCAATGCGCAGCGCGATGACGGCTGCCGAGAAGACGATGGTCGAACAGATCTCCAGCGCAGCGACTACCGCGATGGGCACTGCGATCCAGGACGATGCGCCGCAGGCGCAGAGGAGAGCAGACAGGCCCAGCGATACCCCCGCCAGGACTGCGTGGACCTTGACATAGTGAGGCAGCCAGCGGCGCAGTGCCTCGATGTTGGAGACGAACATTGCATGCTGCAGGAACACGTCGCCGTGCGGTTCGCGGGCGATGCCAACCGGCAACAGGTAGCGCAACAGAAGTGAGTTGGGCAATGACATGGCATGGGACGCGCGTTCCGGCACCAAAAGACTAGCCGATGGCGCGGTCGAGCGCCGGCCGGATCGCCCAGAGACCGGACTTCCAAAATGGAAGAACGCGTGTCACTCCGCGTGCAACGTTTGGCCTCGGCCCAACTATCGGCGTCGCGACGAGTTACCCAGGAGCCGACGTTCGCGCAAGGCCGCCGCCGACAGGGGCCTCGACCTTAGCCGGTCTTGCACTCGGCAGTAGTGGCATAGTCAAAGTCTGTCCGCCAACCAGCACCCCATGCCGACCCGCCACTTTCTCGATCGCCCTGACACTCGGCTATCGTGGCTGGACTTCGGCGGCTCGGGGACTGTGCTGCTTTGCCTGCACGGGCACTTTGGCTGTGCTCGCAACTTCGCGCCGCTGGCCGAGGCACTTCGCGGAGCGTGGCGGGTCGTGGCGCTCGACCAGCGCGGACATGGATGGAGCGGGCATCCGCACCAATGCGGTCGCGGCGTGTACGTCGACGACGTCGGCGCGCTGTTGGACAGAGTCTCGCCCGGCGTGCCGGCGCATCTGCTTGGGCACTCGCTGGGCGGCGCCAATGCCTATCAGTTCGCAGCACGCCATCCGCACCGCACGGCAAGTCTGGTCCTGGAAGACATGTCGTATCGATTCGGTGGCTGCGAACCGCTCGGCCTGGGCTGGCCGCGGCGCGTCGATAGTGCGGACGCCTTGCTGCGCGTGCTCGCGCGCGACGGAGCCGGTCACGATCGAAGCGAAACCGTGACCCAACCCGGTGGAACGGTCTCGTCCGTCCCTTCCGATCGGCCAAGGTCCGCCGCATCGGCGAACGGCGCATGCCCGGACTCCTGGCCGTCGCCGTTGAACAGGCGTGGCGGACGCTGCAGGCGCCAGTTCTGCCGCACGGGTCCGGGTTCGGCGGGTTCGACGAGCCAGTGGATGACCGTCGGCCGTCCTGCGCGGTGCAGCGTGAGTTCGCGGACGATGTGGCCCAGCGCGACCGGCTTGAGGGCGCTCGTGTCCGACAGGTCCATCACCTGCGTGCCCGTGCTGCGGCGGTGGACGCCCGACGGCGGGAACGCGGCGCCGCGTTCCCAGCAGAAGGCGGCCGGGACCGACTCGCCCGGCCCGGCGGCCCTGGCGGAGAGCAGCTTGACCGCGACCCGCCACTCGTCGAGCGGCGTGCGCACGCCGGATATCCGCGGCGGAGGCGATCGCGTCTGATAGAAGATGATCTGGACGCCTTCGGGCACGACGAACATCTCCTCGCGCCGCCTGCAGCCGACTCCGGTGACCAGGTAACTCTTTGTCATTGCCGCCATTGTTCCCGATCTCGGCGCTTTCGCGCGGTCGATCGCGATGCCGGGCGGTCGCCGATCAGTTGTCCACGCGCAGCACGCCCTTGGGCGACGTCGCATCACCCAGCAGGAACACCGTGTAGACGCTGCCGCTGGTGAGCGTCTGCCCGCTCATCTCCCACAGCGTGGTGCCCGCCGAGGTCACCTGCAGGTCGGCGGCGGCGGAGCTCGCGGCGATGTTGGCGTCGGCCGAGGCGGCACCGAAGGCCACGCTGTCGCCCACCACGACGCCGCTGGACGTCAGCATCGCGCTGCCCGAGATGCCGTTCAGGCCGTTGACCAGCTTCATGCGCACCGGCAGCGTGGTGCTGGTGGGCGCGGAGTCGTCGTCGGCGAGCAGGGTGATCGCCGGCGCGCCGGCGGTGCCGGCCACCAGCAGCGTGTAGTCCCCGCCGGCCGCGGCCGTGAGGCCCGTCCGGGTGATGGCCACGCCGTCGATGGACAGCGTCAGCGCGAGGTCGCCGGCGCTGACGGTGCGCCACGCGCTGACCGTCGGCGACGCGTAGCTGGTACCCAGCGTGGTGCCGTTGGCGCTGGCGCTGACCACGCCGCCGCTGGCAGCGTCGGCCACCAGGCGCAGGCGCACGTCGGTGTTGGCGTAGGACGTGAGCGTGCCCTGCTGGTCCAGCAGCAGGCCGTTCATCAGCACGCCGCCGCCGGTCTTGGTGAGGATCAGCGTGGCGACCTGCTGGCTCGTGAGCGTCAGCGCGGGGATGTCCAGGCGCAGGTCGGTGCGGTCGCCGGTGCCGGTGACGCACACGTGCCACGAGCTGCCGCCGCTGGCCGCCGCCACCGAGGTGTAGCCGCCCTGCAGCCCGGTCACGTCGGTGGCCGTGGCCGTGTCGGCGCTGGTGAGCGACGCGCAGGCGGTGGCCGTCACGTAGACGTCCACGCCGGCCGCCACGGCCGGTGCGGCGTTGAAGATGCGCAGGCTGGCATAGCCCGAGGACGGCGTGCCCTCGTTGTCGGTGAGCGTCGCGGACTTGAGCGTGCCGGCGTCCACGTAGGCCACCAGCGTGAAGTGGTCGCCCTTGGCCACCGCCTGCGACGTGGAGGCCGCCGTGCTGCTGGAGCCCGCGGTGCGCAGGTCGAACTCGTAGGTGTTCGCGCCGACGCCCGCGTAGCTGCCCACGGTGTCCGTGGCCACGGCGCCGCCCACCGCGTTGTCGGACTCGTACAGGCTGATGCTGCTGTAGTCGGTGGTGGCGTTGACGAGGCGCACGTAGCCGTCGTCGGACGCACCGCCGCAGGCGTGCAGCAAGGGAAGGCAGAAGATCAGCGCGAGCGCGGCGCGGGGGGTCTTGGGCATGGACTCTTTCAGGAAGGCGGGGAAGGCATTGCCGCCGCTACTGTGCCGTCGCCCCGCTTCGCGGCTGTTGCCGTCGTGTTCCGGTCTCGACACCTTGTGTCCGATACATGGCAACCGCGTGCGCCGTGCCCGCGTCCCTCGTGAAGCCGACAGGAGCCGCACGCGAAAGGCCCGGCGCGATGTTGCTGCGACGTTCGAATGTGTCCGCGCGGTCGCACGCGACTGACAAACAGGCGGTCCCGCGACACGCGGCAGCGCGCACGCGCAACGCAGACTCGCCCCCACATGACCGTCGCTCCCCTCTCCCTCCTCGTGTCCGCGGTCCTCGCGGGCGCGCTCGCCCTGCCCGCGCACGCGAACGCCCCGGCGCGCCACGCCCCCGCGCGCGAGACCTACACCATCGATTTCCCCAGCATCGAGGCCGAGGCCGCGGCGCGCGCGATGGCCACCATCCTCGACCGGCCCATCCTCGTCGACCCGCGCGTCAAGGGC
>FTIP01145549.1_pt1 | contig 14185 bp, 16 predicted proteins | sample 1658301 | NCBI WGS metagenome assembly FTIP01 (sample SAMEA3914813, study PRJEB12502) | metagenome | biome: forest; material: soil | place: Canada | collected 2011-07-07 | depth 0.3 m
ACGGCCCGACACCTCGCGACTATGCGTTCGGCCGGGCAGGCCGAACCTCGACGGTCACGTGCGACAGTGAGCCGAAGCGGTTGAGCTTGGCTCGATAAAAGCTCTCGTCGCGCGTGGCGGGGGTCGATACCGAGACGATCGCTCCGAGGTGGCCCGGGCCCAGGCGCCAGAGATGCAGGTCGGTCAGCCGGTCGCCGTCGACCTCCAAGGCCTCGCGGATCCTTTTCGCCAAGCTGCCATCCGCATTCATGTCCAAGAGGATTGCACCCGTGTCGCGAATGAGCCCGAACGACCAATTGGCAATCACCAAGGCGCCGACGAAACCGACGAGCGGGTCGACCCAGAGCCAGCCGAACTGTCGCGCAAGGATCAGGCCCGCGATGACGAGTACCGACACCTCTGCGTCGGCAATGACGTGTACGAGCGCCGCTCGGAAGTTGTTGTCTCGGTGCGTCTTGGCCTCGGGCTCGCCGTGCTCATGGTCGTGCTCCTGGAAGGCCAGTTCATGGGACTCATCAAGGCCGCCGCGGGAGAGAATCAAATGCGCCGCGAACTCGTGCGGTTCGGGGATCTCGTCGACCGATTCGAGGTAGTCCCCGCGATCAATGAATCGGAAGACCTGTCGGCTCCCGTCCGGACGCAGGGTCTCGACGGACGCGCCCATCCAGGCGGAGGCAGGCTCGGCCGCACCCGGGCCGCCGCGCAGCCGAAACCGCGGCGGAACACCGTCCTCGTGCACCTCGAGGGCAAGCGGCCCCCACAGCGAGTCGACCCTGCGGATCTCATCCTCGCCGTCGGCTCCGCCATGCGAGTGGCCATGTCCGTGGTGGTGTCCCTGATCGCCGCCACTGAGCAGCCACGCGCTCGCCACGTTCACGCCGAGGCCCAGGACGGCGATCGGGATCGCCTGGCCAAAGTCGATGGGCACCGGACTGAGCAGGCGGGACACCGCCTCGTAGCCGATGAGCAACGCGATCATGGCCAGGATGATCGCGCTGGTGAAGCCGGCGAGGTCGCCGAGCTTTCCGGTTCCGAAGGAAAAGCGCGGATCGGCCGCGTGGCGCCGCGCGTACGTGTACGCGAGCGCCGCGATCAGCAACGCGCCGGCATGGGTGGACATGTGCAGACCGTCGGCGACGAGTGCGACCGAGCCGAACATCGTCCCGCCGACGATCTCCGCGACCATCATCAGCCCGCACAACCAGATGACAGCCCAGGTCTTTCGCTCACTGCGTTCGTGTCCGGGGGCCAGGAAGACGTGGCCGTGGGTCAACGTGTCGGGACTCATTTCGGGACTCACCTGAAGTAGCTGTGGACGACCTCGACGAGCTCGTCGGTCGCGTCGGGGCCGGCTCGGCCTGGCTTCTTCTCTGGGTCGACCAGGTGCGAACGGATATGGTCCTCGACGACTTTCGCGAGCAACCCGTTCATCGCCCCGCGAGCGGATGCGATCTGGCGCATGACCTCGGCGCAGGCCGCCTCGGCCTCCAGCGCGCGCTCGATGGCATCGAGCTGGCCGCGAATTCGGCGTACCCGCCCGAGAAGCTTGGCTTTGTCGTGGACAGTATGGCTCATGGGAAAATATAGTGTAGGGGACTATCTTATCCTGATCAGTGCCAGTAGTCGCAGTGATGCAAAGCGCGCCGTGATGGCCGCTGCCTGCCTGGCCGCCTGACGCCCGCTCCCCGGGCTGCCGGCCGTCAGTGCCGATCGCAGCCTTGTCGCTGAATCGCCAGCCGCGTTTCGCCGACCTCTCTCCCAGCCCGCTCGCTTCATTGATTGCTCGCCGTACATCGGCGCGGGCCGTTCACCTGCGCGCGACGCTGACGGCGTGTATTGGCGCGGTTCGCGCATGGCGGTTCCCTGACATCCAAGGAGCATCGGCCATGCACAGCATTCCCCTGACCCTGCGTTCACCCGATCGGCACGGCAACGGCGTGCCCGGGCGCACCGTTCGACCGGCCGGCGTACGCCCGGCCGATGACGAATCGATCGCGTCGATCGACATGCGCACCGACTGGCCGACGCATCGCATCCGCTGGTGCCTGAGCGTGGCCCGGCCGATCGAGAGACGCGGCTCCCGTTGAGGTTGTCGAGCCGCCCACTGAAGTCCTGACCGGGAAGGAGACGTCCATGGATCCCGACCCTTGTCGGCGCCCAAGCGCGCCCCGCCCGATCTTTTCGTTGTCGATCCCATCGAACCCGGCTGCCTCGCCCAGGAAGACTCGTCTCGTGTGAATACATGAGACGCCTCCCCGGCCTGAGCCGCCGCAGGAGTTGTCCCATGTTGTTCTGCTTCCACCGCGACCGTGACACGCTTCGTCGCGCCCTTCACGCAGCGGTCGCCGCCCACCGTTCCGATCATCTCCGCGAGCTGCTCGCCCGCCAGGGCGAAGCGCGCTTCGCCGGCGCCCTTGCGACCTTGAGCCCGCGCGCGAGATCCGATGCGCTGTCAATGCTGCAAGCCGATCGGCGCGTCTGCGTGATTCGCCACCTGCCGCGTGCCCTGCAAACGCTGCATCGGAAAGACGGGCTTCCGACCGTTGGCGCCACCCGCTCCGAGGCGGCGCCTGCTGCGCCGCAAGGCCTGCATGTATTGGGGGAACGTCCGTGAAGCGCGTCGCACGCGGGTTCGGTGACGTCATGATGACGACCGTCACACAAGATGCCTATATTCCTTCTCCCGACCTGCGGTGAGCACACGATGGAAGCACTTCAAAATTTCAGCGCGGCAGCGATGCTCAACTCTCTGGTGAGCCTGATCACGGCTTTCGCGCTAGGGGGAATGATCGGCCTCGAACGCCAGATGCGCCAGCGCACGGCAGGCCTGCGAACGAACACCCTCGTGGCGGTTGGCGCGGCGATCTTCGTGTCCCTGGGCAACCGGCTGTTCGAGATCCATGGCGGCAACCAGGGCGCTGTTCATGTCGTGGCCTACGTCGTGTCGGGCATCGGCTTCCTTGGCGCGGGCGCGATCATGAAGGAAGGGGCCAACGTGACGGGGCTGAATACCGCGGCAACGCTATGGGGTTCGGGCGCCGTTGGCGCCTGCGCGGGAGCGGGATTGATCGGGGAGGCGCTACTCGCCGCGCTGTTCGTGCTCGCCAGCAACACGCTGCTGCGGCCGGTGGTCAACCGCATCAATCGGCGCCCGGTCAACGAGGAGACGAGCGAGGCGACCTACACCGTCTACGTCATCTGCCGGCGCGAAGCGCAGGCCGACGTGCGCGCGGCGCTACTCGAGCTTCTCGAGGCCGCCACATACCCGGTGCGCGACGTGCATCAACATTCGTTCGGTCAGGCCGATGCCGAGATCGAAGCGACCTTGTACGCTACCGCAGTGGTCGGCGAAGAGCTCGACCGCGTCACGGGCCAGATTGAAGGCTTGCCCGGCGTGGGGCAGGCATTCTGGAATTCGAGCGCGGAGGAGTGATGGTGCGCACGTCGATCTAGGCGGAATTGCTCCGCAACGCGCATAATCCTGCAACGTCTATGTCAGGCCTAACTCTGGCACGCGTTCTTGATCGATCCATGGCAACGCCGCTCTCTCTCGTCCGCAGGTTGACTCTGTCAATCCTGATGCCGCTCATCCTGCTGCTCTCGCAGCAGGGTGCGCTGATGCATGAGCTGGGCCACTGGCAATCCATCACCGCCTCCGCATCGTCGGAACCGGTGGTCCAGGCGCTGGATGTCGATCACGACATCTGCCTGACCTGCCTCAGCTTCGCGCAGATCGGGGGATTGGCGAAGTTCGAGGCACTGGCTGTGCCCATGGTGGACGGTCTCCAATATCACTTCGCCGCCGAGCCCGTCCGCAGCGTCGCGGAGTCCTCTCTTCCAGTCGCCCGCAGCCGCGGGCCGCCCCTGTCCGTCTGATCGTCGACAAGTTGACCCGCCTGGCCGCGTGACGGCCCCAGGCGCGGTTGCCGTGCATTCGAGTTCGGAAGGATTTCCCCATGCTTCCCATTTCTCGTGGGCGCCTCGCGCTCGCGGGCGCGTTCGCGCTGGCTTTCTCGCTTTCGTTTTTCATGGAAGCGGCCCGCGCGCAAATGCAGCCCGCCGCCCGCCCGCATGTTCATGGTGTCGCAAGCGTCGACGTGGCGGTCGACACGGCCTCCATCACGGTGACGATGAGCTCGCCGCTCGACAACCTCATCGGCTTCGAGCACCCGCCGCGCACTGACGGCGAACGTTCCGCTGCCAACGCGGCAGTCGCGGCGCTGCGTCAAGGCGACAAGATCTTCGCGATCGATCCGGCGGCGGGCTGCACGCTGAAATCGGTCGATCTCTCGTCGGCCGCGCTGAACCTCGGCCACCCCGACCCGTCCGAGGCGCAAGCTGGCCATGCCGATATCGACGGCACCTATGAGTTCACCTGCGCGAAGCCGCAGTTGGCGAAGTCCATCGCCGTCGGGCTGTTCCAGTTCGCGCACATGCAGAAGGTGACCGCCCAGGTCGCCGGGCCGCATGGACAGTTCAAGCGCGAGCTGACGCAGGCCGAGCGCCGCATCGCGTTGTCGAACTGACGCCCGCTCGCCATGATCCAAGTTCGCAACGCCAGGTACCGCTGGCCTCGGGCGGCGGCCGACTGCCTGCTGATCGATGCGTTGTCGCTGGGCAAAGGCGGCAGCCTGTTCCTGCACGGGCCGAGCGGCTCGGGCAAGAGCACGCTGCTGGGCCTGCTCGCGGGCGTGCTCGTGCCGCAATCGGGCGAGGTGACGCTGCTCGGCACCAACCTCAAGGATCTTTCGTCGGCCAGGCGCGACGCCTTCCGCGCCGACCACGTCGGCTACATCTTCCAGCAGTTCAACCTGTTGTCGTACCTCAGCGCCGAGGACAACGTGCTCATGGCGTGCCGCTTCTCCGCGCTGCGTCACGAGCGCGCCATCGCGGCAAGCGGCAACGTGCGTGACAGCGCGCGGGACCTGCTGCGGGGCGTCGGCCTGGCCGCAGACCTGTGGACGCGCAAGGCATCCGAACTGTCGGTCGGCCAGCAGCAGCGCGTGGCCGCCGCGCGAGCACTCATCGGCGCGCCCGAGGTCGTCATCGCCGACGAACCGACGTCTGCGCTCGACGCCGCGATGCGCGACAGCTTCATGCGCCTGCTGCGCCAGGAATGCGCCCGTGCGGGCAGCGCGCTGGTCTTCGTCAGCCACGACGAGCGGCTGGCCGAGAGCTTCGACCAGCGCGTGTCGCTCACCTCGATCAACCGCGCCGCGTCGCCGTCGCAGTTCGAGGAGGTGCCGGCATGAACGCGCTCCTCATGATCGCCTGGCGCAGCGGATGGAACCGGCGCGCGACGCTGGCCCTCGTCGCGTTTTCGATCGGCCTGTCCACGTTCCTGCTGCTCGGCTTCGAGCGCGTGCGCTCCGACCTGCGCGAGAGCTTCTCGCAGTCGGTCAGCGGCACCGACCTGATCGTCGGCGCGCGCACCGGCGCCGTACAACTGATGCTCTATTCGGTGTTCCATGTCGGCGGCGCCACGAACAACATCCGCATGGACAGCGTGCGGGCTCTCGAGCAGAACCGATCCGTCGCCTGGGTTGTGCCGCTGTCGCTCGGCGACTCGCACCACGGTTTCCCGGTGCTCGCGACCACGCCGGCGTTCTTCGAGCGCTTCCAGTACGGCTATCGGCAGCACGTCGTGCTGGCCTCGGGGCGATTGTTCGATGGCTCGCTCGACGGGTTGTACGACACGGTCGTCGGCGCGGAGGTGGCCGACGCGCTGGGCTACAAGCTGGGCCAGAAGATCACGCTGAGCCACGGCGCCGGCGGGCCCGGCGGCATCGAGCACGCCGACAAGCCGTTCACCGTCGTCGGCATCCTGAAGCGCACCGGCACGCCGGTCGATCGCACGGTGCACATCAGCCTCGAGGCCATGGAGGCGATCCACCTCGACTGGGCCGGCGGCGCGCCGATGCCCGGCGTCGCGATCCCGGCGGCGATGGCGCGCAAGTTCGATCTGGCGCCCAAGCAGGTCACCGCCGCGCTGGTCGGACTGAAGAGCCGGGCGGCCGTGTTCGGGGTGCAACGCTTCGTGGCCGACTATCCGCAGGAAGCCTTGATGGCCGTGCTGCCGGGCGTCGCGCTCGACCAGTTGTGGGATGTCGTCGGCGTGGGCGAGAAGGCGCTGCTCGCCTTGTCCGCGCTGGTGGCCGTCGTCAGCTTCGCGGGCCTCGTCGCGGTGATCCTGGCCGGACTCAACGAACGGCGGCGCGAACTCGCGGTACTGCGCGCCGTCGGCGCCGGGCCACGCCAGGTGCTGCTGCTGTTGCTCGTCGAAGGCACGCTGGTGGCGTTGCTGGGCGTGGGCATCGGCGCTGTCCTCGTGGCGGCCAGTACCTTCGGGCTGGGACCCTGGATCCAGTCGCAGTACGGCATCGTCCTCAGCGCGGCGGCGCCTTCCGACGAAGAGTGGAAGCTGGTGGGCGAGATCATGCTCGCGGGCGTCGTCGCCAGCCTCATCCCCGCCTGGCGCGCCTATCGCCTGTCGTTGGTCGACGGGCTGTCGCCGAGGGTCTGACATGAAGCCGCGCCCCTTCGCCCTCAAGCGGCCGTTCCTCGTCATCTGCGTGCCGGCGTTCGCCTTGGTAGGGATACTGATTTCGCTGACGTCGAATCACGTCCGCCCGGACTTCACGTCCAAGGCGGCGATCTCGATCGCACAGAACGACCACGGTGCCTACCGACGGATCAGATGGAGCGAACTCGTTCCCGCGCAGTGGGATCCGAAGGCGATTTTCAAGGGCGAGGACATTTCGTCCTGGGGTGACGCGGATCCGCGCGCGCTGACATTGCAGCGGCGGATGCAGGCCGCCTGGAACAACGCGCCGGTCAATCAAGCCCTGGACGGCCGCGCCGTGCGGACGGCGGGCTATGCGGTGCCCGTCGATGAGTCGCACGACGGGGTGCGCGAGTTCCTGCTCGTGCCGTACTTCGGCGCCTGCATCCATATCCCGCCGCCGCCGGCCAACCAGATCATCGACGTCTCTTCGGCCAAGCCTGTCAAGTGGCTGCACTCCATGGACGCTGTCTGGGTGAGCGGCGTGCTGAGCGTGACCCGTGTCCATCACGACATGGGCGACAGCTCCTACGCGCTGAAGGCGGACGACGTCGACCTCTACACGGGCCCGTCGCAATGAAACGGGTTGTCCTCCCTCAGTCAAAGGAACGAATCATGACTCGTCGTGCCGCCTTTCTCGTCGTATCGCTTTGCACAGCAACGCTCGCTCTCGGCCTTCGGGCGAACGCCGCCGCAAGCACGTCGACGGCGAAGCCGCCATCGGCCCCTGATGCTGCCAGCGCCGCCTACCGGAACGGCGATCGGCTTTCGACCAAGGCCGCCGAGCGCGCCGGCGGTGCACGCCAGATCAAGTGGGACGACCTCATGCCGGCCGACTGGGATCCGATGAAGGGGGTCCAGACGCTGCAGCTTGCCGCACTCGGCGACGGTGACCCGCGCGCGATGGAGGCGTTGGACAAATTGAGAAAGGCCTGGAACGAGGCGCCCGTGGTGCCCGCGATGGACAAGCAGCACGTCGTGATCGCCGGCTTCGCCGTGCCGCTCGACGCGGAAGGGACAACGGTTCACGAACTCCTGTTGGTGCCGTACTTCGGGGCCTGCATCCACACGCCGCCGCCGCCGGCCAACCAGGTGATCCACGTGATCCTGCCCAAGCCGGCCAAGGGCATGCGAATGATGGACACGGTCTGGGTCACCGGCACGCTGCACGTCGCCACGGCGGACACCCGTCTCGGGCCGTCCGGCTACCAGCTCGATGGCGAGTCCGTCGCGCCGTATCGCGGCGGCACGCACCCCTGACGCACCACAGGCCTACCCCCTTCTTTTCAACCAAGGAGAGTTTGATGAAGCACTTCCTTTCGCTCGCCCTCGCCGCGCTGCTGTGCGCCTGCGCCGGCGCGCCCACGAGATGAGAAGAGTCTGGGCCTCGTCGCTGCTCGCGCTCTGCCTGGTGTTCAGCCAGCAGGGCGCGCTGCTGCATGAGCTCAGGCACTACGCGCACCGCGCCGACACGCTGCACAGCGCAGTGGCGGATACGCGCGGCCCCGGCACGGGGTGCGACATCTGCCTGGCGTTCGAGCACATCGCCGGGGCGGTCGCCGTTGCCATCGCGGTGCCGGCGCTCCTGTCGACAGAAGAACACTGGGGCTTGACGGAGCGCTTCGCACTCAGGGCCGCCGACTCTCCGCAAGCGCGCGCCCGTGACCCGCCTGCCACTTTCTGAACGCTCCCTGGCCATCGGCCTTGCGGCATTCGCTGCGGGCCGTCCCCGTATTCCGAGTTCAGAAAGACTTCACATGTTCAAGCCCGTTCTCAGCGGCATGACGCTGGCTATCACCGCCCTTGCCGCGTTCCAACCCACCCAAGCCTTCGCGCAATCCACCTCGGCCAGCCCCGCGTCGGGCGCGGCTTCCGCGCCAACTGCCGTCGCACAGGCAGCCGACACGTCCGCTGCCACTACGAACACGGCGCAGCCGCAGGTCGTGGAGATCACCTCGCGCATCAAACGGCTCAACGACGCGCGCACCGGCATCCAGACCCAGACGGGCGCCTCCATCTACACGCTCGACTCGGCCGCGATCAACGCGATGCCGGGCGGCGACAACGTGCAGCTGAACCAGGTTCTGCTTCAGGCACCGGAAGTGGCGCAGGATTCGTTCGGCCAGTTCCACGTACGCGGCGAACACAACGGTCTGCAGTACCGGATCAACGGGCTGATCCTGCCCGAGGGCATCAGCGTGTTCGGCCAGTCGCTCGACCCGAGAGTGGTCGAGTCGGTCACGCTGGTCACCGGCGCGCTGCCGGCGGAGTACGGCCTGCGCACGGCCGGCATCATCGACATCAAGACCAAGACCGATGCCGTCGAGCCAGGCGGCTCGGTCGCCATCTACGGTGGCAGCCACGGCACGGTGCAGCCCAGCATCAGCTACGCCGGCGGCTCGGAAGACATCCACTACTTCCTGACCGCCGATTCGCTCAGCAGCGGACTGGGCATCGAGTCGCCGGACGGCAGCTCGACGCCCTTGCACGATCACACGCATCAGCACCACGCGTTCGGCTACGTCGAGGATGTGCTGGACCCGAGCAACCGCGTCGCCGTCGGTGCGGGCACCTCGGTGGGGTCGTTCCAGATCCCGAACCAGCGTGGCCTGCAGCCGACGTTGGGGTTGGCCGTCAACGGGCAGACCGCCTACGCGAGCGACAACCTCGACGAGAACCAGCGCGAGATCACGCACTTCGGCTTCCTGAGCTACCAGCACTCTGTCGGCCCGCTCGACTGGCAAACGTCCGTGACAGGCCGCTATTCGAGCCTGAAGTTCACGCCCGATCCGATCGGTGACCTGCTGTACAACGGCATCGCGGAGGACGCATACAAGCGCAACACGGCCATCGCACTACAGTCGGATGCAGCATACAAGCTCAACGCCAGCCATACGATCCGCGGCGGCATGTTCGTGCAGCGCGACGTGTCGTTGAGCCGTGCAACCTCGCAAGTTCTTCCGGTCGATGCGAACGGCAACGCCGGTACCGTGCCCGAATCAGTCGTCGACAATGGCAGCAAAGTCGAGCTGTTGGAAAGTGTGTACCTTCAGGACGAGTGGCTGCTGCTGCCGGGCCTGACGCTGAACTATGGCGCGCGCTTCGACAACGTGAATGCATTCACGAGCGGTCACCAGTTGAGCCCGCGAGTCAATGTGGTCTGGAATGCCACGCCATCGACGATCGTCCATGGCGGCTACTCACGCTACTTCTCGCCCCCGCCGTTCGAACTGGTCGGCAACGAAGACGTCGCGAAATTCGCGAACACCACCGGTGCGCCCGCGGTCACGCAGGCGGATACCCCGAAGCCCGAACGAGCCAACTACTTCGACTTCGGCGTCGACCAGACCCTCATGCCGGGATTGACCGCCGGCGTCGACACCTACTTCAAGCGGTCCAAGGAACTCGTCGATGAAGGGCAGTTCGGGGCGCCGATCATCCTCACGCCGTTCAACTACGCCCAAGGAAAGCAATACGGTGCGGAGCTGAAGCTGAACTATGTTCACAAGAATTTCTCCGTTTATGCCAACGCCGCGTTCCAGAGCGCTCGCGGCCAGCACATCGATTCGGCGCAGTTCAACTTCAGCCCGGACAACCTGGCCTACATCGCCAACCACTACATCCACCTCGACCATGAGCAGCGAGTCACGGCCTCTGTCGGCGCGTCGTACCTGTTGCAGGGCACTCGTTTGAGCGGCGACGCGATCCTGGGCTCCGGCCTTCGTGCCAGCGAGACGCTGCCCGATGGCACGACCATCCCCAACGGGACGCACCTGCCGACCTATACGCAGGTCAACCTGGCCGCTAGCCACAAGTTCCAGCTTGGCAGCGCTGGAGACGTGACGTTGCGAATGGATATCGTGAATGCGTTCGACCGCAGCTACGAGATCCGCAACGGCACGGGTGTCGGCGTCGGAGCACCGCAGTTCGGGCCGCGTCGCGGGTTCTTCTTCGGCATCTCGAAGTCGCTCTGATGAATCGGACGGGCTTGCGTGCCGCGAGGCGACAGCAGGCCCGTCTTCCTCGAGCTCACCGAATGACACCCCCGCTCTGGTCCGTATTCGTACCACTGTACGCACCGCCATATGAACAAGGTGCATATCATCAATGATGCATATTCATTTCAATAGCTACTGGTAAACACTTAGCATCCGTCTCATCAGCCCTCGGGCTGCTTTCTCAGGAGGGGATGCTCATGTCTGGATCGCTTGCCTCAGGCACCTACGGCCAAGGAACTTCCTTTGTCGATGGGATCCGAAATCTCATCGATGGTCTGTTCGCGGCTGTCTTGACCGCCCCAGATCCGACCCATGGCGACTACATGGGCACGGCAACCCAGTTCCGTGCCCGTGTGCGCGGAGCCAGACTGCGTCGTGAGCCCTCGGACGGTATCGAGTCACATTTGCCGGACGTCGAAGCGAATCCGCCTGCAGCCACCTCGCGCCCTGGTGAGCAGGCCGCCCCCTGAGACACGACGCTTGGCACCTCGATGGGAGCCGTGTCATCGCCGCGAACCACGCGACTCAGCGCGCTTGCGACGCCCAGTTCGCATTCAAGGCAGCAGCTTTGCCGGGACGTCGGGTCGCTCCAGAACGATGAAGTGGCCGGCTTCCGATACCTGGGCGAACTTCGCTGCGGGAAGCAAGCGCTGGTTGGCCTGTCGATCGGAAGCTCGTGACCAGTCCTTCTCGCCATAGACGAGATGGATCGGCGCCTTGATCTCGGCGTAGCGGGCGCGGGCGGCGATGTAGCTGGGCAGGCTCGCATAGACGGAGCGAGCGACGATCGAATAGCCGGGTCGCCGACCCACTGCAAGCAGTTCGTCCACGTAGTCCTCGCGAAGTGCGGTCCTGTCGCCGAGACCACCACGAAGCACGGCGCTCATGATGGGCTTGGGCTCGACTCCCGCCAGGATGGGGCCGATTCCCGGCGCGAGGACGCCGGTGATGATGAAGCGAGCCAGGAAGCTGGACCTCACGATTCCACCGGCATAGTCGTAGGGATTGATCGCCATCACCGCGCGGACTCGGTCGGGCAGGTCGGCAGCCGTTGTCATGGCGAGCACGGCGCCCATCGATTCCCCGAGCAGCGTCACGTCCCGCAGGTCGAGGCGCGTCAGGAGACGCTTCACCGCAGCTCGCATGGCGGGCTCGTCATAGGAAGCGCCCGGCACGATCTCCGAGTAGCCCATTCCAGGCAGATCGAGTGCGTAGACCGTATAACGATCTTGAACCCGGGCAATGAGGTGCCGGAAATGCTCCGCCTGCGTGCGCACGGTGTGCAGCATCACCAACGGAGCACCTGATCCGCCCGCAATGTAGCGAAGCCGGCCTTGACCTCGTTCGCCCGGGGTTCCCGGCTCGAGGAAGTGGCTCTCGAAGCCCGGGATCTTGATTCCGGATTCTGGATTGGACAAGGGCATGTTCATCTTCCTTCAACGCGTGATCGCGTCATGCGCGTGCAGCTGCACAGGGGTGGAGTGGTGAGAACGGACAGCTACCGGGTTGCCACGGCCTCGGAAACGCTGGGCTGCCAGCCTCCGCCGAGCGCCCTGAAGGTGGCCACCGCGGCGCGCGCGGACTCGGTTTGCGCCTGCGCTCGGGCGTCGGTGGCGCGCAGCAAGTTCTCGTCGGCTTGCAAGACCTCGATCAGGCTGACGACGCCTCCTTGATAGGCCGCGAACGAAGCTTCGCGCGCTCGGCCGAGAGAATCCACGCCCTGAGCGAGCACGGCCGCTTGCTCTTCGCGTTTGACGAGGGCCGACAGAGCGTCTTCCACGTCCTCGGTCGCGCGCAGCGCGGCAAGTCGGTAGGCGGCCAGCATCTCGGCCTTCTGTCCCTTGGCCTGGTCGATCTGCGCATCGATGCGGCCGAAATCGAAGAGCCGCCAGCGCAAGCCCAGCACGCCTGCAGCCTGATCCGCGCCACTGCTGAACAAGTTGCCGCTGGACACCGACGTCGCGCTGCCGATGAGGCCGCCAAGGGAGAACTTCGGGTAGTACTCCGCCACGGCCACCCCGATGCGCGCATTCGATGCGGCGAGGCGTCGCTCGGCAACGATCAAATCAGGGCGACGTCGCAAGAGTTCGGCGGGAGAGCCGCTGTTGGCAATCTGCGGCGCGGACGGGATCGCACCGGGTTCGGCGAGCTCTGCACCATGGGTGCCGGGCACCGATCCCAGCATGACGTCGAGCGCGTTCATGGCGGACTCCAGGGCGGTCTCCAACGCCGGCACTGCGGCCCGGCTCTGGGCGAGCGCGCCTTCAGCCTGCCTGACCTGGAGTTCGGCGGCCAGTCCCTTGCCCTCGAGGAGCTTCACCTTCGACAGCAAGTCCTCTTGCGTTTTCACCTGGCGGCGAGCGATGTCCAGGCGTGTCTGCAGGCCTCGGACGCCGATGTAGATGTCCGCGGTCTGGGCAGCCACGGCCAGGCGCGCCGCAGCCGCGCCGGCTTCCGATGCCTGGTACTCGGCGACGGCCGCTTCGCGCCCACGGCGCAGGCCACCGAACACGTCGACCTCCCAGCTCGCGCCGAGGTCTGCCTCGTAAGAATGGCCATGACGATCGAAGCCGGGCCGCGAATTCAGGATCTGGCCGATGGGGGTCTCGACGGATTGATACGCGCTGGCCGCCTGGCCGCTGACGGTGCCGGAAGGCAGCAAGGCGGCGTTGGCGGCCCCGAGTCCCGCGCGGGCTTGGAGGACGCGTGCCGAAGCCTGCGCCAGGTCGAGGTTCTCGGCCAAAGCCAGTTCGACGAATCGCGCCAGCGTCGGGTCGCCGAAACCCGCCCACCACGCCACCAGGTCGGCCTTGGTCGTCGCGCTGCGCTGGTCGGCCGCTGCCTGGCCCTGGAACTGCGTGGGCATGGGGACGTCGGGACGTGCGTAGTCGGGCCCGACGGCGCAGCCGGTGGAGAGGGCAGCCGCGAGGATCGCGGCGAGGGCGTGCTTGGGAGGCATCGGGCAGTCCGGGAAGGTTGGCGACAGTGACTATATTACCAAATAGTCACTATTTGTCCAGTCCTCCGCTCTCCTGTAAGCTCACGTCATGACCATGCCCCCCTCCTCAACAGCGGCGACCCGCGGTCCCGTCGACCACGAGGTCCGAGACCAGATCGTCGCGGCGGCGACCGAGCATTTCAGCCGCTACGGCTATGAAAAGACGGCCGTCTCCGACCTGGCCAAGGCCGTCGGCTTCTCCAAGGCCTACATCTACAAGTTCTTCGAATCGAAGCAGGCGATCGGCGAAATGATCTGCGCCAATTGCCTTCAAGACATCGAGACGGAGGTGCGGGGGGCCGTTGCGCAGGCAGACCAGCCGGCCGAAAAGTTGCGGCGATTGTTCAGGTCGATCACGGAGGCCAGCCTGCGGCTTTTCTCACAGGATCGGAAGCTCTATGAGATCGCCGCATCGGCAGCCACCGAGCAATGGCAAGCCGTGTTGACCTACGAGGAGCGCGTCAAGGGTCTGCTGGCCGACATCCTGCGCGAGGGTCGCCAGAACGGGGACTTCGAGCGCAAGACGCCGCTCGACGAGACTGTCGTGGCGGTGTACCTCGTCATGCGCCCCTTGATGAATCCGCTGCTCCTTCAGTACAGCCTCGACTACACGGCGGACGCGCCGGC
>FTIP01379360.1_pt1 | contig 14028 bp, 10 predicted proteins | sample 1658301 | NCBI WGS metagenome assembly FTIP01 (sample SAMEA3914813, study PRJEB12502) | metagenome | biome: forest; material: soil | place: Canada | collected 2011-07-07 | depth 0.3 m
TGGCGGACATCGCGCCGGGAGACCTCGATCACGTCTTCTTCACGAACTCCGGCTCCGAGTCGGTCGACACGGCGCTGAAGATGGCCCTGGCCTATCACCGCGCCCTGGGCCAGGGCGGCAGGACGCGCCTCATCGGCCGGGAGCGCGGGTACCACGGCGTGGGCTTCGGCGGCATCTCGGTGGGCGGCATCGGGCCGCACAAGCGCGCCTTCGGCAACCTGCTCTCCGCGGTGGACCACCTGCCCCACACCTACAACCTGGCCGAGCAGGCGTTCGCGAAAGGCGAGCCGGCGTGGGGCGCGCACCTGGCGGACGACCTGCTGCGGATCATCCAGCTGCACGACGCCTCCACGATCGCGGCGGTGATCGTCGAGCCCGTCGCGGGCTCGACCGGCGTGATCGCGCCGCCGGTGGGCTACCTCGGGCGCCTGCGCGAGATCTGCGACGAGTACGGGATCCTGCTCATCTTCGACGAGGTCATCACCGCCTTCGGCCGCGTCGGCCATGCGTTCGCCGCCCAGCGATTCGACGTCCAGCCCGACATCGTCACGCTGGCCAAGGGCCTGACGAACGGCGCCGTCCCGATGGGCGCCGTGATCGCCAGCCGCAAGGTCTACGACGCGATGACGCAGGGGCCGGTGGACAACATCGAGTTCCCGCACGGCTACACCTACTCGGGCCACCCGCTCGCCTGCGCCGCCGGCCTAGCGGCGCTGGACATCTACCAGGAGGAGAAGCTGTTCGAGCGCTGCGCGGCCATCGAGTCGCTGTGGGCCGACAGCATCCACGCGCTCAAGGGCATCCCGGTGATCCGCGACATCCGCACCATCGGGCTGCTGGCCGCCATCGAGCTGGTGCCGCGCCCGGGCGCCCCGGGCATGCGCGCCTACGACTGCATGCGGCGCGCGCTCGCCAAGGGCCTCGTCATCCGGTCCAGCGGCGACCAGCTGATCCTGTCGCCGCCACTGATCATCGAGAAGGCGCAGATCGCCGAGATCTGCGAGACCTTGTCCGGGATCCTCGCGAACCTGGAGTGATGCCGCCGGCTACGCCTTCTTCCCGGCGACGTTGATGCGGCTCGCAAGCTCGAGATGCTGGCGCATCAGCATGGCGGCGTTGCCGACGTCGCCAGAATCGAGGTGCTTCAGGATCGCCAGGTGCTCGTTGCAGCTGACGGACACGCGGTCGCGGCCATATTTCCAGTCGTAGTTGGACAGGCGGCGCAGGCGGTTGAGCTTCTGCAGGGCCTCGAGGAAGAACCGGTTGCCCGAGGCCCTGGCCAGCCCCTCGTGGAAGCTGGCGTTCATCTCGAAGAACGCCACGCCCGCGGAATCCGTCCATCGGCCGTGCAGGAAGGCCTCGTGCTGGGCGCGCATCTGGGCGATCCAGCCCGGCGGCAGCGCGAACGTCGGCTCCAGGATGGCCGCGGGCTCGATGACGAGGCGAAACCGGTAGCTCTCCTGCTTGGCCTGGACGTAGGCGTTGTCGAAGAACTTCCAGCGATAGCCCAGCTTGCGCTCGACCACGCCCAGCTCGGCCAGCCGTCCCAAGGCCTCCTTGACGGCGGCGCGCGTGAGGTCGTAGGCCAGCATCAGATCCTGCTCGGCGACCTGGTCGGGCAGGTGCCCCGAGTGCCGGTCGCGCGCGATCCGGGCCAGCAGCTCGTCTCCGCGCGCGTCAACCTCGGCGGGCGGCAGCGGCGGCAGCGCCAGCAGCTCGACGCCGATGTTGGGCGTGCGCCGGGTGAAGCCTTGCCTGGAGAGGTGCTCGAGCGCCGCGCGCACCGGCGTGCGCGACACGCCCAGTTGCTCGGACAGGTGCTTCTCGTTCAGGCGCATGCCGGGGACGGCACCCTCCTCATGGAGAAGGCGCGTGATGCGATCGGCCAGCTCGATGTGCAACGAGCTCGGGGTGCTGGGGGCGGCCTGGGTCGTCTTCTTCTTGTTCACGTTGCCTCTCTTGGCTTGAAACTGGTTCCCGGCGTCTGCTTTGCGCAACGTCGTCCGGACCGGATGCAGCAAGGATCCCATCGGGACTCGCATTCTGCCGTGCCGGCCGACGCCGCCGCCACCGGGGACATGTTCCATCCGGGTGCGCCGTATCGGCGCCCGATTTTGTGTTTCCTGGACATCAAATGCAAGCAGCGCAAGGCGAAGGCGGGTCGGAAAGCCTCGTGGATGCGGAAGGCAGGCCGCACTCGACCGCGCGCCGATGCCCGAAAAAAGGGCGTTGTCCCTCGGTGAAATCCCGAAACGGTGCCTGTTGGTGGCACGCCGCCCGTCGCTCCAAAAAGAGAGGGTGGATGTTTTGCTTGATGTTTTATGTGCTCATCTAATACACTGCGTATGACGATTTGACTACACGTGCCCAGTTCCCTATCGAGTCCCGAGTCCTTTCATCCCATCCCTTGCGGAGTGCCCGTTCAATGAGTGCATCACCATCGTTTCGCCTGACCCCGGCTGCCGGGGCCATCTGCCTGCTCGCGCACCTTGGCGCCCAGGCGCAGGCCGCCTCGCCGCATGCCGCGTCGGCTTCGGAACCCGCAGCGGCGGCTACGGCCTCCGCGCCCGCGCCGTCGTCCGTGAGCGAACTCACGACCGTCGTCATCAACGCGAAACGGGCCGTCGGCTTCACGTCGAACGTGGTCGGCGTCGGCGCGTTCCGCGACCAGCGCCCCATCGATGTTCCCCTGACCAACAGCGTCATCACGCGTGACGTGCTCGACTCCCAGGGCGCGGTGAGCGTGCTGGACGCGGTGCGCAACACCGCGGGCGTGACGACCGCCCAGCTGGGCTCCGCCTACTACGACAACCTGGCGATCCGCGGCGTGCCGATGGAGAACCGCAGCTCCTACCGCCTGGACGGCTCGCTGCCGCTGATCGCCTTCGTTCCGATCCCGACGGAGGACAAGGAACGCGTGGAGGTGCTCAAGGGCGCGTCCTCCATGTACTACGGCATGGTGCCCCCGGCGGGCATCGTCAGCTTCGAGATGAAGCGCGCCGGTCCGGTGCCGGTCACGAGCGTCTCCGCCAACGTCAATCAATACGGCGGCTACGAGGTGGGCCTCGACGTCGGCCGCCGCTTCGGCGCCGACGAGAAGTTCGGCCTTCGCGTCAACGCGCTGGGCGGCACCAACAATCCCGGCCTGCACAACTACGTGGGCCAGCGCAACCTGTTCTCCGCCGCGTTCGACTACCGGATCCTCGACACCCTCAACCTGAAGGTCGACTTCGAGCACTACGCCAAGAACGCCACCGAGCAGGCCTCCGTCGTGCTGATCGGCAGCGCCACCGTGCTGCCGCGGGTGCCGGACAACCGCACCAACCTCGCAGGCAAGTGGGCGATGACGCGCGGCGAGGCGACCAACGGCGACGTCCGCATCGACTGGGACGTCACCGACAACTGGCGCGTGACCGCGGAATACGGCGCGGCGCTGGCCAAGCGCGACCGCGATTTCACGCAGTTCGCGTTCAACGACATCTCGGGATACACGACCGGCGTCGGCCGCCTGTACGGCACGTTCGCCAGCGGCGCGTCGTACCAGAACACCAACGCCCGCTTCGACCTGTCCGGCCGCCTGGAGACCGGGCCGGTCGCGCACGAACTCACCTTCGGCTGGACGCAGAACGACCGCAGGCAGGACACGCGCGGCACCATGACGCAGAGCTGGGGCTGCGCGGCGCTGACGGCCACCTGCGGCGTCACCTCCAGCAGGTACGTCGGGCAGAACCTGTACGACCCGGTCTTCGTCCCCGTGCAGACGCAGCAGGCGCCGAACGGCCCGCAGGAGACGGACATCAAGGACAAGGGCCTGTACGCCGTCGACCGCATCATCCTGTCCAAGCAGTGGCAGTTCATGGCGGGCCTGCGCCGGACCGACTACACCAGCGGCCAGACCAATCCCGTCACGGCCGTGCCGAAGTACTCGACCGTCAAGACGACCCCCGCCTACTCGCTGATCTACGAGCCGCTCAAGGACATGTCCATCTACGCGAGCCACATCGAAGGGCTCGAGGCCGGCACCGTCGTCTCAAATTCGTACAGCAACTCCGGCGCGCTGCTGCCCTCCGCCCTCACGACGCAGAACGAGGTCGGCTCGAAGTACCAGTTCAAGAGCGGCACGCTGATCCAGGCGGCCTGGTTCGACATCCGGCGCGCGCAGACCACCGCCGAGCCGGCGCCCGCGGGCTCGAAGGCGCCACCGGCGACGCCCAACTCCGCCCCGTCCACCTGGCTGATCCAGACCCAGAACGGCCAGGCGGAATACAAGGGCGTCGAGCTTGCGGCCTCGGGCGAGGTGAACCGCAACCTGGGCATCGTGGCCTCCGCCATGTTCCTCGATCCGACCATCACGCGCGACCTGACGAGCGGCGCGACCAACACCCAGGGCCACACGCCGGGCAACACGGCGAAGAGGACGTTCAGCCTGTTCGGCGAATACCGGCTGGATTCGGTGCCGGGCCTGTCCGTCAACGCGGCGGCCTACCACGTGGGCACGCGCGCGGTCTCCAACGCCGACGTGGTCTACCTGCCGGGCTTCACCACGTACTCCCTCGGCGCGCGCTACCGCACGAAGATCCACGAGACGAACGCGACCTTCCAGTTCAACGTCGACAATGCGACGAACAAGAGCTACTGGTCGTCGGCCGATGCGTCGAGCGCGAATCCCATCATCGCGGCCGGCCTGCCGCGCATGATGCGACTGTCCGCGAAGTTCGACCTGTAGGAAGCCGGCCGCCCGTCCAGGGCGACCCGAGGCCCGCACCGGCATCCCTGCCGTGCGGGCCTTTTCACGTGCGGCCACGATTCATCGAGATCGTCCGATCGCCCTCCCGGACGGCCGGAGCCCTCGTCGCGCAACGCTAGTGCGTGGGCTTGGCCAGCGCCGAGGATCCGACGTAGGCCGCATCCAGCAACGCCCGCGTGTATTCGTGCTTTGGCGCGTCGAAGATCTGCACGACGCTGCCCTGCTCCACGATCCTGCCGCGGCTCATGACGACGATGCGATCGGCGATCGCCGCCACCGCGGCCAGGTTGTGCGAGATGAACAGGCAGGCGAAGCCGTGCTGGGCCTGCAGCCGCTGGAGGAGCTCCAGCACCTGCTTCTGGATCGTCATGTCGAGCGCCGACACCGGCTCGTCGGCGACGACCAGCGCCGGGCGCCTGACCAGCGCGCGCGCGATCGCGACACGCTGGCGCTGGCCTCCCGACAGCGCGTGCGGATAGCGGTCGGCCAGTCCTTCCAGGCCGACCTCGCGCAGCATCTCGTCGACGCGCGCGGCGCGCTCCTGCCGGGTCATCTGCCCCGCGTGGCGAAGCGGCTCGGCGACGATGTCGCGAACGCGCTGCCGCGGGTCGAGGGAGGAATACGGATCCTGGAACACCATCTGGCATTCGAGCCGGAACGCGCGCTGCTGCCGGCGATCCGCCTCCCCCACCGACTGCCCGCGGAACGACACGTCGCCCGCGGCGACCGGCAGCATCCCGATGAGCGCGCGGCCGAAGGTGCTCTTGCCGGAGCCGGAGCCGCCGACGACCGCCACGATCTCGCCGGGCATGATCGCCAGCGACACGTCGTCGACGGCGCGCTTGGCGGCGGAACGGGCGAACAGGCGGCTCGCCCCGGGATAGGTCACGGTCACGCCACGGGCCTCGATGACGGGCGTGCCGGCCGCAACGGGAGCGCGGCCGTCGCCGCGCAGGGGCAGCGCGTCGATCAGGCTCCTCGTATAGGCGTCGCGAGGCGCCTGCAGCACCTGTGGCGACGGGCCGCTCTCGATGAGGTCGCCCCGCTTGAGCACCACCACCGTGTCGGCGTACCGCTCGACCAGGTGCAGGTCGTGCGTGACGAGCAGCACGGCCGTGCCCATGGTGCGCGTCAGGTTGGCCATGATCTCCATGACCTCGCGCTGGCTGAGCGAGTCGAGCGCGGTGGTCGGCTCGTCGGCGATCAGCAGCTTCGGCTTGAGCAGCATCACCGACGCCAGCATGATGCGCTGGCGCATGCCGCCCGAGAACTGGTGCGGATACGACGCCAGGCAGGCCTGCGGATCCGCGATGAGCACGAGGCGCAGCATGTCCACCGCGCGCCGGTGCGCCTCGTCCGCGCCGATCTTCTCGTGCAGACCGAGCCCCTCGAGCAGCTGCTGGCCGATGGTCATCGACGGGTTGAGCGACACCATCGGCTCCTGGAAGACCATGCCGATGGTGCGCCCGCGCAGGGCGCGCATGTCCCGGTCGGACAGCGAGGCGACCTCGCGGCCGTCGACGAGCACCCGGCCGCCGGTTCGCTCGACCCCGGTCGGCAGCAGCCCCAGGACGGCGCGCGCGGCCATCGTCTTGCCGCTTCCGGACTCCCCGACGAGGGCCAGGACCTCGCCGGCGGCGACGCTGAAGGAGATCCCCTTGAGAATGGCGGCCCCGGTGGGGCTCGCCAGGGTGAGCGCGTCGACGCGCAGGAGGGTGGGGGCGGTTTCAGCACACATCTCAGCGCCGCTCCATGCGGGGATCGAGCCAGTCGGACACCGCATCACCCAGCAGGTTGATGCCCAGCAGCGACAGGGAAATGCACAAGCCCGGCGCGATGCCGATCCAGGCCGCGGATTCGATGTAGGGACGGCCGGCCGAGAGCATGTTCCCCCACGTCGGCGCGGGCGGCGGGACGCCCAGCCCCAGGAAGCTCAGCGCGCTCTCCGCGAGGATGACCCAGCCGAACATCGACGTGGCGAGCACCAGCAGGGGCGCGGCGCAGTTCGGCAGCACGTGCCGCCACAGCGTGTACAGCTCGCCGTTGCCGATGACGCGCGACGCCTCGATGTATTCCTTCTCGCGCAGCGACAGCACGGCGGCGCGCACCAGGCGGACGGTGCTGGGCGTGTAGGCGATCCCCAGCGCTACCACGATGCCGAACTTGTTGGCGCCGACGACCACCATCACGCCCAGGGCCAGCAGGATGCCGGGGAACGCGAGCAGCGCGTCGTTGAACACCATCAGGATCCGGTCCGTCGTGCCGCGGAAGAAGCCGGCCACGAGCCCGAGGAAGGTGCCGCAGGCCACCGCGAGCGCGACCGTGAGCGCGGCCACCAGCAGGCTCGTTCCGGCGCCGGCCATCACGCGCGACAGCACGTCGCGCCCGAATTCGTCCGTTCCCAGCCAGTGGCCCGCGACCGGGGCGTGCAGCCGCAGCTTGAGGTTGAGCGCCAGCGGATCGTAGGGCGTCCAGAACAGCGAGACCAGGGCGACGGTGAAGAGGACGCCCACCAGGAGGCCGCCGACGGCGGCGTTGCTGCGGATTCTCATGCTGCGGTCACCCGCGGATCGAAGAGGGGATAGCACAGGTCGATGACGAGGTTGACCACGACGTAGATGACGGCGGTGAACAGCAGGCAGCCCTGCACCACCGGGTAGTCGCGCTCGAAGATGGCGTCCACGAGCAGGCGTCCCAGCCCTGGCAGCGTGAACACCGTCTCGAGGACGGCGATGCCGCCGAGCAGTTGCCCCAGCACCAGGCCGATGAGCGTCAGCGTGGGGCCGAACGCGTTCGGCAGCACGTGGCGCAGCAGCACCTGGCGCTCGCTCAGCCCTTTCGCGCGTGCGTGCGTCACGTACTCGAGGCGCAGCGTCTGGATGGCGCTGGAACGGACCATGCGCGTCAGCACCCCCATCTCGATCAGCGCCAGCGCGATGGTCGGCAGCACCAGGAAGCTCAGCGCGGCGCGCCAGTCCTGGCTGAAGGGCACGTAGCCCACGACCGGCACCAGGCCCAGCTTCAGGCCGACGAACAGCAGCAGGAGCAACCCGAGCCAGAAGCTGGGAATGGACAGGAAGAAGGTCGCCCCGGCGACGATGACGGTGTCGGCGCGCGAGTTCTGCTTCCAGGCCGCGAACAGGCCGGCCGGCACCGCGAGCAGGGTCGCCATGACGACCGCCGCGAGCACGATCACGGCGCTGACCTGGAACCGCTCCAGGATCAACGGCAGCACGGCCTGCCCGTTGGTGATGGAGGTGCCGAAATCGCCGTGCGCGACGTGCTCCAGCCACAGCAGGAACTGCAGCGCCAGCGGCTTGTCGAGCCCGTACTGCGCGCGCAGGGCGGCGATCTGCTCGGGGCTGCCGTCGTCGCCGAGGATCAGCTGCGCCGGATCGCCGGGGATGAGCCGCACGAGCACGAACACCGCCAGGGCGACGATGAACAGGGTGGGCAAGGCCCAGGCGACGCGCCGGCCGATGTAGCCGGGAAGGGAGGATGACATGGGGGTTCCGGTCTGCGTCAGGGTGCGAGCAGGGAGACGCCCCAGGCGCGGGGCTGTCCGAGCGGCCAGCCTGCATACCCCTTGACGTACGTCCGCGCGGCGCTGAAGTTGACCTTGGAGTAGAGCCAGATGGCGGGCACGTCGCTCCGGAGCTTCGCGTCCAGCTGGTCGAAGAGGGCCTGGCGTCCAGCCTTGTCGGCGGTCTGCATGCTGCGGCTCACGAGGTCGACCGCGTCCTTGTCCTCCCACAGGTTGCGCTTCTGCGCGTCCTTGGATCCCGTGAACATCACGTAGGACAGCGAGGGGTCGAGCCGGGCCGAGTAGGTGAACGACATCATCTGGAACGCGCCGCGGCTGTAGCGATCGAGCAGGGTCGCCCAGTCGATCACCTCGACGTCGATGCGGATGCCCGCCTCCGCGGCCATGGCCTGCGCCAGCACCGCGGCCGTGAACAGGTCGGCGTAGCGCTTCGTGGTGAGCAGTCGGATCGGCGCGCCGTCGTAGCCGGCCTCCTTCAGCAGCCTGCGGGCCGTGGCCAGGTCGCGCGCGGGCATGCTCGCCTGCGCCGGGCCATAGAAGGGGCTGGAGCGCGGGATCGCGGAGCGGCTGGCCTGCGAGCCGCCGTTCGTGACCACCTCCACCATGCCCGGAACGTCCAGCGACAGCGCGAGCGCGCGGCGGATGCGCACGTCCTTCAGCAGCGGATCGCGGGTCTGCAGCAGCAGGCCGGTCTGGTCCATGCTCGGCGCCGACGTCACGACGACGTCCTTGCGCGACCGGTACTCGGCGAGGTCCTCTTCGGCGACGTCCGCGTTGAGATCGACCCCGTTGGAAAGCACGGCGGCCTTGGCGGCGGAGGGATCGGGGATCACGACGAAGCGGACCTTGGCGACGCTCACCGACTTGCCGCCGGTGTTGCCGTCGCGCTTGCCCGGCAGCGAGGCGTAGCGGGGATTGGGGAGCAGCTCCACGTACTGGCCGCGCTTCCATTCGCCGAGGGTGAAGGGCCCCGTCCCGACGGGCGACAGCCACTGGCCGGCCGCGTCCAGCGAGCTGCGGTGGTAGATGCCGGTGCCGCCGCAATCCGTGCGCGCCAGCGTCGTCAGGAACAGCGGCGAGGGCTTGTCGAGCGTGAAGACGACGATCGCGGGGCCCCGGGCCTCCGCCTTGAGCACCCTGGACTGGCCGTGACCGTCGAACTCCCCGAGGCAGCGCCAGTGCGTGGCGGGCTTCATGTAGCGATCCCACGCGAACAGGACATCGGCCGAGGTCAGGGGCGCGCCGTTGCTGAACGTGACGCCGGGGCGCAGCTTGAACGTGTAGGCCGTGCCGTCGGGCGACACCGCGACCGACTGCGCGAGCAGCAGGCCGACGGAGGTGTCTTCCTTGAAGGCGACCAGGCCCTCCAGCACATGGGACTGCACGGCGTCGGTGTTCGCGTCGCGATTGACGCCCGGATCCATGGAGCGGATGTCGGCGTTGAGGCGGATGCGCAGGATGTTCTGCGACGGCTGCGCCGCCGCCAGGACGCCCGCGAGTGCCAGCAGCGCGGCCGTGGCCGCCGCGCGGAGGCCGTTGAGGAAGGGGCGTCGCATGAGCTTGGGACCTGGGTGGATGTCGGCGTGGCGCCGTCAGGCGACGACGCGGGCGTTGGTGCGCGTCGAGGGTAGCGCCAGAACGGGATCCAGCGTCGTCGGGGCGATGTCCATCTCGAGGCGATAGGTGACGAACTCACGATTGAGCGCCGGCAGCAGCGCCACCTCCAGGCGGCCGAGCGCGGGCTCCATCACGATCATGGCGACGGTGGCCGACAGGTTGTTCTCCGTGTTGGGCCGCGGCGGCCGGCAGACCGACCACGGCGTCTCGAAGTCGTCGAACAGGGCCGCCTTGACGTGGGCGGCGGTGAGGCCGCCGACATGCGGCTCGAGGAGCTGCCGGACGCGCATGTCGCGATAGAGCGAATCCGGCGTCCTGCCCACCCCGCACTCGCGCAACTTGGTCAACGCCACGGCGCTCTGCCAGTGGTTCGCGTGCACGATCAATCCGTCGCTGGCATGCACCTGGAAGGTCTCGTCCGAAGCGCACTCGAAGTCGATCGCGACGCCGGCCGCGTGCGCGATCATGATGTTGTTGGCCGCGGACTTCGGCGTGCTGTAGATCGCATGCATCGCGGGCGCCAGGTGCCGCTGCTGCAGCACCTTGCGGCGGATCAGCGCGAGCGGCACGCCGAGCCTGGCGTAGTCGCGGTCGCATTCGAGGTAGTTGGCCGTGATGGAGATGCCGGCGGCGTTGAAGCCGGATCGCGCGAGCGCGCCCGCCTCGGTGAACGTGATCAGGTCGGGCGCGCCGTCGTGGCCCCTGACCTTGAGCACCACCGAGCTGTCGGCGCAGACGGCCTTCCAGTCCCAGTTCTGGGCGTGGAGGATGCGGCCGGCGGCGGTCGCGCCCGGCAAGGCGATCACGCCCGTGCAGCCGTCCGGATCGAGCGGCGCGGGCAGCCTGTCGCGGCGACGCTCCGCCAGCTTCAGGATCTCGGTGCGGGCGTTCAGCATCACGACGGCCGCGTAAGGCACGCCGGCGCCTTCCGCGATGCCGCGCATCTCGTCGATGTAGGCGGCGTCGTAGGCGGCGATGGTCGGCTCGAACTTCGCGACCAGCGACTCGACGTCCGCCCAGCTCAGCCTTTCCGCCTCCAGTTGCTCGGTGTAGTGCCCGATGCCGCGCCTGACCAGCGCCGACGCCTGTTCGCCGTACTGCCGGCCGCGTTCGCGCGGCGGGCCGCCGACCTCCACGAGCGGACAGGCGGGGACGTCGATGGGAGTCGTGGAGTTGTCCATGGGCGGTTCAGGCGGGCTCGAGGCGTAGACAGTGGGTTGGTGCGCATCAAGTGTATTTTGTGATTACAAAACATACAAGCCCGCTGGCGATTTCTCCATCGCTCGGCGAGGTTGCCCTTTGCCAGCGCGAAGAGCGAATGCGTCGGTGCGGGCGCGCTGGTTTGTAGTCAGGTGTTTATTATGGTACAAAAGACACTTATCGATTTCAGACGAAGGTGTGTCTTGATCCGTCCACGGTCCTGCCCGGTCGCCCGCGGCTTCGCCCCGTCACGAGGGAGCCGGCGATGACCCGTCCGCGGGCGCCGGCAGCCGGATCCGGCAGGCGCGTCTCCATCTGTGCCGGCACGCTGATCCACACCCGCCACGGGCGCGTGCCGGTCGAATTCGTCCAGGCCGGAGACTTCGTGCTCGGCCAGTCGGAAGCGGGCGGCGAGCTCGCGTATCGCCGCGTGGCCCATGCGAATGCCCGCAGCCGCAAGGACCTCCTCTTCGTCCACTACCTGCTCGCCAACGAGGAGCTGGCGCGAACCCTGGTCGTGACCGCAAGCCTGCCCTTCTGGGTTCGCGACGTCGGATGGCGGCCCGCGGAAGACCTGAGGGTCGGGTGCGAGCTGCAGCTGCTCGAGGACGTCGAGGCGCACGTCACCGGCATCGCCCCGGTACTCGACGCCGGCCTGCCGGAATCGTCGGCGCGCGCCGACGAGGAGGCTCGCGCCACGCGCGTCTTCAACCTGGAGGTCGAGGACTGCCAGTCCTGCTTCGTCGGCGAGGCGGGCGTGTGGGTGCAGAACGAGAAGCCCGCGAGCCACCCCGGCACAAGCGGCCGTTGAAGCCCGTGCCGCGCCGTTCGGCGGCCGCGGCTTTCTCCCCGTGAAGACTTTCCCCATGACGTCAAGACATCTGTTCGCCCTGGCGCCCGCCGGGGTCGCCCTCGCCTGCCTGCTCTCGCCAGCGCACGCCCAGTCGGTGGACGCGTTGCCGGGCTCGTACAAGGTGCCGGGCACGGCGACGTCGCTGCGCGTCTCCGGGTGGATCAACCTCGCGGTCAACAAGGATCTGGGGCAGTACCTCGGCTCGAAGTTCGCCGTCGGCAACCTGCAGCCCAACGACAGCCCGGCGGCGCATCAGCACGGCAACATGAGCATGAACCCGAAGCTCAACCGTCTGATCTTCGAGACCCTGACGCCGGACACGCCCTACGGTCCGCTCCACACGATGTTGTCGACCGATTTCTTCGGGTCGGAGAAGAAGACCGACGCCCAGGAAGGCCTGCAGAACAACGGCTACCACCTCCGCCTCGTGCAGGCCTACGCCGAGCTGGGCGGCCTGCTGGTGGGCCAGACCTGGTCGAACTTCGTCGACGATCCGGACAGCGCGGAGACGCTGGACTCCGCCGGCAGCGCGGGCACCCTGTCCGAGCGCACGCCGCAGATCCGCTACACCCGTTCGCTCGGGGCGCTCGGCAGCCTGTCCATCGCGGCCGAGAATCCCGTCGGCGACTACCAGACGGAAGGCGGCGCCGGCGCGTCCGCCTACGCGATCAGCACGGTCAACCGCATCCCCGATATCACCGCGAAATACGAGTTGAGCGGGCGCTGGGGCCATGCGCAGGTCGCCGGCCTGTTCCGCCGCTTCCACTACGACGGCGGCAACGGCAGCAGCGCCGCGGCCACCGGCACGGGCCTGATGGCCGGCGGCACGCTGAACCTCTCCGCCGTCTCCGCCGGCTTCGGCAAGGACACCGTGGGCGGCCAGGTCTGGCGCGGCGACGGCATCGGTCACTACGTCCCCGACGACTTCGGCCAGCCGACGGCGTTCGCGCTGTCGGACAGCGGGACGCCCGCCGTCCATGCGCAAGGCCAGATGCTGCAGGGCCACGTCGCGTTCGTGCGCCACTTCTGGTCGTCGCAATGGCGTTCCACCCTCGCCCTCGGAATGGATCACGAGTCGTACGCGAGCTTCATCGTGCCCTCGCCGGACCAGGCGGTCACGCTGCGCACCGTGCACGCCAACCTGATCTACGGCCCGCTCCCCGGCGTCTCGCTCGGCGTGGAGCTCGCGCACGGGACGAAGCAGTTCCGAAGCGAACTCGGGCTGTCCGACGGCGTGGACACGCGCGTGTCGCTGGGCGGACGATTCCGCTTCTGAAGCGGCCCGGCACACGGCTGCCGGAGGCGATATGGCAACACAAGCTGTCGTGTTCCATACCGATAGCTTTCGCGCCAGAAATCGCGTTTGATTACACAGGTAAAGCCTCGGCAAATGCGCTTGAGAACGCGTGCCGGCGATCGCATACTTGGAACTCATCCTGGCCTCGAACGCTCTGTCCTCGATCGAGCGTTCAACTCACCGAGGGGAGTCCGCATGCGCATCGTCTGTCACGCCACACCTCGCGGAAACGTCTATCACCTCTATCGGTCAAGCGAGCAGTTCCACGACGAACTGAAGCGGCTGGTGCCCTTCCTCGTCCGGGCGAACGTCGACATGGAGGTCGGCCCCACGGATGCCGATCACGACGTCCTCCTGTCGGTGGGCCCGTTCGACGGCGATTCGGAGGCGGATTTCCGGGAGCAGGCCAAGCGACATCTCGATTGAGCGCTCTCGTCGCATTCCGGCTGAACGCTCGCTGACCGATGGCTGGCCCCTGCGCCGCGCGCCTGGCGCCGACGCCCGCGCAGGGCATCGCCCATGGCCCCGTGGGGGGGGAACTCCGCCGGCTCAATGAAACATCTCCTCTCCGCTGAAACAAGGCGTAACGTAAGACTGCGTCACTGGACACGGGTTCTGCAAAAAAAAGATTCATCGCCGATTTACGGGGCGCGTTGGTTTGCGGGACGTGCTGGTGTGCGGGGGGACGCGCTGGGTCAGGCACGACTCACCGGGGGAGCTTGTTTTGTTCGTGTCCCCCGTCGGCCTGCGGCCTCCTCCTCCTTGACCTC
>FTIP01093064.1_pt1 | contig 13847 bp, 10 predicted proteins | sample 1658301 | NCBI WGS metagenome assembly FTIP01 (sample SAMEA3914813, study PRJEB12502) | metagenome | biome: forest; material: soil | place: Canada | collected 2011-07-07 | depth 0.3 m
ATCATGCTCAAGGCCATCGCCGACCGCCTGGCCGAGGCCTTCGCAGAGCGCCTGCACCAGCGCGTGCGCACCGAGCTGTGGGGCTACGCGCCGGACGAGAAGATGTCGGTCGACGACATGATCGCCGAGAAGTACCAGGGCATCCGCCCGGCGCCCGGCTACCCGGCCTGCCCGGAGCACGGCGTCAAGCGCGACATGTTCCGCGCGATGCAGGCCGACGAGGTGGGCATGGCGCTCACGGAAAGCCTGGCGATGACGCCGGCGGCGAGCGTCTCGGGCTTCTACCTGGCGCATCCGCAGGCCAGCTACTTCAACGTCGGGCGAATCGGCGAGGACCAGATGAAGGCCTGGGCCGCGGCCGTGGGAGTCGACGAGGAGACGGCCCGGCGGCGGCTCAGCGCGTCGTTCGAGGGCGCCTGAGTTTTCCTGGCGACGCGGTCGTGCCGGCCTGCAGCGCGATGGCCTCATCGGCGATCCGCTTCAACGGCAGCACGAGGATGGCCTGATCCTTCGGTTCGCGCCGGCTGGCCGCCATCCGTTCGCTGAGCGTGGCCTTGGCACGCCGGAAGTGCCGGGCCACGGAGGCCGCAGAGCAAAGCTCGAGTTGCACAGCCAGGATGGCCACCACGGCATGCACCCGGGCGCCGGCCAGCGAGTGCGGCAATGCCAGATCGGCGGCGCCTTCGTGCAGGCCCATCTTTGCCAGCACCCAGCGTTCGAGCAGTAGCAGCGCACCGTCGATGCCCTGGGGCTGGCTCGCCGCCACCAAGGCGGCGGCCAGGCCCTTCACCGGCCGCGTCACGCTCGAGGCCGTGCCCTCGGCGCCGGGCGCCCGCACCATGCCGCGCGTGAGTTCCCAGCGACGCATGTCGATGACGCCGGGACGTCGAGCGATGAACGCCGCCAGTGCGACGCGGTTGGCAGGAAAATCCGGGCCGAACAGACGCAGCGGGTTCATGATGTTGAAGCCGTCGAAGCGCCGAAGACCGACCGTTTCGCGCAGCGACGAGGTCACGTGATAGCTCGGCACCTTGCAAAGCCCCAGCGCGACGGGCCGCCAAGCCAATATTCGGAGCTCTTCTCGCGCGGAGTCGTCGGACTCGATCGCGTACGCGCGGAATCGACCAGCCAGCACCGCACCTGAGACAGGCCGCTCCGCTCGCACCCAGCGCGCCACCATGTTGCCGATGGCCGGCGCGACCTCGCCCGGCGACTCCGTTTCAGGCAGCCTCGAGAGCAGGTGCATCTCGGTGGGCGTCAACAGATAGTGCAGGAGCTCGCGGCCCGGCCGGCGATGCACGGCAAGGAGGCGCGAACGAATGCGCCCGGAAAACCCAGCGCTTGTGAGGTCGTTACCCGGCACCAGTTGCCAGACGATATGCCAGATGACCGATGTCGCCACGATCGGGACGGAGTTCGCCATGAAGGCATGACGTTTCAGCGCGCGGAAACCTCAGCGGACGGGGCGTAACAGTTTGCTTGGGCTCCAGATTGTTCGCGCCTGACCGTTGATTTGAGGGGAACCGAACGATGCCGATGGCGGCGCGTTGCGATCGCGAGCCATCGGCATTGCGCAGACCACTCTCGTGCGAACCCCGCGAAATCCGGCAGTCGACAAACCGAACGCGTGCGACCGTCGCATTCTTTGTTTGCGCCGGCCTGGGCGCGAGTCCTATCTTTTGCTCGCCGGAAGCAATTCCGCTGAAGGCACTGCGTACTCAACCTCACTGAAGGAGAACGTCATGAACGACGAACTGGAAATGGAACTGGAGATCCTCGAGCTGGGCGATGCGAAGGAAGAAACCAAGGGCCTGCCGCAGGGGCTGCCCTACGAGTCCGACCAGCAATACCACTTCCGCCCGGAATGAACGTCTGAAGAGGCAAAGAGCGGCGTGCGGACACTCGGCCGCACGCCGCCACGTCGAGGAAAACATGTCCGCGCCCCCGTCCATAGCCTCGTCTCGACTCGCCGATCACGTGCGCGCCTGCCGCATCGGCGACCAGATGATCTTCCTGGACCTTCTGCGAAGCACCTACTTCGGCGTGGTCGGCCCTCATCTGGCCGCCTTGTCCGCCGTCATTCTCGAGGACGCAGCGGGCGCCGACATGGTGGATACCCCGTCCGACCCGCTTCTTCAAGCGTCGATCAACCGCCTGCGCGCCCAAAAGCTGCTGTCGGATGCGCGCGCCGAAAGGCCGGCTCGGCAGCCGTGCACGTACACCGAGGCGGTCACCAGCCTGGACACCGACGATGCGAGAGAAATGGCCGAGGTCGAATGGCACAGCCTCTTTCGACTGTGGCGAGCGACGCTTGTCGCCACGGCGTGGCTGCGCCGACGCAGCCTGGCCGATATCGCGGACCGAGTCTTGGCTCTGAGGATGCGTCATTCCACGCCCTCAGCCGAGATCAGCGGCGACGCCATGCTGGCGGCGGTTGCCCGCTATGTGCGCTTGCGCCCCTTCGCGTTGACGAGCCGCGACCGGTGCCTCCACGACTCCCTGACGCTCATTCATTTCCTGGCAACCCAGGGGCTGTTTCCGCAATGGGTCATCGGCGTGCGCGTCCATCCCTTCGGCGCGCATTCGTGGGTACAAGGCGGCGGCGTCGTGCTCAACGACCTGGCGGAACGAGTTCGCCACTTTCGGCCGATCCTTGTCGTCTGAGGGAGCACGGAGATCATGTTCCGATACTTCGGCTTCAGCTGGAACCCCGAACACGCGGCGCAGGCAGCGTTCGCGCAAAGGCTCGACGACTCGATCCAGCGCGCATCGGGCTGGCGGCCGGCGCTCTCCGCCAGCGGGCTGCGCGTCTACACATGCGGAGGCCAGCAAGGCGTCAACGGCGTCTATCCGTTGCCGCCGGATCGGGGCGTCGTTCTGGGAAGACTCTTCCGACGGCGAGACGATCCATCCGAATTCGCCGACCTGGAACTCTCTCCTGGCGAGGGTGCCAGGATCCTGGACACGGATGGGCAAGCCTTGGTCGACGGCTACTGGGGACGCTATTTGGCGGTGCTTCGAACCGACCGGCGCGGCACGTGCCTTCTGCGCGGTCCGGGCGGCGCCCTTCCCTGCTTCCTCCGACATGTCGAGGGCGTTGCCGTCTTCTTCTCGTGGCTGGAAGACCTCCTCGCCCACACACCGGACTCGCCTGCCCCGGGGGTGAACTGGGAGGCGATCGCTGCGCTCACATTGCTGGGCCACCTGGGCGGGCCTCGGACTGCACTCGACGGCGTTTCGCAGATCCTGCCGGGACAACTTGTGCCCGTGGCCGACGAAGTCCCCAGGCCAGCGGCGCTCTGGAGCGTGGTTGATCTCGCCAGAAGACCCATCGAATTGGAACCGGACATTGCAGCGGCGCAGTTGAGGCGAATGGTGGTGCGTTGCGTGGGCGCCTGGTCCTCCTGCTACGACGAGATCCTGTTGAGGCTGTCGGGCGGCTTCGATTCCGCCGTGCTGCTGGGCAGCCTGGCCGCCAAGCACACCGTGACGCGGACCACCTGCCTCAATTACTTCTCCGCCGGATCGGACAGCGACGAGCGCGGCTTCGCGCGTCTTGCGGCGCAAAGGGCACGCGTCGAACTCATCGAAAGAGAGCGTGACGCCACGTTCCGCCTCGACGACATCCTGGCCGTCAGCGCGATGCCCGTGCCGGTGAGCTATATCGGTTACATGGACGCCGGCAAGACGGATGCCGAAGTCGCCGCGGCCCACCGCGCGCGGGCGATGTTCACGGGTGGCGGGGGCGATCAGCTCTTCTTCCAGCGCCGCTGCACCTGGCCGGCCGCCGACTACCTGAGCATCCACGGGCTCGGACGCAATTTCGTTCGCGTGTGCCTGGATGCCGCGCGGCTGGCCAACGTCTCGCTCTGGCAATCGATGAGACGCGCGGTGGCCGACCAGGGCCGTCGAGACGCCCACGGAGAAGGCATCGGTCGGCTCTTCACGCTGTCCCGCCGCGACGCGCTTGACGGATTGCAGGATGTCGATCGCTACATCCACCCCGACCTTCCGTCCGCGGCAGATCTCCCGATGGGCAAGTTCCACCATGTCCAGGATCTGATCGATCCACCTGGCTACTACGACCCTTACCTGACCGCCGGGGCTCCGGAACTCGTGCATCCCCTGCTCTCGCAGCCTCTGGTCGAACTTTGCCTGGCGTTGCCCACCTGGCTGCTTTCCCATGGCGGACGCAGCCGGGCGCTGGCGCGACGGGCCTTCGCAAGCGACATGCCGCGCGAGATCGCGAGCCGCCAATCCAAGGGCGGGATGGATGAGCACCTCGCCACGATCCTGCACCGCAACCTTCCCTGGGCACGCGAGCTGATGCTCGACGGACACCTCGTCCGGGCGGGCCTGCTCGACCGGAACAAGGTGGAAGCCGCATTGGCCGGCCGGTCATCCAGCCTGCATACCCACGCGAACGAGATCCATCACCACATCGCGATCGAAGTGTGGCTCCGGAATTCGGCAGCGCCTTCCAGCGGCCAAGCGCACGCGCAGCGAACATGACGACTGCCCCGCCTTGGTACGACCAGCTTGCCCAGGTCGGGCGACTGTTGCGCTCGGTATCGGATCACAGAATGCTGGGCCTCGGTGCCGGCATCGTCGTGGTCGTCGTCGCCAGCGGCACGTTGGCCGCGCTGACGCCACTGGCGCTGAAAGTCCTCATCGATGCCCTGGCGGCACTGCACACGTCCAAGGCCATCGTCCATGCATCGCCTGTACTGCCCGCCGGCCTGGCCTACCTGCTCACTCTGGTGGCCGGACGCGTGCTGGCAGACATTCGGCCCCAGCTGAACGGATTGATCAACCAGCGCCTTCACAGTCGGCTGTCGCAGCGCTTCTTCGATCACGTGCTGCGGCTCCCGATGGGCTATCTGCTGAGGCGCAAGAGCGGCGAGTTGCTGCACAGCCTCGACCTGGCGTCCGGCGGGGCTCAACTGGTCATCAGCCATCTCGTCGGCAGCCTGCTGCCGGTGCTGGTCGAACTTTTCGTCATGACCACCGTGCTGATCCATCTGGCACAGCCCGCCCTCGTCGGTGTCTTCGTGGTCGCTTCGGGGGTGTACCTTGTGATCTTCTCGTTCGGGGCGCGCCTGATGACCGGGACCTCCAGGGACGTCGCGAAGTCCAGCCTCGAAAGTCATGGGCAACTGAACGCCGGCTTGTCGCATGTCGAGACGCTGCGCTACTTCGCCGCCGAGGAGCAGGCGAGCCGCCGCTTCCGCACGGCGAGCGCTTTGCTGGAACAGCGCTGGCAGCGCCTTCACCGCCTGGTCGCCCTGATCGCGCTCGCGGCGACCGCGACATTTTCGATCTCGACGGCGATCTGCCTGTGCATCGGCGTCGGAGCGGTGGCCGACGCCAAGATGACCGTGGGCGGCTTCGTGCTGACCAGTGTCTACATGCTGCAGATGGTGCGCCCACTCGAGTCCCTGGGGACCGCCGCTCGGGATCTCTCCAGAGCCCTGGGCTACCTGCACCCGTTTCTCGACCTGCTCCGGCAGCCTTTGGCGGCCGACATGTTGCGCGACGCTGCTGTCACGACAGGGACGGCGAGCGGCCACAAGCGCGCGCCGTCAGTTCGACTCGAGAACGTGCACTTCGGCTACGACGCCGATCGGCCGGTCATCAGGGGCGTGGATCTCGACGTGCCGGCGGGCCGCACCACGGCCATCGTGGGCCGCAGCGGGTCGGGCAAATCGTCGCTGGCACGCCTGCTGATGGGCCTGTACGTGCCGCAGCAAGGACGCATCCTGCTGGACGGGAGGGCGATCGACTCGATCGCCGCGGCAGAGTTGCGGGGCTCGCTCGTCGGTCTCGTGCCGCAGGAGACGGCGCTCCTGCACGAAACGATCGCGGGCAACATTGCCCTCGGCATGCCGGACGCGACGCCCGAGGCCATCCGCGTCGCGGCGCACGGCGCGCAGTTGCAGGATCTCATCGAATCCCTCCCCGCGGGCCTCGACACCCCGGTCGGAGAGCGCGGCATGCAGTTGTCCGGGGGCGAACGCCAGCGAGTCGGCATCGCGCGGGCGCTGCTGAGGCGGCCAGGCCTCTACATCCTGGACGAACCCACCTCGATGTTGGACAGCAAGACCGAACGGGACATCCAGAAGACGCTGAGGACGATTTCCGCGGATGCCACCAAGATCATCATCGCCCACCGGCTGTCGACCATCGTCGACGCGGATGAGATCGTCGTGCTGGACGACGGCCGGATCCGCGAACGCGGCAGACATCAGGCGTTGCTCGAAGAGAATGGCCTGTATGCCATGATGTGGCGCCAACAGACGACCGCTGCCGTTTGAGCGCCAGTCAGCGCAAGCATCGCGGGCGCGCATCGTCGGCGGCCTTCAAGGTCTCCATCTGTCGCCAACGCGCGTATTGCGCCGCCAACGATTCGGGTGTCTCGGATTGCCACTCAGGGGTTGCGCGCGTCCTGCCCGCCAACCAGAAGGCATGCCAGTCCACGTTGCCTTGCAGCGACAGCATTCGATCGCCCGGCGTGAGCAGCGAATGGCCGGCGCCCGGCAAGACGAGCATCTCCACCGGCTTGTACTGGCGCCGGAGCAACCCATAGATGTCCCAGCTCAACTTGACCTCGGCGCCATAGTCCTCGATTCTCAGCGCGGTGTGGATGCAGTCCGTGTGCAGGCTCGGATCATTCCGAACCCACGCGGCCAAGGTGTTTCCGAAGGGCATCCCTTCATTGAACTTGTCGAGCCGTTCCCAGACCCTGTCCACGAGGCCGTAGGTGATGGTGAGCGCGAACAAGGAGTTCGTGTCCCCGTCGGCCGTGGTGGCGGCGCGGATCGGCACATCGCCGAACGCAATGAGGTTCAACACGCGCTCGCCCGTCGCGCTCCAGCCCATGATGCCCACCCTCGTGGGATCCACCTTTCCTTCCTTCACGAGCGCATCGATGGCGCCGCGTACCCCCTCGTTGAAAACGTGGAGCGCTTGATGGCCTTCCGGCGCAGCGCCCTCCTTGGGGTTGTACGGCATCGCCAGCACCAGGATTCCTTCGCGCAGGAAGGCGCGGCCGGCGAAGCCGCTCGTGGCCCAATCACTGAGGTTCGGCCCATCGAGGTAGAACCGGTCAGGCGCGAATCCATAGGTCTGGATCAGCAGCGGGTGACGGGTGTGTGAATCCATGTCGCTGCCCATCATCAACCCGCCGTTCCATTCTCGTCCGGCCCCGTCGCGCCACGTGTACGGCTTCATGGTGCCCCAGGTGTCGGCCTTGAACTGTGGGTTCAGCCAGGTCAGGCGCGTGGTCGCGCCGGCCGGCCCCGACGCGTAGACGTCGGGCGGCTGGTTCAGGTCCTGTGTCACGCTCAAGGTCCAGGCAGGCTTTCGACCTGGTTGCTCCACGCCATCGGCGGACTCGTGCCATCCCCCGTCGGCCTGTCGATGGAACTCACGACGCTCGCTGCCGTCGATCACCAGGAATCCGTCGCGAAGCGAATGCGCCACCTTGACACGATCTTTCAGCGCGGCAATGTCCACCCATCGTCCGCTGTCGGGCCAATATTCGATGACGTGCGATGCGGGCGACGTCTTCCCATCCTCCCCCGGCGGGAGGTAGGTGCCCGCCAACACCACCGATGCGCCCGTCCCTTGCCATAGACGATCTTCCCGCTGCCCCCAGGCCGGGACGTAGAGGTCGTCCGGCGCATCCACGATCGTCTGCTCCTTGCCGTCCTCGAGTCGAACGGCCATCATCCTGCGGGGCACCACGGCAGCAAGCTTCGAGAAGTACTGCAGGGGATCGACATGGGCGGACCAGCCGAACTTCTTTTCGAGCGCGTCGATCGCCGGGTATCGACGGGCCCAGTCGGCAAGACGTTCGGGCTCGTAGCGCGGCAGCAGCGCCCATCGGCCATCCGGCGAGATGCTCATGGTCGGCGGTGTGAAGGTCGGCGGCGTATAGGGTTGGCCCAGGGCTCTCGGAGGCTGCGGCGATCCCACGTCGACGAGGAAGCTCTGGAACTTCCGAACCTGTACCTTCGGGAGATGTTGCCCGTAGGTGACGCTCCAAAAGGGCTGCGTGCCAACAAGGATGCCGTGGTCACCCTCGTGCAGCGGCGGGTTGGGCAATTGCACGGTATAGACCACGCGTCGCGCATCCTGCGAGGCGGCCCATGCCGCTATCCGATCCTTCTCGTGCGTGAGCTGGAGCAGTTCACGTTTGGGAACATCCAGGGAATAGACCTGGTACGAGTGACCATCGAGGCACCCCAGGAACACCAGCGTGCGGTCTCCACGCCATTGGACGTCCTGGATGTTGTAGAACTCGTTGTCCTGCGCGAGTTCCGCCGAGAAGATCGTGACGGGGTTGGGTGCACGCTGCGTGGCCAGGTGAGCCGGCATCAGGTCCAGCAGTTGGATCTTGTAGACGCTCTTGTCGCTGGCGACGTTGGATCTTCGGGTGACGATGAACGCTTGCGTGCCGTCCGGGGACACCTGTTCCCTCAGCAAATCGTTGTTTTGATCGGAGGGTTGGACGATTCGCTCGAATTCGACGATGTCGCGCACGCTGGGGCCCATGTGAGGCTGGGCAGGTGCAGCGGATGCGGTAACGGCAAGAAGGGCGCACATCGGTGCAAGGAAGAATGAACGCATGAGCATGAAATTCCGGACAAAGGCGATCCTTCCGGCTTCCGCATGCAGCGGCTGACCAGAGGAGAGGTTGATATTTGATTGAGGGGCGCCGTCAGTCGGCGCGGGCGAGCGTCACCAGTCGATGGAGACTCGCGTGCTGATGTAGCGACCGCGCCAATCAGCTTGAGTGACGTCGTAGTACGGCAGGGTCTCGACGAACTGCGGCTGGCGGTTCAAGAGGTTGGCCACGCTCAGTGACAGGGAGGCGCCCTTCACGGAAGCAGCCGCGTCAGGGAGTGCCTTCTTGAGGTCGACACTGGTGGAAAGGTCGTGCGTCCAATAGGCGCCGAGGCGTCGCTCGCTGGTGCCTTCATCCTTGTATCGACCTAGATAGCGGCTCGTCAGGCCGACGCTCCACGTCCCCGTGTCGAGCGCGATGGAGGCGCGAGTCTTCCAGCGAGGCGCCCAGAAGTCGTCGTATCGACGGCCAAGCCGATTCACCTTGGGCGCTCCTGGCCCAAGCACCACCTCGTAGTCATTGGTACGCGTCGCGCCGACCGTGGAAGTCCAACGGCCCAGGAAGCTGCGCCACGCATAGGCGGCCTCCATGTCCGTGCCGGACACCTGCACGCTGCCAAAGTTGGCTTCCGAGTTCATGATGCTGGTGACGACTCCCGGTTGTGCGCCGACGGCAGGGCCACGCGTCACGAATCCAGGAAAGAGGCTTTCGTAATCGAGCGCCGTCTGGGGCTGGAGGATGGAGATGAGCCCGTTGACTCGTACCTGCCACCAGGTGGCACCCAGTCGCGTCCCCAGATCGCCTTCCGGCTCCCACAGCGCTCCGACGCTGTTGGCGCGGCCCCGCTCCGGCTTGAGCGACTTGTTGGTCGTCTGCACCACCGTGCCGGATGTGATCGCCTCCCCACCACGGGCTGGATCGACAAGGGAGAAGTACTCCGCGGGCTCCGTGAATTCAGTCTTGTGGGTCTCCAGCAAAGTCGGGGGCTTGAACGAACTCCCGGACGAGGCCCGGATCAAGAAGCTGCGCGTGGGGCGCACCTCCAACCCTGCTTGATAGGTGCTTGCGGATCCGAAGTCGCTGTAGCGATCGCGCCGGGCGGCGAGGGTCAAGGCAGCCGCGTTCCAGCTCTTGCCGGCTTCTCCCATGTTCAAGAAGGGCGCACGAAGCTCGCCGTATACCGCGGAGTCGCGCCGCCCGGCGTGGCTGTCCGTCCCGCCGTCAGGTTGCGAAGTGACGTAGTGATCGCGAGCGCCTTCCACGCCCACCACGGCCTCGACGGCACCGGCGGGCAACCTGAGGAGGCTGCCTCGCGCGAGTGCGCTCACTTGATCCTTGCTCCCGTGATTCGAACTGTCGCCATCCGACCAGATGCTTCGCAGCACGTCATCGCTTGCAGCGCGCCCCGTGGTGAACGGATTCAGCGCAGCGGCTGTCGAACTCGCTGCCAACGCCGCCAAACGCGCCGTCCGGTCGACGACCGTGTTGAAGTTCTGCTCGCCGCCGTCGTCTCGGACGGTCGACAAGGTCAGTTCTGTCTCCCAGTCGCCGGCCAAGCCTCCACGAGCACCCACCAATGCACGCGTGAACCTGGTCTGGCGTCCGAGTCCCTGCAGCCCATTTTCGGCGCCCAGCAAGGCGGTGACCTTCACGTCCACGCCGAACGGATTGAAGGGGTTGTTCGCTGACACCGTGACGTTGGGGAGGCTAAGACCAACGTCAAGGGTTCGTGTCTTCTCGCTGACAAACGTGAGTTCGCCGAAGGCAGCCCACGACCCACCAATCGAGCGTTCTCCGCTCGCATGGAGAGCCAATGACTGGTCACCATGTACGAGTGAATACCCGTTGCCGTTCGCGTAGCGGTCGCAGAGGTTCGCCGTTCCCGCGGTGGATGTGAAGTCCGAGATCTGCGCAGTCTGCCCTGCCGCCAGTCGAGGAATGGCGGCAAAGCTCGAATTCAGCCCCGGCAAATTGGCGCCTGATACGCTGCTGACAGTACCCGGCGTGCAGTTGCGCACCCGCGCGTCCGGACCGCCGAAACGGGTGTAGTCGGCATCGACGAAGAAGCCCCGCTCCGCCTCCGTCAATGGCGTCGAGCGACTGAAAGAGCCCAGCAGCAGATAACTCCCATTGTTGCTGTGACCGCCTGTGGCCAACGAGACCCCACCATCGCCGAAACCGCGGCCAGAGCCCAGATTGGCGGAGAGGGAGATGCCGTCGAGAGACTTCTTCAGGATCACGTTCACCACGCCTGCCAACGCATCGCCGCCGTAGACAGCCGAGGAACCGACCGGGACGACCTCGACGCGTTCGATGGCCGCCATGGGGATGAGATTCAAGTTGAAGAAGCTTGCGGCCGACGTGCCGACCGCCTCCACTCTCCGGCCGTTGATCAGCACCAGCGTGGTTCCGAGTGGCAAGCCACGAAGTTGCACAGTGCCCTGTCCCAGCGTGGCCCCGAAAGTGCCCTCGCCAGCGGAAGCCGAGACTTCATTCAGCCCCGCCAGGAACCGCTCCAGCGTCGGCTGCCCGCTCTGCTCGATATCCTTCGCGGTATAGACGTTCACCGGCGCCGGGCCCTCCGCGTTGATCCGCTTCAGACGCGTGCCCGTGATCTCCACTCTCGTGAGCGTCACCGTGTCGTCCTGCTGCGAGTCGACCGTCGCAACGGCGCCTCCATCGGCGGGCGCGGCTTCCGCGGACGGTGTCGATGCGCGGACACCGCTCGCCGGTACCGCGTTCGGCGTTGCCGCCGGCCTCACCACGAAGGACGCGTCCCCCGTTCTCTGCGCGCCCAACCCCGTGCCCTCCAGCGCTGCCGTGATGGCCTCGAACGCCGTCATGTTCCCGGACACCGCGTGCGCCATGCGACCGCGAACGGCGGCGGGTTCGAACAGCACCGACGTGCCCGTCTCGTGCGCGATCGCTCGGAGGGTGTCGGCCAGCGACTGGGCCGGCTGCTGGATCGGGTATTGCGCGGCCGGCGCGGGTTCCGCGGCGGCGCTGGCGCCGACGTGCACCAGCAGGGAGATCAGGACGGCGGGCATCAAGCCCGCCAGGTAGGTGCCGGGAATCGTCTTCTTGCGAATCATCTCTTGTCCTTGTTCATTGCCGATGAGTGACAAAGAGATGACGTGTTGGTCAACGAATTGACTCGCGGTGGATTCCCTGATGAGTCTTCAGGAGCTTCGAACGTCCCGGCCGGTTCCCCAGGTGTCTTCGCGGAGCAAAGCGGTCGAATGCCCGAATCCCGCAGGGTTTCGTCGATTGGCCGACGATGCAAACGTTCGGTTCATGCCATCGCCAGCAGGCTTGGTCGCGGTCGGTCCGACCATCAGGGGTACCAGCCCGCCATGCCGTCGCTGAGCAGCAAGACAGCTTTGGCCACGTGCTTTTCCACGCTGCTGGTGCTCAGCCCGCGATCCAGCGCAATCCGTTGGTAGCTCATGCCGTCGATGCGATGCGCCAGGAAGATGGCGCGCGTCTTCTCCGGCAACTGGTTGATGCACTCGAGCAGGTGATCGAGTCGCTCGCGCGCGGACAGGGTGTCCTCGAGCGTGGGCGCCGTGTCGACGACCACCACGTCTTCCAGCAACACCTCGCTCCCACGGTGTGCGCGCGCGCGGTGGGCATCCATCGACAGGTTGAGCGCGCTCTTCATCAAGAACGCAGCAGGCTTGCTCACGACGTGGTCGTTGCCGTAGCGGATGAGCCTGACGTAAGCCTCTTGCACGATGTCTTCAGCATCGTGCTTGGAGCGCCCGCGCTTGCGTAGCGCGCATTTCACGCGCAGAAAGACGCTCGTCCACTCGTCGTCCATGTTGACCCCATGAAGCGGGCGTCATCGGCGTTCTCAGCCGGCTTGCATGTCCGTCTGCGCACCCGGGTCGAGTCGGGGCCTCTCCTTCGCCATCTGACGCTCGCGATCCAGGCGGCTCTCCGCCCGGTGCAATGCGAGTGCGAAGAAGTCTAGGGCAGCAGCCTCGTTTTCGAAATGCCCATGACGACGTACGGCGCGCAGCAGGCCATCACGCACGTCCTTCGCGACGGTCGTCGCGCTTGCCACCATAGGGGGCCGCGACGAGGCCAGCGCGCCCGGAAACGAACGGTCGATGGCGAGCGCCGCCGCTTCGGCTTCGTCGCCGAGCGGCTCCACGTGCCAGACGCGTTCGAGGCCTCGGCGCTTGAAGTCGTCCAGCATTCGCGTGAGCGCATGCGTTCCGAGACACAGGCCCAGCGGTTCGCACTCGCCGTCCGCGAGCCAGCCGACTACCCAGAAAAGGGGCTGCTCTCGGATGCCTCCCGCGTCGCGTACGCGCGCGAGAGTGACTTCAGCGATGGCCAGCGCGTAACGCCGGCAGAGCGGGCGGCTTGAAACAGAGGTTAGGTCACGCTCGAGATCGGTCATGGTGCAAGTCCTCCATGGTTTCGATGGCGGCGCCTCGCGGGGGGCGGACGTCCCGGAGATGGCAGTGCAAAAATAAAGTTTCACTTGAGTCGATTATCAAGCAAAACTTTGCTTGCCGGCGGGGGCGCTCGCTAGCGTTCGCGGATGACGGTAAAGGATGATTTCCGCAAGCGCCTGCGCGCGGCCATGAAGGCGGCGGGAATGAAGCCGAGCGGCCCGGAACTGGAACGCGCCTTCAACCTCGAATGGCGCGGCCGGCCTGTCAGCGTGCAAACGGCCTCGAACTGGATCAGCGGCAAGCACATGCCTTCGCCGGACAAGCTGCTGGCGCTCGCGAGTGTGCTGAAGACCGACCCGCACGCACTCATTTACGGAACGGCCGCGTCGATGGCCGTTGCCGAGACGCAGGGAGCGTGGGAAGCCCGCGCCACCCAAGTCGATCGCCAGGCCATCGATGTCTTCCTTGGCCTGACGGCACAGCATCGGCTCGCCGTGCGGGACGTCATCAACGCGTTCGCGTTGGCTTATGGTGCCGCGAGACCGCACGAGAAATAGCACCGGCCTCCCGTGCCCGATCCAGGTCCTGTGATGAATTCATGGTTCTTCGCCGATCTGCGGGAACGCACTGAGCATGCGCAAATGGGCGGGGCCAATAGGTAGTGGTCTGGGGACTTGTTGGAATCCGCCAAGCCGCGTAGTTCGCCTTGCGGGGCGCGCGAGGTCAGGCACGACTCACCGGGGGAGTCTGTTTTGTTCGTGTCCCCCGTCGGCCTGCGGCCTCCTCCTCCTTGACCTCACAAAACAGACTCC